>Ga0209672_100023_pt1 | contig 371758 bp, 303 predicted proteins | sample AraplaCol_mMS_r2_FD_184273 | JGI IMG/M metagenome (GOLD analysis project Ga0209672, IMG submission 184273) | Arabidopsis root microbial communities from North Carolina, USA - plate scrape CL_Col_mMS_r2 (SPAdes) (version 2) | ecosystem: Host-associated > Plants > Roots > Endosphere | place: USA... | reverse complement strand
CACAGGGCTCTCGGTGAAGTGCCGCCTGCCGAATACGTCCGTCAGTTGGGCCTGCAGGCCCAACTGACGGACCAACAGAACGCCGAAGACTAACATTGCCTTTGGCACTGAAAACCGGGACCGTTCACTCTGGAACGGACTCTACACCGTCACCGTACTAAACGCGGGGAGCAGGTCACCTGCGCTTTATCTGACAAGGCATAGATCAAAAAGCTACGCTACGCGTTACGCCGACTCCAGTTGCAATTCGCTGCTCGCTGCGCACTGCACGCCTCAACACCAAAAGCAGTGCCATCGACAGACTCATGCAGGGCCGGGTGTTTGCGCGCTATTACCAGTAGATAACGGAGCAAAACAGGACGAAGATGCGAAATCGCCTTCATGGGGATCGTCGGGGATATCTTATGAACAATAGTTATCGGGCTTCCCGTGGCTCACAGATCTGCCTGCTCGTACTCACGACCCCTGGCATTGCATTATTCTTTTTTACAGGCTTTGAAATCATAAAACGAGAAAACCTTCTCGTTGCGCTGGTATTTTTCTTGATGGCAGCTCTGCTAGCGGCATGGCTGACGTTCATGCTGACCATGCGCGTTGATCTAACTGAGCAGACTATTGTTCGGTCTTGGCTGCTTGGCTACAAGGCCGTACCGATATCACAAATTACTAGCCTCCGCTGGAGCGGAGCGCGTGGACAAACCATATTGAGTGTCACATACGGCAAACCAAGACGGTCTATTTTTCTCTCTAGCTTCATCGCCCCAAGGGCAAAGTTGCTCGAAATTCAAAATGACATCCTCGCCTTGCGCGGCCTAGCTGGTGAGACGTTGTGGCCGCCAATGTCAACGGACGTCGACATCGATAAAATGTTAGAGCGAAAACGCGGATGATATTAACTCCACGAAATATGCTCGACACCATCCGATTTTTCTTCGTCGCGATTGTTTTCTTTGGTTCTTGGCTTGAGGCTATGCGGCGGCTGTCCGGTTGGAACGATCTTGAGCGGTACGAGACGAGCCGGGATACCCCGAACGAAAGGCAATTCTCCAATGGCTCCTATCGGTGGGTTTCGTGTCGAGCAAAATGGACAAGATTTACCGTGGCCGTTGAACTCTATCCTCAACACTTATGGCTACGCCGCGACCTACGCCGTCACATGAGGCTTGGCTCGGTTTTCGGGTCAGCTGCGAGTTCTCCGTCTTTGCGCGCGGCCGCGAGCACCTGCCGCCCCATCTCGATCTTTTCGGACCAACCGAGTTTGGCAATGCCGGGAAACGCCACTTCGCCGCCTTCGAGTTTTGATTGCGCCACGGGATCATCTTCGGCGACCTTCTCCGGGAAGACGGCGATAAACCACAGCTGAAAGACCTGCGCCTCCACAGGACCACCCTGTCGAAACCGCATGTAATCCTCCGCGGCCAAAAACAGGATGGCAGCAACGTTTGCCTCGCGCAGTTCGACGCAGCTATCAGGGTTCGGGTCTTGCTCGGCGTGCTTGAAGAAGTTTCGACACGGCTCGTTGACGTAATACTTCAGCGTGTGTCCGTCTAGTAGGTTTTCGCGGGCCTGCTTGGAGAAGCTTTCCACGCCCGCGCTCGTACAGAGCACGTCGATGACCTCCCATGCATTCGATGCCAACGAGTACACGGAAACAGGATCGCCGCCATCAAAGAAAAGGCGAATTGCAGTAACGAGTTGACGTCGGGCGGCATCGATCTTTGTCACGACCATGTTCGATTACTCCTGCACGTGAACTCGAGGGGCGCCGGGCTTCTCTGCCTCGAAGCGCGAGCCAGAATCGCTCTGGTGTAAACGGCTTTGCAGGCCGTCATAATTATTTTGAAATCAGCACGTTGATGTATTTGACCATCCAATTCAGCCGCCGCAAGAGCACGGACGGGTGACTTTGCCTCAGGCAAGGTTGAGTAGTCGAACCCGGCCTGCCCCTAGTTGACCCCACCACCGCCGAACGGGGAAAGATCATCCGGCTTCTCTACACGTTCCCCGACCGGATCGTCGTGGTTGATCGGATCACCGGCACTCGGAATCCTTGGTTCGACAGAGTCCAAAGCCAATTCACTACGCTGTTCGTTCCACTTGAGCTGACCACCCCGCAGACTTTCTTGAGGCATTGCCTCCAAGGCGCCCGACCGATCGCTTTTACTGGCAGTATCCGAATTCGCGGCAGTGTATTCGGGGGGATCTTCAATTGTCGCCACGCCAACAGGACGCGCCGCGTCGGGGTTGCTTTCTTGCGTCTGCTGCATTACAGCGCCTGTCGAGTGCGCCGTCGATTGATACGCCGTGCCTCCGGGCACGGAGGCCATTGCGTCGGCGGGCGACGGGGGCTGCTCCGAAGTGCCTACACCAGCCCAGTTACTTGCGGCGGTCCCCTCGGCTGGCGGCTCCACGCACGCTGAAGTCGGCACTTGGATGCTTTGATGCTGCTGCATTTCCACATTCCCTGCTGAAGCTTCCGCGTTGACCTGCGTCACCGCGTCGTCCTTCGACGTATCCGAGCTATGGGTCGACATCTTGTTTTCCTCGCTTCACCTAGGATTGGCACCGAGAACAATGGTAGGACAAAAAGAAGAACGCCACCCGAGTTTCGCTCCAGTGACCTCCTGGTGAGCTGCTGCAAAAAGCAGGCATCAGTCCCGTAGTTCAGGGGATGGAATGATATGCGTGAGGCTTGTCCAGCAAGGATCCCGCCCCTTGCTGTAGCAAATCTGTAGCACGCAAAAAAGCCCGCTCGCAGCGGGCTTTCATGCGTCTGTGTGTCAATTCCACGGATGGGCGCAAAACCCATTTCAGCGCGGGCGCTGCAGCAGGGAACTACCGAAAACAACAATTCACTTTCCATCGTAGCTTTCAACGGCCGGCCCAAACCGCACGTAGCCCTTATCTAACTGGCCGGGAGGGTTCGTGTAGGGTGTGTCATACGTCACGCACCACTTGGAGGGGTTTGCAGGGGATCCGATCTGCCATTCGCCGGTATCCCCGTTGTACATCCACACATAGAAGAACATATTGGGACCAAAATGGCTCGGCGGCGGACAGTAGGGGCCGATGCCGTCTAATCCATCGTCGGAAATTTCAGCTACATCATCGTCGTAGACAGCCAATAGCTTCCATACACTTCCGGTCCATCGGGCGGGCACCCAGTCATACCCCTTCCTCTGAATCCAGTAGTAGCCTAATTCGCGGTCTGCCATGATTGCCCTCGTTCAATGTTCTAAAAATTCACGAAAGGTGCGATCCACTGAGACACCGGATACGGTCTGGCCGTACCGGTGTTCCAGGACAATATAGGCGTGTTGTGGCACTCGCGAGACGTGGCACACATCAATTTGTCTGAAAATTTGGCTGGCTAGAGGGCACGCGGCCGCCCTATCTTTCAGTCCGCAAGTTACTTTGGTTGCGCGACCATCTCCTTCGCCGGATAGAGCTGCAACATTGCTCGCGCTGCCTCGACGTTCGGCGTCGTCAACCATTCCTCCCAATCGTCCGGTCGAAGGATGACGACCGACCGCTTCTCGTCATCCGGTTTATGCATCCGTGACATAACGGGATGGCCGTCCGCATTGACCGTAATCATCGTCATCACATGGCGCGGGCTACCGTCCGGGTCTTTCAAGGTGCGCCAGATGCCGGCAACACACATCGTCGGGCGATCGATGACACCGATCCGCTGCCACACGCACGGACCGAGAATCCATTTACCGGTAGCGTCCCGCCGAGCATCCGGATAGGACGGCTCGATCACGCACCGCGCCGGAATCAGGCAGCGTCCACCCGACCGCCACGTCGGCCCATATAGCGGCGACTTACCGAGGTTGAGCGGGTGCAAGAATGGTTCGACTTTGTCGACAAGAACGTCGACAACAAGGGAGACCTTGCCGGCGGCCAAGGCCAATTTCAGCGCTTGCGGCACCTGCTGAAGAACGAGAAGCAGCGTGCGACGATGCTCTAGCCCGGTTGACACAATTTGACGGGCTGCACAGCCGGTTGTGGTCGATCGCTCTGACGGAAGTGGTAAATTAATACTTCATACGAAAACCACACCTGCGAGAGAGCATATGGCCCGAGCCATGATCTGCGTCGGCGATACGACGACGCACGGCGGGCGCGTGCTGGAGGGCACCGCGAACGCGACCATTGACGGGAAACCCATTGCCGGCGTCGGGCACAAGGTGCTTTGCCCGCAGTGCAAAGGCATCTTCCCGATCCTGCCCGCCACCGGGCGACGCTACCCGCACCAGATTGCAGGCCGGGAAACGGCCATCGAGGGCATGAAGACAGCCTGCGGCGCGACGCTGATCGCATCTCAGTCGTCGGCGACACTCGACGACGTCGGTTCAGGCGAAGCAACGACCGGCGGCACAGTGACCGCCGCCGCCGCTGCGTTGGCCCCTTCGCCGACGCTCTGCCTCGAATGTCTGAAGTCAGCCGCCGAGAATGCGGCGACGATGATCGCGCGCGGGTAAACCAATGACCGACGTCTCGATCGAAGGGTTCTTCTTCAAACGCCAACAGCAGCTGACGATGCAGGTGCATTTGTACGCCCTGGTCGACGGTCTGCTGTTCGCGGATTCAGCAGGCGGATCGCCCCCTCAGCAATCGCAAGCGGCCGTCGCCCTGTTCGACGGCACACCGGACGCATCGCTCGCTGACGCTGGACCGTGGCTGCTCGAATGGGAACGCGCATCCGGCAACGTTCGACACGCGCTTTCTGCGATGGCAGCTGAATCGACCGGTGTGTCGTGGCTCATTAGCGCCTATCCGATCGAATCGCTCGCGGACGAGCTGCGTAAACGCCTCGACGTGCGCCTGCCGGACGGACGCACGGCCCTCCTGCGGTTCTATGACGCCCGCATCATGGCCGACATGGCATCGCTGATGGAACACACACAGCGCATGCAGTTCTTCGTCCCGACATTCAACTGGCTCGTCGAAGTGAATGGAAAACTGAAAGGAGTCCATCCGCATGCTTGAACTGACAAGCGAACAGGTCGCCGGTCTCGCCGAGATCGATGCACGCGGATATGTCGAGCGCGTTCGGCAGGATCTCGTCAAAGCTGACCCGAAGCTTGCCGACGACAGCACGCTACCCACGCGCCTCTGGAATGCGTACGTCGCTGCTCGACAGCTCGGCATTCAGTCCGATGAGAATGTCGCCGCGTTTCTGCGTATCGAGGCATACGCGCCAAAGTTTTATGAGAAACCGGCGACGCGCGCGTGGCTGACTCGACCAGGACGCTCGGCCGACGAACGTTTTCACGATTACTTTCGCGTCATCAAATGGCGCATCGAACATCCGGAATACGACGGGGGATCTCGAAATGGCGGGCTTGGTAGTACCGGTAATCGAAGCAGCAGCAGTGGAACTTGGGCCGGTCTTGGCGCGCGCTGGCGTCGCCTTGTTGGGCGGGGTGGGACTGGCGGGCACGGCGAGCCTGTCTAGCGATACGCCGAAGGATGAGAGCAAAGCCAAGACTGACACCAAGGCAGTGCCTCGCACTGGCGAGAAATGCAAGAAATGCCCGCCCGAAGAATCCGGACTGCCTCAACGCAGAAACCATCATATGTCTGCGCGCGCCCGTCAGTATCAGGGTCGCATAACAGGGCGACCGTTCAGCACGGAGGAGGGATGGAGCGAAGAATGGGTATGGCTGGGAACAGACTTCGACGGTATCGTGCCCGGTGAGTGCTTGCTACAGGAAGCCAAGGCAAACTATGCACAATTCCTGAAGCGCAATGACGATGGCGAACTCAAAGAACGGAAATGGTTCGAGGGATACACAGCCTTGTTCAGCCAATTGGAAAGACAAGCAGGGAAGGTAAACTCCAACCCGCCCGCACGCTTAAGGTGGTACTTCGAAGAAGCTGAATTGCGAGAGTACATGCTTACAGCATTGATCGAGAATCAAGTAACCTCCGTCTGGCAACCGTAACCCGCGACGATCATGGACATTAGACTCAAATTCAAGGACGGCTCACTCGAACCGACAGACTTCCGGGAAGTCCTGTCGCGCATCCAGATTGTGACGGCCGAGATGGCGGCGATCGATCCGACGCTGGATCATTGGTACGCACGCGGCAAAAGCCGTGATGAGGCGCTGCTGTATCCAGCATTCGAAAACGGCGAGCCGTCGACGGCTATTCTTGCGGTCCTCACGCATAAGTTTGCGGAAGATCCGGACACGACATATGTGGCGCTTTGGGACGGAAACGAAGACGATGATCGCGGGGCTACTCTCGCCTGCCATCTCCACGCCCCGGGCCGCGTTAACACCTTTGAAGTGTCATTGTCCGACAAGTCGATGCTCGGCAATCTTGACTCAGTTTTGCGAATCGTTCGCGCTGCAGCAGTTGCGTTCAAACCCGCATACATCGCCGTCGCCCCCAGAAGCTATGCCACCCGACAAGTATTTGACGACAAACCGGGTGTAGGCTGGATGATCTATTTGCCAACCACGATTACACAGCAGCAGGTTCCGGAAGCACGCGAGATTGTTCCAGTCCCGGAGGCCGGCAAGACCCAGACCGGTACAATCGTCGTCAGCACAACGGATGCGCCGTTCTCGATGAAGAATCCCGAACACGTCGAGACAGCAAACCGTATCGAGATCCGGCTCGTTGACCAGGATCTCCTGCCCGCATTTGCCGACCTGTGAGCACGATGCCAGCGCGATTGTCCGCGCCGGCATCCCCGATAGAACAACCCCGCAGGCTGCGCCGCGTCGTCCCAGCTATAGATGATCAGCTCGTTGCGCTCGACGCCCTTGCCGCCACCGACCGTATATTGAATCGGTACGGTCTCGATGTAGAACCCGTCAAACACCCGCCGAATGTCGGGATGATCGTTCAGGCTCACGATCGTTCGTCCCTTTAGCGATCGCAGACGCTGCGCCATCTTCTCGTACTCGCCGAACGGGAATGCCACGCCGTACCCCTCCGTCTCGTAGTACGGAGGGTCCCAGGTAGAAGAGCATATGCGGCCGATCGTATCGATCGATACATGCAAATCCAGCCGCTCCACGAACGTGTTGCAGTTGTACAGAGTTTCCGGAATCATCGCTGCCCCTTAGATCTGGTTATCGAGCCACTTCGGTCAGCCACTGGTTCGTGACCTCGAAGCGGAAAATCGGGTTCTCGGCCGGCGGGACATCCGTAAAGCGAATGTTCCAGTAGACGTACCGCGTGTCGCACGCACGTGGCCGATCAGCACGCTCAACGAAAGCGGTCTATTCAGCGAGTCGGATCGAATCGAATCGAATTGCCGAGCGCCAAGAAGGATGCGCGAGATCCGCTCGCCGTGGTCAAGCTGGCTCAAGTAGAAGCCAATGCCTGGATTTATGCCACTGAATACCTCGACAGCAACGGCGGGTGGACCGGCCAGCTCAAGCTATTCGCGAGCACACGCGCATTTCGCACGCGCAATCAGGCCCTGAGTCACGGCACACGCTGTTTGATCGACACACTCGCAAATCGACATCACACGTCCGCACACTCGCGCGCCGTCGCCGATAAGGTCATTCGCTGGGCGGAACGCGTCGCGCCGAAGCACGATCCCGATTTGACGAGTGCGCTGCGAGACCTGCCAGCGGCGTTCAAGCCGATTGAGCTTGTGGACCTCCGGGATCGCCTTGGGCTCGATGCAATGGGTTGCCCCCTCGCCTCGTGGCAGGAGACGGTTAAATGACCGCGCGCCCGGCCCTTTCTACCCCACGTCCGCTGCCGCGAAAGCGGGAACACGCGGGGAAGCGTCCGGCTATCTCACTGGCAAGCGTCAACGACACATCCATGCAGTCGAACAGCAGCGAGCTGACGCCCGCAAAAACGATCCAGAAAGACAAAGCGCCGCTCTCGCGGCGCAAACCAATCCAGATGAACGATGCCCTGGCGGACATGATCGACCGTCAGTCGCCGAACAGTTTGAGGTGTGAAGTGAACAATCGGACAGAACGCCTGCTGCGCCTCCCGACAGTCCTCGAAATGGTCGGTCTCGGCAAGACCACGATATACGACATGATGAGGTCTGGCGACTTCCCTAGCAACCTATCCCTATGGGTCGAATCCGAGGTACAAGGATGGATCAGAGAGATTTCATCACCGCCTGCATCGGCCAGCCAATAAACTGAGCTCCAGTAGGAAAACGGACGGACATCCGTTCGTTCTGTTTGCTTCGTAGCTCCAGGTGGAAGGTGAAGGGCCCTTACCGACGGTTGACTTGGCCGATAGCGGCCATTCACGCTCCCCTAGCGCAATGTGCAGTGTCACCGGCTATAAGCTTGTAATGCGAAACCGTTCGATTCTTAACCACTGTGCCAGCTGGTTCAGCAGTTCAGGTCCGATTGTCCAGACATCGACAAGGTCTCCCTCCAACAGAAGAAAGGTGGCGCTGCGAGGTGCGTATAAGTACGCGCTCATGCCGCAATCGATCACACTGGCGGAACACTCAAACATCTCATCCGCTTATTTTTGTGATCCGCAGAGCCCTTGGCAACGTGGCTCGAACGAGAACACAAATGGGCTCCTGAGACAGTATTTCCCCAAGGGGACCGATCTCTCGGCCTATTCGCAGGCCAAGCTCAACGCCGTAGCCAGGCGGCTCAATGAGCGTCCGCGAAAGACACTAAACTTTGATACACCGGCTGAGCGATTTCATCAATTCGTTGCATCGACGGGTGGAATCCGCAACCCTTACCAGTCGCTCGAGAGTCGGCGCCTTCAATGGCGACTTTCAGACAATATCAGGCGCTCAGCCATTGGCATGTGAGCCGGTAAAATCAGCCCGTCAACAGGTGATCGATATATGCGGCCAATGCCAGCCGCACGTTCCGATGATCGTTTGCCGACATGCAGATGAAAAATTCCCGGCAAGGGCACTCGTCGGTCAGTCGAATAGGCCTTCAGCCCATAATCTGCGCGCCGGGCACATGAGCTATCAGCCACAGACGCGCCGCTCTTACGACAAGATGGAGTGGCCTGCGTTGCTGCGCAAGCTGGACCGCATCGACCCTTCTTGTCGCCGCTGAAAAAGCGAAAGCCCGGTGCAAAGCCGGGGTTACGTAAACGGGCCGATGCAATCGCTATCAAGCCGACGATGCCGCCGACGCGTTGCCCGCGCGGCGACGGTACAGCCTGAGTGTCGCGCACAAGCTGCAGAGCGCAGCGAAGCTCAGCCAGTAGCCTGGTGCGGCCTTGTCATGCAGGACCTGAATCAGATACGTCGATACCGCCGGCGTAAAGCCGCCGAACAGCGCCGTCGCGAGACTGAACGCCAGCGAGAAGCCCGCGACGCGCACTTCGACCGGCATCACTTCGGTGAGCGCGGCGACCATCGCGCCGTTATACATGCCGAAGAAGAACGAGAACCACAGCAGAACGATCAGCATGCGCGCGAAGCTCGGTGCATCGGCGAGCCAGGACAGCGCCGGATAAGACGTGAAGATCGCCAGCATGGAAATGGCGAGCAGCAGCGGCTTGCGGCCGATGCGGTCGGAAATCGTGCCGCCGATCGGTAGCCAGACGAAATTCGATGCAGCCACAAGCAGCGTGACCATCAGGCTGTCGGAGGTGGACAGCTTCAGCACCGACTTCCCGAAGGTCGGCGTATAGACGGTGACGAGATAGAAGGTGGTGGTGGTCATCGCCGTCAGCAGCATGCCGCCGATGACGGTGCGCCAGTTGCCGAGCAGCATCGCAAAAATCTCGCGCGCCTGCGGATGATGCCGCCGCGCTTCGAACGCTGCGGTCTCCTGCAGCGAACGGCGCAGCATGAACAGGAACGGCACGATCGCGCAGCCGATGAAAAACGGCACGCGCCAGCCCCATGCACCGATCTGCTGCGCGGACAGCCACTGGTTCAGCCCGTAACCGATGGCCGCCGCCACGACGATGGCGACCTGCTGGCTCGCCGACTGCCAACTCGTGTAAAAGCCCTTGTTATCGGGCGTCGCCATTTCCGCGAGATAGACAGACACGCCGCCCAGTTCCGCGCCCGCAGAGAAGCCCTGCAACAGACGCCCGAGCAGCACGAGCGCCGGCGCGAGCAGGCCGATCGTCGCGTACCCAGGCACGCAGGCAATCAGAATGGTGCCGCTCGCCATGATCGACAGCGTAACGATCAGCCCGGTGCGCCGTCCGACCTTGTCGATATACGCGCCGAGAAAGATCGCACCGAGCGGACGCATCAGAAAGCCCGCGCCGAACACCGCGAAGGCGAGCATCAGCGAGGCGAACTCGCTGGTGGACGGGAAAAAGATCTTCGAGATCGATGTCGCGTAGAAGCCGAACAGAAAGAAATCGAACTGTTCGATGAAATTGCCGCTGGTCACGCGCAACACGGCGGCGGCCCTCGTCATGGGCGAAACGCCGGACGTAGCGGCGATCGATTCTGTGCGGTTCATTGCGTCTCCTGCTTCTTATCTATGGTGATGGGCGCCCAAGGCGCCCTAGTGACTGCTAATCCGAACTGAGGCTCAGCGTGTTGCGTTGCCGCTTCTCTATCGACGATTTGAGCAACGCCGCCGAGCGGAAGATGCCGTGCGCGAACTTGCCGTAAGGCAGCGTGGCGAACAGCGCCATCACGATGCCGAGATGAATCGCGAGCAGCGACGGCATCGCCGAGGTCGTGCGGAGCGCGAGCAGCGCGAGACCGGATGCGCTCGTCAGAAGCAGGAGCGCGATGAAGCCGCGGTCCATCGGACGCTGACGGGCATCGCCCCGCTCCGGAACGCGTTTCAGGTTCAGCCACAGCAGTCCCGCCGCCCCCGCAATCAGTCCAATGCCGCCCGCGGTTCCCAGCAGCACCGGCACGCTCAGAAACGGATACGGCGCTTCCAGACCGAATGCATAGTGATAGAGCGTCGCAACTGCGGTTGCTGCAAAGCACAGCATGAAGCCGTAGAACGTCAGGTGATGGAAACGGCGCCGCGCCAGTGTGAAGGCATCGCTCTCTTCGTTGCAGCCGTCGCCGTGGCCGCCGTCCAGGTACTTGAGCGTCAGCGCGTTCTTGGCCGCTTCCGCGATGGCTGGCGCGCTCGCCGTTCCTGCCGACACGTCGCGCCAGAAGCGCGTGACGCCCACGCCGAGCGCGAGCATGGCGAACAGGAAAACGATGCCAAACATCGCCGCGAGCAGGTTGTGCGGAAAGATCGCGTAGAAGTTCGCTGGCGCGACATCGCCCGACAAGCCGCCGTGTAATGCCATACCGAGCAGCAGAAACAGCGCGAGTCCGGCCGCCAGTGCAACCGACAAAGTCAGGCCGTTGCGTTTGTACAGCGCGCCGAACGACGCAGGAAACGCGTATTCGGTGTAGGTTTCGAGCCGGACTTCGGCCATCGCTTTCGGCACGTTCACGCCGAATTCGTGCGGCGGCGCGTATTGGCACGCGTGATAGCACGCGCCGCAGTTGTGGCAGAGATTCGCCAGATAGTTGACGTCCGACTTGCCGAATTCCAGGCGGCGCGTCATGGCCGGGAACACGGCGCAGAAGCCTTCGCAGTAGCGGCAAGCGTTGCAGATCTGCATCTGCCGTGCCACTTCGGTTTCGCCGGCGCTCATCGGCACGATGGGGATCACGCGCGCCGTGCTGCCGTGCGAAGTTTTTTTCGTATCGACCGATAACGCCGTGCGCATGCGTTCGGGCGCGAGCGGGTCAGACTGCTGCACTGGTTGCCTCCGTCGTTTTGAGTGCGGCGCGCGCGGCCTGCGTCCCGGCGATGCGCCCGAAGGCCGTGCCGATCGACATGCCGACGCCCGCTGTATAGCCCTTACCGAGCACGTTGCCGGCCATCATTTCGCCGGCCACGAACAGGTTCTCACTGGCTTTGCCGCCGAAGTGAACCTGCGCGCGGTCATTGGTCTTTAGTCCGAGATACGTGAACGTGATGCCTGGCCGCAACGCATAACCGTAAAACGGCGGCGTCTCGATGCGGCGCGCCCAGTGCGTCTTGGGTGGCGCGAGACCTTCGGTGTGGCAGTCGTCGAGCGTGGTGTGGTCGAAGGTGCCGTCGCGGCATGAGTCGTTATAGCGCGTGAGCGTTTCCATGAAGCGCGCTTCCGGCAGCCCGAGCTTGCGCGCGAGTTCCGGCAGCGTATCGGCCTTTTCGCCCGGAAACACCGGCGGCATGAAGCGGCCGATTGCTTTCGAGTCGATGATCGAATAGCCGATCTGCCCCGGTTGATGCGCAACGAGCCGTCCCCAGATTGCATAGCGCTTCGGCCAGAAATCCTCGCCTTCGTCGTAAAAGCGCTCGGCGTCACGATTCACCACGACGCCCAGCGACACGCAGTCGATGCGCGTACAGATGCCGCCGTCATACAGCGGCGCGCGTGCATCGATGGCGACGCAGTGTGACTGCGACGGGTCGCCGATCATGTCCGCACCGGCGTCGGTCATATGCTTGATGAGCACGCCCTCGTTGAAGCGCGTGCCGCGAATCAGGAAGTTGTCGGCGGGCCATTCGCCGCGCTCGTTTTGCCCCCACGCGTCGCGCAGCCATTCGCGATTTGATTCAAAGCCGCCTGCCGCCAGTACGCAGGCGCGCGCCTCGAAGCGCTGGCTGCCGCTGTGCGCCGCGATGAAGAGGCTGCCGTCAAGTTCAAGCGAATCGACGGGAGTTTCATAGCGGATATCGACGCCGAGCGCTTCGGCGCTGCGGTAATACGCGTTGACGAGCGCCTTGCCGCCACCCATGAAGAACGCGTTGGTGCGTGCCACGTGCAGCGCGCCCGACAGCGGCGGCTGGAAGCGTACGCCGTGCTTCTGCATCCACGGCCGACACGACGACGACGCGCGGATCGTCAGCCGCGCGAGATGCTCATTCGTGATGCCGCCGGTGACTTTCAACAGGTCCTGCCAAAATTCCTCTTCCGGATAGGCATCGACGAGAACGTCCTGCGGCGCATCGTGCATGCAGCGCAGATTGCGCGTGTGTTGCGAGTTGCCGCCGCGCCATTCGCGCGGCGCGGATTCGAGAAGCAGGACCGAGGCGCCCGCTTCGCGCGCCATCAATGCGGCGCACAGCGCGGCATTGCCTCCTCCGATTACGAGCACATCGACCATCAGACTTGTCTCCTTTTGGACAAATCGTAAAGGTCTCGTGCCCGCGTCGCTACCAGCCTGCCGTCAAGGGGTCTTCACTTTTTGTGAAGGCCGAGGTTCCCGCAGCCGCGCACCGGGCCAGCGCCCCTCCTGTACCAGTTGACGGGCGACATCGGCGAGCACCACGCGCGCAGCGAGACCGGCGGGAGACAGTTCGTCGTCGGAGATGCTGGCGAGCATGTTGGGCCGTGTGGCGTATTTATCCGCGACGGGCACGCTCGTCAGTATCACGTTCTCGGGCCTTGCGAGCGCCGCGCCAGGCTGTATGGTCGCGCCGATGCCGGTGCGGACGAAGTCCATCAGGAGTGCAAGGCCGTCGACTTCGGCGACGATGTTCGGCTCGTATTCGGCGCGCCTGAACGCTGATAACAGCAGCGAACGCAGCCCATGCGTGCCGCTGGGAAGAACGAGCGGAAGCCTGCCGAGATTTTTCAGCCGGACGGATGCGCTCGTCGGCATGCCATCGAGATCGCCCGCGCCGATCAGGAACAGCCGCTCGTCCAGCAGCGGCAGCACGCTCCAGCGTTGCGCGGACTCCTCGCGGAACAGCACGGCGAGATCGATCTGACGCGCGCTCAGCATGGATGCAAGATAGCCGGAGAGACTTTCGACCATGTGCAGCCGCACATCGGGATAGCGCGAGCGCATGGCCTGCATGAATGCGACGCCGAGCACGCTCGCCGTGCTCGGCGCCATGCCGACGCTGACATGGCCCGACAGACGGGCTGAGCGTGCAGCGAGCGCTGCATCGTCGATATGACGCAGCGCGAGTTGCGCCTGACGCCAGAACGCCAAACCTGCGTCGGTTGGAACGACGCCGCCCGAGGTGCGTTGCAGCAGACGCGTGGACAGTTCACCTTCGAGACGGCTGATCTGCTGACTCAATGCCGAGGTCACCACGCCGAGTTCCAGCGCTGCCTTGCCCATGCTTCCGTGTTCCACGGCGCTGAGAAAATAGCGTAGTTGTCTGAGTTCCATTCCGCGATCGGTCAGGAGGATTAAGCGGGTATTTTGACAGAACGTCGTCGGACCATCCTCGGCATAGGCGCCGCGACGCGTCCTCTATAGCGTCTGCGACCGGCGTGAAAACGGACTCTCCGCTGCTGCGAGATGATTTGTCGGCTCGGAAAGCTTATGCGCGAGTTACGCCTTGGCTGCGCAATGGATGCCATGGTCGTCCGCGTAGTCCGCGTCGTGTATGACCTCATTCAGGTAGATGGCCCTCGGGATCTGATTCTTGAACACATCACACGTGCCAGTGTCATGTGGACCATGACCCACCGCAACATGGCCCCGCTACTCGCTCGCGTAGAGGCTCGCGCCCTCATCCCGGTGCCCACAGATGGAAAACAAACCGGCACGATCATCGTCAGCGTTACGGACGCACCGTTCTCTGTCGGCAATCACGAGCACATCGAAGCAGCAAACAGGATCGAGATCATGCCCCGTCGATCAAGATCTGCTGCCGCAATACGCGGATATCTGACGAAGCTGGCGCGGTCGACCGCGCCAGCGACAGCCGCTAGAACAGCCCAACTGGCTGGGCAGCGTCGGGAACGCGTATTGCTCGGCCGCTCCCGATCGCTCAATTCCAATCCGGCATCAATCACCGGATCACCGGATCGCCGGATTCAAGCGCCATTGCCAACCATTTGATCGATAGTTATCAGGATTAGTCATTCATATTTTCATAACCGCACTTTTTACTGATTCACCGAGTAACAATTACGATTTAACCGGCAATTAAATATCCGAAAAACCACCAAACTTCATTGACTTTGACTTTAGTCGAAATTTAGAATCCCATACAACATCTTTCGTCTGATTTTTTCAGTATCGCACGAACGTTGCCCTTCGCCTGCGCGAAGGCGTGCTCCAGTGACTACACCCGCATCAGAACGGGCGGCGCGTCTTTTTGCCTTCACTTTTCGGCATTGATCGTTCATTCGATTAAAGCCGTTCAATTCGACCCCCGAGCATCACACCACGATTAATCCCGGGCATTTTCAGAATACCCGAGACGCAGCACAAAGCGGATCAAGCCGCCCGCTCATTCAAGTATTCCGATAAAAATCACATGCATCAGGAGGGTCGTCATGAACATGCACCGCTTCACGAAATCGCTGTGTCTCGGATTCGTCTGCGCCGGCCTGCTCGCCGCCTGCAACGACGACGACGTCCAGTCCAGCGGTACGTCGTCCAACAGCGCCGCACTGTCGTTCCGCATGGACACCGGCGGGCAGATCAATGCGTTCTACCGGCAGGACAAAGTCGCCGCGCACCTGCTGGCGCGCTCGTCGACGAAACCGCGTCTGCTCGTGGTGTTTCCGGCCGGCAACAGCGGCACCGGGCTGTGGTTCGACGACACTGCCCAGCCGGTGAGCTGGAGCCTCGACACGCCGCCATCCGCGCTGTCGGCACCCGACACGCACGGTCGCCCGCTGTACGGCATCGGCGCCGACGTATCGGTCGACACCGACACGCTGACGATCCGCCAGGGGCTGCTCGGCAACGTGCGCTTCCTGCGCGACTTCAACGGCGGCGCGACGATACCGCCGGAGATCGTCACCGCCCCGACGATCCAGGGGAGCGTCACGCAATGGCAGCGCGACCGGATCGACGGCGCGCCCGGCCAGATGCTGCGCATCACGCTGCGCGACGGCGGCAGCATCGCAACAGCCGCGGGCGGCAAGCTCGTGCTGCGCGCGGCGGCCGGCGCTCGTACGCTGAAACTGCACGTCGATGCGCTGTCGGGCGAGACGCCGTTGTCGCCGATCCTGCGTGCAGACCTGCTCGCGCCGTCCGCGAATCCCGACCCGGTCAGCCAGAACGTACTCGAATTCCTGAGCTTCCACGACAAGTTGCTGGCCGGCTCGTGGCAATACGACACCTACTTCGGCCGCGACACGCTGATCTCGGTGCGCATGCTGATGCCGGTGCTCGAGCCTGCGGCGATCGAGGCCGGGCTGACGTCGGTGCTGAGTCGCCTGTCGGACGACGGCAAGGTCGCGCACGAGGAAGGCATCGGCGAATTCGCGCTGGTCGACAACGCGAAGCACGGCCGGCCGAACGATGCAACGCCGACCTACGATTACAAGATGATCGACAGCGACTACCTGCTCGCGCCGATCGCGGCGGCCTGGCTGATCGACGACACGCGCGGCCAGGCGCGCGCGGCCGCCTATCTCGCGCAACGCGGCAGCGACGGTCAGACGAACGGCAGCCGGCTCGTCGTCAACCTGCTGCACGTCGCGGCGACCGCGCAGCCGTTCGCACAGCAGCCGTCGGTCGCGAACCTGATCCGCCTGCGGCCTGGCGAGATCGTCGGCAACTGGCGCGACAGCACCGACGGGCTCGGCGGCGGCGTTTATCCCTACGACGTGAATGCGGTGCTCGTGCCGGCTGCGCTGCGCGCGGCGAATGCGTTCCTCGCGCGCGGCCTGCTCGATCCTTATCTGGACGCCGGGCAACGTGCGACGCTCGCGAACACGGCGACCGAAGCGGCTACCTGGGAGCAGCAGGCGCCGCCGCTGTTCCAGGTGAGCGTGCCGGCCGCGCAGGCGGCGACCGAAATATCGGCCTATGCGTCGTCCGCCGGTGTGCCGGCCGGTACCGCGCCGGGCGCGCCGCTGACTTTCTACGCGCTGTCGCTCGACCAGCAAGGCACGCCGATCCCGGTGATGAATTCCGACGGCGGCTTCGCGCTGCTGTTCGGCACGCCGGCGGACGACCAGCTCCAGCGGATCGTCACCGACGTCACGCGGCCGTTCCCGACCGGTCTCGTCACCGATGTCGGGATGCTGATCGCGAACCCCGCGTATGCGAACCAGGCGCTATGGCCCAAATTCACGAGTTCGGCGTATCACGGCACGGTGATCTGGTCGTGGCAACAGGCGATGTGGGTCGCCGGGCTCGACCGCCAGCTCACGCGCCAGGATCTGTCGGATACGACGCGCACGCTGCTGACGCAGGCCCGGCAGACGATCTGGCAGGTGATCTCGAACGGACGCGACATGCGCACGTCGGAAATGTGGACCTGGTCGTACGTGAACGGTCGGTACCAGACCGATGCATTCGGCACCCGCAGCGCGGATGCGACCGAAGCCAACGCGGCGCAGCTGTGGAGCACGACGTATCTCGCGATCCGCGATCCGCGACTGCGCGCGGGCAAGTACTGGTGGCAGGCGTCGCAGCGGATGCAGGACGCGCAGCCGGAGCGTGCGGCGGCCATCGCGTCGCGATAGCCGATGCGTCATTGAAACGAAAGCCCCACATGCTCGTGCGCGTGTGGGGCTTCATTCAGGGTGCATGCGAAACGGACCTGCCTCGCGTCGCGCCATTGCGTTGCGGCCGCGCGCGCCACGTCGCCGAATGCGCGGCCGCCGCTCGTCAGTGCGCGACCACGCGATTGCGCCCGTCGCGCTTCGCCTGGTACAGCCGTTCATCGACCGCCCGCAGCAACGCATCGACCGTGCTCCCGTCGACGCCGTACTGCGCGACGCCGACGCTGACCGTCACCTGCACGCGCTTGAAATCCAGCCCGAACGGCGAACTCGCGATCGACGAACGCACGCGCTCGGCCGTCATGCGCGCGCCTTCGAGCGGCATCTCGGGCAACAGCGCCATGAACTCCTCGCCGCCGACCCGCGCGAGCGCACCGGCCGGACGAATCGCCTCGAGAGACTGGCGCACGACGCCGCGCAGCACCTCGTCGCCGATCTGGTGCCCGTACGCGTCGTTGATGTTCTTGAAGTTGTCGAGATCGAGCGCGAGCAGGCAAAACGGCGTGCCGTCGCGCTCCGCGCGCACGATCTCGCGCTCGACCTGCGCGATGAACTGACGGCGGTTCGACGCGCCCGTCATCGGATCGGTCGCGGCCATGTATTCGAGCTTCTGGTTCGTGCGCCGCAACTCCTGCAGCGCACTCTCGGTGCGCGCCATCGATTCCGACAGCCGGCTCATCAGGTCTTCCTGGCTGTAGATCGCCGAGAACGAGCGCGTCGTCTGCAGCGCCTGCACGACGCCGTAGCTGAGCAGGAAGAACCCGCCCGCGAAGATCGCATGCGCGAGCCACCACATGTGGTTCCAGGGCTTGCCGAGGATGAACGCGAGCGACGACAGCGCGAACGCCATGATCGACATGCCGTAGATCACCATCAGCGGCGAACGGATGCGCCGCGCGAGCAGCATGCCGACGTTGAGCAGCGAAAACACCAGCGCGCCGCCCTCCATCGACAGTCGCGTGCCCAGCGCGCCCGCGACCGGCGAATACGCGATGTATGCAACCGCCACGTTGATGACCAGGAACAGCACGATCCACGGCAGCCATGTTCGCGCGCGCGCCCGCTTCTCGACCCGATCGGGCGGCTGCGAATACGACAGCAGGCCCGTCAGCAGCAGGATCGACATCACGAGGCGCGATGCGGGCCCGTACAGCAGGAACAGCCAGATGTTGTGATGCGCCATCCCGGTGAACAGGCCGTGCAACGCGTAGATCATCGCGAAGCCCAGAAAGCCGAGTGTCAGCCAGCGCAGGAGCGGCTCTCCGGACGACCGGTAGCATACCCACGTCACGTAGGTGACGAATGCACCCTCGAGGGTCGCGGCCGCGATTGCGATTTCATGGAAGGCATGGCTCTCGAACACGACGTGCGGGTCGCTGAAGAACCACAGATAGGCGATCAGATAGGCTGGCAGCAATGCGAAGCCGACCAGCAGGCATTTCGCATAGAGCCTCGCGGCCGCGCTGACGACGCGCGGCGGTTCCCCGGCTGCATAGGTCGTGCTCAATTCGGTCCCCGTTCGGTCTGCTGCGTGGTTCGAACGTTCACGGTGCCGGACACCCGCGATGCATCGACTGCGCCGGCTACCGGAAACGCATCACGTGCGTCGGTGCGATGCACGCGTTGCCCCATCCCGCCGAAAGGCAAATGTCAGAGCAAGTATAGGTGCGGCAATTCGTTTGACAAGTAAGGGGAAACGGCAGCATCGAACCGGCACCGTTTGCTTCCCGATCCTTTCGAATCGCATGCGACGGCCGCGGCTTGCGTCAACGCAGGCGGCGGCCGTCGGCCGACAAGCAAAAAATCAGACGATTTCGAACAGGCCGGCGGCGCCCTGCCCGCCGCCGATGCACATCGTGACGACGACGTATTTCACGCCGCGCCGCTTGCCTTCGATCAGCGCATGGCCCGTCAGGCGCGCCCCCGACACGCCGTACGGATGGCCGACCGCGATCGCGCCGCCGTTCACGTTCAGGCGGTCGTCAGGAATCCCGAGCGTATCGCGGCAGTACAGCACCTGCACCGCGAACGCTTCGTTCAGTTCCCACAGGCCGATGTCGTCGACCTTCAGCCCCGCCTGCTTCAGCAGCTTCGGCACCGCGAACACCGGGCCGATGCCCATTTCGTCCGGCTCGCAACCGGCGACCGCGAAACCGCGAAACACGCCGAGCGGCTGCAGCCCTTCGCGCTGTGCGACATCCGCGTTCATCACCACGCACGCCGATGCGCCGTCCGAGAACTGGCTCGCGTTGCCCGCCGTGATCACACCACCCGGCACGGCCGAACGGATCTTCGACACGCCTTCGAGCGTCGTGTCGGGCCGGATGCCTTCGTCGGCCGACACGGTAACGTCCTGCGTGAACAGCCGGCCCGTCGCCTTGTCGGCGATGCCCGCGCGTACGGTGATCGGCACGATCTCGTCGTTGAAGCGCCCGGCTTCCTGCGCGGCCGCGGCACGCAGTTGCGACCGCACACCGTACTCGTCCTGCCGCTCCTTCGCGATCCCGTAGCGCTTCGCGACGTTTTCCGCCGTCTGAAGCATGTTCCAGTAGATCTCTGGCTTGTGCTCGACGAGCCAGCCGTCCTGGATCATGTGCCGGTTCATCTCGTTCTGCACGCAGGAGATCGATTCGACGCCGCCCGCGACATACACGTCGCCCTCGCCGGCGATGATCCGTTGCGCGGCGAGCGCGATGGTCTGCAGCCCTGACGAGCAGAAACGGTTCACCGTCATCCCCGGCACGCTCACCGGCAGCCCGGCGCGCAGCGCGATCTGCCGCGCGATGTTCGCGCCGGTCGCGCCTTCGGGGTTCGCGCAGCCCATGATCACGTCCTCGATGCGCGCGGGGTCGAGCTTCGCGCGTTCGAGCGCGGCCGCGACCACGTGGCCGCCGAGCGTCGCGCCGTGCGTCATGTTGAATGCGCCACGCCACGATTTCGCGAGCGGCGTGCGTGCGGTCGATACGATTACGGCTTCGGTCATGCGAGTCTCCTTCGGTCCTGCTTCATGTCCTGAATCGGATGGGAATGCGCTACGCCGTCGGGCGCGCGCCCGCGGACGTCACGTGTGCGACGCCCGCCGCCTGCATCTGTTGCCATGCGTGCGCGAGCGATCCGTTCAGGTCGATCGCACGGCACGCATCGTTGATCACGGCGGCCTCGAAGCCGGCCGCGCGCGCATCGAGCGCGGACCACGCGACGCAATAGTCGGTCGCGAGTCCGCAACACCACACGCGTTTCGCGCCGAGCTCGCGCAGATAGCCGGCGAGCCCCGTGCGCGTCGTGCGGTCGGCTTCGACGAATGCGGAGTAGCTGTCGACCTGCGCGTCGCCGCCCTTGCGGATCACGAGCCTCGCATGCGGGATGTCGAGGTCGCGATGCAGCGCCGCGCCTTCCGTGTCCTGCACGCAATGCACGGGCCACAGCACCTGCTCGCCGTATGGCAGCGCGAGCGTCGAGAACGCCTCGCGCCCCGGGTGATTCGCCGCGAACGACACGTGTTCGCGCGGGTGCCAGTCCTGCGTCAGCACGACCTGGTCGAAGCGTTGCGCGAGCGCGTTGATCACCGGCACGACCGCGTCGCCGTCCGGCACCGCGAGTGCGCCACCCGGCATGAAGTCGTACTGCACGTCGATCACGAGCAACACGTCGTCAGTGCGTTTCATTGCGTTTCTCCTTGCAAGACGGGTCGCGCCGTCACGCACGGCGTCAGCCGTTGAACCCGCGTCCGGCCTTTGCCAGTTCGACGATCGACGGCGCGAGCTGCCACGCGTCGCCGTTCGGCGCGGCCGCATAGCGGCGGATCGCGCGCTCGACGTTGTAGAGGCCGACCATGTCCGCATACAGCATCGGGCCGCCACGCCACAGCGGGAAGCCATAGCCGGTCAGGTAGACCATGTCGATGTCGGACGCCTTCGACGCGATCTTCTCCTCGAGAATCTTCGCGCCTTCGTTGACGAGCGCGAACACGAGCCGCTCGACGATCTCGTCGTCACCGATCTTGCGCCGCTCCACGCCGCGCTCCTTCGAATACGAGACGACCATCTCGTCGACGAGCGCCGAAGGCTTCGCCTTGCGCTCGCCCGGCACGTAGTCGTACCAGCCGCCGCCAGTCTTCTGGCCGAAGCGGCCCTCCTCGCACAGGCGGTCGGCGATCTTCGAGTAATGCAGATCGGGCTGCTCGACATAGCGGCGCTTGCGGATCGCCCAGCCGATGTCGTTGCCGGCGAGATCGCTCATCCGGAACGGGCCCATCGCGAAACCGAACTTCTCGATCGCGCGATCGACCTGTGCGGGCAGCGCGCCTTCCTCGAGCATGAAGAGTGCCTGGCGGATGTACTGCTCGATCATCCGGTTGCCGATGAAGCCGTCGCACACGCCCGACACGACCGCCGTCTTGCGGATCTTCTTCGCGACCGCCATCACGGTGGCGAGCACGTCCTTCGCGGTCTGCGCGCCGCGCACGACCTCGAGCAGCTTCATGACGTTCGCCGGGCTGAAGAAGTGCATGCCGACCACGTCCTGCGGCCGCTTCGTGAACGCGGCGATCTTGTCGACGTCGAGCGTCGACGTGTTCGACGCGAGGATCGCACCCGGTTTCGCGACTTCGTCGAGCTTCCTGAACACCTGCTCCTTCACGCCGAGTTCCTCGAACACGGCCTCGACGATCAGGTCCGCATCCTTCAGGTCGTCGTAGGACAGCGTCGGCGTGATCAGCGCCATGCGTGCGTCGAGCTTCTCCTGCGTGAGCTTGCCCTTCTTCACCTGCGCATCGTAGTTCTTGCGGATCGTCGCGACGCCGCGCTCGAGCGCTTCCTGTTTCGTCTCGAGCAGCGTGACGGGGAGGCCCGCGTTGACGAAGTTCATCGCGATCCCGCCGCCCATCGTGCCCGCGCCGATCACGCCGACGCGGCGGATCTCGCGCAGCGGCGTATCGGCCGGCACGTCGGGAATCTTGCTCGCCGCGCGCTCGCCGAAGAACGCATGGCGCAGCGCGCGGCTTTCCGGCGTCATCATCAGCGCGACGAAACCCTCGCGCTCGGCGATGCTGCCCTTGTCGAAGCCGTTCAGCACGCCGGCCTCGATCGCGTCGATGCACTTGTGCGGCGCGGGGAAATTCGGCGCGGCGGCCCGCGCGGAATTGCGCGCGAACTGGAGGAAGCCCGCCGCGTTCTCGTGGACGATCTTGCGATCGCGCACGCGCGGATGCGGCCCCTGCCGCGCGCCGACCTTGCGCGCGAACGCAACGGCCGCGTCGAGCAGGTCGCCGTCGGCCATCTCGTCGAACAGCCCGCTCTTCGCAAGCTGCTCCGACGGTACCGGCGCGCCCGACACGATCATGTTCAGCGCGGTTTCGAGGCCCACCGCACGCGGCAGACGTTGCGTGCCGCCCGCGCCTGGCAGCAAGCCGAGCTTCACTTCGGGCAGCGCGACCTGCGCGCCGGGCGCCGCGACGCGATAGTGCGCGCCGAGCGCGAGCTCGAGGCCGCCGCCCATCACGACGCTGTGCAGCGCAGCGACGACCGGCTTCGCGCTCGCCTCCACCGCGCGGATCACGGTGTGCAGCGTCGGCTCCTGCAGGGCCTTCGGGGTATTGAATTCGGTGATGTCGGCGCCGCCCGAGAACGCGCGGCCCGCGCCGGTCAGCACGATCGCCGTGACCGACGGATCCTGCGCGGCGCGATCCAGCGCGTCCATGACGCCCTGGCGTGTCGACAGGCCGAGCCCGTTGACGGGCGGATTGTTGAGCGTGATGACGGCCACGCCGTCGCGAGTCGAGTAATCCACTGCCATCTGCCTGCCTCCATGCATCGCGCGCCGGGGTGGCTGCGCTTCATTGTGCGCGGTCGAACGGCCGCATGTCCGGATCGAACGGAGGCAGCATACAACGAAAAAGCACGGTCGTTCAATTTGAATTTTTCCCGATCCGGGCCGGATCGGGAGACCGCACGGCGCGCCGTCGCCGGCCGCGGCTTACGGCTCGCCGACCGCCGTCGGCAGCACGTAGTCGCGGAACGTCTCGCGCAGCTTCAGCTTCTGCAGCTTGCCGGTCGCGGTGTGCGGCAGCGATTCGACGAACACGACGTCGTCGGGCACCCACCACTTCGCGACCTTGCCCTCGTAAAACGCGAGCAGCGCGTCACGCGTCAGATTCGCCCCTTCGCGCGGTACCACGACCAGCAGTGGACGCTCGGTCCATTTCGGGTGCGCGCACGCGATGCACGCGGCTTCGGCCACGCCCGGGTGCGCGATCGCGACGTTCTCGATGTCGATCGAGCTGATCCACTCGCCGCCGGACTTGATCACGTCCTTGCTGCGGTCGGTGATCTGCAGGAAGCCGTCGGGGTCGATCGTCGCGACGTCGCCGGTCGGGAACCAGCCGCCCGACAGCGGCGACGTATCGCTCCTGAAGTAGCGATCGATCACCCAGGGCCCGCGCACCTGCAGTTCGCCGAACGCGACGCCGTCCCACGGCAATTCGTGGCCGTCGTCGCCGACGATCCGCATGTCGACACCGCAGATCACGCGCCCCTGCTTCTCCAGCAACCGGCGCTGCGCGTCGAGCGGCCGCTGCGACTGCGCCCAGTTCAGCGTCGCAAGCGTGCCGAGCGGCGACAGCTCGGTCATCCCCCACGCGTGGATCACGCGCACGCCGTATTCGTCCTCGAACGTGCGCAGCATCGCGGGCGGGCACGCGGAGCCGCCGATCACCGTGCGGTTCAGCGTCGAGAAACGCACGCCGGCCTCGCGCATATAGTTCAGCAGCCCGAGCCACACGGTCGGCACGCCCGCGGAAAACGTCACGCGTTCGGCCTCCATCAGTTCGTACAGCGACCTGCCGTCGAGATCCTTGCCGGGCAGCACGAGCTTGCCGCCCGTGAGCGGCACCGCATACGGCAGGCCCCACGCGTTCACATGAAACATCGGCACGACGGGCAGCACGGCGTCGAGCGCCGACAGGTTCATCGCGTCGGGCAGCGCTGCGCCGTACGCGTGCAGCACCGTCGAGCGATGCGAATACAGCACGCCCTTCGGGTTGCCGGTCGTGCCCGACGTGTAGCACAGCCCGGATGCCTGCAGCTCGTCGAGACGCGGCCAGTCGTAGCGGCCGTCCTCGGCGTCGACGAGCGTTTCGTAGCACAGGAACGGCGTCGCGCCGGACGGCAGGTGCGCGGCGTCGGTCATCGCGATCCAGCCTTTCACGTGCGGACACTGAGGCGCGATCGCGTCGACCAGCGGCGCGAAATTGATGTCGAAGCAGACGTAGCGGTCTTCCGCGTGATTGACGATGTAGGCGATCTGCTCGGGAAAGAGGCGCGGGTTGATCGTGTGGCACACGGCGCCCATCCCGCCGATCCCGTAGTACGCCTCCAGATGCCGGTAGCCGTTCCAGGCCAGCGTGCCGACGCGGTCGCCCGATTCGACGCCGAGCCGCGCGAGCGCCTGCGCGAGCCGCTTCGCGCGCTGCTCGCAGTCGCGGTACGTGTAGCGATGCAGGTCGCCTTCCACGCGCCTCGACACGATCTCCGTGTCACCCGCGTAACGCGCGGCGTGCGCGATCAGCGACGACACCAGCAACGGCATGTCCATCATCTGGCCCAGCAACGGCTTACCCATCGTCTTGTTCTCCCGGAAGGACGCGAATCGGTGACCAGCCTCGAAGCGGTGCGCCGGCTTGCGGCCCGGACAGGCCTGGCGCAAGGCGCGCGGGCCGCCATGCGGGCGGCGCGGCGCCGCCTTACAATATCGGCTTACCCAGAGGCGCTCAACATGTCGTTTTCCCGAAGCGCAGCCGATACGGCTGACACTCTTCCCGACCTCGCCGCGACGCTCGGTGCGCCGGCCGCCGGCGCGTTCGTCACGCTCGGCGATGCGTTTCATACGCGGCTGCCGGCCGCACCGCTGCCCGCGCCGTACGTCGTCGGCTTTTCCGACGAAGTCGCGCACCTGCTCGGCCTGCCGGTGTCGATTGGCCAGCAGCCCGGGTTCGCCGAGCTCTTCGCCGGCAACCCGACGCGCGACTGGCCCGCGAGCGCGATGCCGTATGCGTCGGTGTATTCCGGCCACCAGTTCGGCGTGTGGGCCGGCCAGCTCGGCGACGGCCGCGCGCTGACGATCGGCGAACTCCCCGGCACGAACGGCCAGCGCTACGAACTGCAGATCAAGGGCGGCGGCCGCACGCCGTATTCGCGGATGGGCGACGGCCGCGCGGTGCTGCGCTCGTCGATCCGCGAATTCCTGTGTTCGGAAGCCATGCATCACCTCGGCATCCCGACCACCCGCGCGCTCACGGTGATCGGCTCCGACCAGCCGGTGGTGCGCGAGGAGATCGAGACGTCAGCGGTCGTCACACGCGTATCGGAGAGCTTCGTGCGCTTCGGCCACTTCGAGCATTTCTTCTCGAACGATCGCCCGGACCTGCTGCGCCAGCTCGCCGATCACGTGATCGATCGCTTCTATCCGGCATGCCGCGACGCCGACGATCCGTACCTCGCGCTGCTCGAAGCCGCGACGCTGCGCACGGCCGACCTCGTCGCGCAGTGGCAAGCGGTCGGCTTCTGCCACGGCGTGATGAACACCGACAACATGTCGATCCTCGGCATGACGATCGACTACGGCCCATTCGGCTTCGTCGACGCGTTCGACGCGAACCACATCTGCAATCACTCCGACACGAGCGGCCGCTACGCGTACCGGATGCAGCCGCGCATCGCGCACTGGAACTGCTACTGCCTCGCGCAGGCGCTGCTGCCGCTGATCGGGCTGCAGCACGGGATCGCCGACGACGATGCGCGCGCCGAGCGCGCGGTCGACGACGCGCAGGCCGTGCTCGCGAAATTTCCCGAACGCTTCGGCCCCGCGCTCGAACGCGCGATGCGCGCGAAGCTCGGCCTCGAACTCGAGCGCGAGAACGACGCCGAGCTCGCGAACAAGCTGCTCGAAACGATGCACGCGAGCCATGCGGACTTCACGCTGACGTTCCGCCGGCTCGCGCAGCTGTCGAAGCACGACGCGAGCCGCGACGCGCCGGTGCGTGACCTGTTCATCGATCGCGACGCATTCGACGCGTGGGCGAACCTCTATCGCGCCCGGCTGTCCGAGGAAACGCGCGACGACGCGGCCCGCGCGGCCGCGATGAATCGCGTGAATCCGAAATACGTGCTGCGCAACCATTTGGCCGAAGTCGCGATCCGGCGCGCGAAGGAAAAGGATTTTTCCGAAGTCGAGCGACTCGCGCAGGTGCTGCGCCGGCCATACGACGAACAACCGGAACACGAAGCGTATGCGGCATTGCCGCCAGACTGGGCCGGGTCGCTCGAAGTGAGCTGCTCGTCGTGACCCGCACGACCCGACCGACCGATCAGGAGAACACCCACATGTCACACGATTCCGACGACAAGGCCTTCCCGTACCAGAAGGACGACGCCGAACTGCGCCGCCGGCTCACGCCGATGCAGTACGAGGTCACGCAGCATGCGGCGACCGAGCGCGCCTTCACCGGCGAATACACCGACACCGAGGACGCCGGCATCTACAAATGCGTCGTCTGCAGCACGCCGCTGTTCGAATCCGGCGCCAAATTCCATTCGGGCTGCGGCTGGCCCAGCTACTTCAAGCCGCTCAACGGCGAGGTGATCGACGAGAAGATCGACCGCTCGCACGGCATGGTGCGCGTCGAGGTTCGCTGCAACCATTGCGGCGCGCATCTCGGCCACGTGTTCGAGGACGGCCCGCGCGACAAGACCGGTTTGCGGTACTGCATCAATTCGGCTGCGTTAAACTTCGAGTCCCGACCCGAAAACGAATGAGCGGCACCGGACGAATCGGTCGGACAGCCTTCCCGGCTGCCCCGATTCCGGACGGTGGCGCCTGGCGGGTCCCCACAACGGTGAAAGGCCGCGCAATGCGGCCTTTCACGCAGCTGCGAGCGCCATGAAATTCCTGTTCGATCTGTTTCCGATCATCCTGTTTTTCGCCGCCTTCAAGGTCTGGGGCATCTTCACCGCCACCGCCGTCGCGATCGTCGCGACACTGGCCCAGGTCGCGTGGGTCGCCTTCCGGCACCGGAAGGTCGACACGATGCTGTGGGTCAGTCTCGGCGTGATCGTCGTCTTCGGTGGCGCCACCCTCGTCCTGCATGACGAGAAATTCATCCAATGGAAACCGACTGTGCTGTACTGGCTGTTTGCGATCGGGCTGCTCGCCGCACGCTATGCGTTCGGCAACAACCTGATCGAGAAGATGATGGGCAAGCAGCTCACGCTGCCGCACCCCGTGTGGGACAAGCTGAACGTCGCGTGGGCGCTGTTCTTCGCGGTGCTCGGCGTCGCGAACCTGTACGTGGTGCACAACTACACCGAATCGCAGTGGGTGAACTTCAAGCTGTTCGGCACGACGGGCGCGATGGTCGTGTTCATCATCCTGCAGAGCCTGTGGCTCACGAAGTACATGAAGGACGAGTGACATGAACGACGCGTTTCTCCAAGCATCGCCCGACGAACGCATCGCGCTGATCGAAGCGCGCCTGACCGCATCGCTCGCGCCGCTGTCGCTCGCGGTGCGCGACGACAGCGCGCAGCATGCGGGCCACGCCGGCGCGGCCGCCGGCGGCCACTACACCGTGACGATCGTGTCGGCCGCCTTCGCGGGCAAGCCGCGCGTCGCGCGGCACCGGCTGGTGTATGATGCGCTCGCTGATGCGATGCAGCGCGGCATTCATGCGCTCGCGATCGTGGCTTATACGCCCGAAGAATTCAACGAATCTTCAATCTAGTCTCAACAGGAATTCCCGATGATCCTGAAATCCCCCCGCCTGTGGGTCGCGGCGGCTGCATTTGCAGCGGCACCGGCATTCGCCCAGAACATCGCCGTCGTCAACGGCACGCCGATTCCGAAGTCGCGCGCCGACGCGATGGTCGCGCAACTCGTCCAGCAAGGCCAGACCGACAGCCCGCAGCTGCAGCAAGCCGTGCGCCAGGAACTCGTGAACCGCGAAATCCTGATGCAGGAAGCGATCCGCGAAGGCATCCCGAACCGTCCGGACGTGAAGGCGCAGGTCGCCGTCGCGCAGCAGACGGTGGTGCTGCGCTCGATGATCGAGAGCTTCCTGAAGAAGAACCAGCCGAGCGACGCGGAAGTGAAGGCGCGCTATGACGATCTCGTGAAGGGCGCCGGCGGCAACCGCGAGTATCACCTGCACCACATCCTCGTCGACAGCGAGCAACAGGCGAAGGACCTGATCGCGAAGATCAAGGCCGGCGCGAAGTTCGAGGATCTGGCCAAGCAGTACTCGAAGGACCCGGGCTCGGGCAAGAATGGCGGCGACCTCGACTGGTCCGATCCGAAGGCGTACGTGCCGGAATTCGCGGCCGCCGCGCAGAAGCTCCAGAAAGGCCAGATGACCGACGCGCCGGTGAAGACGCAGTTCGGCTGGCACATCATCCGTGTCGACGACGTACGCGACATCGCCCCGCCGCCGTTCGACCAGGTGAAGGCGCAGATCGCGCAGCAGCTCGTGCAGCAGAAGCTGCAGGCGTTCGAGGAAGGCCTGCGCCAGCAGGCGAAGATCCAGTAACGTCGGCGACGATCGCCCACGCAAAGGCCGCTCCCCGGAGCGGCCTTTTTCTTTTTCACGCATGCTTGTGGTGGGCCGGCCCACGCGGCGACCGCGCAAGGAAAAAGCCGCTTCACGGCGGCTTTTCAGGACTGCGGAATCGCGGACGGGCAGCGCGGTGAACCGCTATGCCGGATAGAACACATCGTGGTAGCGGACCTCGCCCGACGGCCGCGGCGCGGCTTCGTCGAACGACAGCGCGAGAAAATACTCGGGCGGCGCATCCGGGAACACCAGATCGCCGGACCGCACAAAGTCGAAACGCGCGTAATACGCGGGATCGCCGAGCACGACGCAGCCGCGCGCACCGAGCCGGCGCAACGCGTCGAGCCCCGTGCGCACGAGCCCCGCGCCGATGCTCTGCCGCTGGCATTCAGGCAGCACCGCGAGCGGCGCGAGCCCGTACCACTGCTGGTTGCCGGCCGGCTCGCCGCCGATCGACACCGGCGAAAACGCGACGTGACCGATCACGCGCTCGTCGCGCTCCGCAACGAGCGACACGCTGAGCATACCCTCCGCGCGCAGCGCATCGACGATCTGCCGTTCGAATCGACCCTGCTGCGGCTCGTCCGCGAACGCGGCCACGATCACGCGACCGATCGCATCGACATCGCTCGCGCGTTCGTCGCGCAGCGTGACGATCTCGACCGGTGCGTGCGGATCGAACATCAGCCGATCCAGCGGCGTGCGTTACGGAACACGCGCATCCAGGGGCTCGCTTCGCCCCAGCCTTCCGGATGCCAGCTCATCGTGACCGTGCGGTGCACGCGCTCCATGTGCGGCATCAGCACCGAGAAGCGGCCGTCGGCCGTCGTGACCGACGTGATGCCGGCAGGCGAGCCGTTCGGGTTGAACGGATAACGTTCGGTCGCCTCGCCACGGTGGTCGACATAGCGCATCGCGACCGCGACACGATCGATGTCGCCCTGCTGCGAGAAGTCCGCATAGCCTTCGCCGTGCGCGACCGCCACCGGAATCCGCGAGCCTTCCATGCCCGCGAAGAAGATCGACGGCGACTTCTCCACTTCCACGAACGAGAAGCGCGCCTCGAACTGCTCGGACTTGTTGCGCGTGAACTTCGGCCATGCCTCCGCGCCCGGAATCATCGACGCAAGGCTCGACAGCATCTGGCAACCGTTGCAGATGCCGAGCGCGAACGTGTCGGGACGCGCGAAGAAGGCCGAGAACATGTCGGCGAGCCGCGCGTTGAAGCGGATCGTCTTCGCCCAGCCCTCGCCCGCACCCAGCACGTCGCCGTACGAGAAGCCGCCGCATGCCACCGCGCCCGCGAAATCGGCGAGCGTCGCGCGCCCGGCCAGCAGGTCGCTCATGTGCACGTCGTGCGCGTCGAAGCCCGCGCGGTCGAACGCATATGCCGTTTCCAGATGCGAGTTCACGCCCTGCTCGCGCAGGATCGCGACACGCGGGCGCGCGCCCGTCGCGATGAACGGTGCGGCGATGTCGTCGGCCGGATCGAAGCTCAGCACCGGCGAGATGCCCGGGTCGGCCGCGTCGAGCAGCGCGTCGTATTCCGCGTCCGCGCAGGCGGGGTTGTCGCGCAGGCGCGCGATGCGCCAGCTCACTTCGCTCCATGCGCGATGGAGTTCAGCGCGCGGCGCGTCGAACACCTTCTTCGCGTCGCGGTACACCTCGATCACGTCGCGATCGTTGACCGTGCCGATCACGTGCGAGCAGGCCGACAGGCCGAACTCGCGCAGCGCGCCGAGCACCGCGTCGCGATCGGCCGCGCGCACCTGCACGACGGCGCCGAGTTCTTCCGAGAACAGCGCGCGCAGCGTGCGATCCTCGCGACGACCGCTCGTCTGCTTCGCCCAGTCCTTCGCGTCGCCATAGTCGGATTCGTGATTCGGGTCGAGCGTCAGCATATCGACGTTCAGCGACACACCCGCGTGGCCCGCGAACGCCATTTCGCACACCGTCGCCCACAGGCCGCCGTCCGAGCGGTCGTGATACGCGAGCAGCTTGTCTTGTGCATTGAGCGACTGGATCGCGTTGAAGAAGCGCTTGAGGTCTTCCGGATCGTCGACGTCCGGCGTCGCGTCGCCGACCTGCTGCGTGACCTGCGCGAAGATGCTGCCACCCATCCGGTTCTTGCCGCGGCCAAGATCGATCGCGATCAGCACGCTGTCGCCCGCATCGGCGACGCGGCGCAGTTGCGGCGTCAGATGGCGGCGCACATCCTCGACCGGTGCGAACGCGGAGATGATCAGCGACACCGGCGACACCACTTCCTTCGCGACGCCCTGCTCATCCCACTTGGTTTTCATCGACAGCGAATCCTTGCCGACCGGGATGCCGATCCCGAGCGCCGGGCACAGCTCCATGCCGATCGCCTTGACCGTGTCGAACAGCGCGGCATCCTCGCCGGCCGTGCCGCACGCGGCCATCCAGTTCGCCGACAGCTTCAGCTTGTCGAGCGACGCGATCGGTGCGCTCGCGATGTTCGTGATCGCCTCGCCGACGGCCATGCGGCCCGATGCGGGCGCGTCGATCACCGCGAGCGGCGTGCGCTCGGCCATCGTCATCGCCTCGCCCTTGAAGCCCGCGTAGTCGAGCGCGGTCACCGCGCAGTCGGCCACCGGCACCTGCCACGGGCCGACCATCTGGTCGCGCACCGACGTGCCGCCGACCGAACGGTCGCCGATCGTGATCAGGAACGACTTGCTGCCGACCGTCGGGTGCTTCAGCACGTCGACGGCGACCTCCGACAGCGCGATGCCCGTCACGTCGACCGGCGCGCGCTCCGTCGCCACACGCGTGACGTCGCGATGCATGCGCGGCGGCTTGCCGAGCAGCACTTCCATCGGCATGTCGACCGGGAATTCCTCGACGCCCGTCGCTTCGTCGTCGACGAGCTTCAGCTGGCGTTCGTCGGTCGCGACGCCGACCACCGCGAACGGGCAGCGCTCGCGTGCGCAGATCGCCTCGAAGCGCGGCAGGTCGGCCGGCGCGATGGCGAGCACGTAGCGCTCCTGCGCTTCGTTCGACCAGATTTCACGCGGCGACAGGCCCGATTCCTCGAGCGCGACCTTGCGCAGTTCGAAGCGCGCGCCCTTGCCCGCGCCGTCGACGATTTCGGGGAATGCGTTCGACAGGCCGCCCGCGCCGACGTCGTGGATGCTCAGGATCGGGTTTTCCGCGCCGAGCTGCCAGCAGCCGTTGATCACTTCCTGCGCGCGCCGCTCGATTTCCGGGTTGCCGCGCTGCACCGAGTCGAAGTCGAGTTCGGCCGTGTTCGCGCCGGTCGCCATCGAGCTCGCCGCGCCGCCGCCCATGCCGATCCGCATGCCCGGGCCGCCGATCTGGATCAGCAGCGAGCCTGCCGGCACGTCGTGCTTGTGCGTGTGTTGATCCGCGATGTTGCCGAGGCCGCCCGCGATCATGATCGGCTTGTGATAGCCGCGCACCTGGCCGCCGACGTTCTGCTCGTACACGCGGAAGTAGCCGCCGAGGTTCGGACGGCCGAATTCGTTGTTGAACGCGGCGCCGCCGAGCGGGCCGTCGATCATGATCTGCAGCGGCGACGCGATGCGGTCCGGGCGGCCGTACGGGCCGTGCGCATCGTTCGGGTTGCGCTCGCCGACCGGCTGGGCCGCGTCGCGTGCGTTTTCCCACGACTGGCGTGCTTCCGGCAGATCGAGGTTCGACACGGTGAAGCCCGTGAGGCCGGCCTTCGGACGCGCACCGCGGCCCGTCGCGCCTTCGTCGCGGATTTCGCCGCCCGCGCCGGTCGCCGCGCCCGGGAACGGCGAGATCGCCGTCGGGTGATTGTGCGTCTCGACCTTCATCAGCGTGTGGGTGAGCTCGGTGTGACGACCGTAGCGTTCGCCCGGCTCGCCGGCCGCGCCCGCGTTGCGCGGGAACCAGCGCTCGGCTTCGGCGCCGACCATGATCGACGAGTTGTCCGAATACGCGACGATCGTGCCTTGCGGGCTCAGCTTCTCGGTGTTGCGGATCATCGCGAACAGCGACATGTCCTGCGCTTCACCGTCGATCGTCCACTGCGCGTTGAAGATCTTGTGGCGGCAATGCTCGCTGTTCGCCTGCGCGAACATCATCAGTTCGACGTCGGTCGGGTTTCGTTCGAGCTTGCGGAACGCGTCGACCAGGTAGTCGATCTCGTCGTCGGCGAGCGCGAGGCCCAGCTCGACGTTCGCGCGCTCGAGCGCGCCACGGCCGACGCCCAGCACGTCGACGATCTCGAGCGGCTTGGCCGGCAGTTCGTCGAACAGGTGCTTCGCGTCGTCGCGCGTGGCGACCACGCTTTCGGTCATCCGGTCATGCAGCGCGGCCGCGACGGCTGCGCGCGCGTCGTCGGACAGCGCCTTCTTGCCGCCGAGCAGGCCCGACTTCAGCGTGACCGTGAATTCGACGCCCCGCTCGATGCGGCGCACTTGCGTGAGGCCGCAGTGCTGCGCGATGTCGGTCGCCTTGCTCGCCCACGGCGAAACCGTGCCGAAGCGCGGCAGCACGACGAAGGTCTCGGCCGTGCCCTTCTCGGCCGCCGGCTCGAACGGCGCGCCGTAGTGCATCAGCGCGTCGATGCGTGCGCTGTCGTCGGCCGACAGCGGCTCGGCCGCATTGACGAAGTGCAGGAACTGGCCGCGCACCGCGACAATGTTGGCGTCGATTTGCCTGAGCGTGTCGAGCAGACGGGTTTGACGGAAATCGGAGAGGGCCGAAGCGCCGGGAAAACACGAGAAGTGAGCCATGGGCTGGACTGACGTCGATGAGTCGCGCGAGGTGGCGACGTGGGGCGAAAGGAAGGCCGTAATTATACCCGGAAGTCGGCCATCCCAGACCGGCTGATCGGCACCCGTCACGCACCGCGACGGTGCGCCGGCATCCGCCGCACGCAGCGGCCCGCCAGGCCGGCGCGCGCGGCCGCGGTAGCCGGCAACCACCCGGCGGCGGAATCGGACGAGGTCGCGCGAGCCCGGTTCGCGCGATTTTGGCGCTATCATTCCTGGTTCACCGGGCCGGGAGCCCGTCAGCAAATCCTCACCGGGCGGCATGCACGCCGCCCGTCATCGAAGCAATTCATGGATGTCATTGTCATCGGCGGCGGAATCAGCGGCGTCGCCACCGCCTACCAGCTGCGCGCGGCCGGCCATCGCGTATGCATGGTCGAACGCCACGCGACCGTCGCGCAGGGCGCGACCTACGGCGACGGCGGCACGCTGCTGCCGAGCCCGCTCGACGTCTGGTTCGGCCCGACCTTCATGCGCCAGCGCCAGCCGCGCGACACCGGCATCGTCTACAAGCCGGGCTTCAACGGCGGCGTGCGCCGCTTCGTCAAGCAACTCGCCGCGCTGCGCGAGCCCGACGCATTCGCCGCGCAGTATGCGCGGCTGCGCCCGCTGATCGACGCGTCGCGCGAGTCGCTCGCCGACATCGAGGCGCGCTTCCAGCTCGAATTCGAGCAGAAACCCGGGATCCTGCACGTCGTGCGCGACCCGCGCGACTGGGAAGCGCTGCAACCGGCACTCGACCTGTTGCGTGCGCTCGACCAGCCGTACCGGGTGCTCACGGCCGACGAATGCGCGGCGCTCGAGCCTTCGGTGCCGGCCGAGCCCGGCTTTGCCGGCGGCGTGCTGCTCGAGACCGAACGCACCGGAAACTGCCCGCTGTTCGCAAAACTGGTCAAGCAGACGCTCGACGAGCACGGCGTGCAGTTCCGCTTCGGCGCGGACGTCGCCGCGATCCGCGTCGACTCCGGCCGGGCCGCGGTCGAGCTCGCGCCGGCCGGCGGCCGGCGCGCGACGAAGGCGCACGAGGTCGACGTGATGTCGGCCGACGCGATCGTGGTCGCCGCGGGCGCCGGCAGCCTGCCGCTGCTGGAGCGGCTCGGCTGGCGGCTGCCGCTGCATCCGGTGCGCGCGCATACGCTGACCGCCCCCGTCGCGTACGAAGAACATGCGCCGCACCTGAGCGTCGTCGATTCGATCAAGCGGATCTCCATCACGCGCACCCACCAGCGGCTGCGCATCGGCGGCGGCGCCGTGCTGCAGAGCCTCGCCGACACCGCGAAGCCGCTCCCCGAGCCGCTGTCCGAGGCCGCGCTCGCGCTGCTCGGCCAGGCCGTCCACGACTGGGTGCCGGGCGCCGCGAAGATTTCCGCCGCCCTGTCGTGGCAGGGCACGCAACTGCTGTCGCCGGACGGCCTGCCAGTCGTCGGTCCGACCCCGCATCCGCGCGTATTCGTCAATTTCGGGCACGGCCCGGCCGGTTGGGGCCTCGCGTGCGGGTCTGCTAAAGTGGTGACCGACTGTCTGAGCGGCGACACGCAGCAGTGGCCCGCCGACACGCTCGCCGCGCTGAGCGCCACGCGCTTCGCGACCTGACCGCCACGGGCCCGTCCCGGGGCGGCGTCCTCCTGCCGCCATGACCCCGCGATGACGAATCCCCGCCCGCTTCCCGACCCCGCCCCGCTCGCGCTGCTGCGCGTCGCCGACCTGCGCGCGGCCGAGGCCGCCGCGACCGCCGAACTGCCGCCGCACACGCTGATGGGCCGCGCGGGCGCCGCCGCCGCGCGCTGGCTGTCCGAACGGGTGGCCGGCGACGACCGCCCGGTCTGGTTCGCGGTCGGCCCCGGCAACAACGGCGGCGACGCGCTGGTGGCCGCCGCGCAGTTGCAGCAGCTCGGCGTCGCGACGCAGGCCTGGATGCCCGTGCCGGTCAAGCCGGACGATGCGCAATGGGCGCTCGGCCTCGCGCGTGCGGCCGGCGTGCCGCTGTCGGCCGAGCCGCCCGCCTCGCTCGACGACTACGCGTGGGTCGTCGACGGCTTGTTCGGCATCGGCCTCGCTCGCGCACTCGACGGACCGTTCGCTGCCCAGGCCACGCGTATCGCCGCACATGCCCGAAGCGGCGGCCGCGTGCTCGCGCTCGACGTACCGAGCGGGCTCGACAGCGACACGGGCCGGATCGTCGGCGCCGGCGTCGCCGTCACCGCGACGCACACGCTCACCTTCATCGGCGCGAAGCCCGGCCTCTATACCGGCGACGGCCGCGACCTCGCCGGCGAGATCGACATCGCGTCGCTCGACGTCGCACCGCCCGCCGCGCCAGCCGTCGTGCTGAACGCACCGGCACGGTTCGCCGCCGCGCTGCCCGCCCGCGCGTTCGCTTCGCACAAGGGCACGTTCGGCAGCCTGGCGGTGCTCGGCGGCGACACCGGCATGTGCGGCGCGCCGATCCTCGCCGCGCGTGCCGCGCTGTTCGCGGGCGCCGGCAAGGTGCATGTGGGCTTTCTCGGCGCCGGTGCACCGCCGTACGACCCGCCGTTTCCCGAACTGATGCTGCATCCCGCGGACAACCTCGACCTCGATGCGATGTCCGCGATCGCTGCAGGCTGCGGCCTCGGCGCGCGCGAGGCCGCGGCCACCCTCGTGCGCGACGTACTCGCGCACGACGCCGCGACGCTGCTCGACGCCGACGCGCTGAACCTCATCGCGACGCACGCCGACCTCGCGGCCGCCGTTGTTGCCCGCGGCACCCGGGGCAACGCGTGCGTGCTGACACCGCATCCGCTCGAGGCAGCGCGGCTGCTCGGCAGCGACACCGCGACGGTGCAGCACGACCGGTTGGCCGCGGCCCAGGCGCTGGCCGCGCGCTACACGAGCATCGTCGTGCTGAAGGGTTCGGGCACGGTGATTGCGGCGCCCGACGGCCGCCTGACGATCAATCCGACCGGCAATGCAGCGCTCGCCACCGGCGGCACCGGCGACGTGCTCGGCGGCCTGATCGGCGCGTTGCTCGCGCAGCGCGTCGCGCCGTACGAAGCCGCGCTTGCGGGCGTATACCTGCATGGCCTCGCGGCCGACACGCTGACCGCGAACGGCACGGGTCCGGCCGGCCTCACCGCGGGCGAACTCGCGCCGATGGTGCGCACGCTGATCAATCGCCTTTTTTACCCGTCGGCGCGCGCCGACATATAACGCCGCTATACTGGGTGCCCCGCCGCACGGCGGGCCCGCTCGTCCGCCGGCGTTCCGATCCCGATGCGCCGGCGCGGCATTCCTCCCGATTCACGCTTCACTCGAACCGCCATGACGCTGAATTCGCTCCCCGCCTGGACTGCCCTTCAATCCCACTTCGAACAGATCCGCCACGCGCGGCTGCGCGACTGGTTCGCGCCGGAAAACGACCGCGCGCCGACCCGTGCCGAACGCTTCACGATCCCCGGCGGCGGCCTTGCGGCCGACTTCTCGAAGAACCGCATCAACGACGACACGTTGCGCCTGCTCGTGCAGCTGGCCCGCGAAGCGGGCGTCGAGGCGCGCCGCGACGCGATGTTCGCCGGCGAGATCGTCAACCCGACCGAAGGCCGCGCCGCGCTGCACACGGCATTGCGCGCGACCGACCCGCACGCGCCGTTCCATGCACAGGTCAGCGCCGAGCGCGCGAAGATGGCGACCTTCGCACGCGCCGTGCGCAGCGGCGCGTGGACCGGCTACACCGGCAAGCGCATCCGCCACGTGATCAACATCGGCATCGGCGGCTCGGATCTCGGACCGAAGATGGTTACGCACGCGCTGCACCATGTCGCGACGCCCGACATTTCGACCCACTTCGTGTCGAACGTCGACGGCGCCGATCTCGCGCGCGTGCTCGAACAGGTCGACCCTGAGGAAACGCTCGCGATCATCGTGTCGAAGACCTTCACGACACTCGAGACGATGACGAACGCACGCTCGCTGCGCGACTGGTTCGTCGCGCGCGGCTGCCCGGAAGACGCGCTCGCGAAGCACTTCGTCGGCGTGTCGGCGAACCCGGCCGAGGTCGTGAAGTTCGGCATCTCCGCCGACAACGTGTTCGAAATGTGGGACTGGGTCGGCGGCCGCTATTCGCTGTGGTCGGCGGTCGGCCTGTCGATCATGATCGCGATCGGGCCCGAGCAGTTCGACGAACTGCTCGCCGGCGCGAACGACATGGACCGCCATTTCCGCGAAGCGCCGCTCGAGCGCAACCTGCCGGTGTTGCTCGGCCTGATCGGCATCTGGTACCGCAACTTCTTCGGCTCGCAGAGCTATCTCGTCGCGCCGTATTCGGAAGCGCTGCACTACCTGCCGTCGTACCTGCAGCAGCTCGAAATGGAAAGCAACGGCAAGTCCGCGCGCCTGGACGGCACGTTCGTCGACTACCCGACGTCGGCCGTCACGTGGGGCGAGCCGGGCACCAACGGCCAGCACGCGTTTTTCCAGATGCTGCACCAGGGCCCGACGATCGTGCCGATCGACTTCATCGCCGTGCTGACGCCCGAGCATCCGCTCGCTAGCCATCACCCGAAGCTGCTCGCGAACTGCTTCGCGCAGAGTGAAGCGCTGATGCTCGGTCGCACGCTCGACGAAGCGCGCGAGGTCGCCGGCCCCGGCAAGGAAGCGCTCGCGCCGCACCTGACGTTCCCCGGCAACCGCCCGACGACGACGCTGCTGGTGGATGCGCTGACGCCGCGCACGCTCGGCGCGCTGATCGCGCTCTACGAGCACAAGGTGCTGGTGCAGGGAACGGTGTGGGACATCAATCCGTTCGACCAGTGGGGCGTCGAGCTCGGCAAGATTCTCGGCAAGGTCGTCGAAGCCGACCTGTCGGCCGAATCGGTCGATCCCGCGAAGCACGATTCGTCGACGACCGCGCTGATCGAGCGCGCGCGTGCGGCACTCAAGCGCTGACGCGACAACGTCGAACGCATGCCGGCCGCACCGGGCGATCCAGCCGGTGCGGCCAACAAGCAATTCGGTCTCGCGCTATGCCGCGTGCGGCGCGACGATGCGGCCGGCGTCGATGGTGACCGTCGTCGTGCAGCGCCGCGCGAGTTCGGTATCGTGCGTGACGAGCACGAGCGTCGCGCCGTGCGTGCGGTTCAGTTCGAACATCAGGTCGATGACGGCGTGGCCCGTGGCTGCATCGAGACTGCCGGTCGGTTCGTCGGCGAACAGGATTGCGGGATGCGTGACGAACGCGCGCGCAAGCGCGACGCGTTGTTGCTCGCCACCGGACAGCAGCTTCGGATAATGCGCGGTGCGCTCGCCGAGACCGACCTGCACGAGCAACGCGCGCGCCCGATCGGCCGCGTCGCGCGCGTTGATGCCGCCCTGCAGTTCGAGCGGAAGCATCACGTTCTCGAGTGCCGTCAGGTGCGGCATCAACTGAAACGACTGGAACACGAACCCGACCGCGCCGTTGCGCAGCGCGGCGCGCTCGTCCTCGTCGAGCTGGTCGAGCGCGCGACCGAGCAGGCGAACCGTGCCGCTCGTTGCGCTGTCCAACCCCGCAAGCAGGCCGAGCAGCGTCGACTTGCCCGACCCAGATGCGCCGACGATCGCGAGGCTGCTGCCGGGCCGCACGGCGAACGTGATGCCGTCGAGGATCGTCAGCTCGCCCGTTGCGTCGGCGACCCGCTTGCACACGTCATGGACTTCGATGATCGGATCGGTAATCTTGAACATGGACACGACATTCCGCTGGAAAAGACGCGCGGCGCTCGCCGCGCTGCTGGGTACCCTGCTCGCAGCAAACGTGCCCGCACGCGCTGCGACGACGGCGGCCCCGACATCGGGCCACCCCGCGCTCGTCGTGCTCGGCGACAGCCTGTCGGCCGAATACGGGTTGCCGCGCGACACCGGCTGGGTTGCGTTGCTGCGGCAACGGCTCGCAACCGAGCGGATCGATTATAGCGTCGCGAACGCAAGCGTCAGCGGCGACACCACGAGCGGCGGCCGTGCGCGACTCCCTGCGGTGCTGCAACGGCTGAAGCCGTCGATCGTCGTCGTCGAGCTCGGCTCGAACGACGCGCTGCGCGGCGTGCCGCTCGCGACGACCGAACAGAACCTGCGCGACATCATCACCGATGCGCGGCAAGCGCGCGCGAAGGTCGTGCTGGTCGGCATGTACGTGCCGCCCAACTACGGGCCCGACTACACGCAGAAATTCCATGCGGTCTACACGCGCCTGTCGAAGGAGTTCGGCGTACCGCTCGTGCCGTTCCTGCTGGCCGGCATCGAGAACAAGCCGGAAATGTTCCAGTCGGACCAGATGCATCCCGCGCAACAGGCACAGGGCATCCTGCTCGACAACGTCTGGCCGGCGCTGAAGCCGCTGCTCGGCAAGCCGCGCGGCTGACCTCGCGGCGCGCCACCGCCGGAAAGCAAAAAGCCCCGTTTCGAACGGGGCTTTTTGTTGCCGCACGCGAAACCGTGAACGGCGCTTCGCTTGGTTGTCGCTTGATCGCGGCTTAGCTGCCGCCGTCCTGCGCCTGGCTCTGCGTGGTGCCGTACAGCTTCACCTTCGAGCGGTCGCGCAGCGCGGCGAGATACGCCTCGCCTTCGCTTTGCGCTTCGACCTGCGCCATCTGCTGCTGCGCGGCCGCGAGTTGCTGCGGATCGACGGCCGTACCCGGGATCACCGCATTCACGCGATAGATCGCGTAGCCGTCCGCGCCAAGATCGACACCGACGTATGCCGGCAGCGTCTTCGCATCGATCTTGTAGACGGCGCTCAGCGCCGCCGGCGTCAGGCCCTGCGACTGCGAGCGCGACACCTTCTGCGCGGCCGTGAAGCCATCGGCCGACTTCGACTTCTGCAGTTCGGCCAGCTTCGCCGCGCCGTCCTTCTTCGCAAGTTCCGCGGCCTGCTCGGCGATGACCTTCTGACGCACCGCATCCTTGATCGCGTCGAGCGCCGGCACGGCAGCCGGCTTGTAGTCGGTCACGCGCGCCGAGATCAGCGTGTTGTTGCCCACATCGATCGCCTGCGTGTTGTTCTGGTTCTTCACCGAGTCGTTCGCGAACACGGCGGCGAGGAACTTCGGGTTGTTCAGCGGGCTCGTCGCCGGCAGTTGCGGATTCGGCGTCGGCGTGACGGCGGCCGTCTGGATCGTCAGCTTGTACTTGTCGGCGGCCGGCTGCAGCGTCTTCGCCTTTTCATAGACGGTCGACGTGAAGCCTTCCGCGTTGTCCGAGAACGCCTTCGCCGCGTATTGCTGCTTCAGGTCGACTGCGATCTGGTCCTTCACGTCCGCGAACGGCTTGACCACCGACGGCTTCACTTCCGTCGCCTTCAGGATGTGAAAACCGAGGTCCGATTGCACGATACCGCTCACGTCGCCCTGCTTGAGCGCGAACGCGGCATCGTCGAACGCCTTGCCGCCCGCCGTCGAGCCGCGCGTGATGAAGCCCAGATCGCCGCCCTTCGCCGCCGACGGCGCGTCCTGCGAGCTCTTCTGCGCGATCTGCGCGAACTGGTCCGGATGCGCCTTCACATCGGCCAGCAGCTGCTCGGCCTTCGCCTTCGCGGCCGCCTTGTCGGCCGCGCTTGCGTCGCTCGCCGCGGCGATGAAGATGTGGCTCACGCGCACCTGCGCTTCCGAGCGGAAGTGCGTCGGGTTGTCGTCATAGAACTTCTTGATGTCGGCATCGGTCGGCTGCGCGCTCGCGGCGGCCGCTGCCGGCGAATAGACGAGATACTGGATCGTCGCGGTTTCCGGCGTCGCGAAGCCTTGCTTGTGCGCGTCGTAGTACGCCGTGAGCTGCGCGTCGGTCGGCTGCACCTTCGCCGCGTAGTCGCTCGTCTTCAGCACGAGCGCCTGCACTTCGCGCTGCTGCGCCGCCAGTTCCGACAGCCGTTGCGCCGGCCCCTTCGGCGTGAATGCGCTCGCCACGATGCTCGCCGGAATCTGCTGCAGCGCGAGGCTGTAACGCACGCGTTCCTGATACTGCTCGGGCGTCATCCCCTGGAACGACAACAGTTGCGCGTAGCGCTGGACGTCGATCGTACCGTCGGGTTTCTTCAGCGACGCGATCATCGGGTCGCTCATCAATGCGTCGCGCACGGCGTTGTCGGATGCGGTCAGGTGCAGGCGCTGCGTCTCGTCGGCAAGCACGCGTTGCTGGATCAGGCCGTCGAGCACTTGCTTGCGATGTTCGGGCGTGTCGAACGCCTTGATGTCGAACTGCCCGCCGAGCGCCTGGCGCGCCTGGTCGATCTGCTGGCGGAACGCGCCGTCGAATTCGACCCGCGTGATCTTGTGCCCGTTGACCGCCGCGACGTTCGCGCTGTCGTCGAAGAAGCCGCGGAAACCTTGGATCCCGACGAAACCCAGCCCCGGCAACACGATCAGGAGCAGGAGCGCCATCATCAGGCGCTGGTGATTACGGAAGAAATCGAGCATGCGTGACGGGAAAATTGGACAAAACGTCCGATATTACAACATACGCGGTGGCACGGGAAAAAAGCAGGTGCGCAACGAACGGGCGCAACCGACGACGCAAATGAAAAAGCCCGCACGAGGCGGGCTTTTTCATTTTCTGGCGGAGCGGACGGGACTCGAACCCGCGACCCCCGGCGTGACAGGCCGGTATTCTAACCGACTGAACTACCGCTCCTTGGTCTGGCTGAATCAGGAAACTGGTGGGTGCTGAGGGGTTCGAACCCCCGACCTACGCCTTGTAAGGGCGCCGCTCTACCAGCTGAGCTAAGCACCCGTTTCCGATTCGTTCTGGCTGCGATCTGCGTTTCGGCATCAACAACCAGCGAGCCCGCAAGTTTAATTCATCCCCGATCATTTTGCCAAGCCCGTGCGCAAAAAATTTTAACGCCCCCTGCTCAACACACACGATGCCGACGCACATAAAAAAACCCGCGGACACGCCGCGGGTTTCGTGAACAACCGTCAGGGACGGCGCTCAGGTTTTCAGTGCTTGACGACTTCCGTCGAGCCGGCATCCGTCGCCGCCTCGCCGACCGGTGCCGCAGCCTTCGCCTCTTCTTCCGGCGGCAGCGGGGTCGGCGTACGCTCGAGCGCGAGTTCGAGCACCTTGTCGATCCAGCGGACCGGCACGATCTCGATCGCGTTCTTCACGTTGTCCGGAATGTCCGCGAGATCCTTCACGTTCTCTTCCGGGATCAGCACGAGCTTGATGCCGCCGCGATGCGCAGCCAGCAGCTTTTCCTTCAGCCCGCCGATCGGCAGCACTTCGCCACGCAGCGTGATCTCGCCCGTCATCGCGACATCGGCACGCACGGGGATCCCCGTCAGCACCGACACCAGCGCGGTCGTCATCGCACCGCCGGCGGACGGACCGTCCTTCGGCGTCGCGCCTTCCGGCACGTGGATGTGGATGTCCTGCTTCTCGAACGCTTCGTCCTTGATACCCAGACGGCGCGAACGCGAGCGCACGACCGAACGTGCAGCCTCGACCGACTCCTTCATCACGTCGCCGAGCGAACCCGTGCGGATCACGTTGCCCTTGCCCGGCATCACCGCGGCTTCGATCGTCAGCAGGTCGCCGCCAACTTCCGTCCACGCGAGGCCCGTCACCTGACCGACCTGGTTCTCCTTCGCCGCGAGGCCGAAGTCGTACTTGCGCACGCCGAGGAACGTATCGAGGTTCTCGCCATCGACCTTGATCGCGCCCGATGCCTTCTTCAGCAACAGCATCTTCACGACCTTGCGGCAGATCTTCGACACTTCCCGCTCGAGCGAACGCACACCGGCTTCGCGCGTGTAGTAGCGGATGATGTCGCGGATCGCCTGCTCGGCGACTTCGATCTCGCCTTCCTTCAGGCCGTTGTTCTTCTTCTGCTTCGGCAGCAGGTAACGCTGCGCGATGCTGACCTTCTCGTCTTCCGTGTAACCCGACAGACGAATCACTTCCATCCGGTCGAGCAGCGGCGGCGGGATGTTCAGCGAGTTCGACGTCGCGACGAACATCACGTCCGACAGGTCGAAGTCGACTTCGATGTAGTGATCGGCGAACGTGTGGTTCTGTTCCGGATCGAGCACTTCGAGCAGCGCCGACGACGGATCGCCGCGGAAATCCATGCCCATCTTGTCGACTTCGTCGAGCAGGAAGAGCGGATTGCGCACGCCGACTTTCGCCAGGCTCTGCAGGATCTTGCCCGGCATCGAGCCGATGTACGTGCGGCGGTGGCCGCGAATCTCGGCTTCGTCACGCACGCCGCCGAGCGCCATCCGGACGAACTTGCGGTTCGTCGCGCGAGCGATCGACTGGCCGAGCGAGGTCTTGCCGACGCCCGGAGGCCCGACGAGGCACAGGATCGGCGCCTTCACCTTGTCGACGCGCTGCTGCACCGCGAGATACTCGAGGATGCGTTCCTTCACCTTCTCGAGGCCGAAGTGATCCTCGTCGAGCACCTGTTCGGCGTTCGACAGGTCGTTGTTGACCTTGCTCTTCTTGCGCCACGGCAGACCGATCAGCGTGTCGATGTAGTTGCGCACGACGGTCGCTTCCGCCGACATCGGCGACATCAGCTTCAGCTTCTTGAGCTCGGCATCGGCCTTCTTCTTCGCTTCCTTCGGCATGCGCGCGGCGTTGATGCGCTTCTCGAGTTCCTCGAGGTCCGCACCCTCTTCGCCTTCGCCCAGTTCCTTCTGGATCGCCTTGACCTGTTCGTTCAGGTAGTACTCGCGCTGGCTCTTTTCCATCTGGCGCTTCACGCGCCCGCGGATGCGCTTTTCGACCTGCAGGATGTCGATCTCGGCTTCGAGCTGCGCGAGCAGGTGCTCGAGGCGCTCGATGACCGGGAACATCTCGAGGATGTGCTGCTTCTGGTCGAGCTTCAGCGGCAGACGCTCGGCGATCATGTCCGCGAGGCGACCTGCTTCATCGATGCCCGACAGCGACGTGAGAATTTCCGGCGGGATCTTCTTGTTCAGCTTCACGTACTGGTCGAACTGCGACACGATCGCGCGGCGCAGCGCTTCCGTTTCCGCGCTGTCGGCGTGATCGGGCTCGAGCGGCATGACTTCACAGGAGAACTGCGTCTCCTGCTCTTCGATCGACAACGCCTTCGCACGCTGCAGGCCCTCGACGAGCACCTTCACGGTGCCGTCCGGCAGTTTCAGCATCTGCAGGATGTTGGCGATACAACCGACCTCGTACATGTCCTTTTCGGTCGGTTCGTCCTTGGCCGCGGTCTTCTGGGCGACGAGCATGATGTGCTTGCCGCCTTCCATCGCTGCTTCGAGGGCCTTGATCGATTTCGGCCGGCCCACGAAGAGCGGAATCACCATGTGCGGGAAAACGACGACATCCCGCAGCGGCAGCAGCGGGAGCGTAATGCGTTCCGGCGGGAGAAGTTGGGTGCCTGACATTTCATTTCCCCATGAGTGGAATCAATTGTTCGGTAATTGAGGCCGCCACAACGAATTGCAAGCCTTCAAGTGCGGGAAATATTCGGTACGAAAGTAACCACCGCGTGTCGAGTCAGAGTTACCCACAAGATAAACGAAAAAAAGCCGCCCACGGTCTCATGAACGGCCTTTTTCGCAGAACATCGTCGGCAAGCCGGTCAGTTCGAACCCGCCACCTTCGGCGTGTCCTCATAGATCAGCAGGGGCTTGCCGTCGCCATCGATGACGTTCTCGTCGATGATGACCTTGCTGACCCCTTTCATCGCCGGCAGTTCATACATCACGTCGAGCAATGCCTGTTCGATGATCGAACGCAAACCGCGCGCGCCGGTCTTGCGGCGGATCGCCTTGCGTGCGACTGCCTGCAGCGCGCCCGGCCGGATTTCCAGCTCGACGCGCTCCATCGCGAACAGCTTGTGATACTGCTTGACGAGCGCATTCTTCGGCTCGACGAGGATCTTCATCAGCGCGGCTTCATCGAGCTTGCCGAGCGTCGCGACCACTGGCAGACGGCCGATCAGTTCGGGGATCAGACCGAATTTGATCAGGTCTTCCGGTTCCGTTTCGCGCAGCACTTCGCCCGCGTCGCGTTCCTGCTTGCTCTTGACCGTCGCGCCGAAGCCGATGCCCGTCTTTTCGGTGCGATCGGTGATCACCTTCTCGAGCCCGTCGAACGCGCCGCCGCAGATGAACAGGATGTTGGTCGTGTCGACCTGGATGAAATCCTGGTTCGGGTGCTTGCGGCCGCCCTGCGGCGGCACCGACGCCATCGTGCCCTCGACGAGCTTCAGCAGCGCCTGCTGGACGCCCTCGCCCGACACGTCGCGCGTGATCGACGGGTTGTCCGACTTGCGGCTGATCTTGTCGATTTCGTCGATGTAGACGATCCCGCGCTGGGCCTTGTCGACCTCGTAGTTGCAGTTCTGCAACAGCTTCTGGATGATGTTCTCGACGTCCTCGCCGACGTAGCCGGCTTCGGTCAGCGTCGTCGCATCGGCGATCACGAACGGCACGTTCAGCAACCGCGCGAGCGTCTGCGCGAGCAGCGTCTTGCCGGAGCCCGTCGGGCCGATCAGCAGGATGTTGCTCTTCGACAGCTCGACATCGTCCTTCTTGTCGAGGTGCTTCAGGCGCTTGTAGTGGTTGTAGACGGCCACCGCGAGGATCTTCTTCGCGCGCTCCTGGCCGATCACGTACTGATCGAGGATGTCGCGAATTTCCTGCGGGCTCGGCAGATCCGACCGGGACAGGCTGGCCTCGACGCCGGCGGCAGCCGCCTCGTCGCGAATGATCTCGTTGCAGAGGTCGATGCATTCATCGCAGATGAATACCGACGGGCCCGCGATGAGTTTCTTCACCTCATGCTGGCTCTTGCCGCAAAACGAACAATACAACAGCTTCTCGCTGTTCGAACCTTTTTTGTCCGCCATGAATGTAGAGCCTCCGGACAGGTAAATGACATGATACGCCGAATGCTCCGGACGCCGCGCCTAGGGCGCGACCGGAGCCGGCTGGATGCGCTTGCCGCAGATGCTCAGGGCACTCGGGACATTGCGGGGGCACCGACCGAATCGGGGCGGCACCCTACTTAAGCTCACGGGCGCTTCAGCAGCACCTGATCGATCAGCCCGTACGCCTTCGCATCTTCGCTCGACATGAAGTTATCACGGTCGGTGTCGCGGGCGATGCGCTCGACGTCCTGGCCCGTATGCTGCGCGAGCAGGTTATTCAGCCGCTCCTTCAGGTAGAGGATTTCGCGTGCCTGGATCTCGATGTCGGACGCCTGGCCGCGCGCGCCGCCGAGCGGCTGGTGAATCATCACGCGCGAGTTCGGCAGCGCGAAACGCTTGCCCTTCGCGCCCGACGCGAGCAGGAACGCGCCCATGCTGGCCGCGAGGCCCATGCAGAGGGTCGACACGTCCGGCTTGATGAACTGCATCGTGTCGTAGATCGCCATGCCGGCCGATACCGAGCCGCCCGGGCTGTTGATGTAGAGGCTGATGTCCTTGTCGGGATTCTCGCTCTCGAGGAACAGCAATTGCGCGACAACGAGGTTGGCGGTCTGGTCGTTCACTTCGCCGACCATGAACACCAGGCGCTCCTTCAGGAGACGCGAATAGATATCGTACGAACGCTCGCCGCGGCCGCTCGTTTCGACGACGATCGGCACCAGCCCCAGTGCTTGCGCCTCGAAACCCTGCGGCGCATTCGAAGCAAGCATGTCCAGCAATTCAGCGCGAGTGATCATTCAATGAGCCTTGTTCGAATGGAAAATTGAACGGAGGGAAGCCGCCCGCTCAATCGCCATATTAATGGCAACCGTGCGCTTGACGTAGAAACGGCGTGCGGGCCGTCGCTCCGACAGCCGGCACGCCGCTAGAGCGACACTTACGCTTGCGCCGATGCGCTCGCGAGTGCCTCGAAGCTCACTTCCTTGTCCGTCACCTTTGCCTTGCCCAGCACGAAGTCGACGACGTTGCTTTCAACGACGAACGCTTCCATCTCGGCGAGGCGCTGCTGGTTCGAATAATACCAGCGGACCACTTCCTTCGGGTCTTCGTAGCTCTTCGCGAACTCGTCGACTTCCGCGCGGATCTGCTCCGGCTTCGCTTCGAGGCCGTTCGACTTCACGAGCTCGGCCAGCACGAGGCCCAGCTTCACGCGACGCTCTGCCTGCTCGGCGAACATCTCGGCCGGGATCGGTGCGTCCTTCGCGTTCGGCACGCCGCGCTGCGCCAGATCCTGGCGAGCCATTTCGACGAGGCGTTGCTGGTCCTGCTCGATCAGCGCCTTCGGCACGTCGAGTTCGGAAATCTTCAGCAGCGCGTCCATCACCTGGTTCTTGACGATGGCTTGCGTGCGACGCTTCGCTTCGCGCTCGAGGTTTTCCTTGATTTCGGCGCGCATCTTCGTCAGGTCGCCGTCTTCGATGCCGAGCGACTTCGCGAATTCGCCGTCGATTTCCGGCATGTGCGGCCACTCGATCTTCTTCATCGTGACCGTGAATTGCGCCGTCTTGCCCGCCACGTCCTTGCCGTGGTAGTCGTCCGGGAACTTCAGATCGAACGTACGCTGTTCGCCGACCTTCAGGCCCAGCGCCGCCGTTTCGAATTCCGGCAGCATGCGGCCTTCGCCGAGCACGAACGGGAAGTCTTCGGCCGTGCCGCCCTGGAACGCGACGTCGTCGATCTTGCCGACGAAGTCGACCGTCACGCGGTCGCCGTTCTTCGCTGCGGTGTCCGCACCGCCGTCACCGTGCTCGCCGGCTTCGCCGCGAGCGTGGAAGTGCACGCGCTGCTTGCGCAGGATATCCAGCGTGCGGTCGATTTCGGCGTCGCCGATCGACGTCGTCGAGCGTTCGACTTCAGCCGTCGCCAGATCGCCGATCTTCACTTCCGGGTAAACCTCGAACGTCGCGTCGAACGCGTATGCATCCTCAGCCTGCTCCTGCTTCGGCTCGAAGCTCGGCTGGCCGGCCACGCGCAGGTTTTCCGCACGGCTGATCGTGAAGAATTCCTGGCCGATCTTGTCGCTCAGCACTTCCGCCTCGACCTGACCCGAGTACTGCTGTGCGACCATCTTGAGCGGCACCTTGCCCGGGCGGAAACCCGGCATGCGAACGTTCTTCGCGAGTTTCTGGATACGGGCGTCGATTTCCTTCTGCACGGTGTCCTTCGGCAGGGAAATCGTCACGCGGCGTTCAAGCTTGCCGAGGTTCTCAACAACGTTAGCCATGGCTTCAATCGTCCTAAAATTATTCGAGCGAATCGGGTTTTCCTTGCCGTGCCTGCCTGCAGCGTGAGGTGCATCGCATGCACACGCCGCGCCGGAGCGCCACGCCATCCCTGCACGCGCCGGATGGCTAGCGCAAGCGGCTCGGAGCACGGCTTTGGCCGGAAGAATCGACTATTCTAGCAAACAATTTTCCTCGTACCGCCAGAACGGCACGACAACGATGCAGAGCCGTCGCGCCGTCCGCTTCCGTCGACGGCAATGCGCGCGGATCGCCGCTATGCCGAACGGCGTATCCACCGCCGGGCCGCCATCCTGTAAGCTCCGATTGAGCATGCGCCGCGGTCGCGGCCGCCATTCTTCACACCAAACATGCCTTCCGGAGACACCATGCCGCAACACCCGTCCGCGCCTGTCGTCGTCATCGCGCCCGATTCGTTCAAAGGCTCGCTTTCCGCCGAGCAGGTCGCGGACGCGATCGCCACCGGCATCCGCCGTGCCCGTCCCGACGCGATCGTGCGCTGCTGCCCGATGGCCGACGGCGGCGAAGGCACGCTCGACGCGATGCTGGCGGGCGGCGGCACGCGGCGCGCGCTGCGGGTGGCCGGCGCGTCGCTCGCGGCACGCGACGCGGCCGTCGGCGTGATCGACGCGCACACCGCGATCGTCGAGACGGCCGAGGTCGTCGGGATCACCGACGCGGTCGGCATGAGCGTGCCCGTTGACGCGCGCAGCACGCGCGGCATGGGCGAAGCGATCCGCATGCTGCTCGACGAGGGCGTGCGCCGCTTCTTCGTCGCGCTCGGCGGCAGCAGCACCAACGACGCGGGCGCGGGATCGCTCGCGGGCCTCGGCCTGCAATGCTTCGATGCGGCGGGCCAACTGGTCGAACCGGTCCCGGCGCGGCTCGCCGATATCGCGCGGATCGACGCGTCGGGGCTCGATCCGCGCCTGAAGGAGGCGGAATTCATCGGCATGTCCGACGTCGACAACCCGCTGACGGGCGCGCACGGCGCGACCGCGGTGTTCGGTCCGCAAAAGGGCGTGACGTCCGAGCAGGTTGCGACCCTCGACACCGCGCTCGGCCATTTCGCCGACCTGCTCGAGACCGCGCTCGACCGGCGCGCCCGCGACCTGCCAGGCGCCGGCGCGGCGGGCGGCCTCGGATTCGCGCTGCACATGCTGGGCGCACGGTTCGAAGCCGGCGCGGAAGTGGTTGCACGGCAAATCGGGCTCGATGCCGCGCTCGCCGGCGCCGACTGGCTGATTACCGGCGAAGGCCGCTCCGACGTGCAGACGCTGCACGGCAAGGCACCGTTCATCGCCTGCCGTCATGCGCGGGCCGCGGGCGTGCCCGCGTCGCTGCTGTCGGGCGCGGTCGACCCGGCCGCGCTGCCGCGCCTGTCCGAACACTTTTCCGGCTGCTTCTCGCCCGCGCCCGGCCCGATCACGCTCGACGTCGCGATCCGCGACGCGGCGAACCTGCTCGCGAACGAAGCCGAACAGTTGACACGGCTGAAGTACGGCGCACACTGACCGTTGACCCGAGCGCGCGATACAGGAACAATCGGGCCCGCCCTTTTTCTTCAGGATTCGACATGAAAGGCCGCCAAGCCGGGCTCGATCAGTTTCTGACCTATCGCCTCCATGCGCTCACGAAGCGATCCGACCGCGGGATCGCCGAGGTGTACCGGCACAAGCTGGACATCTCGCTTCCGGAGGCGCGGGTGATCGCCGCCGTCGGCGCTTTTGGTCCGTTTTCGATCATGGATCTCGCCCGCCATACCAATCTCGACAAGAGCCAGGCGAGCCGCGCGGCGGAAGCGCTGCTGCGCCAGGGGTTGCTCCAGCGCAGCGCGAGCAAGGAAGACGGCCGGATCGTGCTGATCGCGCTGACCGCCGACGGCCGTGCGCTGCATCGCAAGATCATGCCGATCGTGCGCAAGTGGAATGACGGCTTGCTCGCGTGCCTGTCCGATAGCGAGCGCCAGACGTTCGAGCGACTGCTCGACAAGGTCGTCGCGAACGCGGTCGAACGCGACGACTGAGTCGCAATACGGGGGCAATCGGTACCGCACTCGCGTGGCGAAGGTGCGACATGCACCGGGATCGCCTAAGCGGCCCCGCACGCGCCTCAAGCGGACCCCAGCGCCCGCCGCGTTATTTCAGATGAATCCTGCGGGCCTTCCAGTCGCGCAGGCGCACGGGCGGCGTGCCCGGCTTCCCCTGCCGCGGCTACCGGACGCCTACCCGGCGCCTCGCAGCCTTCTCCGCTTACCGGGCAGGCGCCGCGATCCCCCTCCGCTATAGCCCACTGTTCGCCGCACGCTGACGCAGCAATCCCAGCACCGCGTCGCAATACGGCGTTGGCACGTCGAGCTTGCGTCCCAGTTCCGGAAACACGCCGAGGATCGGTCCGATCTCCAGTGCTCGCCCGGCCTCGAAATCCTGCAGCATCGACGTCTTGAACGCGCCGAGCTTGCGCGTGACGGCAATCCGCTCCGGCCCGCTCATTCTCGTATCGAGACCAAGCTTCGCGCCGATCGCGGCCGCCTCCTCCATCATCCGCAACGCGAGTTCCTGCGTGAACGGATCGTCGAGCAGTTGCGAGGCGGTCGAACCCGTCAGCGCGCTCAACGGGTTCATGTTCATGTTGCCCCACAGTTTTGCCCAGATCTCGGTGCGGATCGCCGGGGTCGACTCGACGTCGAAACCGCCCGCGGCGAGCGCCGCCGCGAATCGCGCGGTCGCCGCATCGAGCCGCGGATCGGGCGAGCCGACGATCAGACGGTTGCCACGGCCGCGGCGCACGATACCCGGCGCGTCGGTGCTGGACGACAGATGCACGACGCAGCCGATCGCCTGCGAGGGCGGCAGCGCTGCCGAGACCGCCCCGGCCGGGTCGACCGCATCGAGCGGCACGCCGTCGAGCGGGCCCGCTAACCCGTGCGTGAACCACCACGGCAACCCGTTCATCGCGGCGACAATCACCGTGCCGGGCCCGACCAGCGGCGCAACGCGCGCGGCCAGCGCCGGCAACGCCTGCGCTTTCAGCGCGATCACCACGTAGTCCTGCACGCCGAGCGCGGACGCGTCGTCGCTCGCGCACACCGGGACCGACGACTCGGTCCCCGCCTCGTCGATCACGCGCACGCCGTGCGTGTTCAGTGCATCGAGCGTCGCGCCGCGCGCGAATGCGCTCACCGTCATGCCGGCGCGCGACAGTGCTGCCGCGAGCAACCCGCCGATCGCGCCGACCCCGACCACCGCAGCGCGCACCGACCCTGAATTCGTGTCGTTCATGATGAAAATCCGTCTACCCGGAGCGGACGAGCATAGCGCCCAATGGTTGCGGATACAACTATTTACGCAAGCATCCGCGCGGCCCTGTTCGCATGAGCGGTTCAGCGCGGTACGATGACCGCCTCCACAGGCTCGTCGTCGGTCGTGCCGCCCGTCGCGCCGAGCACGCCGGCGATCTGGCTCTTGTCGTGCATGCCGAGCTTGCGGTACGCGCAGCGCAGATAGTGACGCACCGTCGTCGGCGAAATCGCCATCTGCTGCGCGACCTCCTTGTGCGAACGGCCGGCACCGTAATAGCGAATCGCCGCGAGCTCGCGCGGGCTCAGCCGGTCGAGCAGCGAGCGCGGCCGCGCCTCGATCTGGAACAGTCCCGCGATGGGCACGCACTGGATGCGCAGCGCGTCGCCGATGTACGGCTGGCCCGATTGGCGCCGCACATGCGCGACCAGCGGCTCCGGCACGCGCGGGCCCGTCCACGCCGGCCATTCAGTCCGCAGCACGTCGTCGAAGCCGTGATCAGCGTGATGCAGCACGCCGAAGTTGTCGCACAGCGCGCGCGCCGCCGGCGCCACCGCATCGGCACGCTCGCGCGTGAGCTGCGCCGCGCGATTGATCGTCAGCGCGGCCGCCAGATGCGGAATCACTTCCTCGAAGCGACTCGCTTCGTCGTCGCTGAACGGACGATTCAGGCCCTGGCGATAGATCGACATGAACGTCGTCAGCCCGAAGCGGCGATCGAGCGTACACACGCACATCAGTTGCGCCAGCCCGTACTTCACGCACCAGTCGCGAAACCGCGCGTCGAACCCGGGCTCGACGACCGACAGACGCACCGCGCGACCGTGCGCGCCGAGCAGCGTGCGTTGCGCGAGCGGATCGCAATCGCGCACGCGTTTCCAGTCGCTGAAGAACGCGTGCGGAAGACGGTACAGGAAACTGTTGTGCATCACGGGGCCGGTCGGCGTGTGCGTCGCGACGCCGGTCCACGCGGCGTCGAACGGGATGAGCCCCTGCAGCAGCGAAAAGAAGCGGCACTCGAATTCGCCGATGCTCGACTGCGCGGCGACCGCATACAGGTCGAGCAGCATCAGGCCGAGTTCGCGTCGCGCCGCGTCGCCGCGCGTCACGCCGTCGAAATCGGCGCGGCGGGACGGCAGCGGCGGCCATGCGGATTCGTCGAGCACGATCGCGGCCGGCACGTCGCGCAGCGCATCGGGATCCTGTCCGATATCCGTGGTGATCCTCACCTTCCGCTCCCCTGCCCGATCGGGCCGCTGATGCACGCAACGCAGACCGGCCGATTATAGCGACCGACATTTTCGGCGGGCTCCGCCGCCGGAACACGCCGCAATCCCATCCATTTGAACGGTGCGCCGCCCGTTGCTGCTGCGCAGCACGCCGCGTCGCGGTGTCGCGGCACGTCCACCCCGTGCACCGCGGGTTTTCCTCACCGTTCATCTGCACGACTGTTCAGCGGTTTTCCCGCTGCCGACACTGCGTCGCGACAACGCCAACAACAAACGATGCAGGAAGGTATGGAGAACCCCACGTGATGACATCCCGCTTCATCCGCACGGCGGCCGCCACGGCGCTCGCCGCGTGCAGCCTTGCCGCGCACGCGCAATCGACCCTCACGCTGTACGGCGCGCTCGACGCCGGCGTGCAGTACCTGACGCATGCCGACGGACGGCACGCGGCCGTGCAGTTGCAGAACTACGGCATCCTGCCGTCGCAGGTCGGGCTGAAGGGCACCGAGGATCTCGGCGGCGGCTGGCGCGCCCTGTTCAAGCTCGAACAGGGCCTCAACATCAACGACGGCACCTCGACCGTGCCGGGCTACGCGTTCTTCCGCGGCGCGTACGTCGGCATCGCGGGGCCCGTCGGCACCGTGACGCTCGGCCGGCAGTTCAGCGTGCTGTTCGACAAGACGCTGTTCTACGACCCGCTGTGGTACGCGTCGTACAGCGGCCAGGGCGTGCTCGTGCCGATGACGGCCAACTTCATCGACCACTCGATCAAGTACCAGTCTCCGACGTTCGCCGGCTTCGATGTCGAGGCCCTGGTCGCGACCGCCGGCGTCGCGGGCAATACGCGCGCAGGACGCGTGCTCGAGCTCGGCGGTCAGTACGCCAGCAACGGGCTGTCGATCAGCGCGGTGCTGCATCAGGCGCACGGCGACGCGTCGGCCGCGGACGACGCCTCCGCGCGCCGCCGCGAACTCGGCACGCTCGCCGCGCGTTACGCGTTCGCGACGCTGCCGCTCACGCTCTACGCGGGCATCGAACGCCTGACTGGCGACCTCGATGCGGCGCGCACGATCGTCTGGGGCGGCGCCCGTTATCTGACGTCGGGTGGAATCGGGCTGAACGCGGGCGTCTATCACACCGATTCGCACACGCCGGCGATCGGCCACCCGACGCTGTTCATCGCGAGCACCACCTACGCGCTGTCGAAACGCACCGTCGCCTACGTGAACCTCGGTTATGCGCGCAACAGCGGCCAGAGTTCGCAGACCGTCTACGAATACGACCCGACACCGCTCGCCGGCGCATCGCAGTTCGGCGCGATGGTCGGCATGTATCACCTGTTCTGATTCCGTCCAGCGAGATCCCGCCATGAAAACACTTTGCTCCGATGCCGCGCTGCCGTCCGACGGCCGCGCGTCCCCTTTCGCGCGCTCGACGCTCGTCGCACTCGTCGTGTTCGCGGCCATCACGCCGCTGCTGCTGCTCGTCGCGCCGGCCGTCGCCGGCCAGCTCGCGACGCAGCTCGGGCTGTCCGCGTCGCAGATCGGCACCTACTTCTTCGTCGAACTCGGCACGTTCAGCCTCGCGACCCTGCCGTCGTACCTGTGGCTCGGCCGCGTCGATGCGCGCCGCGTCGCTGCGTGCGCGATCGCGCTGTTCGGCGCGGGCAATCTCCTGACCGCGTTGTGGATGCCCGGCTTCGTCGCGCTGCTCGCGCTGCGAGCCGTCACCGCGCTCGGCGGCGGCTCGCTGATGGTGCTCTGCATGACCAGCGCGGCCACGAGCGAGAACAGCGATCGCGTGTACGGGCTGTGGGTCGTCGGCCAGTTGATCGCCGGTGCGATCGGCCTGTTCGTGCTGCCGCACGTGTTCGCCGCGTTCGGGCTGCGCGCGCTGTACGTCGCGCTGGCCGCGCTCGCGCTGCTTGCCGCACCACTGTCGCGCGGCTTTCCGGCGACGCTCGGTGCGCGGACCGCGTCGGGCCGGGCCGCGCGCGGCGCGTCGACGGATGCGTCACGGCGCTTCGTAGTGCTCGCGATCGGTGCCGTACTGAGCTTCTATCTCGCGATCGGCAGCGTGTGGACGTTCGCGAGCCGCGCGGCGGCGGAGGCCGGACTCGACCCGCGGTCGATCGGCGACGTGCTCGCGATCGCGAGCGTGATGGGGATTGCCGGCGCGGCGCTCGCATCGTGCGCGGGCGGCCGGCTTGCGCGGCGCACGATGCTCGCCGCCGGTTACGCGCTGCTCGCGACGTCGCTCATCGCACTCGCCGCGCTGCCGCATGCGGGCGGCTACAGCGCCGCGATCTTCGCGTTCAAGTTTGCGTGGACATTCGTACTGCCGTTCATTCTCGCGACTGTCGCGCAGATCGATACGTCCGGGCGGCTCGTCGCGACGCTCAATTTCGTGATCGGCGCGGGCCTCGCGGCCGGCCCGCTCCTCGCCGGCCTTTTGCTCGACGCGGGCGGCACGATGCACGTGCTGTTCGCGGCCGCGACGGCCGTCGCGATCGCGTCGTTTGCCGCGCTGCGCCATATCGATCGGCGCGCGCGGACTTCCGTGACTTCCGTTTCCTCCCAACCGTGACAGGTCAAAACCATCCATGAATCGCACTGCCTTCTTCACCGACGAACGCACCTTCTGGCACACCGGCGGCACGCACGCGCTGTTCTTCCCGGTCGGCGGCTGGGTCCAGCCGCCGTCGAGCGCCGGCTACGCGGAATCGCCCGATTCGAAGCGCCGCCTCCTGTCTCTCGTGCAGGCTTCGGGCCTGGCCGACCACCTCGACGTGCGCGGTGCCGCGCCGGCCACCACCGGCGATCTGATGCGCATCCATCCGGCAAGCTATCTCGACGCATTCCGCGCGCTCAGCAATGCGAACGGCGGCGACCTCGGCGATCTCGCGCCGTTCGGCAAGGGTAGCTACGAGATCGCCGCAGTTTCAGCGGGCCTCGCGATCGCGGCGGTCGACACCGTCGTCGCCGAGCGTGCGGCCAACGCGTTCTCGCTGTCGCGGCCGCCCGGCCATCACTGCCTGCGCGATCGCCCGATGGGCTTCTGCCTGCTCGCGAACATCCCGATCGCGATCGAGGCCGCACGCGCGAAGCATGGCATCGACCGCGTCGCGGTGATCGACTGGGACGTGCATCACGGCAACGGCACGCAGTCGATCTACTACGACGATCCGGACACGCTGACGATCTCGCTGCATCAGGACCGCTGCTTTCCGCCCGGCTACAGCGGCGGCGACGAGCGCGGCGCAGGCGCGGGCGTCGGCGCGAACCTGAACGTGCCGTTGCTCGCGGGCAGCGGCGACGACGCGTATCGCCATGCGTTCGAGCGGATCGTGCTGCCGGCGCTGGAGCGGTTCCGGCCGGAGCTGATCGTCGTCGCGAGCGGTCTCGATGCGAACGCGGTCGATCCGCTCGCGCGCATGCAATTGCATACAGAAAGTTACCGGTACATGACGCGCTCGGTGAAGGAGGCGGCGCAGCACCACTGCGGCGGACGGCTCGTGATCGTCCACGAGGGCGGCTATTCGGAGGCGTACGTGCCGTTCTGCGGACTCGCGATCGTCGAGGAGCTGGCCGGCATCCGCACCGATGTCGCCGATCCGATGCTCGATCTCGCGATCGCGCAGCAGCCGGGCGATCGGTTCCTCATGTTCCAGCGCGAACTGCTCGACGAACTTGCCGTGTCGTTCGGCTTGTAACGCACGCTCACCAACGATGCGGGGCCAGCCCTTGCGCGATCGGTACGGATAGGGTTTCCTGTGTCTTTACACCTGCCAGGTCCGGCCCCCTCTTCAGATGAATTCGTCTTCGCGCGATCCCGACACCAACGACAAACCGCGCCGCCAGCCGTCGAAGCTCGCACTGAATATCGCCGCCGTGCTGGTCGGCCTCGTCACGTTCGCGATCGGCGCGGCGTGGTTGATCTATAGCTGGATCGTCGATCGCGAAGCGCAGTATTTCGCGATTCCGCTGGTGTTCTCGGTGCCGGTGATCGTGGCGGTCGCGGTGCGGAGTTTCTGGGACTAGGCACGCTCGAAACGACAAAGCGCCGCGGTGGGTGGACGCGCGGCGCCTTCTTTTATCAGGTGCAGGTAAGTATCTGCGACGGGCAGCAAGCCTCTCCGTTCGGCCTGGAACCGTTCACAGGCCCGCGTGTGCGCACGGATTCGCGATCGGCCCCTGATAGCCGTGGATGGCGCTCAGCGCGGAACCCACCAGCACCGTGCCGACCGATTTCAGGACGGCTTCCGTCGTCGGCGGCTCACCGCTCGAGATGGGCCGCCCCGAGTAGGCCATGCACTCCGGGGACGGCGCGATCGCCTGCACGGGCCGTGCGCTCCATGCGACGTTGTCGGCAGGCGTGGCAGCAAACGCCGGTATTGCCAGCGTCAGGGGAAGAACGGAAATCAGCATGCGTGCTGCGTTGAGCATCGATGGTCCCCGGTTGGACAACCCACGTGAATGAATGGCGTTGCGCATAATATGCGCAGCCGGTTTTCCGTGCCTGCGAAAGCGTGTGCGCTCCATGCGGCGCCGCACCAACAAAAAAGCGCTGCCGGTCAGCCGACCGGCAGCGCTTTCTCGGAACGGCCCTTAGCGGGGCACGTTCGACTTCGTGGTGCGTGAGGCCGGACTCGAACCGGCACACCCTTGCGGGCGTCAGGACCTAAACCTGGTGCGTCTACCAATTTCGCCACTCACGCGAATTTTTGTCGCCGCTGCGCATGGCACGCAAGATGCGTTCTCCACGCGCCCGGGACTTGCCGGGGCTTCGTGTCGGCACGAAAACCGGCACGCCCGATCAGGCGAGCGCGAGATTCTACCCGATCTGTGCAGCATTGTCTCGCCCTACCGGCGCCCGTCGAAGAGCGGTGCTAGAATGCCGCGCTCGAGTGCCGGCCATGCGCCGGCGCGCGTCCCCGAATCCGCCTCCGCCACGATCCCACCCGTGAACTTCGACGACTACTGTCAGCAAAAGGCCGCCCCCGCGGGCTCCAGCGTCTACTACGCGCTGCGCCAGGCGCCGCTCGCCGCCGAACCGCGCCTGACGGCCCTGTTCGCGCTGCGCCGCGAACTCGAGGAAACCGTCAAGGAAACCAGCGATCCGACCGTCGGACACACGAAGCTCGCATGGTGGCACAAGGAACTCGCGGCGCTCGCCGCCGGCGAACCGTCGCATCCGGTCACGAAGGCGCTCGCGCAACACCACCCGGCGATCGGGGCCGAATCCGATGCGCTGCGCACGCTCGTCAACGGTTACGGGATGGATCTCGAACAGGCGCGCTATCTGGATTTCGCGAACCTGGAGCGCTACATCGCGCAGGTCGGCGGCACCTTCGCGTCGCTGGTCGCCCGCGCAAGCGCCGCGAATCCGGCCGCCCCGCAACCGTGGGCCGCGGATGCCGGCCGCGCGCTGATGCTCGCGCAATTCGTGCAGGAACTCGGCAACGATGCGCGCCACGGCCGCATCTATCTGCCAATCGACGAACTGCAGCGCTACAACGTGACCGCTGCCGACCTGCTGAACCGCCGCTACAGTCCGGCCTTCACCGAGCTGCTGCAGTTTCAGACGGGCCGCGCGCGCGAAGCGCTGGCCGCCGCCGACGCAGCGGTCCCCGCATCCGAACGCCGCGCGCAACGCACGCTGCGCGCGCAGATTGCACTGGCCGGTGCACTGCTCGACGAAATCGAGCGCGACGGCTACCAGGTGCTGCACCAGCGCATCGCGCTGACACCGATCCGCAAGCTGTGGATCGCGTGGCGCGCCGCGCGCCGCCGCTGATCCGCGCCGCCACCCTCCCAAGCGTCACACCTTCAGCAGCGGCAGCGTATCGAAGCGTTGCTGCAGTACGTGCGTTGCATCGAGCCCCCACCACGGCCCGAGCACGGTCGCATACAACTGGCGGAAATCGACCGCGACCGGCAGGTTGCCGTTGCCGTCGAGATGCCCGAGTGCCGGCGCCGCGCCGTACAGCCCGCCGGCCACGCGGCCGCCCATCACGAAATGCGGCGCGGCGGTACCGTGATCGGTGCCGTTGCTCTGGTTCTCGCGCACGCGCCGTCCGAATTCCGCATACGTCATCACGAGCGTCTGGTTCCAGCGCCCGAGTTCGATCAGCGCGCCGCGCATCGCACTCATCCCTTCCGCGAACTGCTTGAGCAGCGCTGCCTGCTGCCCCGGCTGGTTCTGGTGCGTATCGAAACCGTTGAGCGTGAGCCGCAGCACCGCGACGCCGTCCTGCGCGCCGGGCCCCGACGCCTCGCATGCCGCGAGCACCTGCATCGCGGTCTTCACCGACGTACCGAACGTGCCGGCCGGAAAAGCCGTCCTGAACTCGCGCATCCCGCCGCGCGGGCGCAGCCGGTCGGCCGCCTTCACGATGTCGTTCTCGACGTCGATGATGTGCGCGAGCGCCGGGTTCCGCTCGCGCAGCGACGACGGTTCGGCCAACCTCGCCGCGCGGACGAACTGCGCAGGATTGACGAGCGCGATCGCGCGCGCGCCGTTCGCGAGCGGCCCCATCTCCGCGCTGCCGAGCACGACGCCGTCGGCAGCGAAGCCGGGCGGCACCGGCGCCTGCGCGAACGTGCGCGTGAGCCAGCCTTCGTGCAGGTACTGGTCCGAGCGCGACGCGGTATCCCAGATCTCGATCGAGCGGAAATGCGACAGGTTCGGCTGCGGGTAGCCGACGCCCTGCACGACAGCGACCTGCCCGTCGCGCCACAGCGGCATCAACGGCGCGAGCGACGGGTGCAGCCCCGTATGCGCATCGAGCTGCAGCACGTGGTCGCGCGCGATGCCGATGCTGCGGCGGAACTGGTAGTAGAGCGGATCGGCATACGGCACCACCGTGTTGAGGCCGTCGTTGCCGCCCTTCAGCTCGACGAGGATCAGCACGTTCGCGTAGCCGGCCGCCGGCTGCCGCCCCGCCGCGGCCATCGATGTCGCCGCCTGCGCGGGCGACTGCCACAGTGACACGCCCGCCGCGGCCGCGGCGCCCGTCAGCGTCAGAAAATCACGTCGGTTCATCGTGCATCCTTCGGTTCGCCGCGCGGCGCGGCCATCGCGGCAGCGCGCCGGTTCATCGTCGTTTCGGTCATTTCAGTTGGTAGGCCGGATCCATCAGCAGCGCCTCGAGATACGCGCTGCCGGTCGAGTCCGTATCGATTGCCGCGACCGGCGACAGCGGCAGCACCGCGTGCTGCAGTTGAAGCTCGGTCGACAATCCGGCAATCGCCTGCGGCCGCGCACGATACTGCGCAAGCCAGCGTTCGAGGTCGAATCGCAGGCCGCCGCGCGCGGGCCTCACCGGCGCGTCGCGCATGTCGGCAACCGGTATCGTTTGCGCCCGCGCATTCGGCGACGGTGCCGCCATCGCACGCGCGGGCGCCCGCATGCCGACGGTCTCGGTTGCGCGGAACAACTGCTCGACGAACTGCTTGCGCGCGAGCAGCGTCGTGCTGTTGATCCACATCGCACCACCCGGCCAGCCCTTCACGTTCGGCGGATAGAACAGGTTCTGCCCGAGCGTGCGCACGGTGTTCGCGAGCATTTGCGGATCGCCATACGCGACGTCGAACAACCGCATCGATCCGACGACGAACTCGGCCGGCGACTTCACGAGCACGCCGCGATTGCGCGGATCCCAGAATTCGTCGGTCGACCAGAGCGCTGCGAGCGCCGCGCGTATGTCATAGCCGCTCGCGCGAAACCGTTCGGCGACGACATCGAGCGCGCCGGCATCGGGCGCATCGGACACGAACTCGCGCCACAGCTTGCCGGCGATGAAGCGAGCGGTGTCGGGCCGCTTCAACAGGATGTCGAGAAAGCCGTCGCCGTCGAACGCACCGGTCTCGCCGAGTATCGTCTTGTCGCCGGCGTCGTGCCATTCGGGCCGCACCACGAAGCGCAGCGTATCGGGGTCGACGCTCCAGCCGGTCATCGCGCGCGCGGCCTCGGTCACGTCGTGCTGCGTGTAATGCCCTTCGCCGAGCGTGAACAGCTCCATCACTTCGCGCGCGAAATTCTCGTTCGGACGGCCCTTGCGGTTACTCGCCCCGTCGAGATACTGAAGCATCGCCGGATCCTTCGCGACCGCATGCAGGAGCGTGCCGAAGTTGCCGAGCGCCTCGCGGCGAAACAGCGCATTTTGCACGGCCATCGTCTGCGGATACGGGACCTTGTCCTGCCCGGATGTGAAATGCCCGTGCCAGAACAGCGTCATGCGCTCGGTGAGCGGCGTCGGCGTCACGACCATCTCGTTGACCCACGCCGCGCGCAACGCATCGTAGCGGCGATTGCGTTCGCGCTGCTCGTCGCGCCGCATGTCGGGGGTCAGCGCCTGTCGCTGTGCGCGGGTCGGCGGCAGCTCGGCGAGCCAGTCGGGCCAGGTCGTCACGGGGTCGCGGCGCACGTTGCCGAGCGTATCGGCCACGACTTGCGCGCGCGTCATCCCGACGATGCGGGCGACCTCGGCCGGTGCGGGAGAAAAGCCGGTGCGGCTCAGGAAGAACAGCGCATCGTCGGCGTCGAGCGGCGCCTGCATCGCGGGCGATGCCGGGGCGGCAGCGTTCGCTTTCATCGTCGTGGACTCCCGGAACGCACCGGCGGTGCGGATGCCGGTACAACGGCAGCAGGCATCTGAAAGTTGACGGGAAAATTGCTACGGAATCTTTCCGTGCCGTGCAAGATCGCGTGCGTGTCAGCGCTTGTACAGCTCGCGAACGGCGTCCTCGATGTGCTGGCGCAACAAGTGGCGCTCCTCGGGCGTCATGTGCCCGTCGCGGCGGCGCTGTTCGAGATCGGGAGGCACGGCGGAACGGACCGCCGTGTCGGCGGCACGGTCGGGCTGCGGCGCTTTGCCGCGCTGCAGCTTGCGCGACGAGGCGCCCTGCTCGGGGCGCTGCGCATACGCGAAGTTCGACGCATATGGACCGGCAAGTGCGATCGTCAGCATCAGTGCAATCCGGGCAGATCGCATGACCGTCCTCGCTTCTCTGGTCGATTTGTTCCCTTCGTCACGCGGCAACCGGTTACCTCTGGTACTTGAAAAACCCTGCGGAATTCGGGCGTACAAAGATGAAAGATGGAGTGCAGGGGAGTATCTACCGAATTTCGGCTTCGAGTAAAGGAATCTCTATAGCCTGCCTTTACTCCGCGCGACACTACGGGTAAATTTTGTAACGGACTGTAACGCGCGAAAATACGCAACCGTGCGTGATTTCGCATTCGCGATAAGATGCCGCTCATGGAAACGAAAAACCCCTCCAAGATTCTCGTCGTCGACGACGACCCGCGCCTGCGCGATCTGCTGCGCCGCTATCTCGGCGAGCAGGGTTTCAACGTGTACGTCGCGGAAAACGCGACCGCGATGAACAAGCTCTGGGTGCGTGAACGCTTCGACCTGCTCGTGCTCGACCTGATGCTGCCGGGCGAGGACGGCCTGTCGATCTGCCGCCGCCTGCGCGGCAGCAACGACCGCACGCCGATCATCATGCTCACCGCGAAGGGCGAGGACGTCGACCGCATCGTCGGCCTCGAGATGGGCGCCGACGACTACCTGCCGAAGCCGTTCAATCCGCGCGAACTCGTCGCGCGCATTCACGCGGTGCTGCGCCGCCAGGCGCCGGCCGAACTGCCGGGCGCGCCGTCGGAAACCACCGAGGTGTTCGAGTTCGGCGAGTTCTCGCTGAACCTCGCCACGCGCACGCTGACGAAGTCGGGCCAGGAAATTCCGCTGACGACCGGCGAATTCTCGGTGCTGAAAGTGTTCGCGCGCCATCCGCGCCAGCCGCTGTCGCGCGAAAAGCTGATGGAGCTCGCGCGCGGCCGTGAATACGAAGTGTTCGACCGCAGCCTCGACGTGCAGATCTCGCGCCTGCGCAAGCTGATCGAACCGGATCCGGGCAGCCCGCGCTTCATCCAGACCGTCTGGGGCCTCGGCTACGTGTTCATTCCGGACGGCGCCGCCTGATCTTTTTCCTTTCCGGTTTCGCCCGTCCACGGCCCGTCCCATGCGTATCGACCGGCGCCTCCTGCAGCTCGCGTTCGGCGGGCTGTTCTGGCGCACCTTCCTGCTGATCGCGCTGCTGATCTCGGTCAGTCTCGCCGCGTGGTTCCAGAGCTTTCGCGTCATCGAGCGGGAGCCGCGCGCGCAGCGCGTCGCGCTCCAGCTCGTCGCGATCGTGAAGCTCACGCGCACCGCCCTGCTCTATTCCGATCCCGATTTGCGGCGTGCGCTGCTGCAGGATCTCGAGAGCAACGAGGGCGTGCGCGTGTATCCGCGCGAAAAGACCGACAAGTTCAAGCTGCAGCCCGACGAATCGCTGAACCGCCTGATCGAACACGACATCCGCAGCCGTCTCGGCGACGATACCGTGATCGCGCAGTCGGTCAACGACATCCCGGGCGTGTGGATCAGTTTCAAGATCGACGACGACGACTACTGGGTCGCGCTCGACCGCGACCAGCTCGACAGCGTCACGGGCCTGCAGTGGGCCGGCTGGGGCCTGTTCGCGCTCGCGCTGTCGCTGTTCGGCTCCGCGTTCATCACGAGCCTCGTCAACCGGCCGTTCTCGCGGCTGGCGCTCGCCGCGCGCCAGGTCGGTTCCGGCCAGGCGCCCGATCCGCTGCCCGAGCGCGGGATGGGCGTCGCGGCCGAGACCAACCGCAGCTTCAACCAGATGGTGCGCGATCTCGAACAGCTCGAGGCCGACCGCGCGCTGATGCTCGCGGGCATCTCGCATGACCTGCGCACGCCGCTCGCGCGGCTGCGCCTCGAGACCGAGATGAGCCCGTCCGACCAGGCGACCAAGGACGCGATGGTCGACGACATCGAGCAGATGGACCGCATCATCGCGGCCTTCATCGACTACGCGCGCCCGTCGCAGCGCAAGCCCGAGCCCGTCGACCTGTCGTCGATCGTGCAGGAAGTCGCGGCGCGCGTGTCGGGCGAAGACGGCGTCGAGATCCGCACGCGGCTCGCGGCGACAGCCGTGATCGAAGCCGACGAGACCGACATGCGCCGCGTCATCGGCAACCTCGTCGAGAACGCGCGCAAATACGGCCAGAGCCGCGACGACGGCGTCTCGCGCATCACGCTCGAGACGCGCGTGACGCACGCGCGTGTCGAATTGTCGGTGAGCGACGAGGGCCCCGGCATCCCCGAAGACCAGCTGCCGCTCGTGATGCGGCCGTTCTACCGCGTCGACACGGCGCGCACCAAGGCGGACGGCACGGGGCTCGGCATGGCGATCGTGCTGCGCCTCGTCGGCCGCTATCGCGGCGCGCTGCGCCTGCGCAACCGCAGCCCCGAAGCGGGCCTCGAAGTCACCCTCGAATTCCCCGGCGCCGGCAAGACGCGTGCGACGGCGTGACGCGTTCGCGCACGCTTCTTGCGCGTCACACTATCGGCGCGGTTGAAAAAAACTATGGGGATCGTTAGTCAAAATCTATTGAAGCGCTTTGTTAATAGTGTTATAGTCCTGCTCATGCTGTCGCACCAACGTTGCAGCACCGAGGTAGCTTGACTCAGTCTTCTTCCCAACTCATACAGGAGTATCCGCATGAAAACCGTGGGCGATAAACTCGAAGCATTCACCGTCGTAGCCGCGAAGCCGGGCTTCAACAATCACGAGGAAAACGGCCAGTCGGCATTCGAGACCATCACCGAAGCGTCGTTCCCGGGCAAGTGGAAGATCATCTACTTCTATCCGAAGGATTTCACGTTCGTGTGCCCGACGGAAATCGTCGAGTTCGCAAAGCTGACGAAGCAGTTCGAAGAGCGCGACGCCGTCCTGCTCGGCGGCAGCTCGGACAACGAGTTCGTGAAGCTCGCATGGCGCCGTGAGCACAAGGACCTGAACAAGCTGAACCACTACTCGTTCGGCGACGTCAAGGGCGAGTTGATCGACCAGCTCGGCGTGCGCGACAAGGAAGCCGGCGTGGCCCTGCGCGCAACGTTCATCGTCGATCCGGACAACACGATCCAGCACGTTTCGGTGAACAACCTGAACGTCGGCCGTAGCCCGGAAGAAGTCCTGCGCATTCTGGACGGCCTGCAAACGGACGAACTGTGCCCGTGCAACCGTGCAGTCGGCGGCGCAACGCTGTAAGCGCATCGATGCACGAAGCCCGCGGAGCACGTCCTGCCTGCGGGCTTTTTTAACGGCCAACCCATAGGAGATATCAATGGAATTCATCGACTCGATTAAGGCACGCATCCCCGACTACGCGAAGGACATTCGCCTGAACCTCGACGGCACGATCTCGCGCTCGTCGCTCGAAGGCACCGATGCAGTCGGCGTCGCGCTGGCGGCGGCGGTCGCGGCGAAGAGCACCGTGCTCGTGAAGACGATCCGCGAAGCCGGCGTGCTGTCGCCCGAAGAGACGAACGCCGTGCTGACGGCGGCCGCGCTGATGGGGATGAACAACACCTGGTATCCGTATGTCGAGATGGCCGACGACGCCGACCTGAAGACGCAGCGTGCCGAGCTGCGGATGGGCGCGTACGCGTCGCACGGCGGCGTCGACAAGCGCAGGTTCGAGATGTACGCGCTCGCCGCATCGATCGTCGGCAAGTGCCACTTCTGCGTGAAGTCGCACTATGCGCTGCTGAAGAACGAGCAAGGGATGACGACGACGCAGCTGCGCGACGTCGGCCGCATCGCGTCGGTGATCAACGCCGCCGCGCAGGTGATCGCCGCCGAAGGCGAATAAGCCGTCGCGCAAGCGGCAACGCGGTGCAATGCAGCGGCCATGCGCGCCGCACCGCGCCGCAAATGAAAAATGCCACGCAAGCGCGTGGCATTTTTCATTCCGGCGGCGCAACCGGCGCGCCGCTTCGGACCGGCTTCAGGCGCTCACGCGCCCTGCTTCACCAGGAGTGCAGCGGCCTGCGCCTCGATGCCCTCGCCACGGCCGAGATAGCCGAGCTTCTCGTTGGTCTTCGCCTTCACGTTCACGCGCTCGAGCGGCAGCCCGAGATCGGCCGCGATATTCGCGCGCATCCCGTCGATGTGCGGCGCGAGCTTCGGCGCCTGAGCGATCACCGTGCTGTCGACATTCTGGATCGTGAAGCCGGCCGCCTTCACGCGGGCGACGCACTCGCGCAACAGCACGCGACTGTCCGCGCCCTTGAACGCCGCGTCGGTGTCCGAGAAATGGCGGCCGATGTCGCCCAGCGCCGCCGCACCGAACAGCGCGTCGGTGATCGCGTGCAGCAGCACGTCCGCGTCCGAATGACCGAGCAGGCCGCGCTCGTAAGGAATCGTCACGCCGCCGATGATGAGGGGGCGCCCAGGGACGAGCTGGTGCACGTCGTAGCCTTGTCCGATTCTGAAATCCATGCGTATTCCGGTTGAGATGAGGTGAAAGTCAGGAAGCGTTCGCGGGGCGCGCGAGGATCGCTTCCGCAAGCGCGAAATCTTCCGGGTACGTGACCTTGAAGTTGCGCAGGCTACCCTGCACGACGCGCGGCGTATGGCCGGCCCATTCGATCGCGCTGGCCTCGTCGGTCAGGTCGTGCCCTTCGCGCTGCGCGCGCAGGATGGCGTCGCGCAGCATGCCGATGCGGAACATCTGCGGCGTCTGCGCCTGCCACAGCGCGTCGCGCGATTCGGTGCGCGCGATCGCGTCGCCGCCAGCCGGCACGCGCTTGAGCGTATCGGCCACCGGCAGCGCGACGATGCCGCCGACCGGGTCGTCCTTCAGCGTCGCGACCAGCGTGCGGATCAGCTCCGGCGTGATGCCCGGGCGCGCAGCGTCGTGGACCAGCACCCAGTCCTGGTCGCTCGCGCCGAATTCGGCCAGCTCGAGCAGCCCGTTGAGCACCGACGCCTGCCGCGAGCCGCCGCCGCAGCGGCGCACCGCGAAACGCAGGCCCGCGAAGCGGCGCGCATCGAAGTGCGTGTCGTCGGGCGCGAGGACGACGAGCGTCTGCGCGAATTCACTGCACGCGTCGAACGCGGCAAGCGTGTAATGCAGGAGCGCGCGGCCGGCCAGCGTGCGGTATTGCTTCGGCACGGCCGAACCGGAACGGCTGCCCGTGCCGGCGCAAGGAATCAGGGCGAAAAGTCGGGGAGTCACGAAGGGGAAACGCCGGAAAGATGAAATCGAGAAGCGGATTTTATAATAGGTCTTTCGTCTCGACCGGCGCACCGCGATGCGCCCGTGCCCGCCACCCCTGCCGTCCCTATGCCAGACAACGCTTCCACCCCGTTCGCTTCGCCCGTCGCCCGCGTCAAACCGGGCCAGCGGTTCGCCTTCGACGGCGCGCACGGCTCCGCCGACGCACTCGCCATCGCCCGCTATCTCGCCGACAACCGCGACGCGGTCCCGCTCCTCGCGGTGATCTGCGCGAACGCGGTCGACGCGCAGCGGCTGTCGCTGGAAATCCGCTACTTCTCGCCCGATGCGCGCGTGCGCCTGCTGCCGGACTGGGAAACGCTGCCGTACGACACGTTCTCGCCACACCAGGATCTCGTCTCCGAGCGCCTCGCGACGCTGCACGACCTCGGCGAGGGCCGCTGCGACATCCTGCTGGTGCCCGCGACCACGGCGCTGTACCGGATGCCGCCCGCGTCGTTCATGGCCGCGTACACGTTCGCGTTCGCGCAGGGCGAGCGGCTCGACGAGGCGAAGCTGAAGGCGCAACTCACGCTGGCCGGCTACGAGCACGTGAGCCAGGTCGTGCGACCCGGCGAATACTGCGTGCGCGGCTCGCTGATCGACCTGTACCCGATGGGCTCGCCGCTGCCGTACCGGATCGACCTGTTCGATGACCAGGTCGACTCGATCCGTGCGTTCGATCCCGATACGCAGCGCAGCCTCTACCCGGTGCGCGACGTGCGCCTCCTGCCCGGCCGCGAGTTTCCGTTCGACGAAGCCGCGCGCACGGCCTTCCGCAGCCGCTGGCGCGAAACCTTCGAAGGCGACCCGAGCCGCGCGCCGATCTACAAGGACATCGGCAACGGCGTGCCGTCGGCCGGCATCGAGTATTACCTGCCCCTCTTCTTCGACGAGACGGCCACGCTGTTCCACTACCTGCCGCCGGATGCGCACCTCGTGTTCACCGGCGACCTCGAAGCGTCGATCCGCCGCTTCACGGCCGATACGAAGCAGCGTCACGCGTTCCTCGCGCACGATCGCGAGCGGCCGATCCTCGAGCCGCAGCGCCTGTTCCTGTCCGACGAGGATTTCTTCGCGTTCGCGAAGCCGTTCGCGCGCGTCGTGCTGCCCGCGCAGCCGGCCGGCGGCTGGGCGACGGGCCTGCCCGAGCTCACCGTCGACCGCCATGCGGACGATCCGCTCGCCGCGCTGCGCACGTACGTCGAATCGTCGGGCAAGCGCGTGCTGCTGACGGTCGAATCGGCCGGCCGCCGCGAAACGATCCTGCAACTGCTCGCCGAGCATCACCTGCGCCCCGCGTCGAACGACCACTTCGCAGGCTGGCTCGAAAGCGACGCGCCCTTCGCGCTCGGCGTCGCGCCGCTCGCGAGCGGCTTCGCGGTGCCGGGCGAAGGCTACGCGATCGTCACCGAAACCGAGTTGTACGGTGCGCTCGGCCGCCGCGCCGGGCGCCGCCGCCAGGAACAGGCGAGCAACGTCGACGCGATGGTGCGCGACCTGTCGGAGCTGAAGGTCGGCGATCCGGTCGTGCATGCGCAGCACGGCATCGGCCGCTACATGGGCCTCGTGTCGATGGATCTCGGCGAAGGCGAGACCGAGTTCCTGCATCTCGAATACGCGGGCGACAGCAAGCTCTACGTGCCGGTCGCGCAACTGCACGTGATCTCGCGTTACAGCGGCGCCGATCCCGACAGCGCGCCACTGCACGCGCTCGGCTCGGGCCAGTGGGAGCGCGCGAAGCGCAAGGCCGCGCAGCAAATTCGCGACACGGCCGCCGAGCTGCTGAACCTGTATGCGCGCCGCGCGGCCCGCGAAGGCCACGCGTTCGCGCTCGACCCGCGCGACTACGTGAAGTTCGCGGAAAGCTTCGGCTTCGAGGAAACGCCCGACCAGGCCGCGGCGATCGCGGCCGTGATCGGCGACATGACGAGCGGCAAGCCGATGGACCGCCTCGTGTGCGGCGACGTCGGCTTCGGCAAGACCGAGGTCGCGCTGCGCGCCGCGTTCATCGCGGTGATGGGCGGCAAGCAGGTCGCGCTGCTGTCGCCGACCACGCTGCTCGCCGAGCAGCACACGCAGACCTTCGTGGACCGCTTCGCGGACTGGCCGGTGCGGATCGTCGAGCTGTCGCGCTTCAAGACCGCGAAGGAAGTGAACACGGCGATCGCGCAGATCAACGAAGGCAGCGTCGACATCGTCATCGGCACGCACAAGCTGCTGTCGTCGGACGTGCAGTTCAAGCGCCTCGGCCTCGTCATCATCGACGAGGAACACCGCTTCGGCGTGCGCCAGAAGGAAGCGCTGAAGGCGCTGCGCGCGGAAGTCGACGTGCTGACGCTCACCGCGACGCCGATCCCGCGCACGCTCGGGATGGCGCTCGAGGGGCTGCGCGATTTCTCGGTGATCGCGACCGCGCCGCAGAAGCGGCTCGCGATCAAGACCTTCGTGCGGCGCGAGGAGGAAAGCGTGATCCGCGAGGCGATGCTGCGCGAGCTGAAGCGTGGCGGCCAGGTGTATTTCCTGCACAACGAGGTCGAGACGATCGAGAACCGCAAGGCGATGCTCGAGGAACTCGTGCCCGAGGCGCGCATCGTGATCGCGCACGGCCAGATGCACGAGCGCGAACTCGAACGCGTGATGCGCGATTTCGTCGCGCAGCGCGCGAACGTGCTGCTGTGCACGACCATCATCGAAACCGGCATCGACGTGCCGAGCGCGAACACGATCATCATGCATCGCTCGGACAAGTTCGGCCTCGCGCAGCTGCACCAGTTGCGCGGCCGCGTCGGCCGTTCGCACCACCAGGCGTATGCGTACCTGCTGGTCCACGACCCGCAGTCGCTGACCAAGCAGGCGCAGCGCCGGCTCGAGGCGATCCAGCAAATGGAGGAACTCGGTTCGGGCTTCTATCTCGCGATGCACGACCTCGAGATCCGCGGCACCGGCGAGGTGCTCGGCGACAAGCAGTCGGGCGAGATCCACGAGATCGGCTTCCAGCTTTACACCGACATGCTGAACGACGCGGTGAAGGCGCTGAAGAACGGCAAGGAGCCCGACCTCACCGCCCCGCTCGCCGCGACGACGGAAATCAACCTGCATGCGCCCGCGATCCTGCCGGCCGACTACTGCGCGGACGTGCAGGAGCGGCTATCGCTGTACAAGCGTCTCGCGAACTGCGAGCACGGCGACGCGATCGACGGTATCCAGGAAGAGCTGATCGACCGCTTCGGCAAGCTGCCGCCGCAGGCGCACGCGCTCGTCGAGACGCACCGGCTGCGGATCGCCGCGAAGCCGCTCGGCATCGTCAAGATCGATGCGAGCGAGGCGGCGATCGGGCTGCAGTTCGAGCCGAATCCGCCGATCGACCCGATGCGGATCATCGACATGGTGCAGAAACACCGGCACATCAAGCTCGCGGGCCAGGACAAGCTGCGCATCGAGACGCGCTCGCCCGATCTCGCGATCCGCGTATCGACGATCAAGGAAACGCTGCGCGCACTCGCGCCGCGCGCCGACGCGGCGAGCGCGGCACGTTGACCACACGGCCGCGATGCTGCACCGCATCGCGGCCGACGAAGGCGGGCGAACGCGTTTTTGAGTATGATTTTCCCATTCATCAGACGGAGTTTTGCCATGTCCACTCTCGACGCGACGGCGCCGTCCGCCGCCGACCAAGGCGACGCTTCGCTCGTCAGCCTGCCCTGGATCAAGCAGTTGGTGTCGATGGACACGACGAGCCGCGTGCCGAACCTCGGCCTGATCGAAACGGTGCGCGACGCGCTTGCCGCGAAGGGCATCGCGTCGACGCTCACGCACGATCCGCGCGAAGGCTGGGCCAACCTGTTCGCGACGGTGCCCGCGCACGACGGCTCGACCGACGGCGGCATCGTGCTGTCGGGGCACACCGACGTCGTGCCGGTCGACGGCCAGCAGTGGGACAGCAACCCGTTCGCGCCGGAGCTGCGCGACGGCCGCCTGTACGGCCGCGGCACGTGCGACATGAAGGGCTTCATCGGCACGGCGCTCGCGCTGCTGCCCGAGATGCAGGCGACGAAGCTCGCGAAGCCGATCCATTTCGCGCTGTCCTATGACGAGGAAATCGGCTGCGCGGGCGCACCGCTTCTGATCGCCGATCTCGTCAAGCGCGGCGTGAAGCCGTCCGGCTGCATCGTCGGCGAGCCGACCAGCATGCGGCCGATCATCGCGCACAAGGGCATCAACGCATACCGCTGCTGCGTACGCGGACACGCGGCACACTCGTCGCTGACGCCGAAGGGCCTGAACGCGATCGAGTATGCGGCGCGCCTCATCTGCCACATCCGCGACATCGCCGAGCGCTTCCGCGCCGAAGGCCCGTTCGACGAGCTGTACGACGTACCGTTCACGACCGCGCAAACGAGCACGATCCAGGGCGGCAACGCGATCAACACGGTGCCGGCCGAATGCCGGTTCGACTTCGAGTTCCGCAACCTGCCGACGCTCGATCCCGAGCAGATCTTCACGCGCATCGAAGCGTATGCGCAGGAAACGCTGCTGCCGCAGATGCGTCGCGAGCATCCGAACGCGGCGATCGAGTTCTCGAAGATCGCCGCCGCACCCGGGCTCGATGCGACCGAACAGGCCGCGATCACGCAGCTCGTGCGCGCGCTGACGGCCGACCAGGACAAGCGCAAGGTCGCATATGGCACCGAGGCCGGCCTGTTCGAACGCGCGGGCATCCCGAGCATCGTCTGCGGGCCCGGCAACATCGAACAGGCGCACAAGCCGAACGAATATGTCGAACTCGCGCAGCTCGCCGCCTGCGAGCAGTTCCTGCGCAAGTTCATCCGCAGCATGTCGGTCGACGCACACTGACTGCCCCCGCCACGCCGGCCTGCGTGTGCGGGCCGGCCCACCCCGCCACCCGCCACGTCATGTCGACTGAACAACAGGGCACCGCCCATACGACGATCGACGGCGAGCCGATTCCGACGCTCGACGAAATCGCCGCGCAGCATTTCGCGTTGTCGCCGTGGGTCGCGCGCACGCCCGTGTTCGAGCGCGCCGACCTGCCTTCCCTCGAGGGCACGCACGTCAACTTCAAGTTCGAGCTGCTGCAGGTGAGTGGCAGCTTCAAGGCGCGTGGCGCGTTCACGCACCTGCTGGCCCTCGACGAAGCGCGCAAGAGCGCCGGCGTCACGTGTGTGTCGGCCGGCAATCATGCGGCAGCCGTCGCGTACGCGGCGATGCGGCTCGGCAGCAGCGCGAAGGTCGTGATGTTCCATACCGCGAGCCCGGCGCGCATCGCGCAGTGCAAGCAGTACCGCGCGGAAGTCGTGCTCGCCGGCAGCGCGTCGCAGGCATTCGACCTCGTGCGGCGGATCGAGGCCGAGGAAGGCCGCTTCTTCATCCATCCGTTCAACGGCTATCACACGATTCTCGGCACCGCGACGCTCGGCTACGAATGGGCAACGCAGACGCCCGATCTCGACGCGGTGATCGTGCCGATCGGCGGCGGCGGGCTCGCTGCCGGCATGGCGACCGCGCTGCGGCTCGCGAATCCGCGCGTGCACGTGTATGGCGTCGAACCGGAAGGCGCCGACGCGATGAGCCGCAGCTTCGCGGCGAATCACACGATCACGATGAGCGCGATGCAGACCATCGCCGACTCGTTGATGGCACCGCACACCGAGGAATACAGCTACCAGCTGTGCAGGCGCCACGTCGACCGGATCGTCACGGTGTCCGACGACGCGCTGCGCGCGGCGATGCTGTTCCTGTTCTCGCACCTGAAGCTGGCGGTCGAACCGGCGTGCGCGGCAGCGCTCGCGGCGCTGCTCGGCCCGCTGCGCGAAACGCTGCAGGGAAAGCGGGTCGGCGTACTGCTGTCGGGCACGAACACCGACCCCGCGACGCTCGGCATGCATCTCGCGCACGCGAAACTGCAGCACTGAAGCCGTGCAAGGCACCGAGGGTTATCCCCAGTTTATGTTGACAGCCCTGTTGATAACCCGCCGGACATGCACGCAAGTGATTGAGCGCGCAGCGTTTTACGCGCGCGAGGCATGCCGGACGCGAAATAGGCAGATGCCGTCTTCGAACGCACGTCCCGCGACGTGGCGGCGTCGCGCGCACCACGCGATCGGCGCCGCCGCCATCACGCTGCTCGCTGGTTGCGCGGCACCACCCTCGCCCGTCATCGACACGCCCGCGGCCTGCGTGCAGCCGGACGCGCACCAGATGCTGCAGGCCGACCTGCTGTTCGGGCGCGCAATCGCCGGACGCGGCCCCGTCACCGATGCGGAACGCGCGGCCTTCCTCGCCGACGTCGTCACGCCGCGCTTTCCGGACGGCTTCACGTACTGGGACACCCACGGCCAATGGCGCGACCGCGCCACCGGCCAGATCATCCGCGAAGCAAGTTTCGTGGTCCGCATCGTCGCCGACGATACGGCCGCCACGCACGCGCGGCTTGCCGAGATCCGGCAAGCGTACCGCGAGCGCTTCCGGCAGGAGTCGGTCGGCATCACGCGCGTGCCGGCCTGCGCGTCATTCTGACTCGTCCGCATCGACCGACGCGCGGCGATGCGCAAAAAAAACGGGCGCCCGAAGGCGCCCGTCGCATGCGAGACATCCGCGTTTCGCTTACTTGCTCTCGAACATGTCCATGATCTGCTGCTTCTCCTGCTGCGTGACGGGCGGCGGTGCGAGCCCCTCCGAGCCGGCCGAGCCGAGCGCGTCGTTCGCGCTGATCGCGTTCGCGGCCGGGTTGATGTCCACGCTCGCGACGAAGCCGTTGCCCGGCGTGCGATCAGCGTAGTAAAGCTCGCCGTCGATCGACGTCAGCCCGTCCGGCATCGGCATCTGCTGCTCGGGTACGCCGTTCAGCGCGGTGCGCATGTAGTTCACCCAGATCGGCAGTGCGAGCTGCGCGCCGAATTCGCGACTGCCGAGGCTCTTCGGCTGGTCGAAGCCCATCCATGCAACGGCGACGAGCGACTGCTGGTAGCCGGCGAACCAGCCGTCCTTCGCGTCGTTCGTCGTACCCGTCTTGCCCTGCAGGTCGCTTCGGCCGAGCGCGTTGGTGCCCGCGCCCGTGCCGGCCGTCGCGACCGTGTGCAGCAGGCTGTTCATCACGTATGCGTTGCGGCCCTCGATCGTGCGCGGCGCGGTGCCGCCGGCGATCACCGGCTGCGACTTCTGCAGCGGCTGGCCACGCGCGTCGTCGACTTCGGCGATCAGGTACGGATCGACCTTGTAGCCGCCGTTCGCGAACACCGCATAGCCGGTCGCGAGCTGCAGCGGCGTGACGAGGCCGGCACCCAGCGCCATCGGCAGGTACGGCGGCGTCTTCGCCGGATCGAAGCCGAAGCGCTGCGTCACGTACTCCTGCGCGTACTGCGTGCCGATCGACGCGAGGATCCGGATCGACACGAGGTTCTTCGAACGCTGCAGGGCCGTACGCATCGACATCGGCCCGTCGGGCTGGTCGTCGTCCTTCGGCTCCCACGCGGTGCCGCCCGGCACGCTCGGCGGGAAGTACAACGGTGCGTCGTTGATGATCGTCGCCGGTCCGAGGCCCTTGTCGAGCGACGCCGAATAGATGAACGGCTTGAACGACGAACCCGGCTGGCGCCACGCCTGCGTCACGTGGTTGAACTTGCTCTTGTTGAAGTCGAAGCCGCCGACGAGCGAGCGGATCGCACCGTCCTGCGGCGCGATCGCGACGAGCGCGCCTTCGACCTGCGGCAGTTGCACGACCTGCCAGCCCGCGTTGCCGTCCTTCAGCACGCGCACGATCGAGCCCGGCTTGATCCGCAGCGTCGCGTTCGCGCGCGGGCTCAGCGCGGCCGACACGAAGCGCAGCCCGGCCGGGCCGATCGTCGTCGTCGCGCCGCCGACGAACTGCACCTCGACCGCGTTCGGCGCCGCAGCCAGCACCACCGCCGACTGCAGGTCGCCGTTGTCCGGGTGATCGGCGAGCGCATCGTCGATCGCCTCGTCGCGATCGTCGCCGGCCGCCGGCAGGTTGATCGAGCCTTCCGGCCCGCGATAGCCGTGGCGGCGCTCGTAATCGAGAATGCCGCGACGCACGGCCTGGTACGCCGCTTCCTGGTCGGCCGAGTTGATCGTCGTCGTGACGGTCAGCCCGCGCGTATAGGTTTCATCCTTGTACTGCTGATACATCATCTGCCGCACCATCTCGGCGACGTATTCGCCGTGCACCGCGTACTGGTTGCCCGGCGTGCGCACGTGGATCTCTTCCTTCACCGCCTGGTCGTACTGCGGCTGCGTGATGTAGCCGATCTCGAGCATGCGCTTCAGGATGTACTCCTGACGCACCTTCGCGCGCTTCGGATTGACGACCGGGTTGTATGCGGACGGCGCCTTCGGCAGCCCCGCGAGCATTGCCGCTTCCGCGAGCGTGATGTCCTTCAGGTCCTTGCCGAAATACACGCGCGCGGCGGCCGCGAAACCGTACGAGCGCTGGCCCAGGTAGATCTGGTTCATGTACAGCTCGAGGATCTGGTCCTTCGTCAGGGCCTTTTCGATCTTGTACGCGAGCAGCATCTCGTAGATCTTGCGCGTATAGGTCTTCTCGCTCGACAGGAAGAAGTTGCGCGCGACCTGCATCGTGATCGTGCTCGCGCCCTGGCGCGCGCCGCCGTGCATCAGGTCGGCGACGCCCGCGCGCAGGATGCCGAGGAAGTCCACGCCGCCGTGTTCGTAGAAGCGGTAATCCTCGATCGCGAGGACCGCCTTCTTCATCACGTCGGGAATGTCCTGGAAGCGCACGAGGCTGCGGCGCTCCTCGCCGAACTCGCCGATCAGCACGTGATCGGCGGTGAACACGCGCAGCGGCACCTTCGGCTGGTAGTTGGTCAGCGCATCGAGCGACGGCAGTTGCGGCGCCATCACGACGAGTGCGTAGCCGACGATCAGCGCACCGACGATCGCGAGCGTCGCGAACAGGCCGACGAACCACAGCGCGACGCGCGAGCCGAACGAGCGGCGATCGGCGCCCCCGCCTCCGCTGCGCTGCGCGCGCCGGTCGTCGCCGCGGTCGTCGTCATCGGGGTAATAGGCCCCCGACGGCGAACGGCGCAACGTGTAGTGAGGCTCGTTTCGGTCGGAAGGAGAAGACGGTCGTTTGATAATTGGCATGTCGGAATGGCGGGCGGCGTGGCGCCCTCGGACGCATGCGGAAAATGCAAGCGGATGAATCAGAGTGGGTGCATCGTGGCAACTGTCACGTCGACAGACCCCGCCGCGCGGCGATCCGTTCCCGCGACGTGACAGCGCATTTTAATGAAATCGACCGATCGGCTTCGCGATTTTTTGTAAAAATTCCCGCACAAGCGTGAATTGCGGAACGTATTGGCGCGATGCTCCGCCTATCATGGACTCGCAACCCGGTGCGTGCCGCGGCGTTTCTTTCAGATGCGAAAGGTTGAGGCCCGCACGCGCATGGCGCTTGAACTCCGGCACTTAAGCCGTATTTAAGGGGCCGGCGGTGTAATATCCGCCAGCTCACGCGGGTCGGAACCGATTCGCGACGGGCATTGCCGCTGACGCGGCACCTTTCAACCACGGAGGATTTCATGTCGCTTTTCGACTCTGTTTCGCGCACGATCAAAGGCCTGCTGAACGATGCGGCCGACTCGGTACAGGATCCGTCGCGCGACGCACGGCAGATCGTGCGGGAGCTCGACGACAGCATCGGCCGTGCCGAGAATTCGCTGATCGAGATCGAGGCACAAGTCGCGACCCAGCGCAGCAAGCGCGATGCGGCCGACGACAAGGTGAAGAAGTACGAGGACGGCGCGAAGCGCGCGCTGCAGGCCGGCGACGAAGCACTCGCACGCGAGGCGCTCGCCGCGCAATCGAACGCGGAAGCCGAGCGCGATGCGCTCGCGGCCGAACTCACGACGCTCGAGCCGTCGGTCGACAAGCTGAAGGGGCAGATCGCCGACATGCGTCAGCGCCGCAACGACCTGAACGCACGCTCGAACATCCTGCAGGCCAAGCAGGAAATCGCGCAGGCGAAGGACGTCGCGGCCAGCGCGCTGGGCGGCATCGGCGGCAAGAACCTGTCCGAGGATTTCCAGAAGCTCGAGGACAAGGTCGCGCTGCAGAACGCACGCTCGGACGCCCGCCTGAATTCGGCCGACACGTCGAGCGGCAAGGCGCTCGACGACAAGCTCGCCGCGCTGAACAAGGGCCCGTCGGTCGAGGACCGCCTCGCCGCGCTGAAGAAGCAGCTCGACACGCCCGCGCAGTAACGGCAACCGCGCCGCGGCCCGCCGGGCCTGCGGCGCGCACCGATCGTCAGGAGACGGGCGCTTGCGCCCGGTTCGACCATGAAGAAATCTCTCGCCGCTCTCGGCCTCTCGCTGATGCTGCTGTCGTCCGCCGCGTTTGCGGTCCCGTCGCTGCAGCAGGTCGAGCAATCGATCGCGCAGCGCAACTGGCAGCAGGCCGACACGCAGCTGTCGCAAGTCATCGACGCCCATCCGAACAACGCGCATGCGCGCTACCTGTACGCACAGGTGCTGGACCGCGAAGGCCGCGCGTCCGACGCGCTCGCGCAACTGCAGCGGGCGAAGTCGCTCGATCCGCAACTGCGCTTCACCGATGCGGCGCGTTTCGCGCAGACCGAATCGCGCATTCGCGCGGACGCCGCGCGCACAAGCGGCAATGCACCGTCGGCCGCCCAGGCCGGTTCGTTGCAGTCTTCGCTCGCCCCCGCCGCGCCGGTCGCGAAACACGGTCCGTCGACCGGCATGTGGATCGGCCTCGGGCTGATCGTCGCGATCATCGCGCTGGTGCTGCGCTGGACGTTGCGGCGCGCACGCTCCGCCGATAACAGCCGCGCCGACGACGAACGCCGCACGCAGTTGAAACGCGCGACCGACGTGCTGAACGACATCCGTCCGCTGAAACTCGACGCGAAGCTGTCGACGGCGCCGGGCGCCGCCGCACTCACCGGCGAACTCGAAGGCATCGAGACCGATGCACGCACGCTCGTCGAGGCGCTGTCGAACGGCAAGAACCCGGTGCCGCCGTATCGCATCGACGAACTCGAACAGCGACATGCGAGCGTGAAGGCACGCGTCGAAGGCCGCCCCGATCCGAGCGCGCAACCCGCGGCGCCCGCAAACGGCAGCGGCTCCGTGTATGCGCAGGAAGCCGATCGCGTGACCGGCATGCAAGGCCAGCCCTATCAGCAGCAACCGTACCCGCAGCAGCCGTACCCGCAACAGCAGCCGCCCGTCGTGGTCCAGCAAGGCGGTGGCTTCGGCGGTGGAATGGGCGGGCTGCTGACGGGCGTGCTGCTCGGCGAGGCGATGTCCGGCGGCCGCGAACGCGTGGTCGAACGCGACGTGATCGTCGACGACCAGCGCCGGCGCCAGGAGAACAACGATCCGGGCTTCGACCTCGGCCGCGGCGACAACTCGAACTGGAGCGACGGCAACGGCGGAGGCAGCGTCGATCTCGGCAGCAACGACGACGGCTGGACCGACGACAACACCTGAGCAGTCCACACGCGGGCGTTGACGCATCGCGCCGCGCCCGCCCCCCTTACACCGCGCTTCCTTTCATTTCCGCTCGCACCGGCGCCCTCCGTGATTTGTTAATCATTTCAAGATGGGCTACCGGCAATGGGGCACGTTCGCTATCATGCGGCCATCGGCGTGCCTCCGATCCCCTCCGACCCGCCAGACGCTTCGCAGCCCTGCGCGTCGCGGCACGCCTCCCCTCGCCCAACCAGGAGAAAGCCGCTCATGAGCATAATCAAGGAATTCAAGGAGTTCGCCGTCAAAGGCAACGTGATGGATCTCGCCGTCGGCGTGATCATCGGCGGCGCATTCTCGAAGATCGTCGACTCGGTCGTGAAAGACCTCATCATGCCGGTGATCGGCGTGCTGACGGGCGGTCTGGATTTCTCGAACAAGTTCGTTCTGCTCGGCACCATCCCTCCGTCGTTCAAGGGTAATCCCGATTCGTTCAAGGACCTGCAGGCTGCGGGCGTCGCCGCATTCGGCTACGGCTCGTTCATCACCGTGGCGATCAATTTCGTGATCCTCGCATTCATCATTTTCCTGATGGTGAAATTCATCAACAAGCTGCGCAAGCCGGATGAAACCGCACCGGCCGCGACGCCGGAAGACACCGTGCTGCTGCGCGAGATCCGCGATTCGCTCAAGCAACGCTGAGCACCGCGCCACGTAGCATCCGCCGGGCCCGCCAAGTGCGGGCCTTTTTCATGGGCACGCGCCGCGCGTGGCCCATCTCACTTTTTTGTGACGCGCGAATGCACGCGCGGGAAAAGCAGGTCTATGATGGAGACTAAACGACAGTACGGGCGCCAAGACGCTGGCTGTGTCGATCATCGTGGCAAGCGGGTCGACGGGAGACATTGATCGTCGTACCGCACGAGTGCAGCATTTTCGTGTGCTATAAAGGATCGACATGCGGCGTACATAGCCGGGAGTGGGTCGCATGAAAGTGCCGCATTTCTTGCAATTGTTTTTGAGGCGAGTGTTTATGTCCTTCCCGAAAAAACGTCGACGTGCGCAACAGGACGGCCAGGAGTCGTTCCTCGCGGTATTGCGCCACTCGAAACCGTTCGCGCAGCTCGACACCAAGATTGCCCGCGCCCGTGCGCAGGACGAACCCGTCCTGTATGCGCATGTGCTGCCCGGCCTCGACGTGCTCCTGTGCAGCGTGCGCGGCGCTCAGCCGCCCTATCCGGCCATCGCCGAACTGCGCAAGCGCTGCATCGAATCGATCGCCAACGCACTCGAACAACCGCTCGACGGCCTCGAGAACGGCGGGTACTGGTACGAGGCGAACGGCTTCGGCTTCCTCGTGTTCGCGAGCCGCGCCCGCGCGCGCATCCTGCCCGAATTTGGTGCAGGCACGAAGGCGAGCCTGCGCGGCGGCCTCGGACGCCAGAACGCCGGCGACACGACACCGCGCTCCCTCGGCTGAACCGACAACCGACACGATGGGCCGCCTCCGGGCGGCCCATCGGCCATTCAGGCTTCCCGCTTCACTGTCGCGGCGCGATCACTGCGCCGTCGCGCGCCCGTTGCCGGGCCGGACGATGTCGATGAACGCGGCGAAATCGGCACCGGCAAGCCCCTGCGCGGCGCCCAGCCGGAGCACCTGCTGCACGGTGGCCGATACGGGCATCACCGCGCCTGTGTCGCGCGCCGCATCGGCGATCGCGTCGACGTCCTTCTGGAACGTGCTCAGCGCGCCGATCGGCGGATGACCGCCTGACGTCATGCGCGGCACGAAGGTCTGCAGCAGCACCGAATCGGCCCACCCGCCCGCCAGTGCGTCGGCCAGACGCGCGGCGTCGATGCCGCTCGCCTGTGCGAGGCCGACCGCTTCCGCGATCGCGGTCACCGTCGCGGTGACGATCGCCTGGTTGCAGAGTTTCGCGGTCTGGCCCGCGCCCGCGTCGCCCATGTGCGTGATGCGCGACGCGTAGGTGTCGATCAGCGGCCGCACCGCGTCGAGGTCGATCGCGCCACCGCCCGCCATCACCGCGAGCGTGCCGGCCTGCGCGCCGGGCACGCCGCCCGATACGGGCGCGTCGATCCAGCCGACGCCGAGCGCGGCCGCGCGCGCCGCGTAGTCGCGCGTCGCGGCAGGCGGAATGCTCGAATGATCGACGATGCGCTTCAGGCGGCGCGCATTCGCATCGCCGGCGAGGAGCCCGTGCTCGCCGAACGCGACGTCGCAGACCGCGCGGCCGTCGAGCACGCACACGAACACCGTGTCGACGCGCTCCGCCAGTTCGCGTGGCGTGTCGACCACCTGTGCACCGTCCTTTTCGAGCGCCTCGGCCTTGGCGCGCGTCCGGTTCCATACGCTGACCCGATGGCCCGCCGCCAGCAAATGCCGAATCATCGGCGCGCCCATCAATCCCGGTCCGCAAAATCCGACTTCCACGATGTTCCTCGTCTCCAATTGGGGTTGCACTTGCCGCCCATCATACCTATCACTCAAGAAGCCGGACACGCGCGGTGCCGCCTCGGGCCCGCCGCTTGCGCGGCCGCACACACCGACATCCCAGGGAGCGCATCATGAGCGACCACGTCTACAAGCTGATCGAACTGACCGGTTCGTCGCGGCAATCGTGCGACGACGCCATCCGCAACGCGATCTCGAAAGCCGGCAAGACGCTGCACAACCTGCACTGGTTCCAGGTCACCGAAACGCGCGGCCACATCGAAGGCGACCAGGTCATCCACTGGCAAGTCACGCTGAAAGTCGGCATGCGTATCGACGACTGACGCACGCGCGCCACGCGCGGTGCACTGGCCGCCGGATGCGTGCAATGCGCATCCGCGCGGCGCCGCGCCCACCCGTATCACGCCCCGTTCGGGTCCCTTCGCGAGGCCCGGCCGGCGTGCGTGTGCGGGTATCCATCTCTTGACGCTGGTTTTCGTTCATATTAAAAACCATATACCCACATCACCCCTCGATCAGCCCAGACATATAAACCGGAGAAATCATGAGTCAGCAACGCGAGGCGATCGACACGTACCTCTTGCGCGTCTTGCACACCTTGTTGATGGAGCGCAGCGTCACGCGCGCGGCCGTCAAACTGAACCAGTCGCAACCGGCGATCAGCGCCGCACTGCGGCGCCTGCGCGACATCACAGGCGACCCGCTGCTCGTGCGCGGCAAGTCCGGCATGGTCCCAACCGAATATGGATTGCGCCTGCTCGAGCCGGTGCAGAACGCACTGCGCGAAATCGAGCGCATCAAGTTCCAGCAGCACAATTTCGACCCGGCCACGTCGATCCGCTGCTACCGGATCGGCTGCCCCGACTACCTGAACGTGCTGTTCGTGCCGACCGTCGTCGAACGCTTCCGCCAGGCGGCGCCGAACGCGACGCTCGAGTTCCACTCGCTCGGCCCCGCATTCGACTACGAGCTCGCGCTGGAAGACGGCAAGCTCGACATCGTCGTCGGCAACTGGCCCGAGCCACCCGAGCAGCTGCACCTGTCGAACCTGTTCGTCGACGAAATCGTCTGCCTGATGAGCAACACGCATCCGTTCGCGAAGCGCGGCGGGCTCACGCTCGACCAGTACCTGAACGCGCCGCATCTCGCGCCGACGCCGTACTCGGTCGGCCAGCGCGGCGCGATCGACGTGCATCTCGCGCGCGAACGGCTCAAGCGTCACGTGGTCGTCACGCTGCCGTACTTCAACCTCGCGCCGTACGTGCTGGTGAAGTCCGACCTGATCTTCACGACGACGCGCCTGTTCGCCGATCACTACGCGAAGTTCCTGCCGCTGTCGGTCGTGCCGGCGCCGCTCGACTTCCCGCCGATGCAGTACTACCAGCTGTGGCACGAACGCTGCCACTACTCCGACGAAGTGCGCTGGCTGCGCAGCCTCGTCGCCGAAGCAACCCGCACGCTGATCGAGACGTAATCGCGCACGACGCGCGCGGCGGCCATGCCGTCGCGGTGCGGCCCCGTGCGATCGTGGCCCGTGGCGGCCACGGCCACGCGCCCGATCCGCAGCGCGACCTTCACGTCGATGCGTCAGCGCGACGCCTCCACGAGTGCTTGCGCCAACGCGTTGTGACGCTCGATGACCGGCGGCAGGTCGAGCGTCGCGAGCCGCCCTTCCCGCACCACCACCTTCCCGTTCACCACCGTGTACGCCGTCTGCGACGGCGCGCAGAACACGAGCGCCGCGACCGGATCGTGCAGCGCGCCCGCGAACAGCGGCTGACGCAGGTCGAACGCGGCGAAGTCCGCGGCCATGCCGGGCTTCAGCGCGCCGATGTCGTCACGGTTCAGCACCTTCGCGCCGCCCAGCGTCGCGATCTCGAGCGCCTCGCGCGCGGTCATCGCGTCGGGCCCGAAACCGACCCGCTGCAGCAGCAGCGCCTGCCGCACTTCCGCAACCATCTGCGCGCCGTCGTTCGACGCGGAACCGTCGACGCCGAGCCCGACCGGCACACCCGCGAGACGCATCTTCTTCACGGGCGCGATGCCCGACGCGAGCCGCATGTTCGAACATGGGCAATGCGCGACGCCGGTGCCGGTGCGCGCGAACAGGCCGATGCCCGCATCGTCGAGCTGCACGCAGTGCGCGTGCCACACGTCGTGGCCGACCCAGCCGAGATCTTCCGCGTATTCGGCAGGCGTCATCCCGAACTTCTCACGGCTGTACGCGATGTCGTTGACGTTCTCGGCCAGGTGCGTGTGCAGCGACACGCCGTAGTCGCGCGCCAGCACGGCCGCATCGCGCATCAGGCCGCGGCTCACCGAGAACGGCGAGCACGGCGCGACCACCACCCGCAGCATCGCGTAGCGGCCTTCGTCGTGATAGGTCTCGATCAGGCGCTGCCCGTCGCGCAGGATGTCGGGCTCGCGCTCGACGACCGAATCGGGCGGCAGCCCGCCATCGCGCTGGCCGACGCTCATCGCGCCGCGGCTCGCATGAAAGCGCATGCCGATTCGCTGCGCGGCGCCGATGCTGTCGTCGAGCCTGCTGCCGTTCGGATAGATGTACAGATGGTCGCTCGACGTCGTGCAGCCCGACTGCAACAGCTCGGCCATCGCGGTCAGCGTCGACACCTCGATCATCTCGGGTGTCAGGTGCGCCCAGATCCGGTACAGGTTCGTCAGCCAGCCGAACAGTTCGGCGTTCTGCGCGGCCGGCACCGCGCGTGTAAGGCTCTGGTACATGTGGTGATGCGTGTTCACGAGCCCCGGGATCACGAGGTGGCCGCGCAGGTCGAGCACTTCGTCCGCGGTATCGGGCAACTCGGCGCTCGGGCCGACCGCGACAATCCGGTTGTCTTCGATATAGAGCCCCGCGTCGCGCAGCTCGCGGCGCGTGTCGTCCATGGTCACGAGCACGTCGGCGTGCTTGACCAGCAGGGTTTTCGGGCGGGATGAGGAAGAGTTCGGCGCGCGTGCGCCGGCGTGCTGCTCGAGGTTCATGCGTTCTCCGCGTCGGTCGGCCCCCAGGGGCGGATCCTGGGGACGGTCACACAGCCGTTCGAACGCTGAATCGCGGCACGCTCCGGTGCCTGCGTCCGTTCGAACGCCCTGGCCCGGTTACCCGGCGTGCTCGCCGTCTTCGGGGTGCGCGCGGGCCACGGGCCGACGCGCACGGCGGGAGGATCGCCCAAGCGCGCGCCGCACACAATGCGCGATCCGGAATACTGCGCTTCACGGATTCGATATGGTACGCCGCGCAACGGCCGGCCGAGCGCCCGAAACGGCCGCCGGAAGCCGTATCCGGCGTGCCGTCGACAGCCGCTCATGCGCGGCGCATTATCTTTGATATCGCGCCCGTATTTGCGCGGGGAACCTTTTTACAATGCCTGCACGGCGCTCGCTTCAATCTCGCCGACGGGTATGTAGCCACGTGACGTGGAGCCTCGATCCGCCGCACAGTCAATGGATCGAGTCGCCGCCGAACCTCGCATTCACACAAGGACAATTGCGAATGGGAAAGCTCACTACCCACGTACTCGATACGGCACACGGTCGCCCCGGCGCTGCCATCAAGGTGGACCTTTACGCGCTGGACGGCGAATCGCGCCGCGCAATCAAGACCGTGCTGACCAATAGCGACGGCCGCTGCGACGAACCCCTGCTCGAAGGCGCCGCGCTCGCCGCCGGCGAATACGAACTCGTGTTCCATGCCGGCGACTACTTCGCGTCGCTCGGCGTGAAGGTGCCCGAACCCCGCTTCGTCGACCGCGTCGTCCTGCGCTTCGGCATCGCCGACACCGCATCGCACTACCACGTGCCGCTGCTCGTGTCGCCGTGGTCGTACAGCACCTATCGCGGCAGCTGACAGCGCATCGGCGCCCGACGTATCGGCGCCCGACGCATCGGCGCCCGCATCAAAGACAACGATCTGAGTCTGGAGGAGTTTCATGGAAGGCTTCATCACCGACTGGCTGAACCTCGCGCTGCGATGGCTGCACGTCATCGTCGCCATTGCGTGGATCGGCGAGTCCTTCTATTTCGTCGCGCTCGACAACAGCCTGAAACCGCCGACCGACGCGAACCAGCGCAAGCGCGGCGTGTTCGGCGAACTGTGGCACGTCCACGGTGGTGGTTTCTACAACATGCAGAAGTACACGGTCGCCCCGCCGGAAATGCCGGATGACCTGCACTGGTCGAAGTGGCCGTCGTACACGACCTGGCTGTCGGGCTTCTCGCTGTTCTTCGTGCTGTACCTGCTCGCACCGAACACGTACCTGATCGACAAGAGCGTGCTCGACATGGGCCCGGTGGTCGCCGTCGCATCCGCCCTCGGCTTCCTCGCGGCCGGCTGGATCGTCTACGACTCGCTGTGCCGAATCCTCGGCACCAACGATCGCGTGCTGGGCATCTGCGTCGGCGTCTACGTCGTCGCCGCCGCGTACCTCGCGTGCCACATCTTCTCGGGCCGTGCGGCGTACCTGATCGTCGGCGCGATGCTCGCGACGATCATGTCGGCGAACGTGTTCTTCGTCATCATTCCCGGCCAGCGCAAGATGGTCGACAAGATGCTCAAGGGCGAAGAACCGAACCCGATCTACGGCAAGCGCGGCAAGCAGCGTTCGGTGCACAACACGTATTTCACGCTGCCGGTCGTGTTCGCGATGCTGTCGAACCACTATGCGATGACGTACACGAACAAGTTCAACTGGGTCGTGCTCGTGCTGATCATGCTGGCCGGCGCGCTGATCCGTCAGTTCTTCGTGATGCGTCACCGCGGCAAGCAGCTGTGGTACCTGCCGATCGGCGGCGTCGCGCTGCTGTCGGGCGCACTGGTGTGGACGATGCCGAAGCCGGTCGCGCCGGAAGCGCAAGCGGCCAACGCACCGAAGATCGTGATCAACGACATCATGCCGATCCTGCAGCAGCGCTGCGTCGAGTGCCACTCGGCGAAGCCGACGCTGATGGGCAGCGCGCCCGCCGGCGTGATGTTCGATACGCCGGACGAAGTATCGAAGAACGCGCAACGCATCTACGAACAGGCCGTGCGCCTGAAGGCGATGCCGATCGGCAACGTCACGCACATGACCGACGACGAGCGCGTGAAGCTCGCCGCATGGTTCGAGGGTGGCGCGGTCAAGTAAGCCGCCGTGCGCCGGCCGTCGGTTGCCGGCGCAATCCTCTCCGTTCGCGGGCCCGGAAACGGGCCCGTTTTTTTTGCCCGTCCGGAACGTGTGCCCCGCTAGCCCCGCATCGCATCGCGCTGCAGCGCGACGAGCGCATCAAGCGCGCGCGGGCCGTCGTCGAACGGAACGAAGATGTGATCGTGATATGCAGCAGCCATCACGTTGCAGCTGATGCCTGCCGCGCCGAGGGCGCTCGCGAACGCGGCCGTCAGGCCGACCGCCGCGAGGTCCGAATGCACCGTCAGCGTGATCCACGCGGCGCGGAACAGCACGGGCCAGCCGCGACGTGCGGCCGTTGCCTCGTCGACGACGACCGTCATGCCTTCCGTTTCTCGGAACGTCGCAATCGCTTCGGATAACGATATGTCGGCATCGTCCGGCAGTGCGACGAAGGCGCACGCACCGCGATGCAGTTCCGGCCGCATCGTGCGCAACAGGATCGCGAGGTCGTTTTCAGGTTGGCTCATCGTGGTACGGCCCGGGAACCGGGCGTCGTGCGGTGGCGATGCGGGCACGATAGCACGCGATCGACGTCTTCGACGTAGCGGCGGCGTCATGCCGTGATGCGTGCGCCGAGACCATAAAAAAACCCGCGCAGGTCGCGCGGGTCTCTTCGATGAAACAGTACTGGCGAAACGCTGCTCAGGCCGTCAGTGCATCCAGTGCGTCCTCGGTGAGCCACAGCGATTCCGGCAGGTCCTGCTCGTTCAGGTTCAATCCGTCGCCGCCGCGATCGACGACCATGAAGTCGCTGACGCCGCCGAGCGCGATCAGCGGGTGATGCCACACGCCCTTCGCATAGTTCACGCCCTGCCACCCGCTCGTGACGAACGCGCGGATCTTCGACGGGTCGAGATCGCCCGCCGGCGCGACGACGACGAGATACGGCTGGTCGTTCAGCGGCACGAACGCCTGGCTGCCGAGCGGATGGCGCTCGAGCATCTTCACCTCGAACGGCAGCGTGCGGGGCTGGCCGCGGAACAGGTTGACGAGCGTGCGTCCGTCTTCGTCGGTCACGTCGACCTTCGCGAGATCGTGAAAGCGGATCGTCGTGCCAAGGTTGATCGGAATCTGCTTCGCGCCTTCCGTTTCGATCACATCGCCGAACGGCGCGAACGCGTCCTTGGTCAGCGGTTCGATTACGAGTGTCTTCATTTGTCGAGCGTCCCCCACAGACGCAGGCGCGACACACCGCCGTCCGGAATGATGTTCAGGCGCACGTGGGTCACGGGGCCCAGCGATGCGATTTCGTGCTCGAAGTAATGCTGCTTGTCCATCTGCAGCTTCTGTTCGCCGAGCAGCACCGGCCAGAACATCGACTGCGTGATCAGCGAGCTGTCGGTGCCGCCCGACACGTACGCGGCCTGGATCGAGCAGCGGTCCGGGTAATTGCCCTTGAAGAAAGCGGTATCGACTTCGATCTTGCGGATTACACCCGGCTGCGCGAGCGCGATGATCGCCCAGTCGTTGCCCGGTTCGCGGCGGCGGCGGGTCTCCCAGCCATCGCCCATGTTCACGCCGCGGCCCGGCAGCAGCAGGTTCGACGCGACGCCGAAATGCTGGTTGTTCGCGGCTACCACGTAGCCGCCGTTTTCCATCGCCGCGAGGTCGAACTGCTCGGTCGCGCTCGCGCCGGCCCAGTCGAGCTGCGGCTGGCCATACACGCGCAGGCGCGCGATGCCGCCGTCCGGATAGATGTTCACGCGCAGGTGCGTGAACGCACGCGCGTCGCTCGCTTCGACATAGTGATGGCTGTTGCCCTGCAGCGTCGTCGACGGCACGATCTCGACCCATTCGGTCGCATGCGTCGGGGCGCCATCGGCCACGTATGCCGCCTCGATCGACGCGGCCGGCGGGAAGTTGCCGGTGAAGTGGCTCGTGTCGATGTCGAAGCCCTTGATCACGCCCGGCCGCGCGAGCTTGACGATGCACCAGTCATAGCCCGTCGTGCGCTTGCGGCGCGTCTCCCAGCCGTCCATCCACTTGCCGTGGTCGTCGTACTTGCCGGGGATGAACACCGCCGGCTCGGGGTTCAGCATCCGGTCCTTGGGCGCGAAGAAGTCGTCGCTGGCCTCGAGCGCCTGCGCACCGAGGCGCGGGTCGGCGAGGTTCACGTAGCGCCGCGTGAAGTCGGGGGCGTCGGGATCGAGAAGCGGAACAGCCATGATGTTTCCTTGTTTCAGTGATGCGATCGGCCGCCGCGACGCAGCAGGCCGTCGTGAGGTGTCAGGCGACGATCAGGTCGTCGAGACGAAAGCGCGCGATCCGGTAGATCTGGTCGAGGCTCGCGCGCAGTTCCTCGGTGCGCGAATGATTCACGCGCGACTCGAAGTTCGCGATGATGCCGTGCCGGTCGTAGCCGCGCACCGCGAGGATGAACGGAAAGCCAAACTTCTCGCGATACGTGCGGTTCAGCGTCAGCAGCTTGTCGAACTCTTCCTGCGTGCACTGGTCGAGGCCCGCGCCGCTCTGCTCGCGCGTCGACTCGGCCGTCAGCTCGCCGCGCACGGCGGCCTTGCCAGCGAGCTCCGGGTGAGCATTGATCAGCGCGAGCTGGCGCACTTCGCCGCCCGTCTCCACCGCGTTCGACATCGTCTCGTGCAGCGCATCGATGCTCGCGAACGGCCGCTCGCCCGCGGCGACCTCGGCCACCCACGGCGAATGTTCGAAGATCCCCGACAGCGCCGCGACGAATGCGCTCGGCGCCATCGTGTTCAGTTGCTCCAACGTGTAACGCATCGCCTTCATGCTTTCCCTTCGTTTCGATGATTGGGCTGATACGGATGATGTTCACGCCAATGACGCGCGATATCGACACGGCGCGTCACCCATACGCGATCGTGCTTCTCGATGTGATCCAGGAAACGCTGCAGCCCGCGGAAACGTCCCGGCCGGCCGAGCAGACGGCAGTGCATGCCGATCGACAGCATCTTCGGCGCTTCGTCGCCCTCCGCGTACAGCACGTCGAATGCGTCGCGCAGGTAGTCGAAGAAGTGGTCGCCGGTGTTGAAGCCCTGCGGCGTCGCGAAGCGCATGTCGTTCGTGTCGAGCGTGTACGGCACGATCAGTTGCGGCAACTTCCTGCCGCCCGACACGTCGACGTCCATCCAGAACGGCAGGTCGTCGCCGTAGTTGTCGGAGTCGTACAGGAAACCACCGTATTCCGCGACGAGACGGTGCGTGTTCGGGCTGTCGCGGCCGGTATACCAGCCGAGCGGACGTTCGCCCGTCACGCGCTCGATCGCTTCCATCCCGAGGCGCATGTGCTCGGCTTCGAGTTCCGGCGTCATGCTCTGGTAGTGGATCCAGCGCCAGCCGTGGCACGCGATTTCATGACCCAGTTCGACGAATGCGCGCGCGAGTTCCGGATGACGCTCGATCGCCATGCCCACGCCGAACACCGTCAGCGGCAGCCCGCGCTTCTCGAATTCGCGCAGGATGCGCCACACGCCGGCACGCGAACCGTATTCGTAGATCGATTCCATGCTCATGTGGCGGTCCGGATACGCGGCCGCGCCGACGATTTCGGACAGGAACTGCTCGGAACCCGGATCGCCGTGCAGCACGCAGTTCTCGCCCCCCTCCTCGTAGTTCAGGACGAATTGCACGGCGACGCGGGCACGCCCGGGCCAGTTCGCCTGCACGGGATGGCGGCCGTAGCCGATCAGGTCGCGAGGATAGTTGGGATCGAGTGACATGGGTTCGAAGTGCGGCGAAAGCTTGCTGAAGTAATGGGTTCGCATCGACCCGCGCGGGTGCCGGAGGCCGGCCGCACGGGCCGATGCGATGACGGCCCAGTGTAGCGAAAACGTTCATACGCGCCCATACAGCGGCGCAGATAGTGCATGTCAGACGGCGTGTATGTGCGGTTGCGGCAAATTCGGGACCGGTTCCGACGTGTCGCTCCCGCTTCGCGCCGTGGCGGCGGCGGGCGCGGGCGCGGGCGCGTCCTCCGGCGGGCTGAAACGCGCGAATTCGCCGTCGTAGCGCTTCGGCAGCGGCCGCGCATAGTCGCCGCGCTTCGCGGTCGCGAGGCGCAGCGCGACGAGCGCCTCGGCCCACTTGACGGCCGCCGTGACGCCTTCCACGACTGGCGCGCCGATCTGCTGCTCGATCTCGTGCGCGAATTCGGCCATCCCGGCGCAGCCGAGGACGATCGCGTCGGCGCCGTCCTCGTCGAGCGCGCGCCGGCATTCGTCGACGATGATCCGCCGCGCGGCCGAACCGGGCCGGTCGAGCTCGAGCACCGCGACGTCGGTCGCCCGCACGTTGCGGCAGAACCGCTTCATCCCGTAGCGCTCGGCGAGATGCCACGCCATCCCGCAGGTGCGCGCGAGGGTCGTGACGACCGAGAAGCCCGGCGCGAGCACGCTCGCCGCATGCATTGCCGCCTCGGCGATCCCGATCACCGGCCCGCGCGCGAGTTCGCGCGCCGCATACAGCCCCGGGTCGCCGAAACACGCGATCACGTACGCGTCGCAGCCTTCGCGCTCGCCCTGCGCGATCTCGGCCAGAAGCCCGGGCGTCGCGAGCGCCTCGTCGTAATAGCCTTCGATCGACGGCGGCCCCATGGGCGGGCTCACCGCGACGATCTCGGTGCCTGCCGCCGCGATTTCACGCGCGCAGCGGCCCATCGCGTCGGTCATCCGCTGCGTCGTGTTCGGATTGATCAGCTTGATCTTCATCGTGCGCTCCTCAGGCCTTCGTGCTCACGAGCAGCCGGTAGAACACGAAGCCGAGCCCCGCGCCGATGAACCACGAGAAGTTCGCAGCGGCCTGCCAGCCTGGCACCATCACGCAGATGACGGCGATCACCGCGGCCGGCAGCAGCGCCGCGAGCGCGCGGCGATTCACGCCGCCCGTGTACCAGTAGGTGCCGCGCTCCGACATCGTGTACAGGTCGTCGCGCACGAGCCGGCCGCGCTTGACGAGGTAAAAGTCGGCGATCAGCACGCCGTACAGCGGGCCGATGAACGCGCCGAGCACGTCGAGCGTGTAGTGGATCACGGCCGGATTGTTGAACAGGTTCCACGGCGTGATGAAGATCGACGCGACGGCCGCGAGCATTCCGCCCGCGCGCCAGCTGATCAGCCGCGGCGCGACGTTCGAGAAGTCGAACGCTGGCGACACGAAGTTCGCGACGATGTTGATGCCGATCGTCGCGATCGTGAAGGTCAGCGCGCCGAGGATCACGGCGGTCGGGTGGTCGATGCGGCCGACCGTCTCGACGGGATCGGTGATGAGTTCGCCGAACACCGGAAGCGTCGCGGCGGTGGTGATCACCGTGACGAGTGAGAACGCGAGGAAGTTGACCGGCAGCCCCCAGAAGTTGCCGCGCTTCACGTCGCCGAACGAGCGGCAGTAGCGCGAGAAGTCGCCGAAATTGAGCATCGGCCCGGAGAAGTACGACACGACGAGCGACACGGCCGTGATCATCACCGGAATCACTTCCGCGCCGTGATACTTCACGCCGCCGAGGTTGATGCCGATGTTGCGCCATCCCGCGCGCCACACCATGTAGCCGGCCAGGATGAACATCACGACGTAGACGGCCGGGCCCGCGAAGTCGATGAACTTCTTGATCGTCTCCATCCCGTTCCAGAATACGAGCGCCTGCAGCACCCACAGCAGCATGAAGCCGGCCCAGCCGACCGCCGACAGCCCGAGGAAGCCGTAGCGATGGACGTCCGCGTACGGCAGCCATTGCGGAAAGAACTTCAGCACGACGATCACGAGCGCGCTGGACGCGAGATAGGTCTGGATGCCATACCACGCGATCGCGATCAGCCCGCGAATCACAGCCGGCACGTTCGCGCCGAGCACGCCGAACGTCGCGCGGCACGCGACCGGATACGGTACGCCGATCTGCTGGCTCGGCCGCGCGATCAGGTTGCACAGCCGGTTCACGATCGTGATGCCGACGATCAGCGCGATCAGCACCTGCCAGCTCGTCAACCCGAGCGCGAAGAGGCTGCCCGCGAACACGTAGCCGCCGACGCTGTGCACGTCGGACATCCAGAATGCGAAGATGTTGTAAGCGCCCCATGTCTGATTCTTAAGGGGTGCCAAATCTTCGTTGTACAAACGTTGACTGTAACCGTCCGGCAACGTGGGGCCGCCGCCCTCGCCGCCTTCTTCCGCCGGATACGCACTGTCGTGCGCCACACTGAACTGAGCCATGACTTCTCCTTGACGCGGCCGAACAGCCGCTCCACCGTCATCGATATCGCTCCGGATCGTTGCCCGGAGTCGGACTGGCGGCCGGCGGCGCGAACCGCCGGCCTGCATTGCTCTCGTCGTGTGGCGCGCGGCCGGATTCGCGTCGCCGCTCAGGCGCCGCCGAACACTTCGCGCAAATCGACCTGCCCTTGCGCGGGCCGGTCCAGCATCTTCAGTTCGACATGCTGCAGGTGGTGCGCCATCAGCGTCACCGCCCGCTTCGAATCGCCCGCTTCCAGTGCGGTCAGTATCTCGTCATGGTCGTCGCACGAGCACGGGCTGCGCCCGTGCGATTCATACAGCGCCGACATCAACGTCGAGCGTGCGACGAGCCCGTCGAGGCACTCGCAGAGCGTCGCATTGCCCGTCAGCGCCGCGAGCGCCGTGTGGAATTCGCCCGACAGGCGGATCCACGCCGCGAAGTCGTGCCGCTCGAACGCCTTGCGTTCCTTGTCGATCAGCGCGGCGACGCCCTTGAGCCGTTTCGCCCCCGGCCCCGTCGCGAGCCGTTCGACGACGGCCAGCTCGATGATCCTGCGCATCTCGAACACCTCGTGCACGTCCTGCAGGGTCGGACTCGCGACGAACGCACCGCGGTTCGGCTCGAGATCGACCAGCTTGTCGGCCGCGAGCTGCGTGAGCGCCTGCCGGATCGTTCCGCGCTTCACGCTGAACACGTCGCAGAGCTGCGCCTCCGTCAGCTTCGCGCCGGGCGCGAGCCGATGCTCGAGGATCGCCGTGCGGATCCGCTCGGCGATCGCGTCGGGACCGGCAGCGCCGGACGGATGGGTATCGGGATCGTTCATGTTCTGCATCGTGTGATGGTCCTCATCCTAGGACGGACATAAAAATTGTCAACAATTCTTTTCCGGCGTTTCGCACAATCGGCGTGCACGGACGCGACCTCAATCGGTGCGGGATGCGCTAAATCCATGCACAACAAGCCTCAATGACATGACAGAGGCCGTTCTTGTCGTATACCCTTCCCGTGATTTTGTTGACAATACTGGTGCAGGAACCGGCGACGACGCTGTCGAAGTCCGCCAGGATTTTTGACCGTTAGTTGCGCGCTTACATAAAGAAAAAGGCGGGAAACCCGCCTTTCCATCGACCACGTCAGCGTCATCCGAGGTGCGGATAGTCCGACAACGTGAGCCGGAACCCGTGCGCATTCGCGACCAGTTGCGCCTGCGCGCCGAACGGCAGCGTCAGCAGGTCGGGCACGTGGCCGAACTGCAGCCCGGTGACGACCGGAATGCCGATCACCTCGCGCACCTGGTCGATCATCGCCTGCATGTCGTAGCCGTTGTCGTATTCGAACGGCCGCGCGCCGGTGAACTGGCCGAGCACGAGCGCCTGCTGGCGCGCGAGCAGCCCCGACAGATGCAGTTGATAGATCATCCGCTCGATCCGGAACGGCTGTTCGTTGACATCCTCGACGAACAGGATGCCGCCCTCGATGTCGGGCATGTACGGCGTGCCGATGAGCGATGTGAGGATCGCCAGGTTGCCGCCCCACAGCGTGCCCGTCACGTTCACGGTCTGCACCTGCGGCGCCTCGGCGATGATCGTCGTGCTCGGCTGCGTCAGCGTCTGCCAGAAGTGCTGCATCGTGAAGTCGCTCGGCGTTTCCGCGCCGAAATCGGCCGACAGCATCGGGCCGCCGAAAGACTTGATGCGCGCCTTCGCGTACAGCGCGAGCTGGATCGCGGTGAAGTCGCTGTGGCCGACGAGCGCGATGGGTTGGTCGCGCAGGCGGCGCTCGAGCCCGCGATAGTCGAGCCCGTGCAGGATGCGTGCGGCGCCGTAGCCGCCGCGCACCGCGAGCGCGATGTCCGGCAGCGCGCGTTCCGGATCTGCGAGGCGGTTCAGGTCGCCGGCCCGCTCGCCGTCGGTGCCGCCGAATCGCTGGAAGCGGCGCTGCGTCGCCTCGATGTTCTCGATGCGATGTTGCGAGCCGCTCAGGCGCTCGAGCGCGCGGTTGATCGCATCGGGGTCGTGCGGATAGCCGGACGGCGCCAGCAGGCGGATGGTGTAGGACGCAGCGGGCTGGAGGGACATGGCGAAAGGTGTCGAGGTCGTCAAACCTGCTTAGAGGGTCCGAACCGTCTCCGGTTCACCGAACCGTGCTGCCCGCCCCGCTCCGGGCGACGGGTGCGGCAAGGGTTACGGCGCGCCGGATTCGGCGTCGCGTGCGAGCCGTGCTTCACGCAGCGCGCGACGGCGCTCCGCGAAGAACGACTTCAGCGCGGCCCCGCACTCGTCGGCGAGCACGCCGCCGGTTACGTCGGTATGGTGGTTGAGTTGCGGATTCGCGAACGCGTCGATCACGCTGCCGCACGCGCCCGTCTTCGGATCGGCGGCGCCGTAGACGACTCGCGCGATGCGTGCGTGCATGATCGCGCCCGCGCACATCAGGCACGGCTCGAGCGTCACGTACAACTCGCAGCCGGGCATCCGGTAATTCTGCAGATGCTGCGCGGCCATGCGCAGCGCGGCCATTTCCGCATGGGCCGACGGATCGTGCCCGCCGATCGGGTGGTTGAAGCCGCGTGCGATCACCTCGTCGCCGCGCACGAGCACCGCGCCGACCGGCACTTCGCCGGCCGCGCGCGCCTCTTCGGCAGCGGCCTGCGCGAGCCGCATGAAATGCAGGTCGCGCGCCGACACGGGTGTAGCTTCGGGAACGGGAGAATCGGGAGCAGCAACCGATCCGGCTGCCGCGTCGTGCAGCGCGTCGGCGCTCACATCGGCCCCGCTTCGGCGGGCGCGTCGTCGAGCCCGCGCTCGCACAGACGTTCCGCGATGCGCCGGCAATAATCGCGCGGCATCACCATCGGGCCGCCGCGCAGCGATTCGAGCGCCATGTCGAGGGCGAGGATCTTCGCCTGCAGCCGGCAGCGCGCGGCACGATCGCTGACCGCCTGCAGTTCGTCCTGCAGATTGCGCAGCGCGCGCAGTTGCTCGACGGCCGGCGGCACGAAGCCCGCATTCTTCAGGATACGGTTGGCCACCCGCACCTCCTCGGGTACGAGCAGGTCGTCATCCAGCGCCTGCGGCGCGCCGGTACCCGGCAAATCGTCGAACTCGCCCCGCGCGGCAGCAGCGGCAATGCGTTGTTCGACCAGTGCGTCAAGCAATCTCATCAGTCAATCGGAACAAATGCGGCAGCCGAATTCTAGCAGGGTGACGTGCGTATGACAGGCCCTTCGAAGGCATGCTCGATATTGTGTTTTTTAAGGGCCGAATCGGCGCGCATGGGCGCCGATCGCCACGAGTTGCCGCTGTGCTGCGCCGCAGCAGGCTCCGCGCCGATTTTGCGCCGATTTCGCTCCGTTTGCGTGGGCGATGTCCGGCCCTGTTTTTTTTATTTTCGTCTGGGTCGATCGGCGTCCGTCGTCCCGCCGGAATCGCCGTTTCGCGACTGCCCGGTCATGCGGCGACCACTTGCGACCGCGCCTTCGAAAACGGACGGAACATCATCGCGACGAGGAACGCGCCGATGCCGATCGCGAACGATCCGAGGTACAGCCAACCGTAGCTGCCCAGCGCATCGACGATCAGGCCGCCCGCGACCGGCCCCGCCGCCATCCCGAGGCTGCCGGCCATCGCGCAGCCGCCGATCACGGTGCCCATCATCCGCAGCGGGAAGTTTTCGCGCGCGAGCACCGCATAGAGCGGCATCACGCCCGCATAGATGAAACCGAACAGCGTCGCGACCGCGTAGAACCCGTCGAGCGTGCGCACGAAGTAGTAGCCGAGCGCGCCGAGCGCCTGCGCGAGCAGTCCCGCCACGAGCATGCGCTTCGCGCCGAGGCGATCGCCCAGCAGCCCGAACGCGATGCGCCCGCCCATGCCGGCGAGCCCCTCGACGCTGTAGATCGACACCGCGACGATCAACGGAATCCCGCACGTCACCGCGTAGCTGACCGTATGGAAGATCGGACCGGAATGCGTCGCGCAGCAGAAGAAATTGGTCAGCAGCAGCACGATAAACTGCGGCGAGCGCAGCGCGCCGCCGACCGACAGCGGCGCGGATAGGGGCACGCCGGCCGGCGCCGGCTCGGCGTGCGGCCCGTCGAGCGCGGGGGCGCGGCGCACGAGCAGCGACGCAGGAATCATCACGGCGGCCGCGAGCGCGGCGACCAACAACATCGACGTGCGCCAGCCGTGGCCCGACACGAGCCATGCCGCGAGCGGCGACATCGTCATCGGCGCCATGCCCATGCCGGCCGACACCAGCGACACCGCGAGACTGCGATGCGTGTCGAACCAGCCCGTCACGCAGGCCATCATCGGCGCGAACACCGCGGCCGTCGCGCTGCCGACGGCCAGCCCGAAAATAAGCTGGAACGCGAGCAGCGACGGCGCGCGGCTCGCAAGCGCCAGGCTCGCCGACAGCAGAATGGCGCCCGTCACGCCCACCGCACGCGTGCCGATCCGGTCCGACAGGCTGCCCCAGCCGATGCTCGCGAAGGCCATCGCGATGAAGCCGAGCGTCATCGCGGCGGAAATGCCGGTCATCGACCAGCCGGTGTCGCGTGCGATGGCCCGCAGGAACACGGGCAGCGAAAACATCGCGCCGATCGCGATGCAGCCCATCAGGCCGCCCGCGGCGACGATCACCCAGCGATAGCGGGAATCAGGCATCTGGCACCTCCTTTCTCTCCGTAGGTCAGGCCTCGACGAGGAACCGGGCTGCGGACGCCGTCGCGAATCCGGTCGACATCGATACGACGAACGACGCAGCGGGGAATCGACATGCGTGGCACATGCGAGCGCTCATGCCCGATCGTCGACACAGTCGAGCGGTCGACAAGGGGCAGATCCGGACGAACCTCGGCCGCGCAGCCGCCCCGCTTTTCCGGAATCGGAATGTCGAAATCAGAAATGGTTGGTTTGGCCGCGCGAGCGCGGTCACTACACTCGAACCCTCTTGTCATGACAAGTTGACCGATGACCCGCTCCAATGTCGTGCCGCTGTCGGCGGCCCCGCTCTACGTGCAGATCAAGGACACGCTGCGCACGCGTATCCTCGACGGCACTTATGCGCCACATAGCAGGATGCCGTCCGAGCACGAACTCTGCGCGATGTTCGACGTGAGCCGCATCACGGTGCGCCAGGCGCTCGGCGACCTGCAGAAGGAAGGCCTGCTGTTCAGGCTGCACGGCAAGGGCACGTTCGTGTCGAAGCCGAAGGCGTTCCAGAACGTGACATCGCTGCAGGGCTTCGCCGAGGCGATGTCGTCAATGGGTTACGAAATCGTCAACCAGTTGCGCAGCTTTCGCACCGTGAAGGCCGACCGCCATCTCGCAGCGAAGCTGAACGTGCCGGAAGGCGCGCCGCTCGTCGAGATCCACCGCGTGCGGCTGCTGAACCGCGAGCCCGTGTCGCTCGAGCAGACATGGGTGCCCGCGGCGCTCGGCAAGCGGCTCGCGGGCGCCGATCTCGCAACCCGCGACATCTTCCTGATTCTCGAGAACGACTGCGGCGTGCCGCTCGGCCACGCCGACGTGTCGATCGACGCGATCCTCGCCGACGATGAAATCGTCGATGCGCTGCGCGTCGAGGAAAGCAGCCCCGTGCTGCGAATAGAGCGCCTGACGCACGACGCGTCGGGCGCGCCGATCGACTACGAACACCTGTACTTCCGTGGCGACGCGTTCCAGTACCGGCTGCGCATCGACCGGCAAAAGACGCACCAACCATTAAGGAATCCGCAATGAACACCCATGTACTCGAATACGACATCGTCGTGGTCGGCGGCGGCACGGCCGGTCCGATGGCGGCGATCAAGGCGAAGGAGCGCGACCCGTCGCTGCGCGTACTGCTGCTGGAGAAGGCCAACGTCAAGCGCAGCGGCGCGATCTCGATGGGGATGGACGGCCTGAACAACGCGGTGATTCCCGGCCACGCGACGCCCGAGCAGTACACACGCGAGATCACGATCGCCAACGACGGGATCGTCGACCAGCAAGCCGTGTACGCATATGCGACGCACAGCTTTGCGACGATCGAGCAGCTCGACCGCTGGGGTGTGAAGTTCGAGAAGGACGGCACCGGAGACTACGCGGTGAAGAAAGTCCACCACATGGGTTCGTACGTGCTGCCGATGCCGGAAGGTCACGACATCAAGAAGGTACTGTACCGGCAGCTGAAGCGTGCGCGCATCGCGATCACGAACCGGATCGTCGCGACGCGCGTGCTGACCGACGCGCACGGCCGCGCGAGCGGCGTGCTCGGCTTCGACTGCCGCACGGCCGATTTCCACGTGATCCGCGCAAAGGCCGTGATCCTGTGCTGCGGCGCGGCCGGCCGCCTCGGGCTGCCGGCATCCGGATACCTGATGGGCACGTACGAAAACCCGACCAACGCGGGAGACGGCTACGCGATGGCGTACCACGCCGGCGCGGCGCTCGCGAACCTCGAATGCTTCCAGATCAATCCGCTGATCAAGGACTACAACGGCCCGGCCTGCGCGTACGTGACGGGCCCGCTCGGCGGCTTCACCGCGAACGGCAAGGGCGAACGCTTCATCGAGTGCGACTACTGGAGCGGCCAGATGATGTGGGAGTTCTACCAGGAACTGCAAGGCGGCAACGGCCCGGTGTTCCTGAAGCTCGACCACCTCGCCGAGGAAACGATCCAGACCATCGAGCAGATCCTGCATACGAACGAGCGGCCGAGCCGCGGTCGCTTCCACGCAGGGCGCGGCACCGACTACCGACGCCAGATGGTCGAGATGCACATCTCCGAGATCGGCTTCTGCAGCGGCCATAGCGCGTCAGGCGTATACGTGAACGCCCGCGCGGAAACGACCGTTCCGGGGCTCTACGCGGCCGGCGACATGGCGGCCGTCCCGCACAACTACATGCTCGGCGCGTTCACCTACGGCTGGTTCGCCGGGCAGAACGCGGCCGACTACGTGGCCGGCCGCGATCACGCGCCGGTGGACGACGAACAGGTCGCGGCCGAACGCACCCGCGTCCTCGCGCCCCTCACACGCGAGCGTGGCCTCGCGCCGGCACAGGTCGAATACAAGCTGCGCCGCATGGTGAACGATTATCTGCAACCGCCGAAGGTGACCCGCAAGATGGAAATCGGACTGCAGCGCTTTGACGACATTATTGAGGATATCGAAGAACTCAAGGCGGTCCATCCGCACGAACTGATGCGCGCGGCCGAAGTGCGCGCGATTCGCGACTGCGCCGAAATGGCCGCGCGTGCGTCGCTGTTCCGTACCGAGAGCCGCTGGGGGCTATACCACCATCGCGTCGATTTTCCGCATCGCAACGACGCTGAATGGTTCTGCCACACATGGTTGCGCAAAGATGCCGACGGCACGATGCGCAGCGAGAAACGGCCGGTCGAACCCTACGTCGTGCCGCTTGCCGACGACGAACGCAGCGCCTACGCGCACCTGCGCATCCGCGAACCGGCGGCCCTCGCGGCCGCCCTCTGACTCCGAGGAGCCTTACCGTGCCCCATACCCCGCACGACATCTTCCTGCGCAGCAGCGCGCCCGTGACGATCGACGAGGACCGCTGCATCGCCGACAAGGGCTGCACCGTCTGCGTCGACGTGTGCCCGCTCGACCTGCTCGCCATCGACGTGACCAAAGGCAAGGCCTACATGCAGTTCGACGAATGCTGGTACTGCATGCCGTGCGAACGCGACTGCCCGACCGGCGCCGTCAAGGTCGACATTCCGTACCTGCTGCGCTGACCCGACGGGCCGCCGTCGCGTCGAGACCGCACGTGTGCTGATTTTCCGGCTGCGCATCCTGCTGACGGATGAATCGTTCGGCGTGCTCGACGCGCAGACGCACCGCATGATGCAGATGCTGCTGCTCGACATCGGATCGCGGATCGGCGCGACCGCGCCGTTCGTCACGCCTCATACACTTCGTTAATTATCCTGATTTTTCCCATGACCGCGTCATCCTCTAATTTCCCGCTGCATGGCGCGCACGCCTCCGACCATGCCGCGCTCGTCGCACGTGTTGCGGCACCCGATGCATCCGTGCGCCGCATCGCGCTGCTCGAACTCGCCGATCTCGAGGATCCCGATCTCGTGCCGGTCTTCGTTGCGGTATTGCGCGACGATCCGGCCGCCGTCGTGCGCGGCGAAGCGGCGCGTGTGCTCGCCGCCTGGGAGCAGCCCGTCGTCGTCGACACGCTGTGCCACGCGCTGCTCGATCCGGACGACGACGTGCGCGCGACCGCGGCACACAGCCTGTCCGAACTGAAGGATGTCGCGTCCGGCGCCGTGCTGTGCCGCTGGGCCGAACACGCCGAGCCGTTCGTGCGCGGCGCCGCGCTGCGCGCGCTGCGCGAACTGCGCGACCCAGGCGCGTTCACGCCGGCGCTGCACGCGCTCGACGCGCCGGCGGCGGCCGTGCGCGCCGAGGCCGTCGCCGTGCTCGGCTGGCTCAAAGACGTGCGTGCGTTGTCGCCGCTCGCACGCATCGCCACGAACGACACGCATGCGGACGTGCGGCGCATCGCGGTCGGCGCGGTCGGATTCGCGGCGTCCGGCGACACGGCCGTTGTCACCGCGTTGCTTGCGGCGCTGCGCGACGCCGAATGGCAGGTACGCGAGGAAGCGGTCGCGACGCTCGGTAAGCTGCGTGTCGCGGTCGCACGCGCGCCGCTCGTCGCCGCGCTCGATGACGATTACTGGCAGGTGCGCTTGCGTGCGGTGCGCGCACTCGGGCAATTGCGGGACGCCGCCGCGGCGCCGGCCGTCGCCGCCCTGCTGTCGCATGCGATCAGCAATCTGCGCAAGGAGGCGGCGCTCGCGCTAGGCGAACTGCGCGATCCTGCGACGCTGCCCGCGCTGCATGATGCATTGGAGGATCGCGATCCCGAAGTACGCAAGGCCGTGCGCATCGCCATCGCGCAGATTGGAGGAGATGCGCGATGACGCCGCCGACAGAGATTCGTCTCGATCATGCGACTCGTGCGTTGACGCTGTGTTGGCCGGACGGCAGCACGCAGCATATCGGCTATGCGCGCTTGCGCGGCGATTGTCCGTGCGCCGCGTGCCGGAAGATCCGGCTTGATGGCAAACAAGTCGACGCCCCGCTTGATCTGACGCTGAACGGCGTGGAACCGGCCGGGTACGGCATCCGCCTGCTGTTCGGCGATGGTCACGCGCGCGGCATCTATCCGTGGTCATATCTGGCGGAACTTGGCAGAGACGAGACGGATGTGGGCATCGCATCGCGCGATGTGCCGGCACAGCGGCCAGCCATTCACCGCGCACCGCGGGTGCCTTGATTCGCTCGCTGTCCGGCCGTGCGCGCGGCGGTGCACGGGGCGGGCAAGACGGCAAGGAAGACACGCTCCCCCAGCGTCAATCCAATCACGATCGCCGTTCGCACAAACGACAACGCCCGGCAGGTCATCCCTGCCGGGCGTCCGCGTCGTCAGATGCCGTGGTCCGCTACCGAGGCACGCCCCGGCGCCGAATCACTCCCACTCGATCGTCGCCGGCGGCTTGCCCGAGATGTCGTACACCACGCGGTTGATCCCGCGCACCTCGTTGATGATCCGGTTCGACGCGCGGCCGAGCAGCGCGTACGGCAGGTGCGCCCAGTGCGCGGTCATGAAGTCGGTGGTCTGCACCGCGCGCAGCGACGTCACGTAATCGTACGTGCGACCGTCGCCCATCACGCCGACCGACTTCACCGGCAGGAACACCGCGAACGCCTGGCTCGTCAGGTCGTACCAGGTCTTGCCGACGTCGGCCTCGCCGCACAGGCCCGCCGCCGCATCCTGCGCGGTGGCGGTCGTGCCGCGCAGTTCCTCGATGAAGATCGCATCCGCGCGACGCAGCAAGTCCGCGTATTCGCGCTTCACTTCGCCGAGAATCCGCACGCCGAGGCCCGGGCCCGGGAACGGATGGCGGTACACCATCTCCGGTGGCAGGCCGAGCGCGACACCCAGTTCGCGCACTTCGTCCTTGAACAGGTCGCGCAGCGGCTCGAGCAGCTTCAGGCCGAGCGTTTCCGGCAGGCCGCCGACGTTGTGGTGGCTCTTGATCGTCGTCGCCTTCTTCGTCTTCGTGCCGCCCGACTCGACCACGTCCGGATAGATCGTGCCCTGTGCGAGCCACTTCGCCTTCGACAGCTTCTTCGCTTCCGCCTGGAACACTTCGACGAACTCGCGGCCGATGATCTTGCGCTTCGCTTCCGGATCGGTCACGCCGGCCAGATGGCCGAGGAACTGCTCGGACGCGTCGACGTGCACGACCTTCGCATGCAGGCGGCCCTCGAACATGTCGAGCACCATCTTGCCTTCATTCAGGCGCAACAGGCCGTGGTCGACGAACACACAGGTGAGCTGATCACCGATCGCGCGATGGATCAGCGCGGCCGCGACGCTCGAATCCACCCCGCCCGACAGGCCGAGAATTACTTCCTCGTCACCGACCTGCTCGCGAATCTTCGCGACGGCTTCCTCGATGTGGTTCTTCATGATCCAGTCGGGCTTCGCGCCGGCGATCTGCAGCACGAAGCGTTCGATGATCTGGCGGCCCTTCACCGTATGCGTGACTTCCGGGTGGAACTGCACCGCGTAGTAGCCGCGCGCCTCGTCGGCCATGCCGGCGATCGGGCAGCTCGGCGTCGACGCCATCAGCGCGAAGCCCGGCGGCAATTCGGCCACCTTGTCGCCGTGGCTCATCCAGACCTTCAGCATCCCGTGGCCTTCGGCCGTCGTGAAATCCTCGATGCCGTCGAGCAGGCGCGTATGGCCGTGCGCACGCATTTCCGCGTAGCCGAATTCGCGATGGTCGCTCCACTCGACCTTGCCGCCGAGCTGCACGGCCATCGTCTGCATGCCATAGCAGATGCCGAGCACCGGCACACCGAGATCCCACACGGCCTGCGGCGCGCGCAGCTGGTGGTCTTCGTACGTGCTGGCGTGGCTGCCCGACAGGATTACCGCCTTCGGCGCGAACTCGCGGACGAAGTCGTCGGACACGTCGTTCGGGTGGATTTCGCAGTAGACGTGCGCTTCGCGCACGCGGCGCGCGATCAGTTGGGTGACTTGCGAACCGAAGTCGAGAATCAGAATTTTGTCGTGCATGGCTGCGGACAGGATGAAGAGAATAAGAAAAGCAGCGCATGAAGCGCTGCGTCAAATGCATGGACAGCGGCGTCGGGCGGCAGGCAGCACGCGCGACGCATCGCCGGTCAGTCCTGCGACGGCGGACGCGCGTCGAATGCGACGCTGCCTGACGCGCGGTCGGATGCGGCCGATGAAGTAGCCGCAGCCGGTGCCGAAGGCGCCGCCGGACGGCTGACGACCGGCTCGACCCGCGGCTGCGGTGTGGAGACCGGCGCCGGTTCGACCGGACGCTTCACGTCCCGGGCCTCGAGCGCCTGCGCCTTCTCGCGCCGCCGCACGGCCGAGGCGAGGCGTACGCCGCCGACGCCGAGCACGATCAGCGCGACACCGGCCATCGCCGACAGCACGCGGCCGGCGGCCGCGAGCGCAGGACCGTTGCCGGTGCCGAACGACCACACCACCGCCAGCACGCCGATCAGCCAGTTCACGTGGCCGACCGCTCGTGCGACGGGCGCCGTGAGGTCGCCGTTGACCGCCGCATGGAACGCGAGCCACGCGAGGCCGAGCAGCGCGATGCCGAACGCCTGGCCGAGCATCGCCGGCTGGATGTTCGCCAGCTGCAGCGCGTTGAACAGCGCCTGCCAGGGCGTCAGCACGAACAGCACGCCGAACGCCAGCAGCAGCACGGCATCGACGATCAGCACGGCTCGCAGCAGCGGTTTCATCGGCGATCAGTCCACGTGGTAGTTCGGCGCTTCCTTCGTGATCTGCACGTCGTGCACGTGCGACTCGCGCATGCCCGCCGCGGTGATCTGGACGAATTCGGCCTTCTCGTGCAGCTCGTCGATCGTGCGGCAGCCGCAGTAGCCCATGCTCGCGCGCACGCCACCGACCAGCTGGAACAGGATCGCGTTGACCGAACCCTTGTACGCGACGCGGCCTTCGATGCCTTCCGGCACGAGCTTGTCGATGTTCGCCGAGTTGTCCTGGAAGTAGCGGTCTGCCGCGCCGTCCTTCATCGCGCCGACCGAACCCATGCCGCGGTACGACTTGTACTGGCGGCCCTGGTACAGGAACACGTCGCCCGGCGACTCTTCGGTGCCCGCGAACATGCTGCCCATCATCACCGCGTTCGCGCCGGCCGCGAGGGCCTTCGACACGTCGCCCGAGAAGCGCACGCCGCCGTCGGCGATGCACGGCACGCCGGTGCCCTTCAGCGCTTCCGCGACGTTCGCGATCGCGCTGATCTGCGGCACGCCGACGCCCGCAACGATCCGCGTCGTGCAGATCGAGCCCGGGCCGATGCCGACCTTGACCGCGTCCGCGCCGTATTCGACGAGCGCCTTCGCGGCGGCAGCCGTCGCGATGTTGCCGCCGATCACCTCGACGTGCGGGAAGTTCTGCTTGACCCAGCGCACGCGCTCGAGCACGCCCTTGCTGTGGCCATGCGCGGTATCGACGACGATCACGTCGACGCCGGCCTGCACCAGCAGCTCGACGCGCTCTTCGTTGTCCGGGCCGACGCCGACCGCCGCGCCAGCGCGCAGCTTGCCGTGTTCGTCCTTGCACGCATCCGGGTGTTCGGTCTGCTTCGTGATGTCCTTGACGGTCATCAGGCCGCGCAGTTCGAACGCGTCGTTGACGACCAGCACGCGCTCGAGGCGGTGGCTGTGCATCAGCGCCTTCGCTTCGGCGAGCGGCGTGCCTTCCTTGACCGTGACGAGACGCTCGCGCGGCGTCATGATCGACTTGACCGGTTCGTCGAGGCGCGATTCGAAACGCAGGTCGCGGTTCGTGACGATGCCGACGAGCTGCGGACCTTCCACGACCGGGAAGCCCGAGATGCCATGCTGGCGCGACAGCGCGATCACGTCGCGCACCTTCATCTGCGGCGGGACCGTGATCGGGTCGCGCACGACGCCCGATTCGAAACGCTTGACCTTCGCGACCTCGCGAGCCTGCTCGGCCGGCGTCAGGTTCTTGTGGACGATACCCACACCACCCTGCTGCGCCATCGCGATCGCGAGGCGACCTTCGGTGACCGTGTCCATCGCGGCGGACACGAGCGGCATGTTCAGGGAGATGTTGCGGGTCAGCTTGGTCTTCAGGCTGGTGTCGCGCGGGAGAACGTCGGAGAAGGCGGGAACGAGGAGCACATCATCGAAAGTGAGTGCTTTTTGGATCAGACGCATGGCAAATCCTATGGGCGCAAAAGCGAATTATACGCGAAGCGCTGCGAATTTTCACAACACGAACAACGGGTTAGGCGTTTTCAAGCGTTCGGGGGCCGAATCGTTCGGATCGCCGTTCGGTTCGTTTTCGATCGCCTTTCGTTTCACCCCCGCATCGCCCCATTCGCGCAGCCGGCCGGAATCGGGCCGATCGCACGTCGTGGCAACACGATGCCGAGCCTGCCGGCGGGGCCTCGGCCCGCCCCGCTCGGCACATCCAGACGGCCACGAACGCCACTAGACCAGCCCGGCCGCGGCGCACGCAATCATCGCCGCGCCGGCGCCGATCGCGACGCCGCCGACGATCCGCGCGACGCGTTCGCCATGCGGCGCCAGCCGCTCGGCGGCGATCACCACGGTCACGACGGCCATCACGCGCAGATCCATCATGCCGGCTGCCAGTGCAACGGCCATCAGGTTCCCGCAGCAGGCGCCGCACCGTAGCGCGGTTCGCACGCCGTACCACCAGGCAACCGCGGCCGCGGCTCCCGCCCGCCGCGCACATGCGTCGTCCGGTGCACGCCGGCAACAAGCGAGCCGGCGCGCCTTCCAGCCGGAGAACTGCAGCACGCCCGCGCCGAGCACGACCGCGCCGACCGCGAACGGCATCGCGGCGGCGAGCACGGGCAGCCGCGCGGCGACCGCCGCCAATGCGGTGCCGCCAGGAAACACCATCGCGCCGAGCGCCATCCACACGGAGAAATACCCGGCGCCCGCAACCACGACCAACCATGCCGCGCGCGCCTCGCCCAACGGGCCTAGGCTCTGCCGGTATCGCCAGAGCACCGGCGCCAGTACCGGCAGCATCATCGTCGTCATCGCGCCCCACATGCCTGCGAACGCAGCGAACGCGCGCCCTGCCCGCCATCCGCACGGCCTGAGCCATGCGGCCGACAGCGTCCAGCCGCCCGCCATCGGCATGCTGCCCATCGCGTCCATCGATGCGTGCTGCGCGAGCGTCGCCCAGATCGCGGCGCCGAATACCACGACGAGCGCGGCGCCGAATGGCCGCCAGCCGCCGCCCGCAGCGCCGGTCGCAGCCGGTTTCGTCGCGTCGTTCATCGCCCGCTCCCGCCGCTCGCCGGCCCGCACTCAACCGCGCGCGTATTCGTCATGGCGGCGCCACCACACGCCCGTCTCGTTGCGCCCGAGCGGCGCACGGTCGAGCCACTGGTACATCCCCCACAGTCCGTCGAGCCCGCGTGCGTATGTCGAATACGTGTGATAGACGACGCCATCCTCGCGTACGAACGCGCTCATCCCCGGCCGGTCGAGTGTGTACGTGGCGACGTCGGTGCCGCAGGTCGCCGCGAACTGGGCGACGGCCGGCGGCGGCGGGTCCATGTCCATCGCGTGACCGGCCCGCACATAGTTGTATTCGACGTCGCCGGTACGTTGCTGCGTTTCGGTAAACGACACGTTGAAGTCGAAATTGAACTCGCCGCCGTCCGATGACGCCCACGGAAAGTGCCAGCCCATCCGCTGCCGATACGCGAGCAGCTTCGCGAGTGGCGCGCGCGACACCGCCGCGAGCGTGACGTCGTGGTTCGCGAGGTGGACCGCAAAACCATCGAAACCATCGGCGAGCGCCGAGCACGACGGGCAGCCGGCCTTGTAGTCGGGGCCGAACATGAAGTGATAGACGAGCAGTTGCGAACGGCCGCCGAACAGGTCGTCGAGCGTCGCCGGGCCGTCCTCGGTGTCGAACCGGTAGGCCTTGTCGACGCGCACCCACGGCAGTGCCTGGCGCCGCTGCGCGAGTTCGTCGCCCTGCCGCGTCAACGCCTTTTCCGCATCGAGCAGCGCGCGGCGCGCAGTCAGCCATTCGGCGCGCGTTCCAGTGAGATGGTTGGTCATTGCGGGTTCCTCCTTTCGATGGATATCCGGGCACGGCGCATCTGCCGTGTGCGTGGTGCTAGATTAGGGCCGGGCATCGGACCGGAGGGAGTGACAACTGTGTCGGGATTCGGATGGATTCGCTGATCACGGCCGCAGCGCGGGCGCTCGCGGCGGGCGACCCGCTCGGCGCGCTGAACCGCGTCGCACTGCGCGACGACGCACCGGCGCTCGCGTTGCGCGGAATCGCGATGGCGCAGCTCGGCGATTTCGAGCGTGCGCGCGCGCTCGTGCGCGGCGCGGCGCGCGCATTCGGCGCGAAGGAAGCCGTCGCGCGGGCGCGCTGCGTCGTCGCTGAAGCCGAAATCGCGCTGGCGTCTCGTGACCTCGGCTGGCCGTCGCGCGCCCTCGAAGCCGCCTGCGCGACGCTCGACGCACACGGCGACCGCGCGAACGCCGCGCATGCGCGCTATCTCGGCGTGCGCCGGCTGCTGCTGATCGGGCACGTCGACGATGCCGAACGGCAGCTCGCGAACCTGGATCCCGCGCCACTGCCGGCCGCATCGCGCGCAGCCCACGAACTGATCGCGGCCGGCATCGCGATGCGCCGCATCCGCCCGCACTTCGCGCGCACGGCGCTAGCCCGTGCCCGAGCGGCCGCACAGGACGCCGGCATCGCCGCGCTGACGGCCGAAGTCGAGACGGCCGCACGCATGCTCGATACACCGGCCGCGCGACTCATTGCGCGCGGTGCGTCGCGGCTCGTGCTGCTCGACGAGGTCGAGGCGCTGCTGGAATCGAACGCGCTGGTCGTCGATGCATGCCGCCACGCGGTACGCGACGCACGCACGACCGTGTCGCTCGCGCGCCGCCCGGTGCTGTTCGTGCTCGCCCGCGCGCTGGGTGAAGCGTGGCCCGGCGACGTATCGAGAAACGCGCTCGTGGCGGCGGCGTTTCGCGCGAGACACGCGGACGAATCGCATCGCGCACGCCTGCGCGTCGAGATAGGCCGCTTGCGCGCGATGCTGCGCCCGCTTGCGAACGTCACCGCGACGCCACGCGGCTTCGCGCTCGAGCCGATCGGCCCATGCGAGACCGTCGTGCTTGCGCGTCCGGTCGACGATCACCACGCGGCCGTGCTCGCGCTGCTCGCGGACGGCGAGGCGTGGTCGAGCTCCGCGCTGGCGCTCGCGCTCGGCACGAGCCAGCGCACCGTGCAGCGCGCGCTCGACGCGCTCGCCGAAGCGGACAAGGTGCAGGCGCTCGGCCGCGGTCGCGCGCGCCGCTGGATGACGCCGCCGCTGCCCGGATTCGCGACGACCTTGTTACTCCCCGCACCGCTGCCGGGCGACTAGGATGGGCACACCAACGACGAGGTGACAGACATGAAACGCTCCACCGCAGACATCTTCCGCGAATACGGCCCGTTTCCCGGCGTCGACGGCGTGCACGGCGTCACGTTCGACGGCCAGCGCGTGTGGTTCGCGTCCGGCGACAAGCTGAACGCGCTCGACCCGGAACGCGGCACGACCGTGCGCGCACTCGCCGTCGCCGCGCACGCAGGCACCGCGTTCGACGGGCGTTATCTGTTCCAGATCGTCGAGGACCGCATCGAGAAGATCGATCCCGATTCGGGCCGCGTGCTCGCGACGATCCCGGCGCCCGGCGGCGGCGCGGATTCGGGGCTCGCGTGGGCCGAAGGCACGCTTTGGGTCGGCCAGTATCGCGAACGCAAGATTCATCAGGTGGATCCGCAATCTGGCGACGTGCTGCGCACGATCGAATCGAACCGCTTCGTCACGGGCGTGACGTGGGTCGACGGCGAGCTGTGGCACGGCACCTGGGAAGCGGACGAGAGCGCGCTGCGGCGGATCGACCCGCGCACCGGGCAGGTGCTCGAACAGGTCGACATGCCGCCCGGTGTCGGCGTGTCGGGGCTGGAATCCGACGGCCGCGACCTCTTCTACTGCGGCGGCGGCAACAGCGGCAAGCTGCGCGCCGTGCGCCGCCCTGCGCGGGCACGCGCAGAGGGCGACAGTGCGGCGGCATCCGAGCCGGTCGAGCGCTGATCGCCGATCATCAACGGGCCACCCGGCCCGCCGCGATCCCCGGTCAGCACCGGAACGGATCGCGATGGTTCTCCGAGCCGATCCTGGACCGCGCCCGCTCCCGAGTGCAGGAATGAACAAGACGCTGTCGCGCCGCCGTCATTAAGATGCTCGCTCGTCAGTCATTCGTTCGGAGCAGTCGATGCAGCGCGGTGTGGTGTATGGCGTCCTCGCGGGCGCGTTGTGGGGGATGGTCTTTCTCGTGCCGCGGCTGATGACCGACTTCTCGCCGCTGCTGCTCAGCGCGGGCCGCTACGCGATGTACGGCCTCGTGTCGCTGGCCGCGGCACTGCCGGCCGCCCGTTCGCTGCTCGTGCGGCTGACCCGCGAGGATCTCGTCGCGCTCGCGAAGCTCGCGCTCGTCGGCAACGTCGCGTACTACATGCTGCTGTCCGGCGCCGTGCACCTGATCGGCATCGCGCCCAGCTCGCTGATCGTCGGCGTGCTGCCCGTCACCGTCACACTCGCCGGCCTCGGCGACCACGGCGCAATGCCGCTGCGGCGCCTCGTCGCCCCGCTCGCGCTGGTGATCGCCGGCATCGTCTGCATCAACGTCGACCTCTTCACATCGGAAGCCGCGCAGGCGACGACGCTCGGCCAGAAGCTCGCCGGCATCGCATGCGCAACCGGCGCGCTCGCGAGCTGGACCTGGTACGCGGTTGCGAACACGCGCTACCTGCAGCGCCACCATCATTTCGGCGGCAACGAGTGGTCGGTGCTGTGGGGTGTCGTGACGGGCCTGATCGGCGGCCTCTGCTGGCTCGCGATCCTCGCGCTGCCGGCCGGCGCGGTCCAGGCGGCAGTCCCGGCATCGCGCTGGCAACTGTTCTGGCTGCTGAACCTCGTGCTCGCGATCGGCGCGTCGTGGCTCGGCAATGGATTGTGGAATGCGGCATCGAAGCGGCTGCCGCTCACGCTGTCCGGCCAGCTGATCGTGTTCGAAACCGTATTCGCGATGCTCTACGCATTCGTCTACGACCACCGGATGCCGCGCGTGCTCGAGATCGCGGCGCTCACGCTGCTGCTGGCGGGCGTCTACGGGTCGGTGCGCCGGCACGGCGACACGCACGCGAGCGGCGACACGCCCGGCCGTGCGCCAGCGAACGCGAATATCACGGCCCACTGAGCGCGTGCGAGCCTGGTCTGACGAATCGGGACGGAGGGAGATAAAGCGATGCTGGCGCGACGCGTCAGCGCGCGTCCTTGTGCATCCACTTGCGGCCCTCGATGGAGCCCTCGCGGCGGGTCTTGTCGACGCGCCGCTGGCGCGCGAGCTTCGGATCGACGATCAACGGGCGGTAGATCTCGACACGGTCATGATCGGCGAGCGGCGCGTCGAGCGGCGCGAGCTTGCCGAACACGCCGGTTTTTGCCTGCGCGAGGTTGATTTCCGGGTGCAGCGCGAGCACGCCGCTCGCGTCGATCGCCGCGCGCACGGTCGCGCCTTCGGGCAGCGACACCGCAATCAGCGTCTGACGATCCGGCAGCGCGTAACAGACTTCGATCGACAGCATCGCGTCACCCCTTCCCGTAGCGCTGGTCGGCGCGCTTGACGAACGAATCGACGAACGTGTTCGCGATATGGCTGAACACCGGCCCGATGATCTTCTCGAGCAGGATGCTCGAGAACTCGTAGTGCAGCGCAAATTCGATCTTGCATGCGTCGGAGCGCAGCGGGATGAAGCGCCACGAACCCGTGAACTTCCGGAACGGGCCGTCCGCGAACTCCATGTCGATGCGTGTCGGGCGCTGCTGCGTGTTGCGCGTCGCGAAATGCTGCTTGATGCCCTTGAAGTTGATGTCGATGCGCGCTTCCATCCCGCTGTCGTCCTGACGGCGAATCTCGACGCCGCCGCACCAGGGCAGGAAATTGGGGTAATCGGCCACGTCGGTGACGAGGTCGAACATCTGTTCCGCCGAGTGACGGATCAATACGGTTTTCTGGACATCTGCCATAAATCGCGCGGCATCGCTCAAGTAAGAACGCAAGCCGGGCGATTACCGCCCCGCTTTGCTAAAATCGTGATTTTAAACGAGTTGGCCCGATCCTTTCATGAGCATCATCGACAACAGGAAAGCGCACTTCGATTATCACATCGAGGAACGCTACGAGGCGGGGCTCGTGCTTGAGGGCTGGGAAGTCAAGGCGCTGCGCGCCGGGCGCGGCCAGATCAAGGAAGGCTACGTCGTGGTCAAGAACGCCGAGATCTTCCTGATCGGCACCCACATCAGCCCGCTGCCCGAAGCCTCGACGCACATCAAGCCCGATCCGGTCCGCACGCGCAAGCTGCTGCTGCACCGTGACGAAATCAAGAAACTGATCGGCAAGGTCGAGCAGCGCGGCTATACGCTCGTGCCGCTGAACTTCCACTACAAGGGCGGTCGCGTGAAATGCGACATCGCGCTAGCGAAAGGCAAGAAGCTGCACGACAAGCGCGAAACCGAGAAGAAACGCGACTGGGAGCGCGAAAAGGCGCGCATCATGCGCGCCGGTGCCTGACGCGCGACGTCCCCCATCGCAAACGACACGGCCCGCTCGAAGCGGGCCGTGTGCTTTTGTGAGCCGTGATGCGTATGTGCGCCGATCGAGCAGCCGCTTACGGTCACCGATGAAACCCTGCGCCGCCCATCGTCATGCGAGCAGGATCGCGATTCCATAGCGCGACGATTCGCCGCACGTCGGCCGCACGCAGCCGCCGGACGGCTCACCGAGCCGCGCCTGCGCTCAGCCCCTTCCGCCCGCAGCCGGCGCCGCATTCTTGACGATCGTCAGCGCCGACGCGATCGCGGTGCCGAGATCCGAGAGGTTCGCCGGCACGATCAGCGTATTGCCCTGTTTCGCGAGGTTCGAGAATGCGCCGACGTACTGCTCGGCAACCTTCAGGTTCACGGCGTCCATCCCGCCCTGCGACTGGATTGCGTTCGCGATCTTCTGAATGGCCTGCGCGTTCGCCTCGGCCACCGCGAGAATCGCGGCCGCCTCGCCCTGCGCCTGGTTGATCGCGGCCTGCCGCTCGCCTTCGGACTTCTGGATCGCCGCCTCGCGCGCGCCCGACGCTAGGTTGATCTGCTCCTGCTTGCGGCCTTCGGATGCGGCGATCAGCGCGCGCTTTTCCCGCTCGGCGGTGATCTGCGCCTGCATCGCGTGGAGGATCTCCTTCGGCGGCGTCAGGTCCTTGATCTCGTAACGCAGCACTTTCACGCCCCAGTTCGCGGCAGCCTGATCGAGCGCCGACACGATGTTGTGGTTGATGAAGTCGCGTTCCTCGAAGGTCTTGTCGAGTTCGAGCTTGCCGACCACCGACCGTAGCGTCGTCTGCGCGAGTTGCGTGATCGCGAGCACGAAGTTGCTCGATCCGTAAGAGGCCTTCATCGGATCGGTCACCTGGAAGTACAGCACGCCGTCGACCTGCAGTTGCGTGTTGTCGCGCGTGATGCAAACCTGGCTCGGCACGTCGAGCGGAATCTCCTTCAGCACGTGCCGGTAGGCGATCCGGTCGACAAACGGCAGCACGATATTGAGACCGGGCGACAGCGTCGCGTGATAGCGCCCGAAGCGTTCGAGCACCCACGCATGCTGCTGCGGCACGATCTTCACCGTCTTCGACACGATCACGATGGCGATGACGAGCAGGACGACCCAGATGATCAGCGAATCCATGAAATATTCCCTCCTTGTTGTATCAGCGGACGATCAGCCCGCGGGTTTCGCTACGACCACGAGACAGTTGCCGCGCACGGCGCGCACCTGATACACGTGCACATCGTCGCGCTCGCCGTGCGCGAGTTCGACGTCCCAATCGGCGCCGCGATATTGAACGCGCGCGCGGCCGTCATGCCACGCGTCGACCGTGACGGTCGAGCCGATATCGAGATTGACGTCGGGATTCGTCGACGTGTCGCGCTTCTGCTTGCGCCCGAGCCCCGAGCGGCGCAGCACGATCATCGCGATGATCGCGACCGCGCCGGCCACGCCGAACTGCACGTGCGGCGCGAAACCGGCCAGTTGCAGCAATCCGCCCGCGAGAAAGCCGAGCGCAATCATCAGCAGGTAGAACGTGCCCGTGAGCAACTCGGCCACGACCAGCACGCCCACCGCGCCCCACCAGAACAGATGCCCCGACATCATTGTGGTCTCCAGAAAAACGGCCCCGTACGTTCACTATATTCTTCGCCGCGGCAAGCGGACGCAACCGACACGCCCAGGTCGCCCCGTTACGTACCGACAAACAAAAACACCCCGGTGCTTACCGGGGTGTTTATAACACGAACCTTGCATTTTGCCTTCAACGCAAGCGCGGCGGTACCGCGCTTGCGCCGAACGGGCATTGACCGTTACTTCCGGTTGGCGAGTGCCTGCCACGTATCGATGATCGTGTCCGGGTTCAGCGAGATCGACACGATGCCTTCGTCGGTCAGCCATTGCGCGAAGTCCGGGTGATCGGACGGGCCCTGGCCGCAGATACCGACGTACTTGCCCATCTTGCGGCAGGTATCGATCGCCCGCTTGAGCAGGAACTTGACGGCCGGGTCGCGTTCGTCGAAGTCGACGGCCAGCAGTTCCATGCCCGAGTCGCGGTCGAGGCCGAGCGTGAGCTGCGTGAGGTCGTTCGAACCGATCGAGAAACCGTCGAAGTGCTCGAGGAACTCTTCGGCGAGGATCGCGTTGGTCGGGACTTCACACATCATCACGAGGCGCAGGCCGTTCTCGCCGCGCTTCAGGCCGAACTTCTCGAGCAGGCCGACGACGCGCGCCGCCTGCTTCACGGTCCGCACGAACGGCACCATGATCTCGACGTTGGTCAGGCCCATCTCGTCGCGCACGCGCTTCAGTGCACGGCACTCCATCTCGAAGGCCTGCGCGAAGTCTTCGGCGATGTAGCGCGACGCGCCGCGGAAGCCCAGCATCGGGTTTTCCTCGTCCGGCTCGTAGCGCGAACCGCCGATCAGCTTCTTGTACTCGTTCGACTTGAAGTCGGACAGACGCACGATCACGGGTTTCGGGTAGAACGCCGCGGCGATCGTCGCAACGCCTTCCGTCAGCTTGTCGACGTAGAACTGGCGCGGCGACGCGTGACCGCGCGCGACGCTCTCGACGGCCTTCTTCAGATCCTGGTCGATGTTCGGATACTCGAGGATCGCCTTCGGGTGCACGCCGATGTTGTTGTTGATGATGAACTCGAGACGCGCGAGGCCCACGCCGGCGTTCGGCAACTGCGAGAAGTCGAACGCGAGCTGCGGGTTGCCGACGTTCATCATGATCTTGACCGGAATTTCCGGCAGTTCGCCGCGCTGCACTTCCGTGACTTCCGTCTCGAGCAGCCCGTCGTAGATCTTGCCTTCGTCGCCTTCCGCGCACGACACCGTGACGAGCGCGCCGTCCTTCAGCACGTCGGTCGCGTCGCCGCAGCCGACGACTGCCGGCACGCCGAGCTCACGCGCGATGATCGCCGCGTGGCAGGTCCGGCCGCCACGGTTCGTGACGATCGCCGCCGCACGCTTCATCACCGGCTCCCAGTTCGGGTCGGTCATGTCCGCCACCAGCACGTCGCCCGGCTGCACGCGTTCCATTTCCGACGGATCCTGGATCACGCGCACGGGACCCGCGCCGATCTTCTGGCCGATCGCGCGGCCCGTCGCCAGCACCTGCGACTGGCCTTTCAGCTTGAAGCGCTGCTCGGCCTTGCCGGTCGCCTGGCTCTTCACCGTTTCCGGACGCGCCTGCAGGATGAAGATCTTGCCGTCGCGGCCGTCCTTGCCCCACTCGATGTCCATCGGACGCTGGTAGTGCTTTTCGATGATGACCGCGTACTTCGCCAGCTCGATCACGTCTTCGTCGGTGATCGAGTAGCGGTTGCGCTGCTCGTGCGGCACGTCGACCGTCTTCACGCGGCCCGGCTCGCCCGGCTGCGTGAATTCCATCTTGATCAGCTTCGAGCCGATCGAGCGGCGGATGATCGGGTACTTGTCCTGTGCGAGCGTCGTCTTGAATACGTAGAACTCGTCCGGGTTCACGGCACCCTGCACGACGGTTTCGCCCAGGCCGTAGCTCGACGTGATGAACACGGCATCCTTGAAGCCCGATTCGGTGTCGATCGTGAACATCACGCCGGCCGCGCCGACGTCCGAGCGGACCATGCGCTGCACGCCGGCCGACAGCGCGACTTCAGCGTGCGTGAAGCCCTTGTGCACGCGGTACGAGATCGCGCGGTCGTTGTACAGCGACGCGAACACGTGCTTCATACGATCGAGCACGTCCTCGATGCCGACGACGTTCAGGTACGACTCCTGCTGACCGGCAAACGATGCGTCGGGCAAGTCTTCCGCGGTCGCGGACGAACGCACGGCGAACGACAGCTCGGCCGGCGAGCCGTTCTTCAGGATTTCGAACTGTGCGCGGATTTCCTGCTCAAGACGCGCCTGCAGCGGTGCATCGACGATCCACTTGCGGATTTCGGCACCGGCTTCGGCGAGCGCCTTCACGTCGTCGATGTCGAGCGACTCGAGACGCTTGGCGATGCGATCGGTCAGATCGTTGTGCTTGAGGAAATCGCGGAATGCGAGCGCGGTCGTGGCGAAACCGGTGGGTACGCGAACGCCTGCTTCGGAAAGCTGGCTGATCATCTCGCCGAGCGACGCATTCTTGCCGCCCACGATCTCCACATCGGTCATCCGCAACTGCTCGAACGGGATTACATACGCCTGGTCCTTTGCGACGTTTGCTGCGTTAGTCATACAAGCCCCTAAGTGTGAAAAAAATGCTCGATTGCGCAAGTGGGCTCGGACGCGGGCGCTTGCAAAAAGGCGCGGCGCGTCTTGCGCAACCTGTTGGAGAAACAATCGCAGCAGCGGAAAATCTTCCGACCCGATTTGCAAAAATCCCGGCAGAAAGGCGATACATTCAGACAAATCGCCGAACTTGCCGGGAGTTTCAGATCGATCACGGCCAGCCCGAGGTGCCGTTCGCACCCTGCCCCCGCAATTGCTTATCCAACAGGTTGCCGCTATTCTACCGTGCCGGCTGCCGGATGTGGCGCGACCTTCTCACTGCGTCTGGAGGCGAACCTCCAGCTGCCCGCGCAACCGCCCTTCACGTTCGACGCCCAGATTCATGCTGCCTACCGTTTTCATCGTCTCCGACGGCACCGGGATCACTGCCGAAACCTTCGCGCACTCGATCCTCTCCCAGTTCGACCAGAAATTCCGCCTCGTGCGCTTGCCATTCGTCGACTCGCTCGACAAGGCCTTTGCGACCGTCGAGAAGATCAACGAAGCCGCGGTGCACGACGGCCGCCGTGCGATCGTGTTCACGACGCTCGTCGATAGCGAGTCGAACGACATCGTCAAGCGCTCGAACGCGCTCGTGCTGGACATGTTCCAGCGCTTCGTCGAGCCGCTCGAGCAGGAACTGGAGCTGAAGTCGAGCCACGCGATGGGCCGCGGCCACCAGAACGCCGATACCGAGGAATACAAGACGCGGATCGAGGCGATCAACTTCTCGCTCGCGCACGACGATGGCCAGTCGAACCGCAACCTGTCGGAGGCCGACGTGATCCTGGTCGGCGTGTCGCGCAGCGGCAAGACGCCGACGAGCCTGTATCTCGCGATGCAGTACGGCGTGAAGGCAGCCAACTATCCGCTGATTCCGGAAGACTTCGAGCGCGGCAAGCTGCCGTCGGCGCTGTCGCCCCATCGCGACAAGCTGTTCGGGCTGTCGATCGACCCGCAGCGCCTGTCGGAGATTCGCAACGAGCGCCGGCCGGGGAGCAAGTACGCGGCACCCGAGAACTGCCGCTACGAGATCAACGAGGCCGAAGCGATGATGCGCCGCGAAGGGATCAAGTGGCTGTCGTCGACGCACAAGTCGATCGAGGAGATCGCGACGACGATCCTGCAGGAAATCCGCCTCGACCGGCAGTCGTACTGAGCGCCTGCGCGCTTGCGGCCACCTGGCCGCCACCGGAAACAAAAAGGCCGCGTCGAACGCGGCCTTTTTTTGTGGTGCGAAATGCCCGCATGCGGCATCACGCAGGCCGCTGCTGCCGCACCTGCTCGAACAGGCACACCGCTGCTGCTGCGGCAACATTCAGCGACTCCATCCCGCCCGGCTGCGGAATCGTCACGCGATGCGTGGCCGCGTCGCGCCAGAATGCCGATACGCCAGCACCCTCGTTGCCGAACACCCATGCGACGGGCCCGGCCAGGTCGCAGTCGTAGACTGCCTGCGCGCCGTGCGAATCGGTCAGCGCGACCGGCACGTCGAGGCGTTCGGCGAGCACGGCAGAATCAACGTCTTCATGGATCGACAGCAGGAAATGCGCGCCCATGCCGGAACGCAACACCTTCGACGACCACGCATAGGCGGTGCCCGGCGCACAGAATACGTGCCGCACGCCGGCGGCCGCCGCGCTACGCAGGATCGAGCCGACGTTGCCGGCGTCCTGCACGCCGTCGAGCACGACCGACGTGTGCGTGACGCGCTCCGGCAGCGGCTGCGCGGGCCGGTCGACGAGCAACAGGAAACCGACACCGCTGACCACGTTCGACAGTTGCCCGAACAAGGCGTCGGGCAGCGTGACGACCCGCTGCGCGTCGACGCGCGCGATGATCGCCTGCGCTTCGTCGTGCGCGAGCGCGCCTTCGGTCGCGACGCATAGCTCGGGTGTCGCGCCCGTATCGAGATACGCACTGGCGAGGTGGAAACCCTCGAGCAGCGCCTGGCCGCTGCGGCGCTGATGGGGCGTCGAACCCGCGAGCGCCTTCAGGCGCTTGTACAGCGGGTTGTCGCGGGAAGTAATGCTTTTCATCGAATCAGGTCGAGTGCCGCGCGCACGGGCGCGAACGAGCGCCGGTGCGCTTCGCACGGGCCGTGCTCGCGCAGCGCGGCAAGGTGTTTCGCGGTGCCGTAGCCCGCATGCACGTTGAAACCGTACACCGGAAAGCGTTCGTGCAGGTCGACGAGCATGCGGTCGCGCGTGACCTTCGCGAGGATCGACGCGGCCGAGATGCTCGGTACGAGCGCATCGCCGCTGACGATCGCCTCGGCACGCACCGTCAGCGTCGGGCAGCGGTTGCCGTCGATCTGCGCGAGCGTCGGCAGGACCGACAGCCCCTCGACGGCACGCTTCATCGCGAGCATCGTCGCGTGCAGGATGTTCAGCGTATCGATTTCGTCGACGCTAGCCGACGCAACGCAATACGCGCGCGAACGCGCGACGATCAGGTCGTACAGCGCATCGCGCTTCTTCGCGGACAGCGCCTTCGAATCGTCGAGCCCGTCGATCGGCTGGGCCGGATCGAGGATCACCGCAGCGGCCACCACCGGCCCCGCGAGCGGGCCGCGGCCCGCTTCGTCGACGCCACAAACGATCTCGTCGGGCCTGCTGAAGTCGAAGCCGCCCTGCACGTCGCTCGACGCGCGGCGGCGTGGTGCACGAGCTGCCGTCATGCGCGCCCCTTGCGTTGTTCGAGCACGCGCACGACCGCTTCGGCCGCCTTCGCGGCCGTGTTCTGCCGCAGCGAGAGATGCATTTCGGTAAACACTTCGGTCAGCGTGCGACGGTTCGCGTCGTCGCGCAGCTGCGTGAGCGTCGCATCGGCGAGCGCCTCGGGCGTCGCGAAATGCTGCAGCAGCTCGGGCACGACGAAGCGCCCCGCCAGGATGTTCGGCAAGCCGACGTACGGCAGATAGCCCTGCCGGCGCATGATCTGCCCGGTCAGCCAGGGCACCTTGTACGAGATCACCATCGGCTTCTTGAGCAGCGCGGCTTCCAGCGTGACGGTGCCACTCTTCACGAGGATCGCGTCGGCCGCGGTCATCGCGACCTGCGAGCGGCCGTCGGTGATCGTCAGCGCCAGCTGCGGATGCGCGTCGACGAGCGGCTGCAGCAGTTCGCGCAGCGCGGGCGTCGCAGCCGGCATCACGAACCGCACACCGGGCTCGCGCTGTTGCATCAGCGCCATCGCCGCGAAGAACGTCGGGCCGATCAGCGCGATCTCCGAGCGCCGGCTGCCCGGCAGCACCGCGATCACGGGGCCGTCCACGGGCAGGCCCAGCGCGATGCGCGCGCCGTGCGTGTCGGGCTCGAGCGGAATCTCGTCGGCCAGCGGGTGGCCGACATACGTCGATGCGACGCCCGCCTTGTCGAGGATCGCCGGCTCGAACGGGAACAGGCACAGCATGTGGTCGACGGACTTCGCGATCTTCTTGATCCGCCCGCCGCGCCATGCCCAGATCGACGGGCACACGAAGTGGATCGACGGGATGCCCGCGTCGCGCGCGGCCTGCTCCACGTTGAAGTTGAAATCGGGTGCGTCGACGCCGATGAATGCGTCGGGCCGCTCCGCGAGCAGCTGGCGCTTCAGTTCGCCGCGAATCCGCAGAATTTCGGGAATCTGGCCCAGCGCCTCGACGTAGCCGCGCACCGTCAGCTTGTCCATCTGCCAATGCGAGTCGAAGCCGTGCGCGAGCATCCGCTGCCCGCCGATCCCGTAGTAGTGGGTCAACGCGGGCAGCCGCTCTTGAAGCCCGCCGAGCAGCGACGCCGCGAGCAAATCGCCCGACGGCTCGCCGGCCACCATCGCGAGCCGGAGCTGATTGGTCGGGAGCGACATCGCTTAGCGGATGATGCCGCGTTGGGACGCGTCGATGAACGCGACGAGCGCGGTGACCGCTGCGTCGCCTTCGCCACCCGCGGCCGCCAGCTCGCGCAACTGCACCTTCGCTTCCTCGAGCGACAGGCCGTTCTTGTACAGCAGGCGGTACGCGCTGCGCAGCGCCGAGATCGCGTCGGGCGAGAAACCGCGCCGGCGCAGGCCTTCGACGTTGATGCCGTGCGGCTCGGCCTTGTTGCCGGCCGCGATCACGAACGGCGGCACGTCCTGCACGAGCGCCGAGGCGCCACCCAGCATCGAGTGCGCACCGATGCGCACGAACTGGTGCACGCCCGACATCCCGCCGACGATCGCCCAGTCGCCGATCTCGACGTGACCGGCCATCTGCGCGTTGCTCGACAGGATCACGTTGTTGCCGACGCGGCAGTCATGACCGATGTGCACATAGGCCATGATCCAGTTGTCGTCGCCGAGCGTCGTCACGCCCGCGTCCTGCACGGTTCCGGTGTGGATCGTCGTGAATTCGCGGATCGTGTTGCGGTTGCCGATCACGAGCTTCGTCGGCTCGTCCTTGTACTTCATGTCCTGCGGACGGCCGCCGACCGACGCGTAATGGCCGATGCGGTTGTCCTCGCCGAGCGTCGTGTGACCTTCGATCACGCTGTGCGAGCCGATCGTCGTACGCGCGCCGATCGTGACGTGCGGCCCGACGACCGCGTACGGCCCGATCTCGACGGACTCGTCGATCTGCGCGCCCGGTTCGACGATCGCGGTAGGATGAATCCTGGTCATGCGCCGTTGCCTCTCGATGTGATGTGTCGCGTTGCTCGCGTTACGTTACCCATGCGTGCCGCGTCGCTCAGGGCGCCGCGTCGGCCGTCTTGACCGTGCACATCAATTCGGCTTCCGCCGCCACCTTGCCGTCCACTTCCGCCACCGCCTTGAACTTCCAGATGCCGCGGATGTAGCGTTCGAACGTCACGTTCAGAATCAGCTGATCGCCCGGTTCGACGACACGCTTGAAGCGCGCACCGTCGATGCCGACGAAGTAGTACAGCGTGTTTTCCGGATCCTTCGGCTGCTCTTCCGCGAACGTCAGCAGCGCGGCCGCCTGAGCGAGCGCCTCGAGGATCAGCACACCCGGCATCACCGGCCGCTTCGGGAAGTGCCCCTGAAAGAACGGCTCGTTGATCGACACGTTCTTCAGCGCTTTGATTCCCTTGTGCGGCTCGAGTTCGAGCACGCGATCGACGAGCAGAATCGGGTAGCGATGCGGCAGCAGCGTGAGGATCTTGTGGATGTCGAGATTGATTTTTTCAGTGCTCATGATGGTTCGTCTCACGCAGAAGCTGCGCGGTGGTGATGCAAAGGCTGAAGCGGGCCGCCGCGCGGCCCAGTCTGGCAAACCGGGCCGAATGCGCTGGCCGTGCCCGGTTCGTGGTCTCGCATGGTGTCGGTCAGGCGTCCGTGCCGCCCTGGGCGGCCAGCGCGGTCTCGAGCGCCTTGATGCGGTCGCGCAGCTTGTCGAGGTTGCGCACGAGCGCGGCGCTCTTGTTCCATTCGCCGTGGTCGACGGCCGGGAACGCGCTCGTGTAGATGCCTGCCTTCGGCAGCGACTTCGACACGCCCGAATTCGCGGTGATGATGACATAGTCGCCAAGCGTCACATGGCCGGCGATCCCGGCGGCGCCGCCGATCATGCAGTGGCGGCCGATCGTCGTGCTGCCCGCGATGCCCGCCTTGCCGGCGATCACCGTGTAGGCGCCGATCCGGCAGTTGTGGGCGATCTGCACCTGGTTGTCGATCTTCACGCATTCCTCGATGACGGTGTCCGCCATCGCGCCGCGGTCAATCGTCGTGTTCGCACCGATCTCGACGTCCGGGCCAACCGACACGCCGCCGACCTGCGGAATCTTGACCCAGCTGCCGGTGCGCGCAGCGCCGTCGCCGACGAAATCCGGCGCGAAGCCGAACCCGTCGGAACCGATCACGGCACCCGAATGAATGATCGCGCGCGGACCGATCTTGCAGCCGTGGTACACCGAAGCGTTCGGGTAGAGGTGCGAACCCGCGCCGATCGTGGTGCCGCGGCCGACGAACACGTTCGCGTCGAGCTGCACGCCGTCCTCGATCACCGCGCCGGCCTCGACCGTCACGTGCGGACCGATCACCGCGCTCGCGGCCACCTGCGCGGCCGGATCGATCGTCGCGCTCGGATGCACGCCGGCTGCGCGCGGCGGCGTAGCGAGATCGATGAACATCTGCGCGACGCGTGCGAAGTACGCGTACGGATTCGGCGTCACGATGAAATTGCGGCCATCAGCGGCCGCGCCCAGCTTTTCGAGATCCTTCGGCGCGATCAGCACCGCGCCGGCGCGGGTCGTCTCGACCTGCGACAGGTACTTCGGATTCGCGAGAAACGCGAGTTGCTGAGGGCCTGCCTGGTCGAGCGGCGCGAGGCCGCCCACCTTGCACTGGGCGTCGCCGGCGATTTCGCCGCCGAACCGCTTTACGAGTGCCTCAAGCGTCAATGCCATTCGTCGTCTGCTCCGTTCAGTTCGTCGAGCCGGACGCGAGCGCCTTGAGCACCTTGTCGGTGATGTCGATGCGCGGGCTGACGTACACGGCTTCCTGCACGATCAGGTCGTAATTCTGCTGCTCGGCGATCTGCTTGATGACCTTGTTCGCACGCTCCAGCACCGCCGCGAGTTCCTCGTTGCGGCGCTGGTTCAGGTCTTCGCGAAACTCGCGCTGCTTGCGCTGGAAGTCGGTATCGAGCTGCGCGAGATCGCGCTGCTTCTGTGCGCGATCGGCCGCCGACAGCGACGCGCCGTTCTTGTCCAGCGAGTCGGACATCGACTTCAGACGCGCCGCGAGGTCCTGCAGATCCTTGTCGCGCTTCGCGAACTCGGCTTCGAGCTTCGTCTGCGCCGACTTGGCGGGCGCCGACTCGCGCAGGATCCGATCCGAATTGACCGCCGCGATGCGGGCGACGTCCTGAGCATGTGCCGTCGCCGCGCCCAAGGCCAGCGCAACGGTCAGCGCACACATCACTCGTTTCGAAAACTTACCGGTTAGCAAAATTACCCTCTCGTTGCTGTTGTCATGCGTTCGATCAGAACGCCGTCCCGATCTGGAACTGGAATTTCTGGTACTGGTCGCCTTCATGCTTCTGCAGCGGGAAGCCGAGGCTCAGCTTCAGCGGGCCGATCGGCGAGATCCACGCGAGACCCACACCGTAGCCGTAACGCAGGCCGTTCGCGCCGGTACTCGTGCCGCCCGGCGCGTTGCCCCAGACGTTACCGCCGTCGAGGAACGTGAACACGCGCAGCGTGCGGTCGTAGCCGGTGCCCGGCAGCGGGAACGTCAGCTCGATGTTGCCGACCAGCATCTTCGAACCGCCGATCGGGTCGTTCGTCTTCGTGTCGCGCGGGCCCAGCGAGCTCGGCTCGTAGCCACGCACGGAGCCGATACCGCCCGCGTAGTAGTTCTTGAAGATCGGGTACGGGTTGCCGATACCGTTACCGTAGCCGCCTTGCAGGTTCAGGCCCAGGATGAAGCCACGCGAGAACGAATAGTAGTACTGCGCCTGCAGGTCGGCCTTGTAGTACTGGATCTTGCCGACCGGCACGCCGTATTCGACGTTCGCCTGCGTGAAGTAGCCGCGGCTCGGGATCAGCGCGCTGTCACGCGCGTCGCGCGACCACGCGACCGTCAGCGGCACCGTATTCGACACGCGGCCGAACTCGTTCACGTAATCCTGGTAGCTCTGCGGCGTATTCGAGTCGACGTCGAGACGGTTCTGCTCGAAGCCCGCGCCGAAGTAGACGGTGTCGACTTCCGAGAACGGAATGCCGAACTTCAGGTTGCCGCCCGCGCTGATGATCCGGAAGCTCGAGCTCGTCGAATAGTAGAGCGGCTGGTACGTGCGGTAGTAGACGTCCGTGATCCGCTTGATGCCGTCGACCGTGAAGTACGGGTCGACCTGTGTGACGGTCAGCGTGCGGTAGCTCTTCGCGGTATTGACGTTCACCGACAGGCTCGTGCCCGAGCCGAACACGTTGTCCTGCGACACGCCGGCCGACAGCACCACCTTGTCCGTCGACGAGAAGCCCGCGCCCAGCGTGATCGCGCCGGTCGGCTTTTCATCGACCTTCACGTTCACGTCGACCTGGTCGTTCGTGCCTTCGACGGGCACCGTCGTCACGTCGACGTTGGTGAAGTAGCCGAGACGGTTCACACGATCCTTCGACAGCGCGAGGCGGTTCGAATCGAACCACGAGCTTTCGAGCTGGCGCATTTCGCGGCGCACGACTTCGTCGCGCGTACGCGTGTTGCCGACCACGTTGATGCGGCGCACGTACACGCGGCGGCTCGGATCGACGACGAGGTTCAGGTTCACCTTGTGGTTCGCCTGGTCGATGTCCGGTTGCGCGTTGACGGTCGCAAATGCGTAACCGTATTCACCGAGCTTGTCGACGATCGACTTCGTCGTTTGCTGCAGCTTTTCGGCCGAGAAACGATCGCCCGGCTTGATCTTGATCAGCTTGTTCAGTTCGGCTTCGCGATCGAGCAGATTGCCCGACAGCTTGATGCCCGACACCGTGTACGGCTCGCCTTCGTGCAGCGTGACCGTCAGGTACATGTCCTTCTTGTCGGGCGAGATCGACACCTGGGTCGACTCGATGTTGAACTCGAGGTAGCCGCGGTTCAGGTAGTACGAGCGCACGGCCTCGAGGTCGCCCGTGAGCTTTTCCTTCGAGTACAGGTCGTTCTTCGTGTACCAGGAGAACCAGTTCGGCGTCGACAGCTGCATTTCGTCGCGCAGCGTGCTGGTGCTGAACGCCTTGTTGCCGATGAAGTTGATCTGGCGGATCTTCGCGCTCGGGCCTTCGGCGACCGCGAACAGGATCGATACGCGGTTCGCGTCGACCGGCGTGATCGTCGTCTTGACCTCGGCCGCGTAGAAGCCGCGCGTCAGGTACTGACGCTTGAGCTCCTGCTCCGCCTTGTCGACGAGCGCCTTGTCGTAGTAGCGGCCGTCGGCCAGACCCACCGCGCGCAGCGCCTTCGTCAGGTTGTCCTTGTCGAATTCCTTCGTGCCGGTGAAGTCGATCGACGCGATGGCCGGACGCTCCTGCACCTGCACGATCACGACGCTGCCCTGGGTGGCGATGCGCACGTCGTTGAAGAAGCCCGTCGCGTACAGCGCGCGGATTGCTTCGGATGCCTTGTCGTCGGTGAAGGTATCGCCCTGCTTGATCGGCAGGTAGGCAAACACCGAACCCGCTTCGACGCGCTGCAACCCCTCGATCTTGATGTCTTGCACCACGAACGGTGCCGCTGCATGCGCCGCGAGGCCGTGCGCGGCGAGCGCGGCCGCTGCAACTGTCTTAGGTACAAAGCGATGAGGTTTGAACAACGTGCATCCCCAATATTTAGCTGCATCAAATCAGGCGGCGGCCGACTGGCCGCCGCCTGACGCTTCAGAAATGGATTAACCGAGCCAGGTCGTTGAACAGCGCGATCGCCGACAACGCGACGATGCAGATCAACCCGGCTCTTTGCAGAATCAGCTGCCAACGCTCCGAGACGGCTTTCCCGGTCGCGGCTTCAACCAGATAATATAACAGATGCCCCCCGTCCAAAACGGGAATCGGCAGCAAGTTCAGCACCCCGAGGCTAATGCTGACAAGGGCGAGGAACGACAGGAAGGCCGACGGACCGAGCCGCGCGCTCTTGCCGGCGTAGTCGGCAATCGTCACCGGGCCGGACAGATTCTTCAGCGACGCATCGCCCGTGATCATCCGTCCGAACATCTTCAGCGAGTAAATCGCAATGTCCCACGTGCGGTGCGCACCGAGCCGCAGACTCTCGATCGGCCCATAGCGCACGTCGACCGACGGCGTGTGCATCGACAGCGCCGCGCCAATGCGGCCGATCTGCTGCCCCGTTTCATCATCGCGCTGCGCCTGCGGCACGATCTGCACGGTTTGCGTCGCGCCGCCGCGCTCGACCTGCAGGTTGACTGCCTGACCCGCGTGGTGCTTCACCGCGTCGATGAAGCGCGATGCGCCGCCAATCGGATTGCCGTCGAGCGCCAGCAGCTTGTCGCCGGCCTTCAGGCCCGCCCGCTCGGCCGCGCTGCCGGGCTGCACCGACGCCACCGACAGCGTGCCGCCGCCGGCCTCGAAGCCCAGGCGCATCATGAAATCGTCGTCGAGCTGGCTTTCGGGAACATTGCGCAGGTCGACCCGGAAGTCGAACGTCGCCGAACCGCCGTCGCGCGCGCCGAGCACGACCTCGCGATGATCGAACGCGGCGGACAGCAGCTTCCAGCGCAGGTCCGACCACGAGCGCACCGGCGCGGCCTCGCCGCCGTCGGCGTCGCGAATCGACACGATCGTCTCGCTGCCGTCGAAGCCCGCGCGAGCCGCCACCGTGCCGGCAGCCGGCGGCGCGAGCACCGCGGCCGGCTCGGTCACGCCAGTCGCGAATACGGCGGAAAAGAGGACGATTGCCAACAGGAAGTTCGCGATCGGGCCGGCGGCGACGATCGCGATGCGCTTGAACACCGATTGCCGGTTGAACGCCTGATCGAGTTCCTCGGGCTTGACACTCGACCCCGGCTCACGCTCGTCGAGCATCTTCACGTAACCGCCAAGCGGCAACGCGGAGAGCGTCCATTCAGTGCCCGTCCTGCGGCTGACCCAGCGCGCGACGGGCTGACCGAAGCCGATCGAGAAACGCAGCACCTTCACGCCGCACCAACGCGCGACGCGATAATGTCCGTACTCATGCACGACGACCAGCACCCCGATCGCCACGGCAAACGCGATCAGTTCGACCAGCACGTTCATGAGCACCTCATTCAGACAGCGCGCTCCACGCGTGGCGCAGGCGCTTTCGCAATGATCTCGGCGGCGAGGCGGCGTGCCTCGGCATCCGCCGCAAGGACGTCGTCGAGCCCGTTCGGGTTACGGTTCGGCAGCGCGTTGAGCACCGCATCGACCGTCGCCGCGATCGCCATGAAGCCGATCCGGCGCTCGAGAAATGCTTCGACCGCGATTTCGTTCGCCGCGTTCAACGCGGCGCTCGCGATACCGCCCTCCTCAAGCGCCTTCAGCGCGAGCGCGAGGCACGGGAAGCGCGTGTAATCGGGCTTCTCGAACGACAGCTGTGCGATTTGCGCGAGGTCAAGCTGGTCGACACCGGCGTCGACGCGCTCCGGGAACGCGAGCGCGTGCGCGATCGGCGTGCGCATGTCGGGGTTGCCGAGCTGAGCGAGCACCGAGCCGTCGCGGTACGACACGAGCGAATGGATCACGCTCTGCGGGTGAATCAGCACGTCGATCCGGTCGCCGGCCAAGCCGAAGATCCAGTGCGCCTCGATCACTTCGAGGCCCTTGTTCATCATCGTCGCGGAATCGACGGAAATCTTGCGGCCCATCACCCAGTTCGGGTGCTTGCACGCTTCGTCCGGCGTCACGTCGACGAGCGTGGCCGGCTCGCGCGTACGGAACGGGCCGCCCGATGCGGTCAGGATGATCTTCGAGATCCCGCCGTGTTCGTTCTCGTCGCGCGGCATGCACTGGAAGATCGCGTTGTGTTCGCTGTCGACCGGCAGCAGGATCGCGCCATGGTCGCGCACGGCGTCCATGAAGATCGCGCCCGACATCACGAGCGATTCCTTGTTCGCGAGCAGGATGCGCTTGCCGGCGCGCGCGGCCGCGAGGCTCGGCGCAAGGCCTGCAGCGCCGACGATCGCGGCGACGACCGTATCGCAGCCGTCGCTCTTCGACACGTCGACGAGCGCCTGCGGCCCGTACAGCACCGTGGTCTTGCTGCCCGCCGCGCGCAGTTTCGCCTCGACGTGCGCCGCCGTATTCGCATCGCCGACCACCGCGATTTCGGGCGCGAAGCGCAGGCACTGCTCGACGAGCTTGTCGCCGTTGCGGTGCGCGGTCAGCGCGTAGACCGAGAAACGCTCGGGATGGCGGGCGACCACGTCGAGCGTGCTGTCTCCGATCGAGCCCGTGGAACCGAGCAGTGTCAGACGTTTTTGCATAACAGAAATAGTGGTTTAACCAAGCAGCAGCATTGCGAGCGGCAGCACCGGCAGCAGCGCGTCGACGCGGTCGAGCACGCCGCCGTGACCGGGCAGCAGGCCGCTCGAATCCTTCACGCCCGCCTGACGCTTGAGCAGCGACTCGAACAGGTCGCCGATCACGCTGTAGACGACCAGCAGCGTCAGCGCGGCCCACGCGCCGGGCATCCCGTAACGCGCGGCGAGTGCGGAAAACAGGGTCGGCTCGAACCAGTGCGCGGCCATCGCGACACCCGCGACGACCATCACGGCGAGCCAGCCGCCGATCGCGCCTTCCCAGCTCTTGCCGGGACTGATCGTAACGGCCAGTTTACGCTTTCCGAAGGCCTTGCCCGCGAAGTATGCGCCGATATCGGCCAGCCAGACGACCAGAAGCAGCGACAGCACGAACGAAACGCCCTGCGCACGCGCCGCGACGACCGCGTGCCAGCAGGCCGCGAACACCGCGAGCCCGGCCGCGAGCAGGAACGGCCGCCACACGCCGCCCGCGAGCGCCGGCTTGCGCCGCAGCGAGAACGGGCCGACCAGCAGCCAGAAGACGCCGGCTGCCATAAAAAGGGGACGGGACGCAGCGGCTTCGACGCCGAGCGGCGCGGTCGCCGCGAGCGCCAGCGCCGCGACGATCGCGTAGACGACCGAACCGGTCGCGCCGAGCTTGAGCAGGCGCGCCCACTCCCACGCGGCGAACACGAGCACGACGCCGATCAGCGCGCCGAACGCGGTGAGCGGCGCGAACAGCGTCACGGGCAGCAACACTGCCAGCATCACGACCGCCGTGATCACACGGGTCTTCAGCATGAAAGGGAATCGGCGTTCTGCGATTGTGGTTCGAGCTGCGCGCTGGTGCGCCCGAAACGGCGCTCGCGCTCGGTATACGATGCGATCGCGTCGGCCAGCGCCGCGCCGTCGAAGTCCGGCCAGTATTTGTCGGTGAAATAGAATTCGGCGTACGCGAGCTGCCACAGCAGGAAATTGCTGACACGCTGCTCACCGCCGGTGCGGATGAAGAGATCGGGCTCCGGCGCATAGGCCATCGCCAGGTGCGGCGCGAACGCGTCTTCGGTCACGTCGACCTCGCGGCCCTCGCGCACGGCCTGCTCGACGAGCTTCTTCGTCGCCTGCAGGATGTCCCAGCGGCCGCCGTAGTTCGCGGCGATCGTCAGGGTGAGACGGGTGTTGCGCGCCGTCTTGGTTTCGGCGCGGCGGATCAGTTCGCGGATGCGCGGCTCGAATCGCTCGAGATCGCCCACCACCCGCAGGCGGATCCCGTTCGCATGCAGCTTGCCGATCTCGCGTTCAAGCGCGGTGATGAACAGCCGCATCAGGAACGACACTTCGTCGTTCGGCCGGCGCCAGTTTTCCGAACTGAACGCGAACAGCGTCAGGTATTCGACGCCGGCGCGCGCGCAGCCTTCGACCACCGCCCGCACGGCATCCACGCCGCGGGTGTGCCCCGCGACGCGCGGCAAGCGGCGTTCGGTCGCCCAACGGCCGTTGCCGTCCATGATGATCGCGATATGACGCGGCACGGCGCCGACGTCAGGCACGCGAACAGTAGAGCTGGTATAGGTCATGGCCGTTGAGACAGTAATGCGGGAAGAGGCGGCGCGCGAGGACGGTCGTCAGACCGTCATGATCTCGGCTTCCTTGCTCTGCACGAGCTTGTCGACTTCGGCAACGTGCTTGTCGGTCAGCTTCTGCACGTCGTCGCTCGCACGGCGCTCGTCGTCTTCCGAGATTTCCTTGTCCTTCACGAGCTTCTTGAGCGCTTCGTTCGCGTCGCGGCGCAGGTTGCGGATCGCGACCTTGGCCGTTTCGCCTTCGCTCTTGACCACCTTGGTCAGCTCGCGGCGGCGCTCTTCCGTCAGCGCGGGCATCGGCACGCGGATCAGGTCGCCGGCCGTCGCCGGGTTCAGGCCGAGATCGGCTTCGCGGATGGCCTTCTCGACCTTCGCGACCATGTTCTTTTCCCACGGCTGCACGCCGATCGTGCGTGCGTCGACGAGCGTCAGGTTCGCAACCTGCGAGATCGGCACCATCGAACCGTAGTAGTCGACCTGCACGTGATCGAGCAGACCGGTGTGCGCACGGCCCGTACGGATCTTCGCCAGATCGTTCTTGAACGCTTCGATCGAGCGCTGCATCTTCTGCTCTACGCCCTTCTTGACATCAGCGACACTCATTTCAACCTCCAAACCTTCCAACCTTCAAAGAACGCGGGCCCCGCCCGGCGCGCCACGCACCGCGGCCGACGACCCACGCCGCTTGCCCGCATCCGCGGGAGTTTACACGTGGACGAGCGTACCTTCGTCCTCGCCCAGCACGATACGCTTGAGCGCGCCCGGCTTGTTGATCGAAAACACGCGAATCGGCAGCTTCTGGTCGCGACACAGCGCGAAGGCCGTCGCGTCCATCACCTGCAGATTGCGGCTGATCGCCTCGTCGAAGCTGATCGTCGTGTAGCGCGTGGCCGACGGATCCTTCTTCGGATCGGCAGAATATACGCCATCGACCTTGGTCGCCTTCAGTACGACCTCGGCGCCCACTTCCGAACCGCGCAGCGCGGCGGCCGTGTCCGTCGTGAAGAACGGGTTGCCCGTGCCGGCCGCGAAGATCACGACCTTGCCTTCCTCGAGCTGGCGGATCGCACGGGGCCGGATGTACGGCTCGACGACCTGGTCCATGCGCAGCGCGGACTGCACGCGCGCGACGATGCCGGCGTGGCGCATCGCGTCCTGCAGCGCCAGTGCGTTCATCATCGTGGCCAGCATCCCCATGTAGTCGGCCGTCGCGCGGTCCATGCCGGCCGCACCGCCCGCGACACCACGGAAAATGTTACCGCCGCCGATCACGACCGCGAGCTGCGTGCCGAGACCCACGACTTCGGCGATATCCGCCACCATCCGCTCGATCGTCGCGCGATTGATGCCGAAGGCATCATCGCCCATCAGCGCTTCGCCGGAGAGTTTGAGGAGGACGCGTTTATAGGCATTGGACATAGGGGCTTCCGAGCGACGAGAGGATGACAACCACGAACTGTAGGGGCGAAATACTGATTCGGGCAAGCGCCGACGGTCGGACGGGGTTCCCGGCCGGCCGGCGGCGGCGCCGGCCGCGGCGGAGCGGACGCCCGCCGCGGATACTGCCTGACTGCTTACTGCTGCTTTGCTGCTGCGACTTGTGCGGCCACTTCGGCGGCAAAGTCGTCCTGGCGCTTCTCGATGCCTTCGCCGACGACGAACAGCGCGAACTTCTGCACTGCCGCATTCGCTGCCTTCAGCATCTGCTCGATCGTCTGCTTGTCGTTCTTCACGAACGTCTGGTTCAGCAGCGACACTTCCTTCAGGTACTTCTGGACGCTGCCGTCGACCATCTTCGCGACGATTTCAGCCGGCTTGCCCGATTCGGCAGCCTTCTGCTCGGCGACACGGCGCTCCGTCTCGATCAGTTCCGCCGGCACGTCTGCCGACGACAGCGCGACCGGCTTCATCGCAGCGATGTGCATCGCGACGTCCTTGCCGACCTGCTCTTCCGCACCCGTGTACTCGACGATCACGCCGATACGCGCGCCGTGCAGGTACGTTGCGATCTTGTTCGCGGTTTCGAAACGGACGAAACGGCGGATCGACACGTTTTCGCCGATCTTGCCGATCAGGGCCAGACGGACTGCGTCGACCGTCGAGCCGTCGAGCGGCAGTGCCGACAGCGCTGCCACGTCGGCCGGGTTTTGCGTCGCGACGAGTTCTGCAACCGTCTTCGAGAATGCGAGGAAGTCGTCGTTCTTCGCGACGAAGTCGGTTTCGCAGTTCAGTTCGACCAGCGCGCCCGCGTTGCCGCCGACGAACGATGCGACGACGCCTTCGGCCGTCACGCGCGATGCCGCCTTGCTCGCCTTGTTGCCGAGCTTCACGCGCAGCAGTTCTTCAGCCTTGGCCAGATCGCCGTCGGCTTCCGTCAGCGCCTTCTTGCACTCCATCATCGGTGCGTCGGTCTTTGCGCGCAGTTCTGCCACCATGCTTGCGGTAATTGCCGCCATCATTCGCTCCTTGAGTCTGTATTCACAACGCCGCCCGCTTGGACGCGAACGGCCGAGATTCGTTTCCGGACCCGCGCCGATTCGGCGCGATCAGGTCCGGCGCACAAGCTTAAAAAAAGGGGGCCTGTTGAGAGCCCCCTTTTTGCGCCGGCTCGGGGCCAGTTACGCGTTTTCCTCGACGTACTCGTCGTCGCCGCGTGCGGCCTGGACCACTTCGTTGACCGCGTTCGCGCGGCCTTCGAGGATCGCGTCGGCCACGCCTTCGGCGTACAGCGCGACTGCCTTGCTCGAGTCGTCGTTACCCGGGATCACGTAATCCACACCTTCCGGCGAGTGGTTCGTATCGACCACGGCGATGACCGGCACGCCCAGCTTGTTCGCTTCCGTGACGGCGATCTTGTGGTAGCCGACGTCGACGACGAAAATTGCGTCCGGAATGCCGCCCATGTCCTTCACGCCGCCGATCGACTTCTGCAGCTTGGCGATTTCGCGTTCGAACAGCAGCGCTTCCTTCTTGCTCATCTTCTCGGTTTCGCCCGATTCGACGGCCGCTTCCATGTCCTTCAGGCGCTTGATCGATACCTTCAGCGTCTTGAAGTTGGTCATCATGCCGCCGAGCCAGCGTGCGTTGACGTACGGCATGCCCGCACGTTGCGCTTCCTGGGCGATCGTGTCACGCGACTGGCGCTTCGTGCCGACGAACAGGATCGTGCCGCGGTTCGCTGCCAGCTGGCGCACGTACTTCTGTGCGTCCGTGAACATCGGCAGCGTCTTTTCGAGGTTGATGATGTGAATCTTGTTGCGGTGACCGAAAATGAACGGAGCCATCTTCGGGTTCCAGAAACGGGTCTGGTGACCGAAGTGGACACCCGCTTCCAGCATTTGGCGCATCGTGACTGCCATGTAAATTCTCCACGAGGGTTAGGTCTTAAGCCGGCTGCCGTACCGCCGCGCGAACGCGCCCCGAAGGACTCCTCGTTCCACGCGGTCGGCACCCTGGTTGCGCCGGCTTGCGATTCGGCACGTGCGAAAATGCCCGTACCGCAAGTCTTTCATTTCCATGCCGTCCGGTACTGCCCCATCACGGGACATGTTCGGCATTTGGATGTCGACTTAGCCAGAGAGTATAGCACGCCGATTTGTCGGCTCTCAAGTCGCCCCGCACTTTCGCTTGCCGCGCGGCGGCCGGCCGGACAATCCGCGAAAACCCGCATCGGTACCGCCAGCAGGGGCTGCGAGGCCCGCCATAAGGTGCGATAATCCGTCAATTCACCGCATTCCAGGCATACCTCGATGGCTATTACGCTCAAAAACGAACACGATATCGCCGAGATGCGCGTCGCCTGCCGTCTCGCGAGCGAAGTGCTCGACTTCATCACGCCGCACGTCGTCGCGGGCGTCACGACCGCCGAACTCGACCGGCTTTGTCACGAATTCATGCTCAACGAGCAGGGCACGATCCCCGCGCCGCTGAATTATCAGCCGCCCGGTTATCCGCCGTACCCGAAGGCCACCTGCATCTCGGTCAACGACGTGATCTGCCACGGCATTCCCGGCGAGAAGGTGATCAAGAACGGCGACGCGCTGAACATCGACATCACCGTGATCAAGAATGGCTACTTCGGCGACACCAGCCGGATGTTCATCGTCGGCGAGGGCTCGATCCTCGCGAAGCGCCTCGTACAGACCACCTATGAGTGCATGTGGCTCGGCATCGACCAGGTCAAGCCCGGCGCTCACCTCGGCGACATCGGCCATGCGATCCAGAAGCATGCGGAAGCGCAGGGCTACAGCGTCGTGCGCGAATACTGCGGCCACGGCATCGGCACGGTATTCCACGAGGATCCGCAGGTCGTGCACTATGGCCGTCCGGGCACCGGCATCGAGCTGAAGGCCGGGATGATCTTCACGATCGAGCCGATGATCAACGCCGGCAAGCGCGACATCCGCACGATGCCCGACCAGTGGACGGTCAAGACGCGCGACCGCAGCCTGTCCGCGCAGTGGGAGCACACGGTACTCGTCACCGAGACGGGCTACGAGGTGCTGACCGTGTCCGCCGGCACGCCGGCGCGCCCGGTGTTCGCGCAACCAGCCGCCGCGGTTTGAGCGCCGCCGCGCCAGCCCGCCCCGCCCGCCCCTGACCTGCTGACCTGAACGGCCCGCCCATGAGCGCTCACGCCGCCCCCTCGCCCGAAGCGCTGTCGCGGCGGGCCGAATTCAAGGCCGCCAAGGCCGACATGCTCGAGCGCTTTCGCAGCGCGACGAACGTCGCGTCGCTGATGCACGCGCTGTCGAAACTCACCGACGATGTGCTCAAGCGCGTGTGGGACGACTGCGGGCTGCCCGCGACGCTCGCACTCGTCGCCGTCGGCGGCTACGGGCGCGGCGAGCTCGCGCCCTACTCCGACGTCGACATCCTCGTGCTGCTGCCCGATACGCACGACCCGGCGCTCGACGTGCGCATCGAGCGCTTCATCGGGATGGCATGGGACCTCGGCCTCGAGATCGGCAGCAGCGTGCGCACGGTCGCCCAATGCATCGAGGAAGCGTCGCAGGACGTCACCGTGCAGACCTCGCTGCTCGAGGCGCGCCGCATCGTCGGCAGCACCGCGCTGTTCGAGCGCTTCACCGTGCGGTATCACGAGGCGCTCGACGCGCGCGCGTTCTTCACCGCGAAGGTGCTCGAGATGCGCCAGCGCCACGCGAAGTTCCAGGACACGCCGTACAGCCTCGAGCCGAACGTGAAGGAAAGCCCGGGCGGGTTGCGCGACCTGCAGACGATCCTGTGGATCGCGCGCGCGGCCGGCTTCGGCAGCAGCTGGCGCGAGCTCGACACGCGCGGCCTCATCACCGATCGCGAGGCGCGCGAGCTGCGCCGCAACGAAGGATTCCTGAAGACGTTGCGCGCGCGGCTGCACGTGATCGCCGGCCGCCGCCAGGACATGCTCGTGTTCGACCTGCAGACGCAGGCCGCCGAGAGCTTCGGCTACCAGCCGACGCAGGCCAAACGCGCAAGCGAGCAGCTGATGCGCCGTTACTACTGGGCCGCGAAAGCGGTCACGCAGCTGGCGACGATCCTGATCCAGAATATCGAGGCGCAGCTGTTTCCCGCGACGAGCGGCATCACGCGCGTGCTGTCGCCCGATCGCTTCGTCGAGAAGCAGGGCATGCTCGAAATCGTCGACGACGGCGTGTTCGAACGCCATCCCGACGCGATCCTCGAAGCATTCCTGCTGTACGAGGCGACCCGCGGCGTGAAGGGCCTGTCCGCCCGCACGCTGCGCGCGCTGTACAACTCGCGCGAGATCATGAACAACACGTGGCGGCGCGATCCGCAGAACCGCAGCACGTTCATGCAGATCCTGCAGCAGCCCGAAGGCATCACGCATGCGTTCCGGCTGATGAACCAGACGAGCGTGCTCGGCCGCTATCTGCTGAATTTCCGCCGCATCGTCGGCCAGATGCAGCACGACCTGTACCACGTGTACACCGTCGACCAGCACATCCTGATGGTGTTGCGCAACATTCGCCGCTTCGCGGTGGCCGAGCATGCGCACGAGTACCCGTTCTGCAGCCAGCTGATCGGCAATTTCGAGCGCCCGTGGGTGCTGTATGTCGCGGCGCTGTTCCACGACATCGCGAAGGGCCGCGGCGGCGACCACTCGACGCTCGGGATGGCCGACGCGCGGCGTTTCTGCCGCGAGCACGGGATCGCCGGCGACGACGCGGCGCTGATCGTGTGGCTCGTCCAGCATCACCTGACGATGAGCCAGGTCGCGCAGAAGCAGGACACGAGCGACCCCGAGGTCATCAAGCGCTTCGCCGAAGTCGTCGGCAACGAGCGCTACCTCACCGCGCTCTACCTGCTGACTGTCGCCGATATCCGCGGCACGAGCCCGAAGGTGTGGAACACGTGGAAGGGCAAGCTCCTCGAAGACCTCTACCGCATCACGCTGGCGGTGCTCGGCGGCGCGAATCCCGACGCGCATTCGGAACTGAAGTCGCGACAGGAGCAGGCGCTCGCGCTGCTGCGCCTCGAGACCGTGCCCGAGGACGCGCACCGCGCGCTGTGGGATCAGCTCGACATCGGCTTTTTCCTGCGCCACGACGCGGCCGACATCGCATGGCAGACGCGCGTGCTGTACCGGCACGTGAACGCCGAAACCGCGATCGTCCGCGCGCGGCCGTCGCCGATCGGCGATGCGCTGCAAGTGCTCGTGTACGTGAAGGACCGCCCCGACCTGTTCGCGGGCATCTGCGCGTACTTCGACCGCAACGGACTGTCGGTGCTCGATGCGCGCGTCAGCACGACGCGGCACGGCTATGCGCTCGACAACTTCATCGTCACGCAGACCGAACTCGACGTGCGCTATCGCGACATCGCGAATCTCGTCGAACAGCAACTCGCGACGCGCCTTGCCGAAACCGCGTCGCTGCCTGAGCCGTCCAAGGGTCGCCTGTCGCGGCTGTCCCGGACGTTTCCGATCACGCCGCGCGTCGACCTCCGGGCCGACGAACGCGGTCAGTACTACATCCTGTCCGTGTCCGCCAACGACCGGCCGGGCCTTCTCTATTCGATCGCGCGCGTCCTGGCCGAGCATCGGGTCGGCGTCCACGCGGCGCGGATCAATACGCTCGGCGAACGCGTCGAAGACATCTTCCTGCTCGACGGTGCCGGCCTGTCCGACAACCGCTTGCAGATCCAGCTCGAAACCGAATTGCTGCGCGCGATCGCAGTCTGAATGAATCCCAGCGTTTATGCGCACCAAATTGACCGTCAAGAATCCGCGGCCGGCGTCGCCGACCCGCGCACCCGTCCGCTCCGGCAGCCTCGTCGCCCGCAAGGCGGTGCGCCCCGCCGCGCCGCCCGCGGCCGACAAGCCGCCGCGTCCGAAGAAGGCCGCCGCACCGGCCGCCGCCGGCGAACGCGCGTTCAAGCCGCGCGGCGCGGAGGGTGCGGATCGCGCTCCGGCGAAGCGCGCGCCGCGTGACGGCGGCGCCGAGCGCGGCTATCGCAGCGATGCGAAGCCTGGCGGCCGCGCCGAACGCGGCGACGCCCGTCCGCATCGTGGCGCCGACGGCAAGCCCGATGCGCGGCCGCGCCGTGCGGGTGCCGAAGGCGCTGCACGTGCGCCCTACCGTGACAAGGCAGCCGGTGATGGCGCGAAGGGCGGCTTCGGCGAGCGTCGTGCACCGTCCGATCGTCCTGCCCGTCGCAACGACGACGATGCACGCCCGCGCCGCTCAGGTGCCGAAGGCGCTGCACGTGCGCCCTACCGCGACAAGGCAGCCGGCGCCGGCGAAAAGCGCAGCTTCGGCGAACGCCGTACGTCGTCCGATCGTCCGGCGCGTCGCAGCGACGACGATGCACGCCCGCGCCGCGCAGGTGCCGAAGGCGGCGCACGTGCCCCCTATCGCGACAAGGCAGCCGGCACAGGCGAAAAGCGCAGCTTCGGCGAACGCCGTACGTCGTCCGACCGCCCGGCGCGTCGCAACGACGACGATGCGCGTCCGCGCCGCGCAGGCGCCGAAGGCGCTGCACGTGCGCCCTACCGCGACAAGGCAGCCGGTGCAGGCGAAAAGCGCAGCTTCGGCGAACGCCGTACGTCGTCCGACCGCCCGGCGCGTCGCAATGACGACGATGCGCGTCCGCGCCGCGCAGGCGCCGAAGGCGCTGCTCGTGCGCCCTATCGCGACAAGGCGGCCGGCGCAAGCGAAAAGCGCAGCTTCGGCGAGCGCCGCACGTCGTCCGATCGCCCGACGCGTCGCAACGACGACGATGCGCGTCCGCGCCGCGCAGGCGCCGAAGGCGCTGCACGTGCGCCCTACCGCGACAAGGCAGCCGGCGCAGGCGAAAAGCGCGGCTTCGGCGAACGCCGTACGTCGTCCGACCGCCCGACGCGCCCTGCACGCGACGGCGAGCGTAGCAACACCGAACGCCGCTCGACCGGCGCCGCGCTGAAGACCGCACAACCGGTCAAGCGCCGCGCCGCCGACGTCGACCACGGCGACGAAACGGGCCTGATGCGCCTGTCGAAGCGCATGTCCGAACTCGGCCTGTGCTCGCGCCGCGAAGCGGACGAATGGATCGAAAACGGCTGGGTGCTCGTCGACGGCGAGCGCATCGACACGCTCGGTACCAAGGTCCGCCCGGACCAGAAGATCGAGATCGACGAGCGCGCGAGCGCCGCGCAGGCCGCGCAGGTGACGATCCTGCTGCACAAGCCGGTCGGCTATGTGTCGGGTCAGGCGGAAGACGGCTACGAGCCGGCATCGGTGCTGATCACGCGCGCGAACCAGTGGAGCGGCGACCGCTCGCAACTGCGCTTCTCACCGCAGCACCTGCATGCGCTCGCGCCGGCCGGGCGGCTCGACATCGATTCGACCGGCCTGCTCGTGCTGACGCAGAACGGCCGGATCGCGAAGCAGCTGATCGGCGAGCAGTCGGACATCGACAAGGAATACCTGGTGCGCGTGCGCTTCGGCGAGCGGCTGATCGACATCGACCAGCACTTCCCCGCGGAATCGCTCGCGAAGCTGCGTCACGGCCTCGAGCTCGACGGCGTCCCGCTGAAACCCGCGATGGTGAGCTGGCAGAACGGCGAACAGCTGCGTTTCGTGCTGCGCGAAGGCAAGAAGCGCCAGATCCGCCGCATGTGCGAGCTGGTCGGTCTCGAAGTGATCGGCCTGAAACGCGTGCGGATGGGCCGCGTGATGCTCGGCGCGTTGCCGCAAGGGCAATGGCGCTACCTGTCGGCTGACGAGTCGTTCTGACGGCGGGCACGCGTTGCGTGCGACGCCATGAAAAAAGCCCGCGCAAGCGGGCTTTTTCGTTTCGGTACGGCGACGGCGTGCGCGGCCGCAGAAGATCAGTCGTCGTCGGCCGGATCAAGCCCTGGAAACAACACTTCGGTGAAGCCAAAGCGCGTGAAGTCGGTGATCCGCATCGGATACAGCTTGCCGATCAGGTGATCGTATTCGTGCTGGACGACCCGCGCGTGGAAGCCTTCGGCGACACGGTCGAGCTTCGCGCCGAACTGGTCGAAGCCGCTGTAGCGCACCTTCGCATAGCGGCTGACGACGCCGCGCATGCCAGGCACCGACAGGCAGCCCTCCCAGCCCTCCTCCATGTCCGGCGGCACGTACTCGAGCTTCGGGTTGATCAGCACCGTCTCGGGCACGGGCGGTGCGTCCGGATAACGGTTGTTGCTGCCGAAGCCGAAGATGATGATCTGCAGACCGACGCCGATTTGCGGCGCGGCAAGCCCTGCGCCGTTCGCGTGATGCATCGTCTCGAACATGTCCGCGACGATCTCGTGCAGTTCGGGGGTATCGAACCGCTCGACCGGCTTGGCGACTTCGAGCAGGCGCGGATCGCCCATCTTCAGGATCTCGCGAATCATGGCGTGTTGCCCTCCAGGAGTTGGTGCAGTCCGTCTTCGTCCAGCACGGGGATGCCGAGTTCCTCGGCCTTCGCGAGCTTACTGCCGGCTTCGGCGCCCGCGACCACGTAATCCGTCTTCTTCGACACCGAGCCCGCGACTTTCGCGCCCGCCGCTTCGAGCATCTCCTTCGCGGCGTCGCGCGTGAGCGTCGGCAGCGTGCCCGTCAGCACGACCGTCTTGCCGGCGAGCACGCCCTGCGGCGCCTTCGGCGCGGGCGGGCCTTCGGGCCACGTGACCTTGCCGGGCGCACGCAACTGCTCGATCACCGTGCGGTTGTGCTCTTCCGCAAAGAACTGGTGAATCGACTCGGCCACGATCGGTCCGACGTCGTTCACTTCGAGCAGTTCCTCGATCGACGCGTCCATGATCGGCGTCAGCGACCCGAAATGCTTCGCGAGGTCCTTCGCGGTCGATTCGCCGACATGGCGGATCCCGAGCCCGTAGATGAAGCGCGCGAGCGTCGTATGCTTCGCCTTTTCGAGCGAGTCGAGTAGATTCTGTGCGGACTTCTCGGCGAACCGGTCGAGCTCCGCGAGCGTCGCGAAACCGAGATTGAACAGGTCGGCCGGCGTGCGCACGAGGTTCAGTTCGACGAGCTGATCGATGATCTTCTCGCCCAGCCCGTCGATGTCGAGCGCACGGCGCTGCGCGAAGTGCCACAGCGCCTGCTTGCGCTGCGCCGGACAGAACAGGCCGCCCGTGCAGCGCGCGATCGCCTCATCGGGCAGGCGTTCGATCTTCGAGCCGCACACCGGGCACTCGGTCGGCATCACGAACTCGGTCGCATCGGCTGGCCGTCGGTCGAGCAGCGCACCGACGACTTCGGGGATCACGTCGCCCGCGCGCCGCACGATCACGGTATCGCCGATCCGGATGTCCTTGCGGCGCACTTCGTCCTCGTTGTGCAGCGTCGCGTTCGTTACCGTCGCGCCGCCGACGAACACCGGTTCGAGCCGTGCGACCGGCGTGATCGCGCCCGTGCGGCCGACCTGCACGTCGATCGCGACGAGCTTCGTCAACGCTTCCTGCGCGGGGAACTTGTGCGCGAGCGCGAAGCGCGGCGCGCGCGACACGAAGCCGAGGCGGTCCTGCTCGTCGCGCCGGTTGACCTTGTAGACGACGCCATCGATGTCGTACGGCAGCGACTCGCGCTTCTCGCCGACCTTGCGGAAGAAATCGAGCAGGCCGTCAGCGCCGCGCACGACCGCGCGTTCGCGGTTCACCGGCAGGCCGAGCGTTTCGTACCAGTCGAGCAGCGCGCTGTGCGTGTCCGGCATCGGCATCCCGTCGAGCACGCCGATCCCGTACGAGAAGAACGACAACGGGCGCTGCGCGGTGATCTTCGGATCGAGCTGGCGCAGGCTGCCGGCCGCCGCATTGCGCGGATTCGCGAATTCGCGCTGCTCGGCAGCGCGCTGGCGTTCGTTCAGGCGTGCGAAATCGCGCTTGAACATCAGCACCTCGCCGCGCACGTCGAGCACGGCCGGCACGTGCTTACCCTTCAGCTTCAGCGGGATCGAGCGGATCGTGCGGACGTTCTCCGTCACGTCCTCGCCGGTCGTGCCGTCGCCGCGCGTCGATGCCTGCATGAACACGCCGTGCTCGTAGCGCAACGAGATCGCGAGCCCGTCGAACTTCAGCTCGCATGCGTATTCGACCAGATCCGTCACCGAGCCGGCGAGATCGATCGTCTTGTCGAGCGCATCGGCGACGCGCTTGTCGAACGCGACGATGTCCTCGTCGGCGAAGCCGTTGTTCAACGACAGCATCGGCGCGTCATGGACGACCGGCGTGAAACCGCTCGCCACTTCGCCGCCGACGCGCTGCGTCGGTGAATCGGGCGTCACGAGTTCGGGATGATCGGTTTCGAGCTGCTTCAGCTCGCCAAAGAGCCGGTCGTATTCGGCGTCGGGCAGATCCGGCTGGTCGAGCACGTAATAGGCGTAATTCGCCCGCTCGAGTTGATCGCGCAGCCACGCGGCACGCGCGTCGGGCTGGCTGGCTGGCGGTTCGGCTTGGGTTCGGGCCATGCTGGCGGCAATTCGCTCTGAAAAATCGGATGTTCGATTATCTCAGTTTGACGCCGCGGCGGGGGCACGCGATGCGTGCCGCGCAGGCCCGCTGCAGTCCACGCAGACGGTGTGTGCGGCGCTGCAACGACAACGGGCGACGGCACCGCAAGCCGTCGCCCGTGAAACGCGTTACTGGCTGAAGAGGCGGCGCGTGACCGGCGAACCGGCCGGGATGCCCGCTTCTTCGAGCTTCGCGTACAGCTTCATGAGTTGCTGGTCGATCGCCACCAGCGTCGATTCCGGCAGCGGCCGGCGCGAATCGTCGACGACCCGCGCACCGATCCGCTCGGACAGCGACTTCGCGTAGTCGCACATCAGCCGGAACGGCAGGATGTCCTCTTCGGCAACCGGCACGTCGAGCACCAGCGTAATCATGTTGCCGCCCTTGTAGGTCAGGTCGTCACGCAGGAAGTTCGTGTCGCCGAACTGCAGCATGAACACGGGGTTCTGCTTCGCGTCGAGCTTCACGAAGCGCGTGCCGTCACGCGAGAGCAGCAGCCCGTCCTGCGAAGCGACGGCCTGCACGTAGTTCGCCGACCACGGCGCGCCGTCCGACATCACGTTGATCGACAACTGCGCGTCGCACTGCGCGGCAAAGCCGTCGAGCTCGCGCGCCATCGCGACCGTCTCCATCATGTCCGGGAATTCCGGTGCGCCGTCGATCGCGTCGGCGAACTGCTGGACGCCCGTCACGAATTCGGAGAATTCGAGTTCGTTGAGGGCGCCGCTACGGTTCGCGAGCTGCGCGGCCGCGCGCAGCTCTTCATAGCGCACGCCGTTCTGCAGCAGCTCCCACTGGCCGCCTTCCGGCTTGCCTTCGATATGCACGGGCTTGCTGCCCGCGCGGCGCAGCCGCTGCGCGACCGGCAGGATCTTGTCGCCCGGCAGCGGCGCGCCGAGGCGAATCGGCACGATGCAGTCGATCCGGCGGTCGACGATCGCCGGCGGCGCCGACGAAATCGTCGTCGCGGCCGGCAGCACGGGTTCAGCCGGTTCGTTCGACGCATCGGCGGCCGGTGCTTCCTGCGTGGCGGCGACCGCACCTTCGTCGGCGGCCTGCTCGGCCGACTCGGTCGACGCCGACGGCGCGTCGACCCCGGTGGCCTCGGCCTGCAGATCGGCCGGCGTGTCGGCAGGCGCCACGCCGCCGAAGGTCGGCTCGACGCGCGCGGCTTCGCCGGACGCGCTCGCGGCAGCGGCGGCCGGTGCCGGCGCCGCGGATTCGCGGCGCACGGGCTGGCGCACCGGCTCGATGAACGGCAACTCTTCGTCGCGCTCGGGGCGATTCATCGCCTCGGCCGTCTCTTCCGGCATCGGGCGAGGCATCCTGCGCCGCACCTTCGCGCTCTGCCAGGCGTTGTAGACCACGACGCCGCCCACCACGACGGCGCCCGCGCCGATCAATCCGAGTGTCAACTCGTCCATGCACGCTCCATCAGCAATTCTTGTTCGTCGGACTCGCGAACGGGCGCCCACGCGCCGCGCGAACGCGGTCCGGTTTCGTCAAACGTCAATTCTGGGCAAAACCCGCGGCGGTTTCCATGTCCACCGCGACGATCCGCGACACGCCCTGCTCCTGCATCGTCACGCCGATCAGCTGCTGCGCCATCTCCATCGCGATCTTGTTGTGCGAGATGAAGAGGAACTGCGTCTTGTCGGACATCGCGCGCACCAGATTCGCGAAACGCTCGGTGTTCGCGTCGTCGAGCGGCGCGTCGACCTCGTCGAGCAGACAGAACGGCGCCGGGTTCAGCTGGAACATCGCGAATACCAGCGCGGTCGCGGTCAGCGCCTTTTCGCCGCCCGACAGCAGGTGGATGGTCGCGTTCTTCTTGCCCGGCGGCTGCGCCATCACCTGCACGCCCGCATCGAGGATCTCGTCGCCCGTCATGATCAGCTTCGCCTGGCCGCCGCCGAACAGGCGCGGGAACAGATCGCTGAAGTGACGGTTGACCTCGTCGAAGGTGCCCTGCAGCAGCGTGCGGGTTTCCTGGTCGATCTTGTGGATCGCATCCTCGAGCGTCGTGATCGCGTCGGTCAGGTCGGCCGACTGCGCATCGAGGAACACCTTGCGCTCGCTCGCGGCCTTCAGTTCGTCGAGCGCGGCCATGTTGACCGGACCCAGCGCGTTGATCGCGTTGTTCAGGCGCGTGACCTCGCCCTGCAGATACGACGGCTTCAGGTCCGGCGTCAGCTTCTCGCGCAGCGCTTCCTCGTCGACCTCGGCCGCCGCGAGCTGCTCGGCGAACTGCTCGACGGACAGGCGCGCGGCCTGCTCCTTCAGCTGCAGCTCGGTGATGCGGTCCCGCAGCGGCTGCAGCGAACGCTCGGCGACGAGACGCTGCTCGTCCGAGGCGCGCAGCTTTGCCGTCAGGTCGTCGAGTTCGATCCGCGCGGCCTGCAACGCCTCTTCCTTCACCGCGCGAATTTCGAGCGCGTCCTGCAGGCCCGTGTGCGCGGTCTGCTCGTTGATCGTTTCGAGTTCGGCGCGCGCATCTTCCAGCGACGCGGCGACGCGCTCGCTCTGCTCGTGCGCGACCTGGATGCTGCGCTTGAGCTCGTCGATCCGCGTGACCGCGTTGCGCGCGGCAAAGCGTGCGTCGTTCGCGCCGCGCTCGAGGTCGCGCGCTTCCTGGCGCGCCTGCGTCAGCGATTCGTCGAGCGCCTCGAATGCGAGCTGGTTGTCCTCGAAGCGCGCCTGCAGTTCGGCGAGTTCGCCGTCGAAACGCTCGAAGTTCGCTTCCGATTCCGCGCGCAGCGCGCGCTGCTCGTCGATCTGCGCGCCGATTTCCTCGAGCTCCTCGCGGATCTGCGTGCTGCGCTGCGTGTAGCGCTCATGCGCCTGCGCGAGCTTCAGCACGTCCATCTGCAGTGCGTGCACGCGCTGCGTCGCGCGTTCGGCCTGCGCGCGCACGTCACCGAGCGCCTGCGTGGCCTGCGTATGCGCGGCCTCCGCCCGCACGGCGGCGGTGCGGGCCTCGTCGGCGAGCAGCGCCTGCGCGCGCACCTGGCGCGTCAGGTTCTCGATTTCCTGCTGGCGGGCCAGCATCCCGGCCTGCTCCGAATCGGCCGCGTACAACTGCACGCCGACACGCGTGACGATGTGGCCGGCCTTGACGACGAACGCGCCGCCTGCCGGCAGTTGCGCGCGCGTCGCGAGCGCCTGCGCGACGTCGTCGGCGACGTACACGTTGCCGAGCCAGTCGTTCAGCACCGCACGGATGCCCGCATCGTCGATGCGCACGAGCGACAGCACCGGGCGCAGCCCGGCCGCGGCGACCGGCGGCTCACCTGCCGCGGGCGGCGCGTAGAACGCGAGCTTCGCGGGCGGCGCATCCGTCGCGAACGCCTTCACCCAGTCGAGATTCGACACTTCGAGCGCCGCCAGGCGCTCGCGCAGCACGGCCTCGAGCGCGGCTTCCCAGCCAGCCTCGACGTGCAGCTTCTTCCAGAGACGCGGCAGCGCGCCGAGCTCGTGCTTGTCGAGCCACGGCTGGATCTTGCCTTCGGTCTGCACGTTCTCCTGCAGCTGCTTGAGCGCGGCGAGCCTCGCCTCGAGCTGGTGGATCTGCGCGCTTTCGGCCTGCACGCGCTCCTGCGCGGCACGGCGGTCGCCGTCGAGGCGCGGCAGCGCGTCCTGCGCATCGGTCAGGCGTGCCTGGGCTTCCGCGAGAATCTCTTCCTGCTCGGCGAGCTGCATGCGCAACTCCTCGAGCTGCGCTTCGTCCGGCGCGTCGAGCCCGCCCGCCTCGGACTTCAGGCGCTCATGGCGCTGCTGAAGCTGCTGGAGCTGCTGGTCGGCATTGCGCTGGTGCGCGGCCTCGAGCTTCAGCGACTGTTCGGTCTGCGCGATCCGCGCGCGCTCGTCGTTGAGCTGCGCCTGCGCATCGCGCCATTTCGCCTCGAGCGCCGGCAGCGCGTCGTGCTTCGCGGCCGCGTTGTCTTCAGCGAGCGCGGCCTTCTCGTCGGCCATCGCCCGCGCCTCTTCGGCTTCCTCGAGCTCGTCCTGCGCCTTCTCGGCCTGCGCGCGCCATTGCTCGCGCTGAGCGTTCAGCGCGGCGATCTGCGCCTGCACGCGGTTGCGAGATTCGACGATGAACTTGATCTCGGCCTCGAGGCGGCTCACTTCGGCGTTCGCCTCGTAGAGCGCGCCCTGCGCGCCCTGCATCGCGTCGCTCGCCGAATAATGCGCGACCCGCAACGTCTCGAGCTGCGACTCGACCTCGCGCAGCTTCGCCGTCTGCGCCTCGAGGTCGATCTGCGCCTGCTCGATCGCGCGCTGCTGCTTCTGCTGCTCGCTCGCGGCCTCGTTCTTGCGCAGCAGCCACAACAGGCGCTGCTTCTCCTCGCCGTCGGCGACGAGTTCCTTGTATTTGGTCGCGACGACGGCCTGCGCCTCGAGTTTCTCGAGGTTAGCGCCGAGCTCGCGGACGATGTCCTCGACGCGCGTCAGGTTCTCGCGCGTATCGTGCAGGCGGTTCTCGGTCTCGCGGCGGCGCTCCTTGTACTTCGACACGCCCGCGGCTTCCTCGAGGAACACGCGCAACTCTTCCGGCTTCGCCTCGATGATCCGCGCGATCATGCCCTGGCCGATGATCGCGTACGCGCGTGGGCCGAGGCCCGTGCCGAGGAAGATGTCCTGGATGTCGCGGCGTCGCGCCGGCAGGTTGTTGATGTAGTAGCTCGACGTGCCGTCACGCGTCAGCACGCGCTTCACGGCGATCTCGCCGTACTGGCCCCACTGCCCGGCCGCGCGGCCGTCGGAGTTGTCGAAGATCAGTTCGACGCTGGCCCGGCTGCCGGGCTTGCGTGCGGTCGAGCCGTTGAAGATCACGTCCTGCATCGACTCGCCGCGCAGCTCGGACGCGCGCGACTCGCCGAGCACCCAGCGCACGGCATCGATGATGTTGGACTTGCCGCACCCGTTCGGGCCCACCACGCCGACAAGCTGGCCCGGAACCTGGAAATGCGTGGGATCGACAAAGGATTTGAAGCCAGCGAGTTTGATCGAGCTCAGACGCACGGCGGTATCGGATGTGAAGAAGGTGTGAAACGGACGGGGCCGCGACGCGCGGGGCCGGACGGCCCGTGCGCGCGATGCGCCCCGGAATTCAAAAGCGGGGCCGCGCGCATCCAGCGTTGGGCCCCGCAAACGGCTTCCATCATACCATCGCGCGTGCGCCGTCCCGCCCGTCGCCGGGTTTGCCCGACGCCGGCACGGCACGATGGACCCGGCTCGACAGCAGCGTCGCCAGCACGATGCACGCACCGCCCGCCCACTCGCGCGCCGTCGGCAGTTCGTTCGCGAACACCCACGCGGACAGCGCGGTGATCACGATCTCGAACAGCATGATGATCGACGCGCGATTCGCCGGGACGCGCGCGAGGCCATATTGCACGAGCAGGTTGTTCGCCGCCATCGTCACGCCGATCGCGGCGACGATCAGCGCGGCGACGCCGAGCTGGCCGCCCGCAGGCGCGGCCGGCAGCCCCTCGAACAGCGATGCGATCGCGCCGAACACCGCTGCGCCGCCGAACAGCGTCGCCGTGCGCATTTCGGCGCGCATGTCCGGCAGCTCGCGGCTCGCCTTGATCACGAGCACGTTGCTCATCGCGAAACTCAGGCCGGCCGCGAGCCCCGCCCATTCGGCCGGATTGGCCGGCAGCGGCATGCCGAGGTTCGGCGACCACAGCATCAGCATGGCGCCGCCGATCGACAGCGCCGCGAGCCCCACGCCGGCCCAGGTCAGCCGCTCGCGCAGCAGGAAGTGCGCGTAGATCGCGGTCCAGGCGGGCGTCAGGTAGAACAGCAGCATCACGCGCAGCACTTCGCCGTGGATCGTGCCCCACACGAAGCCGAGGTTCGTCACGCCCGCCGTGATGGCGATGCCTGGCAGCACCCAGTGCCAGCGCAGCGTCGCGATCGTGCGGTGCCGCACGACAACCACGAACAGGAAAGCGACGGCGCTCGTCAGCGCGCTCGCCAGCGTGCCGGTGAGCCCGAGCGACGCGAGGATCCGCAGCGGATACCAGATCAGGCCCCATACCGACGCGCCGATCAGGATGGCCAGCGTCGGCAGGCTGCCGCGTACCGCGTTATTCATTGTTCGATACCCTTTATTCGACCGGCCCGGCCGCCGTTCCGGCGGGCCGTGACCGCATTGCATCACGCTATAATCGTCCGCTGCGACCCGCGCGCCGTAGGCGCCCGCTCGCTGCCGTGCGGCACCCGCGCCGCCCCTTTCGCTCCAACCGGCCGCGATGGCCGCTTCGCCCGTGAACCCTCGACTCGACTCGCTCCAGCCCTATCCCTTCGAAAAGCTGCGCGCCCTGTTCAAGGACGTGACGCCCTCCGCCGGCCTCAAACCGATCAGCTTCGGCATCGGCGAGCCCAAGCACCCGACTCCGGCGCTGATCCGCGACGCCGTGGTTGCTTCACTCGACGGCCTCGCGTCGTATCCGGCCACGGCGGGCTCGGACGCGCTGCGCACGTCGATCGCACACTGGCTGGAACGCCGCTACGGGCTGCCGGCGATCGACCCGGCCACGCAGGTGCTGCCCGTGTCGGGGTCGCGCGAGGCGTTGTTCTCGCTCGCGCAAACGGTGATCGACGCACGCCCGACCACGGACGGCAAGAAGGCGATCGTACTCTGTCCGAATCCGTTCTATCAAATTTACGAAGGCGCGGCGCTGCTGGCCGGTGCCGAACCCTATTTCGCGAACAGCGACCCGGCGCGCAACTTCGCGTGCGACTACGCGGCCGTGCCCGATGAAGTCTGGGCGCGCACTCAGCTGCTGTACGTGTGCTCGCCGGGCAACCCGACGGGTGCCGTGCTGACGCTCGACGACTGGCGCGAGCTGTTCGCGCTGTCCGACCGCCACGGTTTCGTGATTGCGTCCGACGAGTGCTATTCGGAGATCTATTTCGACGAAGCGGCGCCGCCGCTCGGCGGCCTCGAGGCCGCGCACCGCCTCGGTCGCAGCTTCGAGCGGCTCGTGATGCTGTCGAGCCTGTCGAAGCGCTCGAACGTGCCGGGCATGCGCTCGGGCTTCGTCGCCGGCGACGCCGCGCTGCTGAAGAAATTCCTGCTCTACCGCACGTACCACGGCGCCGCGCTGTCGCCGGTCTGGCAGCACGCGAGCATCGCCGCGTGGAACGACGAGGCGCACGTGCGCGAAAACCGCGCGCTGTATTTGCAGAAGTTCAGCACGGTCACGCCGATGCTGGCCGACGTGATCGACGTGAAGCTGCCCGACGCCGCGTTCTACCTGTGGGCCAACGTGTCGCGCACCGGGCTGTCGGACACCGAGTTCGCCCGCCGCCTGTACGCCGACTATAATGTGACGGTTCTGCCCGGCTCGTACCTGGCGCGCGATGCGCACGGCACGAATCCGGGCCGCGATTTCATCCGGATCGCGCTCGTCGCGGGCACCCCCGAATGCGTCGAGGGCGCGCAACGCATCGTCGATTTCTGCCGGGCTCTCGCGCGGTAATCGTCCATCCCGATCAATTCCATTCATCTCCTGCGAAAACGAACATGTCGCAACAACTTCAGCAAATCATCGATACCGCCTGGGAAAACCGCGCCGAGCTGTCGCCGAAGGCCGCGCCCGCCGACGTCCGCGAGGCCGTCGCGCACGCGATCGAGCAACTCGACAAGGGTGCGCTGCGCGTCGCCGAGAAGATCGACGGCAACTGGACCGTGCACCAGTGGCTGAAGAAGGCCGTGCTGCTGTCGTTCCGCCTGGAGGACAACGCACCGATGCCGGCCGGCGGCTACTCGCAGTTCTACGACAAGGTGCCGTCGAAGTTCGCGAACTACACGGCCGAAGACTTCGCCGCGGGCGGCTTCCGCGTCGTGCCGCCGGCCATCGCGCGCCGCGGCTCGTTCATCGCGAAGAACGTCGTGCTGATGCCGTCGTACACCAACATCGGCGCGTACGTCGACGAAGGCACGATGGTCGACACGTGGGCCACGGTCGGCTCGTGCGCGCAGATCGGCAAGAACGTGCACCTGTCGGGCGGCGTCGGCATCGGCGGCGTGCTCGAGCCGCTGCAGGCGAACCCCGTCATCATCGAAGACAACTGCTTCATCGGCGCGCGCTCGGAAGTCGTCGAAGGCGTGATCGTCGAGGAGAACTCCGTGATCTCGATGGGCGTGTACCTCGGCCAGAGCACGAAGATCTACGATCGCGAAACGGGTGAAGTCAGCTATGGCCGTATCCCGGCCGGCTCGGTCGTCGTCGCCGGCAACCTGCCGTCGAAGGACGGCTCGCACAGCCTGTACTGCGCGGTGATCGTGAAGAAGGTCGACGCGAAGACTCGCGCCAAGGTCGGCCTGAACGAGCTGCTGCGAGGCGACTGATGGCCAAGCCGCGCACCGTGGTCGTCTACGGCATTCCGAACTGCGACACCGTGAAGAAGGCCCGCGTGTGGCTCGACGATCACGGCGTCGAGTTCGAGTTCCACGACTTCAAGAAGCTCGGCGTCAGCGCACCGCTCGTCGAGGACTGGCTGAAGGACGTGTCGCTCGACGCGCTCGTCAACAAGCGCGGCACGACGTGGCGCGGCCTGGACGATGCGATGAAGGCTGCCGCGGAAACGAAGTCCGGCGCGGTCGCGCTGATGATCCACAAGCCGTCGGTCATCAAGCGCCCCGTGCTCGTCGTCAACGGCCGCGTGAAATCGCTCGGTTTCGTGGCCGATCAGTACGCGGCGCTGTTTGCCGCCTAGGGCCGCCCGCGCTGCGCCCGCGCCGCGCACGACGTCCCCTCGCTGCCGGCCACCGCGCCGGCATTTTTTATCGAAAGTGGTCCGAACCATGTCCGCCACCCTAGCCCTTACCGAACAGCTGATCGCCCGCGCGTCCGTCACGCCCGACGACCAGCATTGCCAGCAGATCATGACCGAGCGCCTCGCCGCGCTCGGCTTCGAATGCGAGACCATCGCGTCGCACGGCGTGACCAACCTGTGGGCCGTCAAGCGCGGCACCGACGGCCGCGACGGCAAGCTGCTCGCGTTCGCGGGTCACACCGACGTCGTGCCGACCGGCCCGCTCGAGCAGTGGACCTCGCCGCCGTTTATTCCCGCACATCGCGACGGCAAGCTGTACGGCCGCGGCGCGGCCGACATGAAGACGTCGCTCGCGGCGTTCGTCGTCGCCTCCGAGGAATTCGTCGCGGCCCACCCCGGCCATCGCGGCGCGATCGCGTTCCTGATCACGAGCGACGAGGAAGGCCCGGCCACCGACGGCACCGTGAAGGTCGTCGAGCTGCTCGAAGCACGCGGCGAACGCCTCGACTACTGCATCGTCGGCGAGCCGACGTCGACCGCCGAACTCGGCGACGTCGTGAAGAACGGCCGACGCGGCTCGATGTCGGGCGAACTGATCGTCAAGGGCGTGCAGGGCCACATCGCATACCCGCACCTCGCGAAGAACCCGATCCACCTGCTCGCGCCGGCGCTCGCCGAGCTCGCCGCCGAACAGTGGGACGAAGGCAATGAATACTTCCCGCCGACCACCTGGCAGGTGTCGAACCTGCACGCAGGCACCGGCGCGACCAACGTGATTCCCGGCCACGCGGACCTGATGTTCAACTTCCGCTTTTCGACGGCGAGCACCGTCGAGGGCCTGCAGGCACGCGTGCATGCGATTCTCGACAAGCACGGCCTCGAGTACACGCTGAAGTGGTCGGTGAGCGGCCTGCCGTTCCTCACGCCGCGCGGCGACCTGTCGAACGCGCTGGAGAACGCGATCCGCGCCGAAACCGGCCTCACGACCGAACTGTCGACGACGGGCGGCACGTCCGACGGGCGCTTCATCGCGCGCATCTGCCCGCAGGTGATCGAGTTCGGCCCGCCGAACGGCAGCATCCACAAGATCGACGAACACATCGACGTGCGCTTCGTCGACCCGCTGAAGAACGTGTACCGCCGCGTGCTCGAACAACTGATTGCCTGATGGAGCCTCGCATGACGACACCTTTTGCAACCGTTCGCGACCTGCTGCGCTATGCGGTCACGCGCTTCTCGAAGGCGAAGCTCGCGTTCGGCCACGGCTCGGACAACGCGTACGATGAAGCCGCCTACCTCGTGCTGCACACGCTCGACCTGCCGCTCGACACGCTCGAGCCGTTCCTCGACGCTCGCCTGCTGCCCGACGAAATCGCGGCCGTGCTCGCGGTGATCGAACGACGCGCGACCGATCGCGTGCCGGCCGCGTATCTCACGCATGAAGCGTGGATGCACGGCCACCGCTTTTACGTCGACGAGCGCGTGATCGTGCCGCGCTCGTTCATCGGCGAGCTGCTCGACGACGGGCTGCAGCCGTACGTCGCCGATCCCGAACAGGTCGGCGCGGTGCTCGAGCTGTGCACCGGCTCCGGCTGCCTCGCGATCCTCGCGGCCAGCGCGTTCCCGAATGCCGAGATCGACGCGGTCGACCTGTCCGAGAAGGCACTCGAAGTCGCCGGGATCAACGTGCACCACTACGGCCTCGACGATCGCATCAAGCTGCATCACGGCGACCTCTACGCGCCGCTGCCCGCGTTCCGCGCCGAGCCCGACACGCGCTACGACGTGATCCTGACGAATCCGCCGTACGTGAACGCAACGTCGATGGCAGCCCTGCCGCCCGAATACCGGCACGAGCCGGAGATGGCGCTTGCGGGCGGCGACGATGGCATGGACATCGTGCGGCGCATCATCGCCGAAGCGCACAAGTGGCTGCACGACGACGGCGTGCTCGTCGTCGAGATCGGCAACGAGCGCGAGCATGTCGAAGCCGCGTTCGGCGGCCTCGAGCTCACGTGGCTGCCCACCAGCGCGGGCGACGACGCCGTGTTCCTGATCCAGGCGTCGGACCTGCCGCGCAAGGCCTGACGGCACGCCGCGACCGAACCGTGCGGTACGGCACACCGCTGTCCCGCACGGTTCGGTAAGATGCGCGTAAGCGGCCGTCGCGCCGCACGACTTCAGGAGTCCGTCACGCGCCCATGACCCTCGACTGGCTACACCTCGGCACCCTGATCCTGGCCATCCACGTGCTCGGGATCATCGCGGCGTGTCACGCGATCTTGAACACGCGCACGTCGCAAGGCGCGATCGCGTGGGCCGTGTCGCTCGCCGCGATGCCGTACCTGACGCTCATCCCCTACCTGTTCCTCGGCCGCAGCAAGTTCTCCGGCTACGTCGACGCGCGGCGCCACGAGATGGAAGCGCTGCGCACGCACACGCCGCGCACGCCGTGGCACGATGCGGACGCAACCGACGGGCTGGCCGCCGACGCGATCGGCCGGGCTGCCGTGCTCGCGCTCACGCGGCTGGGCGGAATGCCGTTCGTCGGCGGCAATGCGGTGCGCACGCTCGTAAACGGCGATGCAACCTTCTCGGCGATCCTGTCGGCGATCGACGCCGCGCGTGATTATGTGGTCGTGCAGTTCTTCATCGTGCGCGACGACGCGCTCGGCCAGACGCTGCGCGACGCGCTGCTCGCCCGCGCCGCGGCCGGCGTGCGCTGCTACCTGCTGTACGACAGCATCGGCAGCTTCGATCTGCCGCACAGCTACGTCGACACGTTGCGCCGCGGCGGCGTCGAGGTCCATCCGTTCGCGACCCACCGCAAGTTCGTCAACCGCTTCCAGCTCAACTTTCGCAACCATCGCAAGATCGTCGTCGTCGACGGCAATCGCGCATTCGTCGGCGGCCTCAACGTCGGCGTCGAATATCTCGGGGCGAACCGGCGCCTGTCGCCGTGGCGCGACACCCATATCGAGATCCGCGGCCCGGTGGTAGCCAGCATTCAGTACGTGTTCGCCGAAGACTGGCACTGGGCCACGCAGACGCTGCCGCCGCTCGCAGCGCCGCCGGAGGCGCTGCCCGACGACGCGATGCATTGCCTCGTCGTGCCGATGGGGCCAGCCGACAAACAGGAAACCGGCTCGCTGTTCTTCGTCGAGGCGATCAACACCGCGCGCGAACGGGTCTGGATCACGACGCCATATCTCGTGCCCGACGAAGCGGTGATCGCCGCGCTGAAGCTCGCGGTGATGCGCGGCGTCGACGTGCGCATCCTGATCCCGTGCCGGCGCGACCACTACGTCGTGTTCGAGGCGTCCAGGCTCTATGCGCGCGATCTCGTCGACGCGGGCGTCAAGGTGTTCCGCTACCGACCCGGCTTCCTGCACCAGAAGGTCGTGCTGATCGACCGCGTCGCCGCCGCGATCGGCAGCGCGAATCTCGACAACCGCTCGTTCCGGCTCAACTTCGAAATCATGGTACTGACCGTCGATCGCACGTTCGCCGACGAGGTCGAGGCGATGCTCGACGCCGATTTCGCGCAGGCCTACGAAGTCGATGCGAACGAGTATCGGCACTCGCCCGCGTGGCGGCGCATCGCGATGCATGTTGCGCGCCTGTTCGCGCCGATCCTGTAGCGGCCGCGCGAGCGCCGGACGTGCACCGCCCGGATGACGGCACACGCTTTCACGGCGTTCGGCTCGGCGGCGCGGCCACTGCCCGTTTGGTCCGGACAGCCCGGTCGCCCCTTCACTGCGTTACAACAGCTTGTCGATATCCGCCGCGATTTCCTCCGGCTTCGTCGACGGCGCGTAGCGCTTGACGATCCGCCCGTCACGGTCGATCAGGAATTTCGTGAAATTCCACTTGATCGCCTTGAGGCCAAGGATGCCGGGCGCCTCGTCGGTCAGGTAGCGGTACAGCGGATGCGCGTGGTCGCCCTTCACGTCAATCTTCGCGAACATCGGAAACGTGACGCCGTAGTTGCGCTCGCAGAATGCGCCGATCTGCGCGGCATCGCCCGGCTCCTGCTTGCCGAACTGGTTGCACGGGAAGCCGAGCACGAAGAAACCGCGCGCCGCGTACTGGTCGTACAGCTTCTGCAGGCCCGCATACTGCGGCGTGAAACCGCACTCGCTTGCGGTATTGACGATCAGCAGCACCTTGCCGCGGTACGCATCGAGCGACGCCGGTTCACCGGCGAGCGTCTCTGCGCTGAACGAATACAGGGTGGACATCGGGCACTCCTTTTACGAAACCGGATCGATGTGGAGTCTAGGCCAAATCGCGCCGTTGCGGCACCTGCCGAACGGCCGATATCCGGGGCGACGCGCGCGCAGTCTAGAATAGCGGTTTTGGTCAGTCATTCCTGCCGTGATTCGTTTCAATCAGTTCAGCCTTGCGCGCGGCACCAAGCCGCTGTTCGAATCGGCCTCGTTCGTGCTCAATCCCGGCGAAAAGGCCGGCCTGATCGGCGCGAACGGCGCCGGCAAATCGACGCTGTTCTCGGTCCTGCGCGGCGAGCTGCATTCCGACGGCGGCGATTTCGCGATGCCGCCGTCGTGGCGGATCGCCCATGTGTCGCAGGAAACGCCCGCCGTCGACCGTTCGGCGCTCGACTACACGCTCGATGGCGACACCGCGCTGCGCGAGATCGAAGCGCGCATCGCCGCCGCCTCGGCCGCGCATGACGGCGCGGCCGAGGCCGACGCGCATGCGGCCTTCGCCGACGCCGACGGCTATACCGCGCCGGCGCGCGCCGAAGCGCTGCTGCTCGGCCTCGGCTTCACGCTCGCGCAGACGCGCGAGTCGGTCGCCAGCTTCTCCGGCGGCTGGCGCATGCGGCTGAACCTCGCACAGGCGCTGATGTGCCGCTCCGACCTGCTGCTGCTCGACGAACCGACCAACCACCTCGACCTCGACGCGATCGTCTGGCTCGAGGACTGGCTGCATCGCTACGCCGGCACGCTCGTCGTGATTTCGCACGACCGCGAATTCCTCGACTCGATCTGCAACGTCACGCTGCATCTGGAAAATCGCCAGGTGAAGCGCTACGGCGGCAATTACTCGCAGTTCGAAGTGCTGCGTGCGCAGCAACTGGCGTTGCAGCAAAACGCATATGAAAAGCAGCAGAAGACGATCGAGCACCTGCAGAGCTTCGTCGACCGCTTCAAGGCCAAGGCGACCAAGGCCAAGCAGGCGCAAAGCCGGATGAAGGCGCTCGAGAAGATGGAGCTGATCGCGCCCGCGCACATCGCATCACCGTTCACCTTCGAGTTCCGTACGCCGGATGCCGCACCGAATCCGATGATGGTGATGGAGGATGTCCGCTGCGGCTACCATGCCGACGACGGCACGGACATCCCGATCGTCGAACGCGTGGCGCTGTCGATCCAGAACGGCCAGCGCATCGGCCTGCTCGGCGCGAACGGCCAGGGCAAGTCGACGCTGATCAAGACGCTGGCCGGCACACTCGCGCCGCTGTCGGGCCACGTGCGCGACGGCAAGGGGCTGACGATCGGCTATTTCGCGCAGCACCAGCTCGAAACGCTGCGCGAGGACGATTCGCCGCTCGCGCATCTCGCACGGCTCGCTCCCGATACGCGAGAGCAGGAACTGCGTGATTTCCTCGGCGGCTTCAATTTCTCGGGCGACATGGCGACGAGCCCGGTCGGCCCGTTCTCGGGCGGCGAGAAAGCGCGGCTCGCGCTCGCGCTGATCATCTGGCAGAAGCCGAACCTGCTGCTGCTCGACGAACCGACCAACCACCTCGACCTCGAAACGCGTCACGCGCTGACGATGGCGCTCGCTCAGTTCGAAGGCACGCTGATCCTCGTCTCGCACGACCGCCACCTGCTGCGCGCGACCACCGACCAGTTCATGCTTGTCGCGAAGCACCGTCTGCAGCCGTTCGACGGCGATCTCGACGATTACCGCGACTGGCTGCTGCAGCATGCGGCCGAGCAGCGCGCGGCCGCAAAGGCCGACAGCGCGGCGGCAGCGGGCGCGGACCCGGGTGTCAACCGCAAGGATCAGAAACGTGTGGCGGCCGAGGAGCGCCAGCGGCTGTCGCAGTTGAAGAAGCCGCTGCAGAACCGCATCACGAAGCTCGAAAAGGAAATGGAAACGCTGCACGCGGAGAAGGCGCGCCTCGACGCGTTCGTCGCGGATCCGGCGAGCTACGAGGCCGCGCGCAAGACAGAACTGACCGACGCGATCCGCAAGCTCGGCGAGGTCAATACCCGGCTCGAAACGGTCGAGGCGGACTGGCTCGCCGTGCAGGAAGAGCTCGAGCAGATCGGCTGACCACAGCCCGGGCGCCGCCGGCCGATCGCTTCATCGGCCACGCGCGGCCTCCCCGGGAGCGTCAATGCCCGACGCACCCGCCCGGTTGCGCCGGGCCCGGAAACGACAAGGCCGGGCGCCCGGGCCCGGCCTTGTCGTCATTGTCGCATTCGCCGTTGTTGCGTCGGCCGTCCGTCGGCCCCGCCGCTCGCTCAACGCCGCGGCAACGTATCGCGCGGCATCTGCTCGTCGTCGTCCATCAGATGACGTCGCCCTTCAGTCGGCCGGCGGATCGCCGCGGCAACCTCCGCTTCCGTTACGTCCTCGGACACGACCCGGCGCGCGAGGCGCCCTTCATCGTCGATCCACTCGACGATCCGACATCCACCGCCCCACGGCTGAACGATCGGCTCCGACACGCGGCAGCCCCGCAGGTTGTAACTGCGTCCGCCCGACGTTTCCCCATACTGTTTGAACATAGGTTCCCTTCGCATTGCGCGGTTCGACAATCCGGCAAAGGATAGGGAAAAGCGATGTCCGGCGGGTTACATCAGCCTACATATTCTTTACAACGAATTACGCGACAGATCGCGATCGGCCGGCACGCGCGGGTGCCAGCCACGCACGGTCATTCGAGATCGCGCACGCGGTCGATGGCCTGCTCGATCCGCTCGACGGCCATCACGTTCAGCCCTTCGATCGGCTGTTTCGGCGCATTCGCCTTCGGGATCAGCGCCGCGGTGAAACCGAGCTTCGCCGCCTCGCGAAGGCGCTCCTGCCCGCGCGGAGACGGCCGGATCTCGCCCGCCAGCCCCACTTCGCCGAACACGATCAGGCCCTTCGGCAGCGCCTTGTTGCGCATCGACGAATGGATTGCGAGCAGCACCGCGAGGTCGGCGGCCGGTTCGGTGATCTTCACGCCACCCACCGCGTTCAGGAACACGTCCTGATCGAAACACGCGATGCCCGCGTGCCGATGCAGCACCGCGAGCAGCATCGCGAGCCGGTTCTGTTCGAGGCCGACCGCGAGCCGGCGCGGGTTCGGCACGTGGGCCGTATCGACGAGCGCCTGGATTTCGACGAGCAGCGGGCGCGTGCCCTCCTGGGTGACGAGCACGCAGGAACCCGGCACGACCTGCTCGTGCTGCGACAGGAACAGCGCGGACGGGTTCGCGACACCGCGCAGCCCGCGCTCGGTCATCGCGAACACGCCGAGTTCGTTGACCGCGCCGAAGCGGTTCTTGAACGCGCGCACGAGCCGGAACGACGAATGCGTGTCGCCCTCGAAGTACAGCACCGTATCGACGATGTGCTCGAGCACGCGCGGACCGGCGAGGTTGCCCTCCTTCGTCACGTGCCCGACCATGATGATCGCGGTGCCGGACTGCTTCGCGATGCGCGTGAGCTGGGCCGCACACTCGCGCACCTGGGCCACCGAACCGGGCGCCGACGTCAGCGCTTCGGAATAGACGGTCTGGATCGAGTCGATAACGGCGACGTCCGGCCGTTCCGCGTCGATCGCGGCCTGGATCTTCTCGAGCTGGATTTCGGCGAGCAGCTTCAGCTCGGCCGCCGGCGCGCCGCCGTCGAGCAGCGCGAGCCGTTGCGCACGCAACGCGATCTGCGCAGCCGATTCCTCGCCACTGATGTAGAGTGCACGACGCTCGCTGGCGATGTCCGCGAGAGACTGCAGCAATAGCGTCGACTTGCCGATGCCCGGATCGCCGCCGATCAGCACGACGCCGCCCGGCACCAGCCCGCCGCCCAGCACGCGGTCGAATTCGCCGATGCCGGTGGAGAAGCGCGGCACGTCGGCCGCCTCGATGTCGACGAGCCGCTGCACGGGCGCCCGCTTCGCGAGCGACTGGAAGCGATGGGCTGCCGGCGACTCGGCGACCGATTCGACGAGCGTGTTCCAGGCCTGGCAAGACGGGCATTGCCCCTGCCATTTCGGGGTTTGTCCGCCGCACTCGCTGCAGACGTAGACGGTTTTCTGTTTGGCCACGCGTGCTGCCCTTATTCCGCGCGCACCGGCACGCGGCCGGCGACCGCGCACATCAGTTCATAGCCGATGGTCCCGCAATGGCGCGCGACGTCGTCGATCGGCAGCGCGTTGCCCCACAGCTCGACCCGCGCACCGACCCCGGCCTGCGGGCATGGCGTCAGGTCGACGGTAATCATGTCCATCGACACGCGGCCGACGATCCGTGTGCGGATCCCGTCGACGATCACCGGCGTGCCCTCGGGCGCGACGCGCGGATAGCCGTCCGCATAGCCGCAGGCGACGACGCCGATGCGCATCGGCGCCTGCGCGGAGAACGTCGAGCCGTAGCCGATCGCCTGCCCCTTCGCGATCGTCTGCACGGCGATCAACTCGGACGCGAGCGTCATCGCAGGCTTCAGGCCCGTGTCGGCAATGTCGGCCGACAGCCCCGACGGCGATGCGCCATACAGGACGATCCCCGGCCGCACCCAGTCGAAGTGCGTATCCGGATGCCACAGCACGGCCGCCGAATTCGCGAGGCTGCGCGCACCGGCGATGTTTTCCGCGCCGCGCTCGAACGTCGCGAGCTGCTCGGCGACGCCACGCTCGTTGTCGGCGTCCGAAAAATGGGTCATCAACGTGATCTGGCCGATGCCGGGGCACGCACGGGCGCGCTCCCACGCGGCGCGGTATTTCTCCGGCGTGTAACCCAGCCGGTTCATCCCGCTGTTCATCTTGAGCTGCACGTTGACGGGCTTCGACAGCCGCGCCGTCTCCAACATCCGCATCTGCTCGTCGTTGTGGACGGTGGTCGTCAGGCTGTAGCGATCGATCACGTCGATGTCGGTCGAGCGGAAGAACCCTTCGAGCAGCAGGATCGGGCCGGCCCAGCCGAGCTCGCGCAGTTTCACGGCCTCGTCGAGGTCGAGCAGGCCGAAGCCGTCGGTGCCGCGCAGGCCGGGAAACACGCGCGCGAGACCGTGGCCGTACGCGTTGGCCTTGACGACCGCCCAGACCTTGGACGGGCCGGCAAATCGGCGGACGACGGAGAGATTGTTCGCGAGAGCGGCGGTATGGATGGTGGCGGAGATCGGGCGCGGCATGGGAAATTTACGTAAAGACGCTTGCGAATCATCAGCTTACCGCGCCTTTTGAGCACCGAAGCCGACAATTTGCGGAACGATCGGGGAATCTTGCTAGTCCGAATTCGCGTATTTTCATGTTATAAAGCCGTGCGCACAACCCATTTCGAACGGAATAAGCCGATCGCATACCAGGCGGCCTACGCGGCCCTGCCGCAGCGACGAAAGCATCGCATCAGATGAAAAAAGGTTTTTACACCATCATGGCCGCGCAGTTTTTCTCGTCGTTGGCCGACAATGCGCTTCTCATCGCCGCCATCGCCCTGCTGAAAGACCTCCACGCCCCCAACTGGATGACACCGCTGCTCAAGCTGTTCTTCGTGTTGTCCTACGTGGTGCTGGCGGCGTATGTCGGTGCGTTCGCCGACTCGCGCCCGAAGGGCCGTGTGATGTTCATCACCAACTCGATCAAGGTGGTCGGCTGCCTGATCATGCTGTTCGGCGCTCATCCGCTGATCGCGTACGGGATCGTCGGATTCGGCGCCGCGGCCTACTCGCCCGCGAAATACGGCATTCTGACCGAGCTGCTGCCGGCCGACAGGCTCGTCGCTGCGAACGGCTGGATCGAAGGCACGACCGTCAGCTCGATCATCCTCGGCACCGTGCTCGGCGGCGCGCTGATCAGCCCGCACATCGCATCGCACGTGATCGCGCACACGCCAGCCTGGATCGCCACTCCTGCCGAAGCGGCGATGGCGATCATCATGGCGATCTACGTGATCGCCGCGCTGTTCAACCTGCGCATTCCCGATACCGGTGCCCGCTACCCGAAGCAGGAACGCGGCCCGGTCAAGCTCCTCACGGATTTCGCCGACTGCTTCATGGTGCTGTGGCGCGACAAGCTCGGCCAGATCTCGCTGGCAGTCACGACGCTGTTCTGGGGCGCCGGCGCGACGCTGCAGTTCATCGTGCTGAAGTGGGCTGAAGTGTCGCTCGGCATGTCGCTGTCGGAAGGCGCAATCCTGCAGGCCGTGGTCGCGGTCGGCGTCGCGGCCGGCGCAATCGCCGCCGCCGCGCGGATCCCGCTGAAGAAGTCGCTGACCGTGCTGCCCGTCGGCATCATCATGGGCATCGCGGTGATGTTGATGGCGTTCTACACCCGCGACCTGTTCCCGCCGCACTGGGCCGTGCACTTCGGCCATCTGCGCCTGCCCGTCTACCTGATCGTCGCGTACATCTTCCTGATCGGAGTCGGTGCGTTGTCCGGCTACTTCGTCGTTCCGATGAACGCGTTGCTGCAACATCGCGGCCACGTGCTGCTGTCGGCCGGCCACTCGATCGCGGTGCAGAACTTCAACGAGAACCTGTCCGTGCTCGTGATGCTGTGCCTGTATGCGGTGCTCGTGTGGCTCGACGTGCCGGTCGGCGTCGTGATCGTGCTGTTCGGCACGTTCGTGTGCCTGACGATGTGGCTCGTGATGCGCCGCCACCAGGCGAACCAGCGCCAGTTCGACTCGGTCGCACTGATCGGCGAATCGCGGCACTGACGCTACACTTGCCGTTTCCGTCCGCCGGCGCCGGTCTTCGAACCGGCGCGTTGCCCCGATGACGCACCCGATACCCAACATCCTGACGATCGCCGGCTCCGATTCGGGCGGCGGCGCAGGCATCCAGGCCGACCTGAAGACCTTTTCCGCGCTCGGCGCGTATGGCGCGAGCGTGATCACGGCGCTGACCGCCCAGAACACGCGCGGCGTGACCGGCGTGCACACGCCGGACGCAGCGTTCGTGACCGCGCAGCTCGACGCGGTGTTCGGCGACATCCGCATCGATGCGGTCAAGATCGGGATGCTCGCGAACGCGGCGATCGTGCACGCGGTCGCCGACGCGCTGCGCCATTACGCACCGCGCTTCGTCGTGCTCGACACGGTGATGATCTCGAAGAGCTCGCACGCGCTGCTCGCGCCCGATGCCGTCGACGCGTTGCGCGATGTGCTGCTGCCGCTCGCGACGGTCGTGACGCCGAACCTGCCCGAGGCGGCCGCGCTGCTGAACGATGTGCCCGCAACCACCGAAAACGACATGGCCCGGCAAGGCCGGGCCTTGCTGCAGACGGGCGCGCGCGCCGTGCTGATGAAAGGCGGCCACCTGCCTGACGCGGCCGCGAGCCCTGACTGGCTCGTCGAAGCGACACGCACCGTGCGGCTCGAGGGCGCACGCGTGCCGGTCAGCAACACGCACGGCACCGGCTGCACGCTGTCGTCGGCGATCGCCGCGCTGCTGCCGCAGCAGCCCGATCTCGAGAGCGCGGTGCGCGAAGCGAAGGTCTATCTGACCGGCGCAATTGCCGCGAGCGGCCAGCTCGACGTCGGCCACGGCGTCGGCCCCGTCCATCACTTCCATCGTTGGTGGTAAGCGCCGGCTGACGCAGCGTCAGTGGTCCTGCGCGGCGAACGCCCGCGCACGCGCCGGCCAGTCGTCCGGGACGATGAAGCCGCGCGCCGTCTCCCGCCATACCCCGTCGCCGTCCTGTCGATGCACGCCGATCAGCGCAGGCGCCTGGCGCGCCGTCAATACGGACGGCAGCTCGAGCGAGTGCGCCAGCGGTTCGGGCGCGGCGTCGGGCGCCAACCGCCGCGGCGCGAGCCACGCCAGCCGCGGCAGCACGTTCCACGCCGCGCCGTCGGGTTGCGCGGCGGCCCAGGCCGGCCACTGCGCATGCGTGAGCCAGAACCCACGCGGATGATCGGCCGCGATTTCCGCGGCCACCGGCGGCAGCGGCACGCCGTGCGGATAGAACAGCCAGCCCTTGATGAACATCTGCGCATCGGACGGCGCGCCGTAGCCGAGCAGTGCGAACCCGTGGCGATCGCTCAGCCGCAACTGATGCTCGAGCAACCGGCTGCGCTTGCGGTCGAGGCGATCGACGAGATTCGGCCCGACGAAATCCGCGAGCGATGCGTCGCCGTCCACCGGCGCGCATAGATAGCACTTCACCGCGAGTTCCCAGTGCAGGCGCTGCCCGCCCGGCGCATCGACGAGAAAATCGACTTCGCCGAGCGTCTTGCCGTTGCTGCGCAGCGGCAGATTGGCGGCGACGAGCCGCAGCGACGGCCCGTGCGTGAGGAAATACTCGAGCAGGCATTCGGCATAGCGGCCGAGTCGCACGGGTCGTAGCCCGTCGAGCACGCGGTGCAGCGGCTCCGGCGCGGCATCGAGCGCGACGAGCCACGCTTCGACGGCCACCCGCTCGACCGCGTCCGACCACGGATGCGCGAGCGGCGCGCCGGGCGCCGCGGTAAGCAGGCTCGGGCTCGCGAGGAGCCAGCCCAGATCGCGGACCGCGGCATCGTGCAGCGTATCGACGAACGCGAACGCCGCACCGGGCGTCATTGTCCGGCCGGCCCGTTCGCGTCGACACCGTCCGCCTGCCGGAACGTATCGCGCGCCAGGCACAGGTCGGCCCACGCCTTCGACTTGTCCTGCAGGCTGCGCAGCAGGTACGCAGGGTGATAGGTAACGATCACCGGCACGCCTTCGTACGTGTGCACGCGGCCGCGCAGCGAGGCAATGCTCGCGTCCGTCTTCAGCAGCGTCTGCGCGGCGAAGCGGCCGAGCGCGACGATCAGCTTCGGCTTCACGAGCGCGACCTGGCGCTGCAGGTACGGTTCGCAGCGCGCGACCTCGTCCGGTTCCGGATTACGGTTGCCCGGCGGGCGGCACTTGATCACGTTCGCGATGTAGACGTTATCGCCGCGCTTGAGCGCGAGCGACTGCAGCATGTTGTCGAGCAGCTTGCCCGCCTGGCCGACGAACGGCTCGCCCTGCTTGTCCTCGTTCTCGCCGGGCGCCTCGCCGATCAGCATCCAGTCCGCTTCTCGATCGCCCACACCGAATACGGTATTGGTGCGCTTCTCGCACAGGCGGCAGCTCGTGCAACCGGCGACGCGTGCGGCCAGCGCATCCCAGTCGAGCATCGCCACCGGGGGTGCGGCGGGACGTGCTTCGTCCGGCGGCAGCGGATCGCCGGGGGGCGCCGCGTCGAACCAGGCGAAATCGTCTTCGGTGACGGGCGGCATGTCGTCCGCGGCAGCGGCCGGTGCGGGCTTGGTGGACGCGCGGTCGTCATCGCTCGCGACACGTGCGGCCGAACCGGCTTCGCCCGCCGGTGCCGCATCGCGTGCGGTTGCGCCGACCGGCGGCGTATCGTCACGTGCGAGTGCACGCGTCGCAGGCGGCTGCGTGTCGCGAGACTGCTCCGCGACCGGCCGGGGCGTTGCCGCGACGGTTGCGGTCGCAACGGCGGAGACGTTGTCCGCCGCGCCGGACTCGGCCGTCGGCGTTGCGCCCGCTTCATCGCTTTGCGCACGCTGCCCGCGCCGCACCCACATTTGCGCGAGCCCCATTTCCTCGAGCGCTGCTTCAGCCCACGCCATGCGCGTCCCCTTCGTCCTTGTTCAGCGTCAGACGCATCACGATCGCGTCCTCCCGGCTGCGATGCCGCGCCGGATAGTAGTTCTTGCGCCGGCCGATCGTCACGAAGCCGAAGCGCTCGTACAGATGGATCGCGCGCAGATTGGACGGCCGCACCTCGAGCAGCACGCCGTCGAGCCGTTCGGCGCGCGAGATACGCACGGCTTCGCGCAGCAGCGCGAGGCCCGCGCCCGACTGCTGGGCCGCCGGGGCGACGCACAGGTTCAGCAGGTGCATCTCGTCGATGACCGGCATCAGCACGCAATAGCCGACGAGCGCGCCCGTCACGTGCCGCAGGCACACACCGAAATAGCCGTTGCGCAGCGAATCCTCGAAATTGCCGCGGCTCCACGGGAATTCGTACGCGACCTGCTCGATCGCGACGACTTCGTCGAGATCGGTATCCGTCATCGGCGACAGATAGCGGTCGCTCAACAATACGCCCGTCATCCTTTCTCTCCGCCCGTCTGCGCGGCGCGGGCCGCGATGCGCTCGGCGGTGGTCTGCGCGACCTTGTCGCGCACGTACTCCGGTGCCGCCTGGTCGGCCGGCACCGTACGGCCGGCGCGGAACGCCCGCAGCGCGGCATGCGCGACCGCCAGCGCATGGGGCAACGCTTCCCCGTCGACCACGGCCGCGGCGGCCGCGGCCGGCAACTGCGTGCCGAATGCGGCCGCCGCATTGCCAGCGAGCGTGAACGGCGCGTCGGGCACGCCGACGGCGCCCGGCGCATCGAGCGACGCAGGATGCACCGTGCGCCAGTCGCCCGCCTGATCGTCCCACGCGAAGTCGGCCCAGTATGCTTCGTCCATTCGCGCATCGAGCGCGGCCAGCACGCGCGTCGTGCCGGGCGCGCGTAGCCGCGCATGCTCGGCGCACGCGAGCAGCGTGCTGACCGGCACGACCGGCAGCCCGCACCCGAACGCGAGACCCTGGGTAATGCCGGTCGCGGTACGCAGCCCGGTAAACGAGCCGGGGCCCGCGCCGAATGCGATTGCGTCGCAATCGGCGAGCGTGAGGCCCGATTCGGCGAAGAGCGCCTGGATGGCCGGCAGCACGCGCGTGCTCGACACGGCGCCCGTCAGCTCATGGCGGACCCAAGTTTGCGGGGTGGAAACGGCGTCATCGGCCGGAGCCGAGCGCAGCAGCGCGACCGAGCAGTATTCGGTCGACGTATCGATGGCGAGGAGCACTGTTTGCGTCATGGCCGACATTGTAATGCGGCGCCCCGTTCCCACGGGCGATCGGGCCCGATCTGTGCGCGCGTTCGGCGCCGGCGGCGGTTTGGAAGGATCGCTCGACCCCGCGCGGCGGTCCGCTTGTTAAGATCGCCCGACCTGAAACCCTTACGGAGACACCCGATGAGCGAACTCACCGCCCAATTCGACCAGGCCCAGATCGACGTCAAGCAACTGACGGAACGGCCGGGCAACCTGACCCTGCTGCGCCTGTATGCGCTCTTCAAGCAGGCAACTGACGGCGACGCACACGGCGACAAGCCGGGCTTCACCGACATCGTCGGCAAGTACAAGTACGACGCGTGGGAAGCGCTGAAAGGCACGACCCAGGATGCGGCGAAGCAGCAGTACATCGAACTCGTCGAATCGCTGAAGAACGGCACGGCTTCCTGACCGAACCACGCCCGTCGCAATAAGCAATCAAATCAGTGGCGCAGCGCAGCAAAAGTCTTTATAATGCGGCCTGCGTCATCCCCGCGCTCGGCTCGCATGCCGTTCCGGCCCGACGCCTCGTAGCGTTAAGCTCCAATCCGGTTTAGAACCTGTCCCCTCCTGCTTCGACCCTCGCGGTCGTCACTTATCAGGCTGGCGGCCCCGCTCCAGAAGCGCGCCGCACCCAAAACAGCTTCTAATGCCTCATCCGCCGACTGTTCGGCGGATTGCACCCGTTTCCCGATTTGCTCGCTGAATCCGACGACTTGGGTATGCGCGATTGGCGCCGACGTTTCACCCACTGTGTTTCAAGGATTGTTATGACTTCGAGCATCAACTCCAGCCCGCTCAACGCGATCGCCGACCAGGCGCTCGGTCTCGACGACGCCGCCGTACCGGCCGCGGTCGAACCGGCGTCGGACGAGCCGAGCTTCGCGTCGCTCGGGTTGTCGCCGGAGATCGTCTCCGCGCTGCAGGCCGCCGGCTATGTGAAGCCGACGCCGGTCCAGCAGCGCGCGATTCCGGCCGGCATCGCCGGCCGCGACCTGCTGGTGTCGAGCCCGACCGGTTCGGGCAAGACGGCCGCATTCATGCTGCCCGCGATCGAACGCTTCGCGCAGCTCCAGAAGACGCTGGCGCAGCAGCCGCGCGCGCCGCGCGAACCGAACCAGGGCGACCGCCGTGCGCGCCGCCCGCAACCTGTCGCGCGCCCGGGCCTGCTCGTGCTGACGCCGACCCGTGAACTCGCGATGCAGGTCACCACGGCCGCGTCGACCTACGGCAAGCACCTGAAGCGCCTGCGCACGGTCAGCATCCTCGGCGGCGTCGCCTACGGCCAGCAGCTGATGCTGCTCGCGAAGAACCCCGAAATCCTGGTCGCCACGCCGGGCCGCCTGCTCGACCACCTCGAGCGCGGCCGTATCGACCTGTCCGAGCTGAAGATGCTCGTGCTCGACGAAGCCGACCGCATGCTCGACATGGGCTTCATCGACGACATCGAGACGATCGTCGCCGCGACGCCCGCGTCGCGCCAGACGATGCTGTTCTCGGCCACGCTCGACGGCAAGATCGGTTCGCTGACGAGCCGCCTGCTGAAGGATCCGGAGCGCATCGAGATCCAGCAGCGCCTCGAGTCGCGCGCGAACATCGCGCAGACCGTGCACTACGTCGACGACCGCGACCACAAGGATCGCCTGCTCGATCACCTGCTGCGCGACGACGCGCTCGACCAGGCGATCATCTTCACGGCAACCAAGATCGACGCCGACCAGCTCGCCGGCCGTCTCGCCGACGCTGGCTTCGAATCGGCCGCGCTGCACGGCGACCTGCCGCAGGGCGCGCGTAACCGCACGATCCGAGCGCTGCGCGAGCGCCGCGTGCGCGTGCTGGTCGCGACCGACGTCGCGGCCCGCGGCATCGACATCCCGGGCATCACGCACGTGTTCAACTACGACCTGCCGAAGTTCGCGGAAGACTACGTGCACCGTATCGGCCGTACGGGCCGTGCCGGCCGTTCGGGCACCGCGGTGAGCCTCGTGCACCACGCCGAACAAGGCGCGCTCAAGCGCATCGAGCGCTTCGTGCGCTCGCCGCTGCCGGTCAACGTGATCGAAGGCTTCGAGCCGCGCAAGGCACCCCTGCGCAACGATCGCGGCACTGGCGGCCGCGGCCGTCCGGGCGGCGGTAACGGCGGTCGTCGTTTCGGCGGCAAGCCCGGCGGCGGTCATGGCGGCAACGGCCGCAGCTACGGCGGCGGCAATGGCGGCGGCTGGAGCGGCAAGCCCGGCGGCAGCCGTGACGGCGGCCCGCGTCGCGACGGCCAGCGTAGCAGCGGCCCGCGTCGCAGCAATTCGGCGTCGTAAGAACGCCCGGGCGGCCCTGCGCCGCCCCGCCCATCCGGCAGACCGGCGCACCCGCGCCGGTTTTTTTTCGTCCGACGCCAAATTTCACGATACAAAAAATTTTTTTGCGTCGTAAAAAATCATGCTGCGCAGCACAACCTTACAATTGCGAGATGGGAAAAATCGTTTCTCATTGCGGAATAAAACTCGCAAACCATTGATTAAAAACAATTAAAAAGTTTAGCGCTTCTTGAGCCAACCCCTGTTTCGCTCTGATCGGTTTGCCTACACTCTTATACAAGACTTCCCGGAACGGCGCGCACCCTGCCCCCGTTTCGAGAACAGCACCAGTACCTTCCGATTCGACGATCTGGCAACACACCGCATCAAGGAGCTCATCATGTCGCGACAGCAACAGACACAGGAACTGCAAACGCAATGGGAAACCGATCCGCGCTGGAAGGGCATCAAGCGCAGCTACACGGCTGAGGACGTGGTTCGCCTGCGCGGCTCGATCGCCGTCGAGCACACGCTGGCCAAGCGCGGCGCGGAAAAGCTGTGGAGCCTCATCAACGAAGAGCCGTTCGTCAACGCGCTCGGTGCGCTGACCGGCAATCAGGCGATGCAGCAGGTGAAGGCCGGCCTGAAGGCAATCTACCTGTCCGGCTGGCAGGTGGCCGGCGACGCGAACGTCGCGGGCGAAATGTACCCGGATCAGTCGCTGTACCCGGCGAACTCGGTGCCGCTCGTCGTCAAGCGCATCAACAACACGCTGACGCGTGCCGACCAGATCCAGTGGTCCGAAGGCAAGAACCCGGGCGACGAAGGCTACGTGGACTTCTTCGCGCCGATCGTTGCCGATGCGGAGGCCGGCTTCGGCGGCGTGCTGAACGCGTTCGAACTGATGAAGGCGATGATCGAGGCAGGCGCATCGGGCGTCCACTTCGAGGACCAGCTCGCGTCGGTGAAGAAGTGCGGCCACATGGGCGGCAAGGTGCTCGTGCCGACGCGCGAAGCGGTCGCGAAGCTCACGGCGGCGCGTCTCGCGGCGGACGTGATGGGCACGCCGACCGTGCTGGTCGCGCGGACCGACGCGGAAGCGGCGGACCTGATCACGTCCGACATCGACGACAACGACAAGCCGTTCCTGACGGGCGAGCGCACGGTCGAAGGCTTCTTCCGCACGAAGCCGGGCATCGGGCAGGCGATCTCGCGCGGCCTCGCGTATGCGCCGTACGCCGACCTCGTGTGGTGCGAAACGGGCAAGCCGGATCTCGAGTACGCGAAGAAATTCGCGGAAGCGATCCACAAGCAGTTCCCGGGCAAGATGCTGTCGTACAACTGTTCGCCGTCGTTCAACTGGAAGAAGAACCTCGACGACGCGACGATCGCGAAGTTCCAGAAGGAGCTCGGCGCGATGGGCTACAAGTTCCAGTTCATCACGCTGGCCGGCTTCCATGCGCTGAACTACTCGATGTTCAACCTCGCGCACGGCTATGCCCGCACGCAGATGAGCGCGTTCGTCGAACTGCAGCAGGCCGAGTTCGCGGCGGCGGACAAGGGCTTCACGGCCGTCAAGCACCAGCGCGAAGTCGGCACCGGCTACTTCGACGCGGTCACGCAGACGGTCGAGCGCGAAGCCTCGACGACCGCACTGCACGGCTCGACCGAAGACGAACAGTTCTTCGACGGCAAGAAGGTCGCATAACGCGCGAAAGAAAGCGTCACGCCGTTGCCCGCCCGTCACGCGACGGCGCGGCATCGGCTGCACGGGACAACAATCAGGGAGGAGACGGCAGGCGCGCGGTGACCCGTGCGACCCGCCGCGCGGCCTGCGGCCGCCAGCAACGACGCGCGCCGGCTTCGTCCGGCGCGCCTTTTTTCGGCGGCGCTGCCGTGCCGCCGCCCGCGGCCATACACGGCGCCGCATCTACCGATAGACGATCACTGGAATTTTCGTATGGGTCAGCACGCGCTGCGTTTCGCTGCCGATCAGCAGACTGCCGAGCCCACGGCGTCCGTGCGACGCCATGAAGATCACGTCGCAGCCGCCGCGTTCGGCCGCCTCGATGATGCCGAGGTACGGCGAGGGGTGCACGCTGGTCCAGCTGTCGCAGACGACGCCAGCTGCCTTCGCGGCCGCCTGCACGTCGTCGAGGTGTGCGCGCGCCTCGCGCTCGCTGCGCGCCCGGAAATCGGCGGGCGGTTCGATGATCACTTCGGAAAATGGCGAGTACGGATACTGCGGCAGGCACGCATAGGCCGTGACCTGCGCGCCGACCGCACGCGCCAGATCGATCGCGCCGTCGATCGCCTTCTGCGACAGCTCGGAACCGTCGGTTGGAACGAGGATGTGCCGGAACATCGCGCCCTCCTGCGTCAGACGCACCGCGCGCGCCGCGAACCCATGCGGGCCGGCCCGGGCGCGTCGCGCATGCCAGTTTCGATTGTAGTGCGCGAAACCGGGCGACCGGCGCCGGCAGCGGGTTCGCCCTCATATCGGAAACGCGCGGACGGGCGCGCCCTACTCGCCCCAATACCCGGGCCGTTCGTAAGTATGTTTCAGGTAATCGAGAAACAGGCGCACGCGCAGCGGCAGGTGGCGGCGCTGCGGAAACACCGCGTGGATGCCGATCGGCGGCGCCGCGAACGCGTCGAGCACGCTGACGAGGCGGCCGGCCGCGATGTCGTCGCCGACCTCCCACCACGATCGCCATGCCAGGCCATGGCCGGCAAGACACCACTCGTGCAGCACCGCGCCGTCCGAGCATTCCATCGTGCCGTTCACGCGGATCGACACGACCTTGTCGTCCTCCTGGAACACCCAGCCGCGTTGCTGGTTGGCGTTCGCGGCCAGCGCGAGGCAGTTGTGGCGCGCGAGTTCCGCGAGCGTGGCCGGCGTGCCGCGTCGCGCGAGATACGCGGGGGACGCGACGCACACGCGCCGGTTCTCGCCGAGCTTCAGCGACACCAGCGACGAATCGGGCAACTCGCCGAGCCGCACCGCGCAATCGAACCCTTCGTTGACGAGATCGACCATCCGGTCGGAGAGGTCGAGCGTGACCGACACGTCCGGATGCGCGCCACTGAATTCGGGCACGAGCGGCGCGACGTGGCGGCGGCCGAAACCGGCCGGCGCGGAAATGCGCAGGTGGCCGCTCGCCTTCACGCCGCCAGCGGACACGCTCGCCTCCGCGTTCTGCATGTCATTGATGATCCGCTGGCAATCCTCGAGGAAGGCCGACCCCTCGAAGGTCAGTGTGAGCTTGCGGGTCGTGCGCACCAGCAGCTTGACGCCGAGCCGCTCCTCGAGCGCGTCGAGGCGGCGGCCGATGATCGCCGGTGCGACGCCTTCCGCATGCGCCGCCGCCGACAGGCTGCCCTTCGCCGCGACTGCGGCGAACGTTTCGATCTGTTTGAACCGGTCCATGACTCGCCAGGGCGGCGCTCCCGCCCTTCAAATAGCTTGAGCGGTCAAGATTATGTATATGAAAGTAAAAGATCAAGTGATGATTAGCGTCTTTTTTAGCATCTGCCATCACGAATAGAATCGACCCGACCTCTGAAACTGGAGCGCAAGGCTATGTCGGCCACAACGACACTCTCCTCTCCCGACGCAATCCTCTTCGACGCATTCGGTACGTTGTTCGACGTGCATGCGGTCGTGGCCGCGGCAGAGCAGATGTTTCCCGGTCACGGGGAGCGGTTGTCGCAGCTGTGGCGACGCAAGCAAATCGAATATTCGCAGTTGCGCACGCTCGCCGATCCGTCCGGCGCCCGCTATCGCCCGTTCCGCGACATCACGCTCGACGCGCTGCGGTTCGCCGCGCGCGTGCTCGGCCTCGCGCTGAACAGCGCGGCCGAGAAGCGGCTGATGGACGAATACGCGTGCCTGTCCACCTATCCCGACACGGTGCCCGCGCTGCGCAAGCTGCGCGCGCTCGAACCGCGCCCGCCGCTCGCGATCCTGTCGAACGGCAACCCGGAGATGCTCGACATCGCGATCAAGAGCGCCGGCATGACCGGCCTGTTCGATCGCGTGCTGTCGGCCGACGCGGTGCGCGCGTACAAGCCGAGCCCGGTCGCGTATGCGCTTGGCACCGCCGCGTTCGGCGCGAATCCGCGCGACATCGTGTTCGTGTCGTCGAACGCCTGGGACGTCGCGGGGGCCGGCTGGTTCGGCTACACGACGTTCTGGCTCAACCGCACGGGCGCGCCCGCCGAGGAACTCGGCGTACCGCCCGACGGCACCGGCAGCGGCATGGCCGACCTGCTCGCATTCCTCGCCAACCCTGCTCCGTCCGGCAGACCCGCGAACCGCGCGCGCCCCGGCCCGGGCGCATGACGTTCGCGGCGCTGCCGCCTTCCCCCTTCACCGAAACCGCAACTGACCGACCAAGGAGATGAGACTCATGAGCACCCCGATCACGCTGCCGCAAGGCATGGCGATCACCGGCGAAATCAAGCCGGGTTACGAAGCGATCCTGACGCCTGAAGCGCTCGCACTCGTCGCGGCGCTGCACCGCGCGTTCGAGCCGCGCCGCCAGGCACTGCTGCAGGCCCGCGTCGAGCGCACCAAGCGCCTCGACGCGGGCGAACGCCCCGATTTCCTGGCCGATACGAAGGCGATCCGCGAAGGCGACTGGAAGGTCGCGCCGCTGCCGGCCGACCTGCAATGCCGCCGTGTCGAGATCACCGGCCCCGTCGAGCGCAAGATGATCATCAACGCGCTGAACTCCGGCGCCGATTCGTACATGACGGACTTCGAGGATTCGAACGCGCCGAGCTGGACGAACCAGATCGACGGCCAGATCAACCTGAAGGACGCCGTGCGCCGCACGATTTCGCTCGAGCAGAACGGCAAGTCGTACCGGCTGAACGACAAGGTCGCGACGCTGATCGTGCGTCCGCGCGGCTGGCACCTCGACGAGAAGCACGTGACGGTCGACGGCCAGCGCGTGTCCGGCGGCATCTTCGATTTCGCGCTGTTCCTGTTCCACAACGCGAAGGAACTGCTCGCGCGCGGCTCGGGCCCGTACTTCTACCTGCCGAAGATGGAAAGCCATCTCGAGGCGCGCCTGTGGAACGACATCTTCGTCGCCGCGCAGGAAGCGGTCGGCGTGCCGCGCGGCACGATCCGCGCGACGGTGCTGATCGAAACGATCCTCGCCGCGTTCGAGATGGACGAGATCCTGTACGAACTGCGCGAACACAGCTCGGGCCTGAACGCCGGCCGCTGGGACTACATCTTCTCGGCGATCAAGAAGTTCAAGAACGACCGCGACTTCTGCCTGGCCGACCGCTCGAAGATCACGATGACGGTGCCGTTCATGCGTGCTTACGCGCTGCTGCTGCTGAAGACCTGTCACAAGCGCAACGCGCCGGCGATCGGCGGGATGAGCGCGCTGATTCCGATCAAGAACGATCCGGAAGCGAACGACAAGGCGATGGGCGGCGTGCGCTCGGACAAGCAGCGCGACGCGACAGACGGCTACGACGGGGGCTGGGTCGCGCACCCCGGCCTCGTGCCGATCGCGATGGAAGAATTCGTCAAGGTGCTCGGCGACCGGCCGAACCAGATCGCGAAGCAGCGTGACGACGTCCAGATCGAAGGCAGGAACCTGCTCGACTTCCAGCCTGAAGCACCGATCACCGAAGCCGGCCTGCGCAACAACATCAACGTCGGCATCCATTATCTCGGCGCCTGGCTCGACGGCAACGGCTGCGTGCCGATCCACAATCTGATGGAAGACGCGGCGACCGCCGAGATCTCCCGCTCGCAGGTATGGCAGTGGATCCGCTCGCCGAAGGGCGTGCTCGACGACGGCCGCAAGGTCACGGCCGAGCTCGTACGCGAATTCGCGAAGGCCGAGCTTGAGAACGTGAAGCGTTCGGTCGGCGGCAACACGCAGCCGTACGAGCGTGCCGCGGCGATCTTCGAGCAGATGTCGACGTCGGAAGGCTTCACCGAATTCCTGACGCTGCCGCTGTACGAGGAAATCTGACGACGCGGACCGGGTCGACCTGCTCGCCCCGACCTGCCCGCCGCCGGTCGCGCGACACGGCGGCATGAAAAAAGCGCCCTGCGGGGCGCTTTTTATTTTTGCCGTGCCGCCGTTCGCCGCGCGGACGCTCAGGCGGCTTCCCGCTCGCGCCGGTGCTGAACCCAGTCGCCCGACACAATGCGCGGACGGTCGGCTGCCGCATGCGCGGCGACCGGATAGTAGACGCACGCATACGTACGGCCGCCGAGCTCGACGATCACCGGCTCCTGCCGGAACAGCGTGTCGACGCCCGGATAGACACGCTCGATCTCGTCGAGCACGGGCACCAGTTGTTCGTCGATCTCGTAGACGTCGCCCCATACGAGCGACTGGCCGGCCGGCCCGGCGACCATGCCCGGATACGTGCCGAAATCGTACAGTTCGCCCGGCAGCGCGGCCGCACCGAGCAGCGTCGGCGCGGCGATCCCGTGCCGCGCGGCCGCATGGCCGATGTCATTGGCCTCTCCCGCTCTCAACGTGCCGTAGACGAATACGTAGCGCATTGTGGTTCTCCTCTTCGATTCAGGTGTTGCCGTGCCAGGCCGTCGCGGCCGCGCCGCGGGCGCCGGCGTCGCCGGGGCGCCGCTCGCGCGAGGACGCGCCCGCATCGATAGACCGCGCCGACGGCCCGATGGTTCTTTTCGGCACGATGGGGCGCGCTGGCCCGGCACCCGGATCGCGTCGGCCGGAACGCGTGCGGCCCCATACAAAGTTCATTTGAACGGTGCATTATCGGCCGAAAAACCGCCGCATGCGCCTGCGCGGCGCCTTCTAAAATAACGGCATCGCCGCCGAGCCGACCGAATCGTCCATGAATCCGCCTGCACAAGCCGACGCATCGAATCCCTACGACGTCATCGACATCCCGCCCGAGTTCGCGCCGACCCGCGTCCACCCGATGCGCGTACGGGCGCGGCAGGTGGATGCCGGCCGCCGGATCCCGCTGCACACGCACGCGTGGGCGCAACTTGCGTATGCGTCGCGCGGCGTGCTGCGCGTCGCGACGACCGGGACGACCTGGATGGTGCCGCCTTCCCGAGCGATCTGGGTGCCGCCGCACGTCACGCACGAGGTCGTGATCGTCGAGGAAGCGTACTTGCGCACGCTGTATATCGACGAGTCGGTCGTGCCGGACGGGCTCGACGCATGCCGGGTCGTCGAAGTGACCGGCCTGCTGCGCGAACTGATCGTCGCACTCGACGCGCGCGACCTGAGCAGCGAACGCGAACGGCTGCTGTGCGGGCTCGTACTCGACGAACTGAGCCGCGCCGAACCGCTGCCGCTCGCGGTGCCGATGCCCGACGAGAAGCGGCTGCGCCTGCTGTGCGAGTCGGTGCTCGCGCAACCCGCGCACGCGGAATCGCTCGAACACTGGGCGGGTGAGGTCGGCGCAAGCACGCGCACGATTTCGCGGCTGTTCAAGCAGGAACTGGGCGTGAGTTTTTCGCAGTGGCGCCAGCAGGCGCTGCTCGCGCGCGCGATTCCACTGTTGAACCAGGGGCGTCCTCTGTCACATATCGCGCGTGAGCTCGGCTACCAGAGCCAGAGCGCGTTTTCGGCGATGTTCCGGCGCGCGTTCGGCGAAAGCCCGCGCGCATTCATGCTGCGCGGCTATGAGCATCGCGGCTCGGAAGACGGCATCGCCACCGACGACATCCCCGACGACGACGCGATCGGCACTGCACGCTGACCGTCGCCAAGTTGCCTCCGGCCTTGCGCCGTTGCGCATTCAGACTGCGCGCACCATATGACGGATCGATCCGAGCTGCGCCAGCCTGGGCCCGGTGACGCGGTACCCCATGCGCTGGTAGAGTTTCGCGGCCGGATTGTCGACGAACACGCGCAACTGCAGTTCGTGCAGCCCGCGGGCGCGCGCCCAACGATGCGACATGTCGAGCATGTAGGTGCCTGCACCCTGCCCGCGATGGCCGGCTGCGATCTGCACGTCGCGGATGTGCAGCGAATCGCCCTCCTCGGTCACGCGCAGCACGCCGATGCGTTGACCGTCGGCTTCCAGGATGAAGTTTTCGGATTCGCGCCAGCTCGCATAGAACAGATCGCTGCGCCAGACGAGGCCATGGCGCTTGTAATAGCCGCCCATGTTGCCGTGCGTGAGCGCCTCGGCAAAGGGAAAATCGCCAGGCTCCGCTGGCCGGAGCTGATACAGCAATCGCAGGTCGGTCGGATCGAGCATCGCGCGGGGGTCAAGTACGCATCCCGCCACGATAGCGCAGTCGCGGGCGGATGCAATCGCGAATTTCTCGTAGCGACGCGCGGATCGGCGATGCAAATGAAAAAGCCCGCGCGAGGCGGGCTTTTTCATTTTCTGGCGGAGCGGACGGGACTCGCCTACATCCCGCAGGCCGCGGCTGCGCGTGCACGCGCAGCCCTTCGAGTCCCGCCGGAAGCCGCGCAGGCGGCTTCCTCCACTCCGCAATCACTCGCCCGCAAGCGGGCACGAACGGAAACGCAAATGAAAAAGCCCGCACGAGGCGGGCTTTTTCATTTTCTGGCGGAGCGGACGGGACTCGAACCCGCGACCCCCGGCGTGACAGGCCGGTATTCTAACCGACTGAACTACCGCTCCAGTCTTGCTTCTTGCCTGGCAGGCGTCGGTTACTTCCTGCCGGCGCATCGTTTGTTCGAACGACGCCGAAATCTGGCGTCCCCTAGGGGATTCGAACCCCTGTACTCACCGTGAAAGGGTGATGTCCTAGGCCTCTAGACGAAGGGGACAACGTACTGCTTACATCTTTAATGCAAAAGCCCGTTCAAAACGTTCATTTGAACGGGCCTTGTTCTGGCGGAGCGGACGGGGCTCGAACCCGCGACCCCCGGCGTGACAGGCCGGTATTCTAACCAACTGAACTACCGCTCCAGCTTCCTTCACTCTCACCTGCAGAACCTCGTTCACGTCCTGCAAGCGTTGCGACACTTCTACTACGAAACGCCGCTGAATCTGGCGTCCCCTAGGGGATTCGAACCCCTGTACTCACCGTGAAAGGGTGATGTCCTAGGCCTCTAGACGAAGGGGACAACGTACTGCTTACACCTTTAATACAAAAGCCCGCTCAAAAACGTCTTGAACGGGCTTCGTTCTGGCGGAGCGGACGGGACTCGAACCCGCGACCCCCGGCGTGACAGGCCGGTATTCTAACCGACTGAACTACCGCTCCAACTTTCTGCACCGTTACCTGCAGGACGTCGGTTACGTTCTGCAAGCCTCGCGACACTTCTACTACGAAACGCCGCTGAATCTGGCGTCCCCTAGGGGATTCGAACCCCTGTACTCACCGTGAAAGGGTGATGTCCTAGGCCTCTAGACGAAGGGGACATAATCTTTTCAGATCTGTCTGACTTTCGCTATTCACTCATCATCAACAGCGAAGGCCGAAATTTTAACTGCTTTAAATCATTTTGTGAAGCATTTATTACTACCACCACTGCTTCGCAAATCAATCCATTCTGCTCTGATGGTGGAGGTAAGCGGGATCGAACCGCTGACCTCTTGCATGCCATGCAAGCGCTCTCCCAGCTGAGCTATACCCCCTTGCAGAACAGAAATGAGATTATATGGACCGAATTTGAACTTGTAAATACCCTTTTTGCGATTCGAGCGAATTTTTTTGCGAAGCCGCCGCGATGTCATGCACGGGCGGCTTCGCCCCGCCCCAACCTCAGGCCAGCGCACCCTCGATGCGCGACACCACGATGTCGCGCCCGAACAGTACGAGCACCGCGTCGATCGACGGCGTATGCGTCGTGCCCGCCACCAGCAGGCGCACCGGCATCGCGAGCTGCGGCATCTTCAGCTTGTGCGCGCCGAGCGTCGCCTTCAACGCGGCGGACACCGCCTCCTTCGTCCAGTCGGCTGCCTTCAGCGCAGCGACGAGATCGGCCAGCGCCGGGCGCACCGCATCGGTCACGTGCTGCGCAAGCGCGTCGGCGTCCGGAGCCGGCACGCGGTAGAACATCGCGGCGCCTTCGGCGATCTCCTTGACCGTCGTCGCGCGATCCTTCATCAGGCCGACTACCGCGTCGAGCGCCGGGCCCGTCGCAATCGCCGCGTCGTCGATGCCGAGCGCCGCGAGGAACGGTTTCGCCAGCGCGGCGAGGCGCGCGTTGTCCGCTTCCTTGATGTAATGGGCGTTCAGCCAGCTCAGCTTGCTGTGATCGTATTGCGCGGGCGACTTGCCGAGATGCTCGAGGTCGAACCATTCGACGAACTGCTCGCGCGAGAAGATTTCGGCGTCGCCGTGCGACCAGCCGAGACGCGCGAGGTAGTTGACGACCGCCTCCGGCAGGAAGCCCGCGTCGCGATACGCCATCACGCTCATCGCGCCATGCCGCTTGCTCATCTTCTCGCCCTGCTCGTTCAGCACGGTCGGCAGGTGCGCATAGACGGGCGGCTCGCCGCCGAGCGCGCGCAGGATATTGATCTGGCGCGGCGTGTTGTTCACATGGTCGTCGCCACGGATCACGTGCGTGATGTTCATGTCCATGTCGTCCACGACCACGCAGAAGTTGTAGATCGGCGTGCCGTCCGGACGCGCGATCACGAGGTCGTCGAGCTCCTCGTTCGAGATCTCGACACGCCCCTTCACCGCGTCGTCCCACACGACCGTGCCGGTCAGCGGGTTGCGGAACCGCAGCACGGGCTTCACACCGGCCGGCGGCTCGGGCAGGACCTTGCCCGGCTCCGGACGCCACGTGCCGTCATAGCGCGGCTTGAGGCCAGCCTCGCGCTGGCGTTCGCGCAGCGCGTCGAGTTCCTCGGCCGACATGTAGCACGGGTACGCGAGCCCCTGCTCGAGCATCTGCGCGAGCACCGCGCGATAGCGGTCCATCCGCTGCATCTGGTAGATCGGGCCTTCGTCGAAATCCAGGCCGAGCCACTGCATCCCCTCGAGGATCGCGTCGACGGCTTCCTGCGACGAGCGCTCGACGTCGGTATCCTCGATACGCAGCACGAACGTGCCTTTCATCTTGCGCGCGAACGCCCACGGATAGAGCGCGGAGCGGATGTTGCCGAGGTGGATGAAGCCGGTGGGACTCGGCGCGAAGCGGGTACGGACAGGACGGGTCATAAACGGTAACTCGAACGCCTGGGGCGCATGAATGATTCGACGCGGGATCGACGGCGACAGCCCGGACAGCAATGGGGCCGGCCGCGCCCGGAACGGGAAAGAAGCCGGAATTATACTCGCGCCGGTCTTCGCGCCAAGCGCGCCGCTTGCTTTATGATGTGCGCGCCGCGGCCGCCAGCCGGCGCCGCGCCGGCCGCCCGGTTTCTGCCGCACGGCCGCTCGGAACCTATCGCCGCCGCGGGCCGCCCGGCCCGCCGCCAAGCCGCCGGAGAACCACACGATGTCGTCCCCTCGCCTGTCGCGCCGTCACTTCACGATCGCATGCGCATCCGCCAGCCTCGCCGCTTGCACGTCGTTCGGCGACAAGTCCCGCCCCGACAACGCCGCGAATCCCACGCAGTCGCGCGAGAAGCCCGTGAAGATCGGCATCGCGCTCGGCGGCGGCGCCGCCCGCGGCTTCTCGCACATCGGCGTGCTGAAGGCGCTGGAGGCGCGCGGCATCCCGGTCGAGATCGTCGCCGGCACGAGCGCGGGCTCGGTGGTCGGGGCACTGTACGCGTCGGGGATGAGCGGGCTGCAGATCAACAAGATCGCGCTCGACATGGATCAGGCGGCGATCAGCGACTGGGCGCTGCCGTTCCGCTCGCGCGGGCTGCTGCAGGGCATCGCGCTGCAGAACTTCCTGAACAAGACGCTCAACAACCGGCCGATCGAGAAGATGGCGAAGCCGCTCGGCGTCGTCGCGACCGACCTGCAGAATGGCCAGCCGATTCTGTTCCAGCAGGGCAATACGGGGCTTGCGGTGCGCGCGTCGTGCAGCGTGCCGTCGGTGTTCGAGCCCGTGAAGATCGGCAACCGCGAATACGTCGACGGCGGTCTCGTGAGCCCGGTGCCCGCGTCGTTCGCGCGCAAGATGGGCGCGAACTTCGTGATCGCGGTCGACATCTCGTCGCGACCGGACGGCGCTGCGACCAGCAACCCGATCGAGATGCTGCTGCAGACCTTCACGATCATGGGTCAGACGATCAAGACCTACGAGCTCGACAAATACGCGGACGTCGTGATTCGCCCGAACCTCGCGGCGATGGGTGGCAGCGACTTCAACCAGCGCAACGCGGCCATCCTCGCGGGCGAAGAAGCGGTCGCGCGCATCATGCCCGAGTTGCAGCGCAAGCTTGCGGCAGCCCGCGGGGCAGCAGCGGCATAAGCGGACGCATCGCGGGGCACGGCGTGTAACGGGGCGCCACCGGCGCCGACGCCCCCAACCCGCCGCTTCCGCGCCCCCAAAGCAAAAAACCCTGCCGCCTTTCGGTGACAGGGTTTTTTCATCCGGCCGATCGCCGGCGTGCGTCAGTTGCTGCCGTTCGCCGCGTCGTCGCCGATCGTCGCGCGCACGCGTTGGCGCAGGTCGTCGGCCTTCATCGGGAACGCCGATTCGATCCGGCGGGCGCCGGTGAAACGCTTTTCCCAGTAGCCGCTGTCGAGATCGTCGACGCGAACCGTGCTGCCCGTCGACGGCGAATGCACGAACTTGTTGTCGCCGATGTAGATGCCGACGTGCGAGAACGTACGGCGCATCGTGTTGAAGAACACGAGGTCGCCCGGCTTCAGGTTGCTCATGCTGACCTTCTCGCCGACGCGGCTCATCTCTTCCGCGCGACGCGGCAGCGACATGCCGAGCGTGTCCTGGAACACGTAGCGCACGAAGCCACTGCAATCGAGGCCGGAATCCGGCGAGTTGCCGCCCCAGCGGTAGCGCACGCCGATCATGTTCAGCGCGCCGACGACCACGTCGCCTGCCTTGCCGGCCATGCCGGCGAGGAACGACTTCGCGCCGCCGCTCGACGGCTGCGCGCTGGTCTGCTGGAGGGACGAATTCGACCCGATTTGAGTCGAATTCGTGACATTCTGGTTAAAACTGCTGACTTCGTCGGCGAACGCGACGGGAGCTGCTGCGAACAGGGCGCCGATGAACAGCCCGGCGAGGGTGCGCGCGCATGCCTGGGTCAGGGATCGATGCTGCATTGGTCGATGGAATGTGCTTAAAAATCAGCTGATTGGCGGAAAATTTCGGTCGATACTAGCCAGCGCGTAATCGTTTGTCAAAACAAATTAAAAAATACAATCGAGATAGTCAGACCATTGGACGCCTATCACGCTTTCCAGACCGCTTTCAACAGCTTTTGTGTGTAAGGATGTGACGGTTTCGTGAAGATATCGGCCACGTCCCCGGACTCGACGATCGCCCCGCCCTGCATCACCGCGACCCGATGCGCCATCGCGCCGATCACCTCCAGATCGTGGCTGATGAATACATAGCCGAGGTTGTATTTCTGTTGCAAATTCGCGAGCAGTTTCAGCACCTGCTGCTGGATCGACACGTCGAGCGCGGAAGTCGGTTCGTCGAGGATCAGGATGCGCGGCTCCAGCACGAGCGCGCGCGCGATTGCGATCCGCTGGCGCTGCCCGCCCGAGAATTCGTGCGGATAGCGATGCAGCACCGTGCGGTCGAGGCCGACTTCGCGCAGCACGGCCAGCGACTTCGCGCGGCGCGCGTCCGGCGCCAGCTCCGGTCGATGCAGTTCGAGCCCCTCGCCTACGATCCGCTCGATCGTGTGACGCGGCGACAGCGAGCTGAATGGATCCTGAAAGACGACCTGCATGTTCGAGCGCAGCGCGGTCTGTTCGCGGCCACGGTAGGTCGACAGCGCGCGCCCCTGGAATTCGATCTCGCCGTGCACCGTCCGTTGCAGCCCGAGCAGCGCCATCGCGAGCGTCGACTTCCCTGAACCGGATTCGCCGACGATCCCGAGCGTCTCGCCCTGCCGCACCGACACGGACACGTCCGCGACCGCCGTCACGGGCATCGTGCCGAACCAGCCCGCGAAGCCCGGCCGCTTGCGCGCGAACTGCACGCTGACGTGGCGCGCTTCGAGCACGACGGGCGCGATCGGCAGCACCGACGCGACCGTGCGCTGCGGCCGGCTATTCAGCAGCCGCCGGGTATACGGATGCTCCGGCTCCGCGAAGATCCGCTCGACCGGCCCGCTTTCGACCAGCTTGCCGCGCTCCATCACCGCGACCCGCTCGGCGAAGTGCCGCACGAGGTTAAGGTCGTGCGTGATCAGCAGGATCGCCATCCCGCGTTTTTCCGCCTCCTCGCGCTGCAACTCGAGCAGCAGATCGACGATCTGCGCGCGGATCGTCACGTCGAGCGCCGTGGTCGGCTCGTCCGCGAGCAAGAGGCGCGGCCGGCACGCGAGCGCCATCGCGATCATCGCGCGCTGCCGCTGGCCACCCGACAGCTGATGCGGGTAACTGTCGACGCGCTTCTCCGGCTCCGCGATGCCGGTGCGGGCGAGCAGCGCGATCGCGCGCTTGCGCGCCTCCCCCGCCGTCACGCCGTCGTGCAGCACGATCGTCTCGCCGATTTGCGCGCCGATCGTGTACAGCGGGTTGAGCGCGGTCATCGGCTCCTGGAAGATCATCGCGATGGCCGAGCCGCGCAGCCCGCGCATCTCGCGCTCGCTCTTGCCGGCGAGGTCGTGCCCGGCGAAGCGGATCGTGCCGCTCACGTCGGCGTCGCGCAGCAGCCGCAGGATCGACAGCGCGGTCACGCTCTTGCCCGACCCCGACTCGCCGACGAGCGCGACGCGCTCGCCGCGGCCGATCGCGAGCGTCACGTCGTCGACGGCCACTGTGTCGCCGAAGCGCACGTGCAGGTGCTCGAGCGACAGCAGCGGTTCGCCCGCGTTCGATACGACCGTGTCGCTCATCGCTGGCCTCCTGCCGCGCGCACCGAGTCGGCGATCCGCGTGTCGAGCGCGTTGCGCAGCGCGTCGCCCATGAAGGTCAGCAACAGCAGCGTCGCGACCAGCACGCCGAACGTCGACAGCGAGATCCACCACGCGTCGAGATTGCCCTTGCCCTGCGCGAGCAGCTCGCCGAGGCTCGGCGTCGGTGGCGGCACGCCAAGCCCGAGGAAGTCGAGGCTCGTGAGCGCGAGGATCGCACCGCTCATCCGGAACGGCAGGAACGTGATCACGGGCGTCATGCTGTTCGGCAGCACGTGGCGCCAGATGATCTGCCAGTTCGTGAGCCCCATCGCGCGGGCCGCCCGCACGTAGTCCTGGGTGCGGTTGCGCAGGAACTCGGCACGCACGTAGTCGGCCAGGCCGATCCAGCCGAACAGCGACAGCAGCACGATCAGCAGCAGGAAGCTCGGCTCGAAGATCGATGCGAAGATGATCAGCAGGTACAGCTCGGGCAGCGAACTCCAGATCTCGATCAGCCGTTGCCCCACGATGTCGATGCGCCCGCCGAAGAAGCCCTGCACTGCGCCCGCGGCGATCCCGAGCAACGTGCCGATCGCGGTCAGGATCAGCCCGAACTCGACCGACACGCGGAACCCGTACACGAGCCGCGCGAGCAGGTCGCGCCCCTGCGCGTCGGTGCCGAGCCAGTTCGCGCGCGACGGCGGCGCCGGGTTCGGCACGGTCGAAAAGTAATTCAGCGTGTCGTAGTAATAGCGGTTCGGCGGATAGACGACGAAGTTGCCCGGCGCCTCGAGCCGCTTGCGGACATACGGATCGAGATAGTCGGCCGGCGTCGGGAAGTCGCCGCCGAAGGTCGTCTCCGGATACGCATGGAACATCGGGAAATAGGTCTGGCCGTCGTAGCGCACGACGAGCGGCTTGTCGTTCGACCATAGCGGTGCCGCGAGGCTCGCGGCGAACGCGACCGCAAAGATGACGAAGCTCCAGTAGCCGAGGCGCTGCTGGCGAAAGCGCTGCCAGACGCGGCGCGCGGGCGAAGGTGACACGCGCGCGCGCGCCGCGTCGATGCGGGACGACACGACGGCCCGGTTCATCGCGCACCTCGCCCGGCGAGCGCGGGCAGGCGGACAGGCGCGCCGGCTGGCGGCGTGCTGGCGGACGGTTTCATGTCAGCGCTCCAGATTGTCGAATTGAATGCGCGGGTCGACCCACACGTAGCAGAGGTCGGAGATCAGCTTGGTCGCGAGCCCGATCAGCGTGAACAGGTACAGCGTGCCGAGCACGACCGGATAGTCGCGCCGCACGACCGACTCGTACGACAGCAGCCCGAGGCCGTCGAGCGAGAACAGCGTCTCGATCAGCAGGCTGCCCGTGAAGAATGCGCCGATGAACGCGGCTGGAAACCCGACGATCAGCGGCAGCATCGCGTTGCGGAACACGTGCTTCCACAGCACGGTGCGCTCGGCGAGCCCTTTCGCGCGCGCGGTCAGCACGTACTGCTTGCGGATTTCATCGAGGAACGCGTTCTTCGTGAGCATCGTGATGACCGCGAAACTGCCGACGACCGATGCGGTGATCGGCAGCGCGATGTGCCACAGATAGTCGAGCACCTTGCCGGCGAGCGACAGCTGGGAAAAGTTGTCCGATGTCAGCCCGCGCAGCGGGAACAACTGCCAGAACGACCCGCCACCGAACAGCACGAGCAGCAGCACGCCGAGCACGAAGCCCGGAATCGCATAGCCGACCAGCACGATGAGGCTCGTCGCGACATCGAACGGCGAACCGTTGCGCACGGCCTTCGCGATGCCGAGCGGCACGGAGATCAGATAGGTGACGAAGAACGTCCACAACCCGATGCTGATCGACACCGGCAGCTTCTGCACGATCAGCGACCACACGCTCTGGTGGCGGAAGTAGCTATCGCCGAGATCGAAGCGCGCGAAGCGCTTCAGCATCAGCCAGTAACGCTCGAGCGGCGGCTTGTCGAAGCCGTACAGCGCCTTGAGCTGCGCGAGCTGCTGCGCGTCGACGCCGGTATGCGCACGCATCCCGAACGGCGCCGCGCCCTGTTCCGTCGCGCCCTTGCGCAGTTCCTGCACGGCCTGTTCGACCGGGCCGCCCGGCACGAACTGGATCACCGCGAACGTGAGCGTGAGCACGCCGACGAGCGTCGGGATCATCAGCAGCAGGCGTTTGAGGATGTAGCTCCACATAGGGCGTCGACTCGCGATCGATAGGCTGGGTTGAACGAAGGGCCGGCAGGCTTCAGTGATCGGGCTTGGCCCACCAGGTCGACACGACCCAGCCCTCGGCCGAATAGTACAGCGGCAGCGTCTGCGGATAGCCGAGCGTGCGCTTGTAGGCGATCCGGTGCGTGGTGCTGTACCACTGCGGGACCGCGTAATAGCCATGCATCAGCACGCGATCGAGCGCATGCGTCGCGTCGAGCAGGTCGTCGCGCGTCTGCGCGGCGCCGAGCGCATGCAGCAGCGTGTCGACGGCCGGCGACTTCAGGCCGATGATATTGTCGGAGCCCGGCTCGTCGGCGAACTTGCTGGCGTAGCGCGAGAACTGCTCCGCGCCCGGCACCTGCACGCCCGGCAGGCGGACCGTCGTCATGTCGTAGTCGAACGCGTCGAGCCGCTTCTGCAGCAGCGCGTAATCGGCCGTGCGAAAGCGCGCGTCGATGCCGAGCTTCGCGAGATTGCGCTGGTAGGCGGTCACGACGCCTTCCATCGCCGCGCCCGAATCGTCGAGAATCTCGAACGTGAACGGCTCGCCCTGCGCGTTGCGCAACGCGCCGTCGCGGTAGGTCCAGCCGGCCTGCGCGAGCAGCGAGCGCGCCTTCAGCAGATTCGCGCGCAGCGAGCCCGGCGGGTTTGTGTTCGGTTGCGTGACCATCGGCCCGAACACGGCCGGGTCGAGCTGCGCGCGCAACGGCTCCAGCAGTTTCAGCTCGCCCGGGCCCGGCGTACCGGTCGCCTGCAGGTCGGTATCGGCGAAATAGCTGTCGAGGCGCGTGTACGCGCTATAGAACAGCTGGCGGTTCAGCCATTCGAAGTCGAACGCGAGATCGAGCGCCTGACGCACGCGCACGTCGCGAAACTGCGGGCGGCGCAGGTTCATGAAGAAGCCCTGCATGCCCGCGCCGTTGTGCTGGCGGAATTCGCGCTTGACGAGCTCGCCGCTGTCGAAGCGCTTGCCGACGTCGCGTCGCGTCCAGTTGCGCGCGATGTATTCGACCAGCACGTCGTACTCGCCGGCCTTGAACGCCTCGAGCCGCGCGACGCCGTCGCCGTACAGCTTGTAGACGATCCGCTCGAAGTTGTCGGTGCCGATCCGCACCGGCAGATCGGCGCCCCAGTACGCGGGATTGCGCCGGTACGTAATGGTGCGGCCGTTGTCGTAGCGCTCGATCAGGTACGGGCCGCTGCCGATCGGCTGTTCGAACGCGAGCTGGTCGAACGGAATCCGCGAACCGTCCGCGCGCAGCCCCCACTTGCGCGAAAACACCGGCACGCCGCCGGCGATCAGCGGCAGCTCGCGGTTCGCGCTGCGGAATTCGAAGCGCACGGTCGCGGGGTCGACCACCACGGCCTTCGCGATTTCGGCGAAATATGCGCCGAACTGCGGTGCGGCCAGCTTGCTCTTGAGCGTGTCGAACGAGAACCGGACGTCCTCGGCCGTGACCGGATCGCCGTTCGAGAAGCGCGCGCGCGGATTCAGGTGGAACGTGACCGAGCGGCGGTCCGGCGCGATCGCGATGTCGTCGGCGAGCAGCCCGTAGGCGGATGACGGTTCGTCCATGCTGCCGGTCGCAAGGCTCTCGAACAACATGTCGATGCCCGGCGCAGGGTTGCCGCGCATCGTGAACGGATTGAACTTGTCGAACGACGTCAGCCGGTTCGGGTTCGCGAGCACGAGCGTGCCGCCCTTGGGCGCGTCCGGGTTCACGTAGTCGAAATGCTTGAAACCCGGCGGATATTTCGGCTCGCCGTACTGCGCGATCGCATGGGCCGCGTGCGCGGCCGTCGCGGCGAGTACCGCCTGTATTGCCCATGCTGCCGCCGTGCGGCCGGCGGCACGTACTGCACGCGCGGCGCCGAAGCGGGTGCGCGCGGCGGCGGCCCGGGGCGAACCCTTCGTCATAGAGGCCCTGTCGGTCGATTGAGGGATGGAACGTGGGTCGATTCTACCCATTCAATTCGACGTCGAGCCAGCGTGCGGCTTTTCGCGCGTGGCGCCAACGCATCGCGACCGCCGCGCGCGGCACGCGCAGGCAAAAGAAAACCGCCTCGCGGGCGGTCTTCATCTCATGCGCGCATGTCGATCAACGCCAGCCGTTGTGGCGGCCGTTATCCCAATGACCGTGACCGCGATCGCCGCCCCAGCCGCGGCCATGATGGCGATACCACTCGTCGCGGCCCCAGTAGCGGCGGCCGTCCCAGTAACGATCGCCGTGCCAGCCGATCACGATCGCCGGTGCCGGCGCGTAGACGGGCGCCGGTGCATACACGGGCGCCGGCTGGTAGACGACCGGCGGAGGCGGCGGCGCATACACGGGCGCGGGCGCGACGTAGACTGGAGCCGGCACGCCGACGTTGATCCCGACATTGACTCCCGCCATTGCTGCGCCCGACACGAGCAAGGCCGTCATACCGGTCAAGAGCGAGGCAATACGCAAAGTCTTCATGGATTCCTCTTCGAGTTGTTTCATGTGTGATTCGACTATAGCGACAAGCGCCGTCCCGGCATATTTCAAGTTTGTAAGAACTGATGCGCAGCGTCGCAACGGGAAGCGCCCGCTAACGTCTTGTAACAATTGGCGCCCGGCCGTCGCGCCCGCCTGCCCGGCCCGCCTTGCGGTGCCGGCCGAGGGCCCGTTCCGCCCTTCCTAGAACATCTTTCATCCTGGCCCGCGCCCGGCGTCAAGCGGCGCAGCTTTGACGCTCGGCGGACCCGCGCTCGCGGTCGGCATTCTCGTCGACGATGCGACCGTCACTATCGAGAACGTAAACTGGCACCTCGAACAGGCCAAGGGCGTCCGCGGCGCGGTCCTCGACGGCGCGAAGCATCGGCTCGCCGCGGAGTACCGCACGGACTGCTCGCCTGCGCTGACGGCTGACGCGGGCACGAGCACGCACTGACGACCGGTGTGCATTGCACGGCCGAAATGAGAAAAAGGCGGCACTCGCGTGCCGCCTTTTTTGCATGAAGCGCATGGAGATCGTCCGCTGCGCCGCGATGCCGTTCAGCGTGACATCATGTTCATGCTGACGTTGTGCATCACCCACAGCGTGCCGACGATCAGGATCGCCGCCGTCAGCACGGTGTAGCTGAACGCCATCACGTTCCAGCGCTGGCCGGACGAACCGTTCATGTGCAGGAAGTACACGAGGTGCACGACGATCTGCACGAACGCGAGCGCGGCCAGCGCGATCAGCGACGCGTGCGGCGACAGCACGCCGCCCATCACGAGGCCGAACGACGCGGCGGTGAGCAGAACCGACAGGATGAAGCCGGCGACATAGCCGCCGACACTGCCGTGCCCTTCTTCGAGTTGAGACGAATGCGAATGAGCCATTTAGATCACGCTCGCGAGATAGACAAAGGAAAACACGCAGATCCACACGATGTCGAGGAAGTGCCAGAAGAGGCTCAGGCACGTCAGGCGCCGCAGGTCGCGATCGGTCAGGTCGCCGCCGCGCAATACGATCTGCCCGGCGAGCACGATCATCCACAGCAGGCCGGCCGTCACGTGCAGCCCGTGCGTGCCGACCAGCGTGAAGAACGCCGACAGGAACGCGCTGCGCTGCGGGCCCGCGCCGTCCGCGATCAGGTGCGAGAACTCACGTAGTTCCATCGCGAGGAACGCCGCGCCGAGCACGAACGTTACCGCGAGCCACGCGAGCAGCGCGCCGCGCCGCTGCTTGTACGCGGCCAGCATCGCGAAACCGTAGGTGATGCTCGACAGCAGCAGCGCGGCGGTTTCGACCGCGACGCCCGGAATGTCAAACAGGTCCTTCGCGGTCGGACCGCCCGCATACTGGTTGCCGAGCACCGCGAACGTCGCGAACAGCGCCGCGAAGATCACGCAGTCGGTCATCAGGTACAGCCAGAAGCCGAACACCGAGTGCGACGGCGGATGGTCGTCGTGCTCGAGCAGGGTTGCGCTCAAGGTTTTCTGCAACATCAGTTGGCCTCCAGTTCCACGTCGTCGACATGCGTGGCCACGCGTGCCGCAGGTTGCTTCTCTTCGATCCTGCGCACCTTCGATGCCGGGATGTAGTAGCCATCGTTGTCACGCGAGCTGTAGATCACCAGCGTCGCGACGATGCCGACCAGGCCGCCGATGGCCATCCACCAGATGTGCCACACGAGCGCGAAGCCCAGCACCAGGCTGAAAATCGCGACCACGAGGCCCGCACACGTATTCGACGGCATGTGGATGTCGCGGATCGTCGCCGGGTTCGGCCGGCCGTCGCCGCGTGCCTTCATGTCGGCATACGCGTCGAGCGTGCGCACTTGCGGGATCACCGCGAAGTTGTATTCGGCTGGCGGCGACGAGGTCGCCCATTCCAGCGTGCGGCCGCCCCACGGATCGCCCGTGGTGTCGCGGTAAGCCGGCAGGTTGCGGTTGCGGATGCTGACGACCAGTTGCAGCAGCTGGCATGCGATGCCGATCGCGATCAGCACGGCGCCGAACGCGGCGACCAGCAGCCACGGATGCCACGCCGGGTTGTCGTAGTGGTTCAGACGGCGCGTCATGCCCATGAAGCCGAGCACGTAGAGCGGCACGAACGCGACGTAGAAGCCGACCTGCCAGAACCAGAACGCGGCCTTGCCGAGCTTCTCGTTCAGCTTGAAGCCGAACGCCTTCGGGAACCAGTAGTTGAAGCCAGCGAGGTACCCGAACAGCACGCCGCCGATGATCACGTTGTGGAAGTGCGCGATCAGGAACAGGCTGTTGTGCAGCACGAAGTCCGCGCCCGGAATCGCCATCATCACACCGGTCATGCCGCCGAGCGTGAACGTGACCATGAAGCCGATCGTCCACAGCACGGGCGTCGTGAATTCGATCCGGCCGCGGTACATCGTAAACAGCCAGTTGAACACCTTCACGCCGGTCGGGATCGCGATGATCATCGTCATGATGCCGAAGAACGCATTCACGTTCGCACCCGAGCCCATCGTGAAGAAGTGATGCAGCCACACGAGGAACGACAGCACCATGATCGCGCAGGTCGCGTACACCATCGTCTTGTAGCCGAACAGCGGCTTCTTCGAGAACGTCGCAATGACTTCCGAGAAGATGCCGAAAGCCGGCAGGATCAGGATGTACACCTCCGGATGGCCCCACGCCCAGATCAGGTTCAGGTACAGCATCGCGTTGCCGCCGGCTTCGTTCGTGAAGAAGTGCATGCCGAGGTAACGGTCGAGACCGAGCAACGCGAGCGTCGCGGTCAGGATCGGGAACGACGCCATGATCAGCACGTTCGTGCAGAGGACCGTCCACGTGAACACCGGCATCTTCATCAGCGTCATGCCGGGCGCGCGCATCTTGATGATCGTCACGAAGAAGTTCACGCCGGTCAGCAGCGTGCCGACACCCGAGATCTGCAGCGCCCACAGGTAGTAGTCGACCCCTACCCCCGGACTGAACTGCAGCTCCGACAGCGGCGGATACGCGAGCCAGCCCGTCTGCGCGAACTCGCCGATCACGAGCGACACGTTGATCAGGATCGCGCTGACCGCGGTCATCCAGAAGGACAGCGAGTTGATGAACGGAAACGCGACGTCGCGTGCGCCGATCTGCAGCGGCACGATCAGGTTCATCAGGCCGACCATGAACACCATCGCCATGAAGAAGATCATGATCACGCCGTGTGCCGTGAAGATCTGGTCATAGTGATGCGGCGGCAGGTAGCCGGGCGCGTTGTAAGCGAGCGCCAGCTGCATGCGCATCATGATCGCGTCGGCGAAGCCGCGCAGCAGCATGATCAGCGCGACGATGATGTACATCACGCCGAGTTTCTTGTGGTCGACCGTCGTCAGCCACTCCGTCCACAGCCACTTCCAGCGGCCGGTGATCGTCAGCGCGGCGAGAATGCCCAGCACGACCAGCCCCATGAAGGCGCCGGCCACCATGATGATGGGCTGATCGAACGGGATCGCCGATAGTGTGAGTTTGCCGAACATGCGTTACCCCTTCGTGCCGCAGGCGGCGTCCTTCAGGTCGAGGACGTGGCCATCGTTGTATTTCGCGATGATGTTGTGGAAGAGCCGCGGATCGACCGACGAGAAGTAGCGCACGGGCGCCTTCTCGCTTGGCTGCGCGACGGTGCCGTACACGGTCGCGTCGAGCCGGTCGGGCGAAGCCTTCACCTTCTGCACCCAGGCGTCGAACTGCTCGCGCGGCTCGGCGAGCGTGCGGAACTTCATGTCGGAGAAACCGCGGCCGCTGAAGTTGGCGGACGTGCCCGCGTAGTCGCCGGCTTCGTCGGCGATCAGATGCAGACGCGTCTGCATGCCGGCCATCGCGTACACCTGGCCACCGAGCTGTGGAATGAAGAACGAGTTCATCACCGAATCCGACGTGATGCGGAAATTCACCGGTGTGCCGACCGGAATCGCGAGCTGGTTCACCGATGCGATGCCGAGTTCCGGATAGATGAACAGCCACTTCCAGTCGAGCGCGACGACCTCGACGTCGATCGGCTTCACCGACGACTCGAGCGGTTTGTACGGATCGAGTTCATGCGTGGTTTTCCACGTGAGCACGCCGAGAAACAGGATGATCAGCGTCGGCACCGTCCAGATCACGACCTCGATCGCGGTCGAGTGCGACCAGTTCGGCGCGTAGGCGGCGTTGCGGTTCGATGCGCGGTAACGCCACGCGAACCACAACGTGAGCAGGATCACCGGCACGACGACGATCAGCATCGCCCATGTCGACGTCGCGATCAGCGCCTTTTCCGCGGCGCCGACGCTTCCTTTCGGATTTAGTACATCTAAATTACAGCCTGACAGGCTCAGCGCCGCGCCGATCGATATCAGCGCCGTCCAGCCTCTTGAAGCTTTTCTTTTCATCACACAGCCCGAGGGTCATTGAATCCGTTGCGTATGCCCGATGCGCATTCGATCCACGAAAGTGGCCGAATCATACGTCGCGCGGGTGCGACGAAAAACCGGTGGATGCGACAAATCATCATTGCAAAATCTGCCGTGAGACAGATTGTCGCGGGGCAATTTCACGCAGCCGGACGGCGAGCGCGAGCCGGCCGGACGCCGCCCGCGCCAGCCCCGATGGATGTGCGCACAACGACCGCGTCGTTACGCGATCAGCCGTGCGTCGCTGCCATGTACGCCTGCGCGGGCGCGCCACCGTCCCCGGCCGGCAGCTTCGAATGGCTGGCGTCGTCGATCAGCCGCGCAACGGTCGGATCGATCGCGTCGGTGAACGGCTTCGGATCGACGCCGACCATCAGCACGATCAACGCGAGCGACGCGAACATCACGATCTCGCGGCGGCTGAGGTCGGCGAGCTTCGCGATGCGCGCGCTCGCGATCTTGCCGAACACGACGCGCTTGACCATCCACAGTGTGTACGACGCGCTGAGGATCAGCGTGAGCGCCGCGATCGCGCCGATCCAGAAGTTGACGCGAATCGCGCCCATGATGACCATGAACTCGCCGACGAAGCCCGACGTGCCCGGCAGGCCGACGTTGGCCATCGCGAACAGCAGCGCGAACGTCGCGAAGCGCGGCATGACACCCGCCACGCCGCCATACGCGGCGATCTCGCGCTGGTTCGTGCGATCGACCAGCACGCTCACGCACAGCAGCATCGCGCCCGCGACGAAGCCGTACGACACGAGCTGCACGATCGCACCCTCGACGCCGATCTGGTTGAACAGAAACAGCCCGAGCGTGACGATCCCCATGTGCGCGACCGTCGAATATGCGAGAAGCTTGCCGAGATCAGTCTGCGCGAGCGCGATCAGGCTCGCGTAGACGATCGCGAACAGCGACAGCGCGATCACGGCCGGCGCGAAGAAGTGGCTCGCGTCCGGCGTGATCGGCAGCGCGAAGCGCAGAAAGCCATAGCCGCCGAGCTTGAGCATCGCGAGCATCAGCGCCGCGCCCGTCGGGCCGTCCGTGTAGACGTCGCGCAGCCACGTATGCACCGGCCACATCGGCACCTTGACCGCGAACGCGGCGAAGAAACCGAGGAACACCAGCAACTGCGGTGCGAAGCCGAGCTGCAGCGTGCGCCATGCGTTCATGTCGAACGTATGCGACTTGGCGTACAGGTACAGCATCGCCATCAACAGCAGCAGCGAACCCGCGAACGAGATGAAGAAGAACTTCACGGCCGCGTAGACGCGGTGCTCCCTGCCCCACGTACCGATCAGCAGGTACAGCGGAATCAGCGTCGCCTCGAAGAAGATGAAGAACAGCAGCCCGTCCTGCGCGACGAACACGCCGACCATCAGCCCCGACAGGATCAGGAACGACGCGTAGTACTGCGCGACGCGCACCGTCACCGACTCCCACGACGCGATCACGACGACGAGCGTCGTGAAGGCGGTCAGCACGACGAGCCACAGCGATGCGCCATCGATCCCGACGCGCCAGCCGGCGTTGAAGGCTGCCAGCCAGTTGCGGGTTTCGGCGAACTGCATCGCGGCCGACTGCGAATCGAAACCGGCGACAAGCGGCACGACGGCGGCCAGCCCCGCCAACGCGCCGACGAGCGCGATCAGTCTCGTGCGCTGCAGATGACGGTCGGAACCCGCACGCAGCAGGCACGCGCCGAACAGGATCGGAACCCAGATCGCCAGGCTCAGAAAGGGGAAATCAAGCATGTCAACAGGCCTTGAGAAGGTCGCGCACTGCATTGGGGACAGGCGCGACGAAGGGAACGAAATCAAATCGACAGATAGATTTCGTGGATCGCCATTGTTGGCAAAATGTAAAGCGGAATCAGCGCAAAGGTTGACGCCGCTCAAGCGCAATCGGGTTAACCAGCATAAGGCGATTGATTATTTTTTGCATCGCAGCAAAGCTTCGTTTCACGATGCCCAGATACGCCGCTGATTTTTATGAGTAATTTTTTGTAATGCGACGCAGCGAAGATCGTGTGAATCGGTGCGATGCCGCATTTTTGACTGAAGACCGATTCTTCGGGGTGCAGGCGGTGAATCCGGGGAAGGATGAATGAGACCGATTCAATCCTTACATCGATACTTTCATTTTCACTTCAATGACGGCCGATCGGCGCGATCCGGAACACCGGAAGTCGCGGCGCATTCCGTTAGCGCTGATGGCTCAGCCTGTCCCACACGCGCATCGTCACCGCTCGATAGTGGTTGTGTTGCGCGGGGAAATGGACGAAACGGCTGTCGCGCGTCGCATAGACCGGCGACGACGCGAGCGACGTCGCATCGACGATGTAGCGCGCGTCGATCATGCCCGCCTCCAACAGTTCGACATAGATCGCCTGCTGATCGCCGCCGCTCGCATAGACCGACGACCGATCGCCGATATTCTCGATGCGCGCGCATATGCGCTCGACCAGTTCGCGCATCGGCGCGACGTTGCGCACGCCGATCATGCACGAGTTGATCGCCCAGGCCGTGTGATCGGTGCCGATCACGAAATCGCGGCCGTCGATCACGCTGTCGACCGTCTGCCGCTGGTCGATCGCGAGGATGTCGGCGTCGACCCAGAACACGAACGCGTGATCCGGCAGATGTTCGCGAATCAGGTGCAGCTTCGCCCAGTTCGCATCGACCCCGGCCGGCAGGAACGCGGGCGGTTCGCGATACGCGTGGTACGCATAGCCGTGTCGCGCGCAATAGCGAACGAAGTTCTCTTCGTGGAGATCGCCGTAACCCGCGATGTGCGACGTGTGTAGACTCACGAACGCGATGTCTGCATGCGGGTTCAGGTGCCGCGCCGGCTCGCGCGTTCGTTGCTGCGCGGCGCGCCAGTCATCCATCGCGCGCGGCTGCTCGCCCCGCTGAACGCGCGCCGCATCGTCGACGAGCGCGAGCACGTAGCGAAAGTCGTAGTCGGGCGTCGGCGCCCATACGCCATCGATCTGCTGCCATTCCGGCGCGTGGTGCGCCACGAGCGGATGCGCACCGACGACGCCGTCGATCGCAAGCCCGTCGCCCCACACTGTCTGGGCCGACGCGAAATAGCCGGTCGCGAGCGGCTGATCGAACGGCAGCGGCGGGAATTGCTCGGCAAGCAGCGTTGCCTCGCACGCATGTTGCCGCTCGGGCAGGCGCATCGCCCACTTGCCGAGCTCGACCACCAGCTTGCGCAAGCGCTCGCGCACGTCGGGCACGTTGCGAAAGATCATGCCGCTTGCGGCGGGCAACGGCGACTTCGACGTCTGCGTCGTGACGATCGCGTCATAACCGTCCGCGACATCCGGCAACGCGTGCTGGCCGAACACGACCGAGAACGGATCGAGCACGAGCAGCAACGCACCCTGCTCCATCGCGACGAGCTGCGCGATGATCGCGTGGTACTTGTGGAGCACCTGCTGACGCTCGCCGTATACGAGCGTGCCGTCGACGATCGCGTGCCGGTAGCCGCGGCCTCGCGCGTAACGTCCGTGATTGTCGACAAGCCCGTCGACGGGTCGATGCGAAAGGATGGTGAGTACGGAATGCATGCGTGCCGGAACTCCGGATTGAGCCGCGCGAGGCGATACGCCTATTTAGCGCATGAGCGCCGCTCAAGTCGAGCATTGGTTGGCTATCCGGACGACAGCGTGGCGACGGGCGGCGAACCCGTCAGCGCAGCGGAAAAGAAAAAGCCCCGCAAGTCCGAGAACTTGCGGGGCTTTGTCACCGCTTTTGGCGGAGACGGAGGGATTCGAACCCTCGATCCAGGTTTTGGCCCAGATGCTCCCTTAGCAGGGGAGTGCCTTCGACCTCTCGGCCACGTCTCCCAAACTTTCGCTCGCACCAGGGAGGCAGTGCGACGAGAACAAGATCATATAGGGTTTGGAGCCGTTGGTCAATTTCCATGATGCATTTTCTTCAATGCATCACAAAAAATTCACGCGGCCTGATCAAGTTCGAATGCCTTGTGCAGCGCGCGAACAGCCAGCTCCATGTATTTCTCGTCGATCAGCACCGAAATCTTGATTTCGGACGTCGAGATCATCTGGATGTTGATGCCCTCTTCCGACAGCGTGCGGAACATCTTGCTCGCGACGCCCACGTGCGAACGCATGCCGACGCCGACGACCGACACCTTCGACACCTTCGGGTCGCCCTGCACGCGCTCGGCGCTCACATGGCCCTGCACCTGGTTGGTGAGGATGTCCATCGCCTTCTGGTAGTCGCCGCGGCCGACCGTGAACGTGAAGTCGGTCTTGCCTTCGACGCTCTGGTTCTGGATGATCATGTCGACGTCGACGTTCGCATCGGCCACCGGGCCGAGGATCTGATATGCGATGCCCGGCTTGTCGGGCACGCCCATCACAGCAATGCGTGCTTCGTCGCGCTGGAACGCGATGCCGGAAATGACTGCCTTTTCCATGGTCTCGTCTTCTTCAAAAGTAATCAGGGTGCCCGAGCGCATTTCTTCGTCGAGCGCAATCAGCGGATCGGTCAGGCTCGACAGCACGCGCGTCTTCACCTGGTATTTGCCGGCGAATTCGACCGAGCGGATCTGCAAGACCTTCGAGCCGAGGCTGGCCATTTCCAGCATTTCCTCGAACGTCACGCGATCAAGGCGTCGCGCCTCTTCGACCACGCGCGGGTCGGTCGTGTAAACGCCGTCGACGTCCGTATAGATCAGGCACTCTTCGGCATCCAGCGCGGCCGCGACCGCCACCGCCGACGTGTCCGAGCCGCCGCGGCCCAGCGTCGTGATGTGGCCATCCGGATCGACGCCCTGGAAGCCCGTGATGATCACGACCTTGCCGGCGTTCAGATCGGCCTTCACGCGCTCGTCGTCGATCGAGTGGATACGCGCTTTCGTGAACGCGCTGTCGGTCTTGATCGGCACTTGCCAGCCGGCGTAGCTCACGGCCTCGACGCCGATTTCCTGCAGGGCGATCGACAGCAGGCCGACGCTGACCTGCTCGCCGGTCGACGCAATCATGTCGAGCTCGCGCGGGCTCGGCTGGCTCGAAATCTCTTTCGCGAGCCCGAGCAGACGGTTGGTTTCGCCGGACATCGCGGACGGCACGACCACCATCTGGTGCCCGGCCTGATGCCATTTTGCGACGCGTTTCGCGACGTTCTTGATGCGCTCGACCGAGCCCATCGAAGTGCCGCCGTATTTGTGTACGATGAGTGCCATTGTCGTTCTGAACAGAAGGAGAAGCCGCACGGGCGCGCTGGGCAGGCCGCGTTGCCGTTCGGTCACGCGGCTTGTGGCTGTGGACGGACGACGAGGGGGACGGCTGGGACGCAACACGCAAGCGTGACGGATTTTGCCCGGAAGGCCGATCAGGCCGCGCAAACCGGGTACGTCACGCGGAAAACCTGCACAAATCGCTCAAAAATCGAGCCGAGCAAACGACCGAGCGTACCCGATAGAGGCCCGCTTGACAAGCCGCCCGCCGGTTTGGCAAGCGTTCCGGCGCTGTTTACCAAATGGTGAAAACCGGCGCGCGATCGCGCGGCCGGAAGCGTGCAGGCGCTACGCGATCAGCAGGTCGGGACGCCACTCGATCCGGCGCCATCCGCCGTCGCCGGACAGCCCGTCGCCGTGATTCACGCCGAGCCGCGGCACGTAGACGAGCCGGTCGCCCGCGAACAGCAGCGGCACGTCACGCTGCCAGGCCGGCACACCGCGCTCCTGGAACAGGTTCTTCAGCGTGCGGCCCGGGCCGCCGGGCGACGTACGCAGTCGCTCACCGCCCGCGCGCGCGCGCGCGGTGAGCGCGGCGCTTCGCAGCAGCGCCTCCGGCACCGCGCCGTCGCTGCCGGCTTCGGCCGGCGCGAATACGAACGTGCCGCGCCATGCCGGTACGTGCCAGACTTCCTGGCCGTCCCACGCAAGCGAGGATTCGGGGTGCGGCGTTCCGGCACCGTCGTCGGCCGGCTCGGCGCTGTCGCCCGCCTCCCAGTACACGGTGTCGCGATAGAGTCGCAAACACTGCCCCGCGTGATCGATCCGCAGCGCATGCGAGTCGTGCGCGGCGCGCAGTTGCCGCATCATGTTCGCGAGCCGCCCTGCCGATGCGCCGGGCAAGCCGAGCCGGCGCATCCAGAAACGCAGCAGGTTCGCGCCGCGCGTGTCGTCAAACGCGACCAGCGCATCGCGCGACAGCGCGTGGCCCTCGTCCCGCGCGACGCCGGCGAAATCCAGTTCGGCGAGATCGTCGAGCAGCCGTTGCGCGGCGGCCGCATGCTGGGCCGCGCGGCCCAGCGCATCGCGAAAGCCCGGGAAATGCACGGCGAGCGACGGCAGCACGTCAAGGCGCAGCGCATTGCGCGCATAGCGCGTATCGCCGTTCGATTCGTCGTCTATCCACGTCAGCTCGCGCTGCGCCGCGTAGCGCTCCAGTTGCGCGCGCAACAATCGCAGCAGCGGTCGCACGCGTTCGACGCTCGTACCGCCAGGGCGATAACGCGGCGCCATCGCGGCCAGGCCTGCAATCCCCGCGCCGCGCAGCAACTGCAGCAGCACGGTCTCCGCCTGGTCGTCGGCATGCTGCGCGACCCAGAGCGCGGCCACGCCATGACGTTCGCACATCGCGTCGAGCGCCGCGTAGCGGCGCTCGCGCGCGGTCGCCTCGACACCGAGGCCGCTGTCGCGCGGCACGTCGACACGTTCCGATTCGAACGCGACGCCGAGTCGCTCGGCCGTCTCCTGCGTATGCGCGACCCATGCGTCGGCGTTCGCACTCAGGCCGTGATGCACGTGCAACGCGACGCAGCGCGATGCGCCCGCCACGCGCACGGCCGCGTCGAGCAGCACGGTCGAGTCGAGGCCGCCGCTGTACGCGATCGCGATGCGCGCATTGGCCGGCAGATCGGCAAGCGCAACGCCGACCGCGTCGAGAACGACGCGGTCGGCGGAGAATTCGGTCGAGGGGATCACGAGACGGACGCGCGCCGGACGGCGCGCGATGCGAACACGCCGGTCATGCGCCGGGCGTGGTTTCCTTGAACTTGCCGTAGGCCATCAGGCGCTCGAAGCGGCGCTCGCGCAGCGCATCGATGCTCATGCCCTGGAACTGGCGCAGCGAATCGGCGAGCGCACGGCGCAGCAGCGCGGCCATGCCCTTCGGATCGCGATGCGCGCCGCCGAGCGGCTCGTTGATGATCTTGTCGATCAGGCCGAGCGCCTTCAGGCGATGCGCGGTCAGGCCCAGCGCTTCCGCAGCCTCGGGCGCCTTCGCGGCGCTCTTCCACAGGATCGATGCGCAGCCTTCCGGCGAGATCACCGAGTAGGTCGAGAATTGCAGCATCATCACGGTGTCGGCCACGGCGATCGCGAGCGCGCCGCCCGAACCGCCCTCGCCGATCACGGTCGTGATGATCGGTGTCTTCAGTTCGGCCATCACGTACAAGTTGCGACCGATCGCCTCCGACTGGCCGCGCTCTTCCGCGCCGATGCCCGGATACGCGCCCGGCGTGTCGACGAACGTGAAGATCGGCAGCCCGAACTTCTCGGCAAGACGCATCAGGCGTTCGGCCTTGCGATAGCCTTCCGGACGGGGCATCCCGAAGTTGCGCGCGGCGCGTTCCTTCGTGTCGCGGCCCTTCTGATGGCCGATCACCATGCACGGATGGCCGCCGAAGCGCGCGAGACCGCCGACGATCGAAATATCGTCCGCGAATGCGCGGTCGCCATGCAGTTCGTGAAAATCGGTAAACAGTTCCGCAACGTAATCGAGCGTGTACGGACGCTGCGGATGCCGCGCGATCTGCGAGACCTGCCACGGCGACAGATTCGCGTAGAGGTCCTTCGTCAGTTGCTGGCTCTTCTTCGACAGCCGCTCGATTTCTTCCGAAATATCGACAGCCGAGTCGTCCTGCACGAATCGCAGCTCTTCGATCTTGGCCTCGAGTTCGGCGATCGGCTGTTCGAAATCCAGAAACGTGGTCTTCATGTGTTCGAATCCTTGGGTCTTGCAGCAGCGCGTATTCTACCCGCGCGGGCGACGTGCAAGACCGGCTCTCAACTATTGATGTTTAAAACCCGATAGCCGTCAATCGGCGCCGGCGTCCGGCGTGTCGAGACTGCGCCACATGTACCAGGTCGCGACGGTACGCCACGGCTCCCAGTTGGCGGCCACTTCACGCGCCTCGCTGCGCGTGACGGGCTCCCCGCTGAAATAATTGACGCTGATCGCGCGGATCAGGCCCGGATCGTCGAGCGGCAGCACGTCCGGCCGCGACAGGTTGAAGATCAGGAACATCTCGGCCGTCCAGCGACTGATGCCGCGGATCTGCGTGAGTTCGGCGATCACGTCCTCGTCGTCCATCGATGTCCATTTGTCGACGTGCAGCGCGCCGGACACGAAGTGTTGCGCGAGATCGAGAATATATTCCGTCTTGCGCTTCGACAATCCGCACGCGATCAGCTTGTCCGCGCCGAGCCGGATGACCGGCTGCGGCGCGAGTTTCGGACACGCATCCTCGATGCGCGCCCACAGTGCCTGTGCGGACGGCACTGAGATCTGTTGGCCGACGACCGAACGCGCGAGCGTGACGAACGGGTCGCCGCGCTTCACGAGGTGTGCGGGGCCGAACTTCGGGATCAGCTTCTTCAGGATGCGGTCGCGCTTGACGAGATCGGCGCACGCCTTGTCCCAGTATGCGGGACGCACGGCACCGTCGGCGCCGTCGACTGCCGCATCGGCTGCACGCACCTTGCGGGCCGCGTCAGCGGCCGCCATCGCGACCTCCGGCTGCGCCGCATCCGCGCCCTTCCCGCGCGCTGGCCTCGCATGACCGTTGAGCGCGCCGTTCGGCACGGCGCGCGTCGCGTCCGCCTTGGCCGCTGGCGCGCGCTTGGCCGCCGGACGCGCGGCGAGCGGAGTCGCGCGCCTGACCGGCGCTTTTCTGGCCGTTGCCATCTTGCCTCCTACCTGACGGATCGGTCAGTGGAACGCACCGCGCTCATACGCGACGCCATTCGGTCGATCCGCCCGGTTTGTCTTCAAGTGCGATGCCGGATTCGAGCAGTTCCGCCCGAATCCGGTCCGCTTCGGCATAGTCCTTCGCTTGCTTCGCCGCGACGCGCGCGGCGATCTTCGCTTCGATTTCTTCGGCTGCGACCCCGCCTGCCTGTGCGGCACCAGTGCCCTGCTGCAGGAACGCGCGCGGTTCGCGGCCCAGCAGGCCCAGCAGGCCCGCCAGCTGTTTCAGTTGCCGCGCGAGCGAGGCATCGCGCGTGCGGTTGACTTCGCCCGCCAGCTCGAACAGCGTCGCCACCGCGACCGGCGTGTTGATGTCGTCGTTCATCGCGGCCGCGAAACGCTGCGCATGCGGCTCGTTCCAGTCGAGCGCGAGCGCGTCCGGCTCGACATCCTTCAGCGCCGTATACAGGCGCGTGAGCGACGCACGCGCATCGTCGAGATGCACGTCGCTGTAGTTGAGCGGCGACCGGTAGTGCGTGCGCACGATGAAGAAGCGCATGACCTCGGCGTCGTAGCGCTCGAGCACTTCGCGGATCGTGAAGAAGTTGCCGAGCGACTTCGACATCTTCTCGTTGTCGACCTGCACGAAGCCGTTGTGCATCCAGTAGTTGACGAACGTCTCGCCGGTCGCGCCTTCGCTCTGCGCGATCTCGTTCTCGTGGTGCGGGAATTGCAGATCCTGCCCGCCGCCGTGGATGTCGAAATGGTTGCCGAGCAGCGAGCAACCCATCGCCGAGCACTCGATGTGCCAGCCCGGGCGGCCCGTCCCGTACTTCGACGCCCACGACGCACCCTCCGGCTCGTCGTCCTTCGCGCGCTTCCACAGCACGAAATCGAGCGGATCCTGCTTCGCGTCGTTCGCGGCGACGCGTTCGCCCGCGCGGAGGTCGTCGAGCGACTTGCCCGACAGCTTCCCGTAGTTAGCGAACTTGCGCACCGAGTAATTGACGTCGCCGTCGGTCGCCTGGTACGCGTAGCCGTTCGCCTCGAGCGCCTCGATCATGCCGAGCATCTGCGGGATGAACTGCGTCGCGCGCGGCTCGACGTCGGGCCGCTGGATGCCGAGCGCGGCTTCATCCTCGTGCATCGCGTTGATGAACCGGTCGGTCAGCGACTTGATCGTCTCGCCGTTCTCGACGGCGCGGCGGATGATCTTGTCCTCGATGTCGGTGATGTTGCGCACGTACGTGACCCGATAGCCGATCGCACGCAGCCAGCGCTGGACGAGGTCGAACACGACCAGCATGCGCGCGTGGCCCACGTGACAATAGTCGTAGACGGTGATTCCGCATACGTACATCCGCACTTCGCCGGGCTGGCGCGGCACGAAAACTTGCTTGTCACGCGCGAGCGTGTTGTAGATGCGCAGTGATTCCATAGAGATGAACCGTGAGCCGAAGGAAACCGCCCTGGCGAAGCTCGCCCAGCATGTGAAACGGACGGACCATCTGCTGCGGCGCCAGGCCGCGCGTCCTCGATATCACATGGGGCGGTCAGGCTGCAAGCACAGCGGTGACGGCCACGAGAGGCTAAGAAAGACTGTCTGCCGCTCGCCGGAACGCGCAGACGTTTTGTTAGAATGGCTCGGAGTATAACATTCCGATTTACGCCTATGAAACCTCATCGCGGCCGCGCGCCGAGCGCTGCGACCCTCGTCGCGACCACCGTCATGAGCGTCGCGCTGACGCTTTTCGCGGCTCCCGCGGCGCATGCGCAGAAGGCCCCTGCGGTCGCCGACGGCACCCCCGAAATCGACGCGTCGATCGCCGGCAAGCAGTGGAAGCAGGCGCTCGCGCAGCTCGACGCGCGCATCGCGTCGAACCCGCACGACGTGCAGGCGCAGTTCAAGCGCGGCACCGTGCTCGCCCGCCTGAACCGCGACGACGACGCGATCCAGCAGTTCGTCGCGATCACGCAGGCCTACCCCGAACTGCCCGAACCGTACAACAACCTCGCCGCGCTCTACGCGAAGCACGGCCGCTACGACGAAGCGCGCAGCGCACTCGTCACCGCGACGCAATCGAACCCGAGCTACTCGCTCGCGTACGAGAACCTCGGCGACCTTTATCTGCGCCTCGCGGCCGAATCGTACAAGCGCGCGCAATCGCTCGGCCGCACGAGCGGCGCGACTGCGCAACGCCTCGCCGACCTGCAGAAGATCGTGTCGCCGCCGAAGGCGGCAGCGAACGCGCGCGCCGTCACGCCCGCCACGCGCGCGTACACCGATCGCGCCGCCGCGAACGTGAGCACCACTACGCTGCCGATGTCGCCGACGTTCCAGTTCAATGGTCCGTCCGGTGCGCTGACAGCGCCGTACGTCGCGCCGTCGCAGTAAGCGGCGCAACCTTCCTTCCCTCCCAATCTGAGGATCGCAATGAAACGTCTGTTGCTGGCGCTTGGCGGCGCCGCCCTTCTCGCGACCGCGCCCGCGTTCGCGCAATCGGCCACCGCGCACCCCGTCGTGCAGCTGAAGACCTCGCAGGGCGACATCCGCGTCGAGCTCTATCCGGAGAAGGCGCCGAAGACGGTCGCCAACTTCCTCGATTACGTGAAGGCCGGCCAGTACAACGGCACGATCTTCCATCGCGTGATCAAGGGCTTCATGATCCAGGGCGGCGGCTACAAGACCAACTTCGAGGAGAAGCCGACCCGCGCGCCGATCCCGCTGGAAAGCCGCAATGGTCTGAAGAACCTGACGGGCACGATCGCGATGGCGCGCACCAGCGATCCGAATTCGGCCACCGCGCAGTTCTTCATCAACACGGTCGACAACAGCGGCCTCGACTACCCGAACCCGGACGGCAACGGCTATGCGGTGTTCGGCAAGGTCGTGTCGGGCCTCGACGTCGTGAAGAAGATCGAAGGCGTGGCGACGACCTCGCGCGGCCCGATGCAGGACGTGCCGGCCCAGCCGGTCCTGATCGAGTCGGCCAGCATCGTCTCGAAATAAGCACCTGCCGGCACGTCCGGCGCCACACGCGGCCGCGTCGCACGACCGGCCGCGTGCCATTTAAACCGCCTTACCGAAGGGAATTCATCATGGTTGAACTGCACACGAACCACGGCGTGATCAAGCTCGAGCTGGACGCCGCCAAGGCACCGAAGACGGTCGAGAACTTCCTCAACTACGTGAAGAAGGGTCACTATGACGGCACGGTGTTCCACCGCGTGATCAACGGCTTCATGATTCAAGGCGGCGGCTTCGAGCCGGGCCTGAAGCAGAAGCCGACCGACGCGCCGATCGACAACGAAGCGAACAACGGCCTGAAGAACGACAACTACACGATCGCGATGGCGCGCACGAACGATCCGCACTCGGCGACCGCCCAGTTCTTCATCAACGTGAACGACAACGACTTCCTGAACCACTCGTCGCCGACGCCGCAGGGCTGGGGTTACGCCGTGTTCGGCAAGGTCGTCGAAGGCCAGGACGTGGTCGACAAGATCAAGGGCGTCAAGACGGGCAACGCGGGCTTCCACCAGGACGTCCCGACCGACGACGTCGTGATCGAAAAGGCCGTGGTGGTCTGACGCATAGTCCGTTACGGAGGCACTTCGATGTTGCAGGAGAGTCCGCCGCGAAGCGTCTCCGCGGGCGTGCCGGGCGAGCGCGAATACGCGCAAGCCGCACGCCCGTTCCTGTTTCTCTCCGATCTGCACTTGAGCGAGGCGATTCCGAAGACGGTCGCCGCGTTCGAGCATTTCGTGAAATACACGGCCGACAGCGCCGACTCGGTGTTCATCCTCGGCGACCTGTTCGAATACTGGATCGGCGACGACGTGCTCGACCACGATCCGTTCGCGGCGCGCATGGCCGCGCTGATGCATACGTTCTCGGAACGCGGGATCGCGCTCTACGTGATGCACGGCAATCGCGATTTCCTGCTCGGCCGGCGCTTCATGAAGGCGGCCGGCGCGATGCTGCTGCCGGACCCGGCGCTGATCACGTCGTTCGGCCAGCGCATCGTGCTCGCGCACGGCGACGCGCAATGCACGGCCGATCGCGGCTACCAGATATTTCGGCGGTTTGCCCGCAATGGCATCGCGCAAGCACTGTTTCTCGCGTGGCCGTTCCGCTGGCGTTGCGCGCTCGCGCAACGGATGCGCTCGAACAGCGAAGCGGGCCGGATGCGCCCCGCTTCGCCGCGCTACGACGTCACGCGTGAAGGCATCGCCGCGCTGTTCCGGAAGAGCCGCGCGAGCGTAATCATTCACGGCCACACGCATCGCCCCGCAAGTCACGCCGAACCGGGCGGGATTCGCTGGGTACTGCCGGACTGGGACCTCGACCACGGCAAGCCGCGCGGCGGCTATCTGCGCGTCGACGCCGAAGGCATCCACGCGATGCCGCTCGACTGACTCGATCGGCACGGCCGGCCGCCGCCGGCATGCACTGCGTTACGACTGGCGCTCGAGCGCCTTGCCTTCCAGCACCGCCGACAGCCTGCGCAGATCGAGACGCGCTGCGTCCGCGCCCTGCAGCGTTTCCAGATGCGCGCCGAGTTGATCGAGCGCCGCGACGATCTCGTCCACGCGCCGGCTTTCCTTCGCCGCGTGGTCGATCAGGCCGTGAATCGCGAGTGACATCGGGTCGTCCGCGTTCGGCGTGATCCCATACGCGCAGAATGCGGCGCGCTCGGGCTGCGGCTTCGATTGCGCCGGCATCACGATGCGCGCCGGATTGCCGACCGCGGTGCCACCTGCCGGCACCGGCTTCACGACGACCGCGTTCGAACCGATCTTCGCGCCCGCGCCGACCGTGAAACCGCCGAGCACCTTCGCGCCCGCGCCGACGATCACGCCGGCCTCGAGCGTCGGGTGGCGCTTCGCGCCACGCGTGAGCGAGGTGCCGCCGAGCGTCACGCCCTGATAGATCGTGCAGTCGTCACCGACGATCGCGGTTTCGCCGATCACGACACCCATCCCGTGATCGATGAACACGCGCCGGCCGATCGTCGCGCCCGGGTGAATCTCGATACCCGTCAGGAAGCGCCCGGCCTGCGACGCGAAGCGTGCAAGCCAGTAGCGTTTCGCGCGCCAGCATGCATGCGCGAAGCGATGCAGCACGAGCGCGTGCAGCCCCGGGTAACAGGTCAGCACTTCCCAGGCACTGCGAGCGGCGGGATCCCGCTCGCGAATCGTCGCAACGTCTTCGCGCAGTCTAGTGAACATGATCTGGTCTGGGCTGGGAAAAGGCCGGCGTGCCCCGCCGGCAATGGCCGGCCGTTATCGCACCGGGTAATTTGCTTATGACGTCCGCCGATTGTAGGGCCACTCGCGCGCGGCCGCACGGCGTCGCGCGTTCACCCCGCCGGCGGCACGGGTATTCGTGCGGAACGCCCGTCGCAGCTTGTCGACGAGGCCATCCGGTGGATCGGCGCCAACCAGGCCACCGACATCGAGCGGCCGATGCAATGCGGCGTTCGCGGCGGGAACGCAGCCGCCCGGCGCGCGAGCGCCCGGCAGCCGGCGTGCCGGACTGCTTACGCGTCGCCGTCGGGCGTGCCGGATTTCAGCAGGATGTGCTTCGCGATGCCGCGCAGGATGTTGACTTCCTCGCGCTCGAGACCGGTGCGTGCGAACAAGCGCCGCAGCCGCGGCATCAGCTTCTTCGGGTTGCGCGGATCGAGAAAATCGAGCGCGATCAGCGCGTTCTCGAGGTGCGCGTACATCCGCTCGATCTCATCGCTCTGCGCGAGCGTGCCGGCTTCCGCCGGCGCCTGGTGCGACGGCTCGCTCCCCTGCTCCAGGAGCGCGACGCGCAGTTCATACGCGAGCACCTGCACGGCCTGCGCGAGGTTCAGCGAGCTGTAAGCCGGATTCGCCGGGATGTGCGCGAGCGCGCTGCACTGTTCGACGTGCTCGTTCGCGAGACCCGTGCGCTCGTTGCCGAACACGAACGCGACGTCGCCGGTGCCGACCTGCGTGCACGCCTGTTCGGCGGCCGCGCGCGGCGCAAGGCGCGGCGGCCCGTATTCGCGCGTGCGGGCAGTCAGCGCGATCGACCAGTGGACGCCGGACAGTGCGTCGCCGAGCGTGGGCACGACATGCGCGGACGCGAGGACGTCATCCGCGCCGCTCGCCATCGCGATCGCTTCGGGGTCGCTCTGCACATGCGGCACGCGCGGCGCAACCAGGACGAGCCTGGAGAAACCCATCGTCTTCAGCGCGCGGGCGGCCGCCCCGACATTGCCGGGATGGCTCGGCTCGACGAGCACGAAACGGGTGGACGTGAAGCCGCCGGACGGCGGCAGGGGCGAGGCCGTGCCCGATTCGGACGGCGCGGCGGGGTTCTGCGGGGTTTCCACTACATACGACTCGGTTCGTCAGAATGGCAGTATGGTATCGCCATCGCCCCGGCAAACCCACTCGTCCGGACGGCCAGTGGGGTTTCCCCGCATTCCGGCCACCTGAAACTCTCGAAAATCGGGTAAAATCATGCGTTTACGTGTCGCATCCCGTGCGACGCGGGTCGTACCCTGCTCTTTGTCAATTCGCGTCTCATCTCGCCCGGCCCGTTTGCGCCGTTCCGGGCGGTGTGTTCCACTTCGTGGCGGCCCGTGCCGCCGGCTACAGGATCCAGGCTCATGCATCCCATGCTCAACATCGCTGTCAAGGCTGCGCGCCGCGCCGGACAGATCATCAACCGTGCCTCCCTCGACCTCGACCTGATCGAGATCCGCAAGAAGCAACAGAATGACTTCGTCACCGAAGTGGACAAGGCCGCCGAAGAGGCGATCATCGAGACGCTGAAGACCGCCTACCCCGACCACGCGATCCTCGCGGAGGAATCGGGCGAATCCGAGAACGAATCCGAATTCAAGTGGATCATCGATCCGCTCGACGGCACGACCAACTTCATCCACGGCTTCCCGTACTACTGCGTGTCGATCGCGCTCGAGCACAAGGGCGTCGTCACGCAGGCCGTCATCTACGATCCGAACAAGAACGATCTGTTCACGGCCACCCGCGGCCGCGGCGCGTACCTGAACGACCGCCGCATCCGCGTCGGCCGTCGCGACCGCCTGGCGGACGCGCTGGTGGGGACCGGCTTCCCGTTCCGCGAAAAGGACGGCCTCGACGCATATGCGCGCCTGTTCACCGAAATGACGCAGGCGTGCACGGGGCTGCGCCGTCCGGGCGCGGCCGCGCTCGACCTCGCGAACGTCGCGGCCGGCCGTCTCGATGCGTTCTTCGAGCAGGGCATCAACGTGTGGGACATGGCGGCGGGCAGCCTGCTGATCACCGAAGCCGGCGGCCTCGTCGGCAACTACACGGGCGACGCCGACTTCCTGCATCGTCATGAGATCGTCGCGGCGAACCCGAAGATCTACGCGCAGATGATCCCGATCCTGAACCGCTACAGCCGCGTACATCCGGCAGCGGAGTAAATCCGGGCCGCGCCCGCGCGGCGCGGCTGACGCAGCACCGCTGCCGCCGGCACGCCGCCCCGCCCGTCTCAACACCGCCACGACTTCGTGGCGACCGTATCCGAATACTCATGTTACGGCTAAGCGAACTTAAACTCCCGCTCGACCACCCCGAGAGCGCCCTCGAGGCCGCGATCCGTGCGCGCCTCGCGGAGCTTGGCGTGCCGGCAGACGGGCTCCTCCGTTACACGGTGTTCCGCCGTGCGCACGATGCGCGCAAGCGCGCCGACATCAAGCTCACGTATATCGTCGACGTCGAAGTCAAGGACGAAGCGGCCGTGCTTCCGCGACTCGCCGGCACGCCGCATTGCGGCGTGACGCCCGACATGGCGTACCACTTCGTCACGAAGGCGCCCGAGCACGCCAACTTCCTGCGCCCGGTCGTCATCGGCATGGGGCCGTGCGGCCTGTTTGCCGGCCTGATCCTCGCGCAGATGGGTTTCCGCCCCATCATCCTCGAGCGCGGCAAGGCCGTGCGCGAGCGCACCAAGGACACCTTCGGCCTGTGGCGCAAGAGCATCCTCAATCCCGAGTCCAACGTGCAGTTTGGCGAAGGCGGGGCCGGGACGTTTTCCGACGGCAAGCTTTACAGCCAGATCAAGGATCCCCACCACTACGGCCGCAAGGTGCTCGACGAATTCGTCAAGGCCGGTGCGCCGGAAGACATCCTGTACCTGAGCCGGCCGCACATCGGCACGTTCCGCCTCGTCAGCATGGTGGAAAAGATGCGCGCGACCATCCACGAACTGGGTGGTGAAGTGCGCTTCGAAACCCGGGTCGAGGACATCGAAATCGACCAGGGCAAGGTGCGCTCGCTGACGCTGTCGAACGGCGAAACGCTCCGGTGCGATCACGTGGTGCTGGCCGTGGGCCACAGCGCGCGAGACACGTTCCAGATGCTGCACGAGCGCGGCGTGTACGTCGAAGCGAAGCCGTTCTCGCTGGGTTTCCGGATCGAACATCCGCAGGGGCTGATCGATCGCAGCCGCTTCGGCAAGTTCGCGGGTCACAAGCAACTCGGCGCGGCCGACTACAAGGTCGTCCATCACTGCAGCAACGGACGCGCGGTCTACAGCTTCTGCATGTGCCCCGGCGGCACGGTGGTCGCGGCGACCTCCGAGCCGGGCCGCGTGGTCACCAACGGCATGAGCCAGTATTCCCGCGCCGAGCGCAACGCGAATGCGGGCATCGTCGTCGGCATCACGCCGGAAGACTATCCGGGCGGACCGCTTGCGGGCATCGCGTTCCAGCGCAAATGGGAAGAACGCGCGTTCGAGCTCGGTGGCGGCGATTACAGCGCGCCGGGCCAGCTGGTCGGCGATTTCATCGCGGGCCGGCCGTCGACGTCGCTCGGCTCCGTGGTGCCGTCGTACAAACCGGGCGTGCGCCCGACCGATCTCAGCACCGCACTGCCCGACTACGTGATCGAGGCCATTCGTGAAGCGCTGCCGCAAATCGACAAGAAGATCGCCGGCTTCGCGATGCACGACGCGGTGCTCACCGGCGTGGAGACGCGCACGTCGTCCCCGATCCGGATCCGGCGCAAGGACGATTACCAGAGCGTGAACGTCGAAGGCCTGTATCCGGCCGGCGAAGGCGCAGGGTATGCGGGCGGCATCTATTCCGCAGCGATCGACGGTATCGAAGTCGCGCAGGCGGTGGCGCTCGATCTGATGTCGGCGCACACGTCCTGATATTGCAGGCCGGACTCGGCGCACGTATGCCCATGCGCCGAGTCAAGCCTGCATTTTCAATGCTTGCCCGGGGCGAGCTCCAATCGCCACATCGGGCCGACGGTCTCCGACCGTGATCTCCGGCCTTTGCGATGCGCCGCGGCCATTCAGAGGCCGGTATGCCGAACACGACTGACGCCGGGCCTGATTTCGCTTTGGTACACTTGGCGCCCAGGTTCTCTACGTTTCCACGCATCCATGGCCGCTGCACAGTCAGACAACGCGTCATCTGATTTCATGCCGGCTGACCTCAGGCAAAGCGTGATTACGCAGACGTTGCCGCATTCCCAGGTCGGCATCAGCCGACTGAAGACATCTCGTAGAAACATTGGCCGAACTGCGCCATATGAACTTGAAGACGCCGATCTCATCGTGTTGCAATTGCGCGCGTTCGGCGAACAGGAATTGTGGCGTGACGGACGCGTTGCCCGCTTTGTCCCCTATGACGCAGGGACCGTCACGATTCATGACCTCGATCGCAGATGGGTTTCCGACCTGAAGGGGGCGTTCGACTGCATCCATTTTCACCTCCCTCGCCGAACGCTGGAGGAGACGGTCGATGAAATCGGAGGCAGGCAGCGACCACAGCTTTACTTGCCGCCGCATTTGAGTGCGACGGATCCGATCATCCATCGGCTGGGCCACGCTCTGCTCCCCGCTTTAGCGCAGCCCGAGCATGCATCTCAGCTTTTTATCGACCATGTCGCGCTCGCCTTCCAGGCGCATGTCGCGCGCCTGTATGGCGGCGTCAGCGAGCGCCGGGAGAAGTCGACCTGCAAACTCACTGCGTGGCAGGAGCGAATGGCGAAAGGACTTCTTCTCGAACGCCTAACCGGGAACATATCGATTGCCGATGTGGCGAAAGCATGCGGCCTGTCTCGCGGCCATTTCGTCAAAGCCTTTCATCAGACCACCGGGTTGCCGCCCCATCGCTGGCTGATCAATCAGCGCATCGAGCAAGCAATGATGTACATGCGCACGTCGTCCATGCCCCTGCAAATGATCTCGGATGCATGCGGCTTCGCCGACCAGAGCCACTTCACGAGAACATTTACGCGCGTCACCGGCGTTACACCGCGTCGTTGGCGCACGGACAACGTTTGAGGGCCGCATGAGCGACGCCTCGCTTTCGCAAGCGGGCATCTCTTTCTTGTCCGGCATGATCCGACAAGTCTTGGCGCACGAAGCTACGCCAAGACCTGCGCCACGCCGATCGATCGTCACTGTGCAGGTCGATCGCTGCGCGTGACCAGATTTCCCTTTAGTGCCGCGCTCATCGGCATGTCAAGATTCGCGCCATGTGGCGGAATAGGTGATTCAAACCATTTCGCGTACAGGCGACTGAATTCGCCACTCTTCATGAGCCGAGTGAGCGTGCCATCGACGAGTCGCTTGAACGCCGGATCGTCTTTGCGCACCATGCATGCGTATGGCTCCACCTGCAACGCGTCTCCCACCACGGCCCACGTACCCGGGTCGTCCGCGTTGGCCCTGAGCCCATAAAGCAGAACGTCATCGAGCGCGAGCGCTGCCGCTTTGTCGTCCGCGACGATCTTTAGTGCGTCGGCGTAGTCCTTTGTCAGCACGACTTCGGCATCGATGTGCTGCGCTTCGAGTTGGCGTCGCAGCGTTTTTTCGTTCGTACTCCCGCTGACTGTCACGACGGCCTTATGCGCGAGGTCGGCATAGTCGCCAATGCGTGACGCCCGTTTTGCCATCAGCCGCGTACCGGCATAAAAGTAATTGATCGAAAACGCGACGTCCTTGCCACGCGCCGAGGTGTTTGTCGTCGACCCGCACTCCAGATCGTAGGTGCCATTGACGAGCAGCGGAATTCGATTTTGACCGGTGACCGGCACGTAAGCGACCTTCAGATCCGGTCTGCGAAGTACCTTGCGAACGTCGTCGACGATTGCTTCCGTTACGTCCATCGAAAAGCCGACGGCTTTATGCGGTGTCAGCAGGTAGCTGAACGGCACGGCGGCTTCCCTGTACGAAACAACGATTTGATTGGACCGGGAGATTTTGTCCAACGTCTGCGCATTGGCGGTCATCGACGCGGCATACCCCGCGAATAATGCGGCAAGCATGGCAAAGGATGAGGATCTCATGATGCCTCTTTCACGACGTCTTCCCTGCAGAAGCTCGATTTGCCGAGCCGGCTCCGTCAGTAGCGGACCGCACGTCGTATCCCTTGCCGCGCGTCCATCAATTCCGACGTGAATTCACTTTAAGCGGAGTCGATCGCCCCCGATTGACTCAGGTCAACGGCGCAGCGGCCTCGGAACAAGTGCCGGGACGGAGTTTCAGCACGACGCCGCAACCCGTATCGAGATCCGGTTGGTCGACAGGCCGCCTGCCCGCCTTGGCTGATCGATAAGCGTCATGCCGGCAAGACAAGCGCCGGCGCTATCCCTTGGGACCATCCGACCGGCCAAGCCGCACGAGCCAGAATTGTTGCCGGACACGGAGTCGGATCGCGCGATCTGCTGGCCTATCGGCCAACTTCGACCGTATTCGTCAAAGCCGCTGGCAAACTTGGGCAACTCAAGCAACAACTTCATGCCGGATCTATGACCACGCTGTCGCCCGAGGCCTTTGAAGGCCACACGCCGATGATGCAGCAGTATCTGCGCCTTACCTGATAAGGCTCGGCGCACGAACCTACGCTGGCTCTTCCGAGGATCGACCGTTACCCACCGATCACAGACATCCAGCAGGCGCTTAGATCTGCTGCTGCCCGCCATCGACGAACAGCTCGATGCCGTTCACGAAGCTCGCGTCGTCCGACGCAAGGAACAACGCAGCGCTTGCGATCTCTCCGGGCTCGCCGAGGCGCCCCATCGGGATCTGGGCAGCCAGGTAATCGGCAAGACCCTGGCGTTGGACCGCATCGTCACCGGCGAGGTCGAGCAAGCCGGGCGTGCGCGTCGCACCCGGGCTGATTGTATTAACCCGGACGCGGCGATCCTTCAGATCGAGAATCCAGCTGCGTACGAAGGCGCGCACCGCGGCTTTCGAAGCTGAATACACGCTGAATGCAGCCGTGCCCGCGCTGCCTGCCGTTGAACCGGTAAGAATCACCGACGCCCCCTCGGCGAGCAGCGGCAACGCTTTTTGCACCGTGAAGAGCACGCCCTTCACATTGCGATCGAAGGTGTCGTCGTAGTGTTCTTCGGTGATGCTGCCAAGCGACAGCATCGAACCGCCGCCGGCGTTGGCGAACAGCACGTCGAGATGCCCCTGTTCTTCCTTGATCTGCGCATACAGCGCGTCGAGCTCACCCAGCTTTGTGGAATCGACACGTACCCCCGTCGCGTTGCCGCCCGCTTCGCGGATGCCCTTCACTGCGGCATCTAGTTCAGCCTGACGGCGGCCGGTGAGGTAGACGTGCGCGCCTTCTGCCGCGAAACGCTGTGCGGTGGCGAGGCCGATGCCGCTGGTTGCGCCGGTAACGAGTGCAATCTTGTTGTCGAGCTTGCGTGCCATGGTGCTTCTCCTTTCGTTCGGTAAGTGGATGACTGCGTTCGGTGTTTCGTGCTGCGATGTGAGGAGAATATCGACGCCCAAGGCTTATCGAAATAGAATTGATTGCAATCAAACGTTGCAAAAATGAAAAGATGAGGGGAAATGGCGAAGCTGCCTGATTTCGAAGGACTTGCTATGTTCGCGAAGGTCGCGGAGGAAGGATCGTTCGCGGCCGCGGCGCGCGCGATGGGCGTGTCGGTGGCGACGGTCTCGCGGGGCGTCGCCCGTCTCGAAGACCGGTTGGGCGCGCGGCTCTTCAACCGCACGTCGCGCCAACTCTCGCTCACCGAGTTCGGCCGGACGATCTGCGATAAGGCCGGGGAGATCTACCGTCAGGCCGAAGAAGCAGAAAGCGCCGCGCGCGAAATGTCGGTGCAGCCGCGCGGACTGGTGCGCCTGGCTGTACCGATGTCGTTCGGGCTGCGCTGGGTCGCGCCGCTGCTGCCCGCGTTTTTTCGCGCGTATCCGGAGGTGTCGATCGACCTGCATCTTTCGGATGCGTCAGTCGATCTGGTTGCCGATGGGTTTGACGCCGCACTGCGCATTGCCGCGCTGCCTGATTCGTCGCTGGTGGCACGACGCCTGTGCCCGGTCACACAATTCGTGGTGGCGTCGCCCGCGTACCTGAAGCGCGAAGGGCGGCCCGCGCATCCGCGCGAGCTGGCGGACCGGCCATGCCTTTCATACGCGTATCGCGCGCGCAGCGATTTGTGGCGCTTCACGAACGCTGCAGGCGAGGAGGAGCCGGTCAAGCCGACCGGCCCGTTGCGCGTGACGAATTCCGATGCGCTGCTGCCCACGCTGCTCGACGGCCTCGCAATTGCCGAGTTGCCCGAATTCGTCGCCAGCGAATATCTGGCCGATGGCCGCCTTGAGGCGATCCTCACCGACTGGTCGCTGACGAAGGGCGGCCTTTACTTCGTCACGCCATCGGCGCGTGCACGTCCGGCGAAGGTGGCGGTGCTGTCCGACTATTTTGCGGAGCATCTCTCGGAGCCGTCATGGCGATGGCCGAAGTAACGCAGTGGCGAGGATGAGCCCACACTCTGGATGGCCGAGCATCATTGCATTGCCGCAATGATGGATCTCAAGCAATTCCATTTCGCAAATATCGCGCGCCCCGTATCGTCCTTCCCACTCACTGGACGACACCGTGTCAAAGGTTATCGACGACAACTGGCCGAATGGCGAACTTCGAGGTGTCCGGTTCGGGCCGCTGGTAAACTTGGGCAACCAAAGCAACTTTTCACGATCACATGAGCACGCCACCCACGGCCGCACCTGCCCCCGTCACTCCAATGATGCAGCAGTACCTGCGCCTTATTTAACAAGGCTTAGCGCGCAAACCTACGCCAAGAGCTACGCTCGCCCCTCACTACCCGTCGGCTTGTCTCTGACGTACGGGGCAGCGAAGTCGACATCGAAAGTGCCCTTCCAAGAGCGCACGCGCATCGAAGTGGCGTAGTAATACTCATAGTTTGCGCGTGGAATCTGGTCCGCCGGAACTGCGACGCTTGAAAAAAACCCATCTCGTATAGTTGAATTGCCCGTGCAAATGTATGAGACCACGGCAAGCTGTTCGTCGAGTATCTTCCGGATGAACTCGACTGCACCACTGGCCTCTTCGGCATTGCCCAGAACGGAGAAGAAATGCCGATGGGTCGATGCGTAGAAAACAGTCACCTCGTCGTTGTACAAGGAAGAAACCTCTAAGGGGCCACCTTTCGATCCTGCGAGCGATGGCAACCGAACATTGAAATAATTCTCGCCAGCGTTGGCAATAATAGAGAAATGGCTCCTCCAGCTCGGGAAGACTGAGAGAAGGTCTCCCGCCATTTGGCGAGAAAAGGGCTCAAGCAATTCGATCAAGATGGCTCTCCCGTAGCTCGCGAATAGAGCAACGCGATCAATGGCAATCCTACCCTTTCGACGGTCGACCGCTACCAACCCTCTGCAGTCGTGTGCTGCTTTGCGTCGACAGAATAGCCCGCTCCCAGCCGGCTTTTCGTTGTCTACGCACTCGCTGTCCGCATCCAGTTGCAATACTGCCTCCCATATCCGATGATGAACAGACGAGACACATGCTAGGAGCGTTCGCGACAGTTTTGCCCCGCCGTGGACATCCCACTACCGCTTTCGAAGCCTTCAGACAGGAGGTGCAATATGGAAAAAATGGCGGCAGATCAATCGAAGATTTTAGTCAGTCTGCTCGTTATCCATGTCTTTCTTGCGCTATGTCTGTTGGTATCAGTTATTTCGTTTAGGCTTGCGCCAATTCTAATCGTTGGCTTCCTTACGGCCGGTTGCAGCGTCTTAATTATCCGGATCAGTCGCGATAGCGATGCCGCGCGTCACATTATCAAGAGCAACGGTGGTAAGGTATACCTATACTTCATGTGGGGCATTGCCGTATGCATAGCGCTCGTTTTAGTTGGACAGAATTACCTCGGAATCTTTACACATTCCCCTTAAACAATATGGCGAGACAAAAGGAACCATGACAAACAACCTGAACAAAGCCGAGGGGAAGCTCACAAACACGCAGCGCGAGTACGCGTTACAACCGCCCTTCTGTGTGCAATTGAGTAGAGGCATGAGATGAACGAGAGACTTGCAGCCGGCATCTTTGGAGGGGCGTGTATAATAATCGGCATCGTCAAAGCAGCTCGACCATCGTTATTCATTGACTATCGTGAGCGCCACCCCTGGATAAATTTTCTTGGATTTTATTCTTTCATTTTTAAAACAAAATATGCGAGACCGACCATCGTCACGAATGGCATCATACTTATCTTAATGGGACTAGCTCTTTTCATATGGTCCCAGCGCAACTGAGTATTTCCACATAGGTGGCACTTACCATCAGCGACAATTGCCAACCGGCGAACTTCGCGCAGTCCCGTCCGGCCCACTGGTACGCTCGGGCGGCCGAAGCAGCTTTCCTGAGTCAGATGCACACGAAACCCACCGCAGCACCTGCAACCGCCACTCCAATGATGCAGCAGCACCTGCGCCTTATTTGACAAGGCCCGGCAAACAAACCTACGCGAAGACCTACGCTTACGCTTTTCCGGATCGGCAGTTATTGACCCAGAGCGCCCATGCGCCTACCGCCCTGGACACCGGCTTAGCAGTAGTATTACAGCCCCTTCAATTTGGTGTAAACGACGACCCCGAACGAAAACATGAGCAGAAAGGGAAGAAGAAACCCTGCCGTATTTGTTGCTCTTCTAACCCAACGAGGCCCGATTTTGCATCGCGCACTCTCCGACCGAAAACTGACCGATGATGCCGCGGATTTAAGATATCCAGAAACGTCACGCAGTTCTGAGAAAAGTGTTGCTACCAGCATCTCGTCTTTATACGGACTGTAATAGTACATATTGACTCGTGCTGTTAGATCTCTTCCATCCCACTCAATAGCGAATGCATACTCAGAAAACAGATGCCTTAGCGTTTCTGCCAGGCGATTGATTTCCCGAAGGCGAACTGATAATTCCTCTGCCCCAAATCCGTAGACATAGACGTCCGCGCCTATGTCGTGGTGGGAAAAAATGATCGATTTGCGATGATCACTTCGACCAAAGCCGACGTCAATGTTGATATTGCATGGCGTTGCCGTGGAGGCGATCAGAAGATGATTGAATTGCTCCAGCTTTATTTGGTATTTTTCCGCCAAAACGTGCAAATGTTTCATGTTGCGCCTGCCCTCAATGGCTCGCCCCACCCTCTTACGAACGCATGCCTGCACTCGACCGGACTCGAACTTTGCGCAGCCTGGACGTCTCTAATACGGCTTGTGACAGTAGCGGCACCTAGAACCAACCCAAGGAGTCCAGGTGCCGCGTGGCGTACGAATGGCAAGTGATTGACAATGCAGGCAGACTAGAACAGCAAGCTGAGCCACCGAAAAACACATTGCAATCACAAGCGAAACGATCGCCGACAATGCTTTGGTTGACAGCGGCAGAAAATAACAAGAGGCGCGGCAACACCAAGTGGTAGCGCTGTGGCTGCCAAGTAGAAAAGCATCGCCTTTGTATGCAATCGCATTGCTGGCCCCCGCTCTAGTGGGGTTACTGACGGTCGCTTACAGCAGTCGACAAGCCGTAGAACCGCACCCATCGCCTCCTGATGTCTTCGACGCAATCACCGAACCCATACAGTCGCAGTCTAGACTGTCGCCCGCAACTGGCCAAACGGTGAACTTCGCGCAGGCGCGTCCGGCCCGCTGGTAAACTCAGGCAGCCAAAGCAACTTTTCCCGGTCACATGAGCACCCAACCCACCGCAGCACCTGCAACCGTCACCCCCATGATGCAGCAGTACCTGCTGCTTATCTGACAAGGGTTGGCGAACGAAGCTACGCCAAAACCTACGCCTACACTTGTTACGAAGTGGCCGTTACCGACCAGGTCGGACACCAACGGAAATAGCAGATTCAAATCCTTCGAATTCCCGCCTTCCCTGAAGAATCGTGATCTTCATGTGGTACCGCCCCGGCGGCAAAACAGAAGCATAGATCATGCGATCATATGCGCCGCTACGATTGGCGCCGAGCTCGTGCGCAGCAATACCTTGAATAGTCCTGTCGACATCAACCAACGCGTTTCCAGTGGCGGCCGTCAGCCTTAAATTGGCAGGCTGCACGACCCCAGGATTGGCATACTCGCCGGTATGCAACCGGCCACCATCTCCCACCAATGGGGCAAGTCGCTTTCGCTCTCCTTCGTCTTTGTAGTGAAATCCGAGGTAAAAGATATACAGACGCGCCTCGGTTATTTCGACTTCTGCGCTTGCCGATGCCCCGGACCTACTTGCATCTATTGGAAGAAACACCTCATATATTTTACTTGTCGCGATACTGCAAATCGGCATCGCAGCGAAAGCCAATATGAATAGAAAGCCCATATACCGGCATATCGATCTTGTCGCTTTCATCGCCGCTCCCGAGACAGCCCCTCGATGCCATTGTTCGAAACGCCAAGTTCCGCGGTCATCTCCAGGGTGAAGATGTTGCGGAAGATAGCTGGAACGCGGTTGTGCTGCCGTCAATGATCGGATTGTCGACGATCGCGGCCCCGATGTCGATAATCCGTTCATCGCTGCCGATAGCTGCCGCCCGACCTCGCCGGCACCTGCTCGGATGGCAAACTTCGAGCGATCGGGTGCGTGCTGCAACCGTCACTTCAACGATGCAGTCGTACCGGTAACTTACTTGTCGGCCGCTGCTTGAATCTCTCGGCAAAAGTTCTTCAGAGTTCCAGGGCATTGTGTGTCCGCATTTCGGGCGATCCGCCTCGACCGTTCTGCCGGGACTGTAGCGTCAACATGCCGGACAATGAACGCGCGGAACGCTGGGTCCGAAACGATCATGGGTTCCAACTGCTGAATAGTGCCCCAGTGATCTGCGAGCAAAAGAGTGTTTGATTCGCTGAACCCTTCCGCGACTGCCCCATCGTCACAATTTGAGAACGTTCGAAATTGTCGATACAACTGCTTCCACGACGTGGCGGCATCAGAAACAACCTCGGCCTTACGAGCTTGATCGGAAGTGCAAACGTCGGGCCCGGCGAGCGCCGCGGACGAATAGAAAATGGCGACAAGCCATAATCCGAAGTAGCGACGTGTGGTTTGGAAGGTTGCGGCGTCGACCGACGGAACGTGGGCGCTTTGCGTCTCACGACAAATCCCGTTCACTCGGACACCCCCTCGATAGCCTTTAAAATCATTTGTCGGTCGTCGATTACACTCTCATCTCCGGAAAAGCGCGACATCTCCATATGCCCATCGTCGAACACGTCGATCTCGATACGGTCACCGGGCACAGTTATCGAGATCAGAATGGTGTCCGGGCGATGCCGGCCCAATGTATAAAAGAGGCGGCGCTCGTCCAGGTTGCTAAGCAATTCGTACAAAGGATGCGTCATATATCCTCCGTCACGGTCAGCAGATCACAACAAAGCCGAAAATGACGCGGTAGATCGATTCGTTCGCGTAGCGGTCTCCGGTCGACATATCGAGGAAATGGACAGAACGTCCGATGCTCGATCAACGAACCCCTACAGTCACAATCTAGACTGTCGACCGCAACCGGAGTGTCGGAGTTAGCACTATGTGGCGGGTTGTGCCCGCAGCGCTACGCCCGCGAGGCAGGACAGGCCCCTGACGCTGCCGAGTCCCCCTGCACCTGGCCAAACGGCGAACTTCGCCCAGCCGCGTCCGGCCCACTGGTAAACTCTGGCAGCCAAAGCAACTTTTCCCGGTCACATGAGCACGCCACCAGCAGCAGCACCTGCCCCCGTCACTCCAATGATGCAGCAGTACCTGCGCATCAAGGCCGATCACCCCGACACGCTCGTCTTCTACCGGATGGGCGACTTCTACGAACTGTTCTTCGAGGATGCGGAGAAAGCGGCGCGTCTGCTCGATCTAACCCTCACGCAGCGCGGCGCATCGGCCGGCACGCCGATCAAGATGGCCGGCGTCCCGCATCACGCGGTCGAACAGTATCTGGCGAAGCTCGTAAAGATGGGCGAATCGGTCGCGATCTGCGAGCAGATCGGCGACCCTGCGACGTCGAAGGGGCCGGTCGAGCGCAAGGTCGTGCGCGTCGTCACGCCCGGCACGCTGACCGACGCGGCGCTGCTGTCCGACAAGAACGACGTCTACCTGCTCGCGATGTGCGCGGGCCACAACAAGCGTGGCGTGGCGGTCAACATCGGCCTCGCGTGGCTGAACCTCGCAAGCGGCGCGCTACGGCTCGCCGAAATCGAACCCGAGCAGCTCGGCGCCGCGCTCGAACGCATCCGGCCGGCCGAGATCCTCACGGCGGACGGCACGACCGACTCCGTGCCCGCCGGCGCCGGTGCGATCAAGCGCGTGCCGGCATGGCATTTCGATATCGCGTCGGGCACGCAGCGCCTGTGCGACCAGCTCGACGTCGCGGGCCTCGACGGCTTCGGCGCGCATTCGCTGACGAGCGCATGCGGAGCTGCCGGCGCACTGCTGCTGTACGCGGCCGCCACGCAGGGTCAGCAGCTGCGTCACGTGCGCAGCCTGAAGGTCGAGAACGAAACCGAATACATCGGGCTCGATCCGGCAACGCGCCGCAACCTCGAACTGACCGAAACGCTGCGCGGCACCGAATCGCCAACGCTGTACTCGCTGCTCGACACATGCTGCACGACGATGGGCAGCCGCCTGCTGCGTCACTGGCTGCATCACCCGCCGCGCGCGTCCGTCGCCGCACAGTCACGCCAGCAAGCGATCGGCGCACTGCTCGAAGCGCCCGCGAACGCGAGCCTCGACGCCCTGCGAACCGCACTGCGCCAGATTGCGGACGTCGAACGGATCACCGGGCGTCTCGCGCTGCTGTCCGCGCGCCCGCGCGATCTGTCGAGCCTGCGCGACACGTTCGCCGCGCTGCCCGCGATGCGCGAACGCATCGGCGCGATCGTCGCGAACGCGGATGCGCTCACGCGCATCGACGCGGCGCTCGAACCGCCCGCCGAATGTCTCGACCTGCTGACGAGCGCGATCGCCCCAGAGCCTGCCGCGATGGTGCGCGACGGCGGCGTGATCGCGCGCGGCTACGATGCGGAGCTCGACGAGCTGCGCGACATCTCCGAGAACTGCGGGCAATTCCTGATCGATCTCGAGGCGCGTGAGCGTACCCGCACGGGCATCGCGAACCTGCGCGTCGAATACAACAAGGTGCACGGCTTCTACATCGAGGTCACGCGCGGCCAGACCGACAAGGTGCCCGACGACTATCGCCGCCGCCAGACGCTGAAGAATGCCGAGCGCTACATCACGCCCGAACTGAAGACTTTCGAGGACAAGGCGCTGTCCGCGCAGGAACGCGCGCTGGCCCGCGAGCGCGCGCTGTACGACGGCGTACTGCAGGCTCTGCTGCCGTTCATTGCCGAGTGTCAGCGCGTCGCGTCGGCGCTCGCGGAGCTCGACGTGCTCGCCGCGTTCGCCGAGCGCGCCCGCACGCTCGACTGGGTCGCACCCGCATTCACCGACGAAATCGGCATCGAAATCGAACAGGGGCGTCACCCCGTCGTCGAAGCGCAGGTCGAGCAGTTCATCGCGAACGACTGCCGGTTCGGCGCCGAGCGCAAACTGCTGCTGATCACCGGCCCGAACATGGGCGGTAAGTCGACCTTCATGCGGCAGACGGCGCTGATCGCGCTGATGGCATACGTCGGCAGCTACGTGCCGGCGAAGTCGGCCTGCTTCGGCCCGATCGACCGGATATTCACGCGAATCGGCGCGGCCGACGACCTCGCCGGCGGCCGCTCGACCTTCATGGTCGAGATGACCGAAGCGGCTGCGATCCTGAACGACGCGACACCGCAGAGCCTCGTGCTGATGGACGAAATCGGCCGCGGCACGTCGACGTTCGACGGCCTCGCGCTCGCATGGGCCATCGCGCGTCATCTGCTGGCGCAAAACGGCTGCTACACGCTGTTCGCGACGCATTACTTCGAGTTGACGCAACTGCCCGCCGAATTCCCCCAGGCGGCCAACGTCCACCTGTCGGCCGTAGAGCACGGTCACGGCATCGTGTTCCTGCACGCGGTCAACGAAGGCCCGGCGAACCAGAGCTACGGGCTGCAGGTTGCACAACTCGCGGGCGTGCCGGCACCGGTGATCCGCGCCGCGCGCAAGCATCTCGCGTATCTCGAACAACAGTCGGCCACGCAGCATACGCCGCAGCTCGACCTGTTCAGCGCGCCGCCCGCCGCGACCGACGAACTCGAATGCGCGGATGCGCCTCCACCGTCCAACATCCCGCATCCGGCACTCGAAAGGCTGCGCGACATCGATCCCGACGACCTCAAGCCGCGCGACGCGCTCGACCTGCTGTACGAACTGCGCACGCTCGTCCGCTCGCACGATGCCGACGGGCACGCATAAGCGTACCCCGTCGGGTTGGCCGGCCCGCGCCACCGCTGCGCTGGTCGCGGCGGTGCTCGCGCTGGCGCAGGCCGGCGCGCTGGCCGCGCCGCCCAAACGTGCCGCCGCCCCCTACTCGTTCGCGGTCGTGTCGGGCGTCATCGATACGCCGGCCGACGAGCCAGCCGCGCAACGGCTGTTCGAATCGATCGCGCGCGAGCGCAATCTGGCCTTCGTCGTCTATGCAGGCAACATCAAAGGCGCAAAGGAAGCGTGCCGCGACTCGCTGTATACGCAGCGCGGCGCGATCCTCGACGCATCTCGCGTGCCGCTCGTGTTCATTCCCGGCCACGACGACTGGGTAACGTGCAACACGGCGGCCGGCGGCAACTACGACCCGGTCGAACGTCTGGACTTCCTGCGTCAGACGCTGCTGGCCGACGCGGCGCTGCCCGACCCCGGCGCGCTGCAGATCACGCGCGAAAGTGAAGTCGCCCGGTTCCGGCCCTATCGCGAAAACGCGCGCTGGCTGCATGACGATGTCGTCTACGTCGCGCTGAACGCACCGGCACCGAACAACCACTATCTGACGGCCGGCGGGCGGAACGGCGAATTCGAGGACCGCATCATCGCGAACGGCTTCTGGATCGACCACGCGGCCGAATATGCGAAGCGGCACGAAGCGCGCGCGATCGTGGTGATGTTCGAAGGCGATCCGCAGTTCGATCGCTATGAGCGTGCCGAACGGTTTGCGTGGTTGCGTTTCAACCGGCCGCGCGTCCGCGACGGTTTTCGTGAACTGAAACGGACACTGGTGAAGGCGGCGGCGGTATTCCGCGGCCCGATCCTGGTGGTGCACGCGAGCAGCGAGCCGCTTGCGAACGGCTTCCTGATCGATCGCCCGCTGCATGCGGACGACGGCGTGCTGGTGGGAAATGTGACGCGTGTCGCGATCGGACCGCGTCATCCGGCGAGTCAGTGGGTGAAGGTCAACGTGTCACCGGCACGGCAGACGATCTTCAACGTGAGCGTGCAGGACGTCCCGAAGAATCTGCCGACCCCGCCCGCGCTGCCGGTCGTGCCGCGCGATAACGTCCCGCTGCCGCAGATGCCGGAGATCCCGGCCTTGCCGGCATTGCCCGACTCGTCGTCGGTCGCGCCGCCGCTTCAAGGCGACGGCACGACACCGGACGGCGCTTCGTGGCCCGCGCCGCGCCCTGCTTCAGGGCCGGCGCCCGGCCTGCCTGCCAGCTCAGTGCAGGGTACGCCCTGACGGTGCGTCGCCTTCCTCGTCCTCGTCTTCGTCCTCGTCGACGATTTCGAGGCCTTCCGCGCCATGCGCGTGCTCATGCTCGATCTCGTCTTCGGTCGCTTCGCGAACGTCCTTGACCGTCAGTGCGAATCGCAGCGCCATGCCCGCAAGCGGGTGGTTGCCGTCAAGCACGACCTTGTCCTCGGCGATGTCCGTGACCGTGTAGATCAGCGAATCCACTTCCTCGTCGCCGTCTTCCGGCGTGCCTTCGAACTGCATGCCCACTTCGATCGGCTCGGGAAAACGATCGCGCGGCTCGATCTTCACGAGTTCGGGATCGTAGTCGCCGAACGCGTCCTGCGGCTCGAGCTGAACCTGCGCCTGGTAACCGGGCTCCTGGCCGTCGAGCTGTTCCTCGATCTTGGGGAACGTGCCATCATAGCCGCCGTGCAGATAAACCATCGGCTCGTCGCTTTCCTCGATCAGATTGCCTTGCGCATCCGACAGCTTGTAAGCGACCGACACGACGGTGTTTTTTGCGATTTTCATCCAATTCTCCCAAATACAAGTCTCATTATACGATGCGCAACCGGTCTCAAGCCGAACCGCGGGATGCCGCTGCCGCCCCGCTCGGCGCGCCGCCTTCCGATCTTCCCACACCGCTGCTCGGCGGCCTCTCGCCGGCGCAATTCATGCGCCGCTACTGGCAGAAGAAGCCGCTGCTGATCCGCCAGGCGATCCCCGGCGTGAAGCCGCCGGTGACGCGCGACTCACTGTTCGAGCTGGCAGCCGACTATGACGCCGAATCGCGGCTGATCACCCATTTTCGTAACAAGTGGCAACTGGCCCACGGTCCCTTCGAGCCGGGCGCGCTGCCTGCCGTTTCGCGAAAGTCCTGGTCCTTGCTCGTGCAGGGGCTCGACCTGCACGTGGACGCGGCACGCGCGCTGCTCGACCGCTTCCGCTTCATCCCGGACGCACGCCTCGACGACCTGATGATTTCGTACGCGACCGACGGAGGCGGCGTCGGCCCGCACTTCGACTCGTACGACGTATTCCTGCTACAGGTCGAGGGCCGGCGCCGTTGGCGCATCGGTGCGCAGAAGGACCTGTCGCTGCAGCCGGACGTCCCGTTGAAGATCCTCGAGCATTTTGAGCCGAGCGACGAGTGGGTGCTGGAGCCGGGCGACATGCTGTACCTGCCGCCGCACATCGCGCACGACGGCGTGGCCGAAGGCGAATGCATGACCTGCTCGATCGGCTTTCGGGCGCCGTCCGCCGGGGAGCTGGGCGCGCAATTCCTGTATTACCTCGCGGAGCGCGGCGGCCTGCGCGACGAGCGTGGCGACGCGCTTTACCGCGACCCGAAGCAGCCGGCGGTCGACACCCCGGCGCAACTGCCGCCGGCGATGGTCGAGCGCGTCGCCGAGATCGTCGATGCGATCCGCTGGCGCAAGCGTGACGTCGCCGAATTCCTCGGTTGCTACCTGAGCGAACCCAAATCGAACGTCGTATTCGAGCCGCCGGCGCGCCCGCTGTCCGAGGCCGCGTTCGTCGCGCAGGCGTCGCGCCGGGGCGTGTATCTCGACAGACGGGCCGCATTGATGTATAACGCGCGCTCGTACTTCATTAATGGCGAGGAAGAACCGCTCGAGCACGCCGGCGAATGGCTGCCCGAACTGGCCAATCTGCGCCACATGGAGGCGAAACGGTTTGTAACACTATCCCGGGTTCCCTCAATGACAGCCTTGCTGCACGAGTGGTATTGTGCGGGCTGGATACGGGTCGGAAACCGGATTTAGTGAGCCGCCCCGTATGCCCGTGCAGATCAAATTCTGTATGGGAAAGACAACGTATTGACCCCGCATTTGTCGACGGTCGATAGGAAAGTGCATATAATTTCCGCCCAAGCCGTAGGGAAGATTCACGCTCTAGAAGTGCGTCTCCACCAGCGGCCCAGGTCGGTGTTGGAGCACATTACCGGTATTGTTTCGCGCTGTTGCTTACCTTTAACCATAAAAGGACGTGATCATGAAGAAATCCCTCCTCGTAGCTTCCCTGTTGGCTGCTGTTGCACTGGCTGCTTGCAACAAGAGCGCTGATCAAGCTGCTTCGTCGGCTGCTAGCGACGCATCGGCTGCTGCTTCGTCGGCTGCTTCGGCAGTTGCTGGTGCTGCGAGCGACGCAGCTGCTGCTGCTTCGTCGGCTACGGCTGCTGCGAGCGACGCAGCTGCTGCTGTGGCGTCGGCTGCTTCGGCAGCGACGGCTGCTCCGGCTTCGGGCGCAAGCCAGTAAGCCTCAGCATCAGCTGAAAAAAAACCGGCCCTTCGGGCCGGTTTTTTTACGTCTGTCGGTTGCGCGCATCGTATCCGGCGGCAGGACCGGCCAAGAGCCGTCCCGGACGTCCGATCCTTCGCCTGCTCAGCCGAGCGTCAGCCAGTCGAAGCCCGCGTCCTGCGTGGCCACGACCACTTCCTCCCCGTCCGTTCCCAGCACGCCGGCCAATGCCTGGCGGGCCAGCTCGGGCCGGTTGTTCTGCTGGCTCAGGTGCGCCGCGACGAGGTGCTGGAGGCGGCTGCGTTCGAGCGATGCGAGGATGCCCGCGGCGGCGGCGTTGCTCAGGTGGCCGTGATTGCCACCGATCCGCGCCTTCAGCGACTGCGGATAGCGGCTCCCGGCGAGCATCTCGGTATCGTGGTTGGATTCGAGCACCAGCGCGTCACAACCGCTCAGAACGGCCGTGATGTGCGGCGTGGCCATCCCGACGTCGGTCAGCACGCCGAGCCGGCGGCAACCGTCCATGAAGACGAACTGGAGCGGTTCCCGCGCGTCATGGGGCACCGTATATGGCATCACGGCCAGATCGCGAATCGCGGCTGTCTCGTCGCCCCACAACACGCGGAGATCGACATCGGCTTCGTCCGCGCCCACCGCGCGTGCCGTGCCCCAGCTCATGTAGAGCGGCAGCGACCCGCGCCGCGCGAGCGTCAGCGCGCTGCCGACGTGGTCACTGTGTTCGTGGGTGATGAGGATCGCATCGAGATCGTCGATGCCGAGATTCAGGCGGCCGAGGCGGCGCTCGACCTCCTTCGCTGAAAAACCGCAGTCGAGCAGCACGCGGGTGGTCGTCGTGCCGCTTGCGACCTCGACGACCAGCGCGTTGCCTTCGCTGCCGCTACCGAGGCTGGCGAAGCGCACGCGATCAGTTCAACTGGGCGTGCAGCAGCGAAATGATCCGCTGCGCGTCCGACGAGTTGTCGACCTTGCCGGTCGCGTCGACCACCGCGACCTGCGTGCCGCCACTGCCCTGCGCGCGCACGTTGACCAGGTATTCCTTGCCCGGCTTGGCCGCCGACGGGCCGCCGTAAAACAGCTTGCCGAACAGCCCGTCACGCTTGAGCTCTTCCATCGTGTTCGCGTAACGGACCGTGTACAGGCCCTTCTCGCGGTCGCGATTGTCGACCGCGAAGTTGGTGCGGTCGAGCGCGAGACCGACGCGCAGCCACGCACGGTCGAACGATTCCGCCAGTTGCAGCGTCGCGGCACCGCTGCTCGTATCGCTCACCTGCGCCGGCGCCGTCGCGGGACGCGCATCGGTCAGCAGTTGCTTCGCCTGCGCGTCGCTCAGGCCGAACTTCTGCATCAGCTTCGTCAGGAACACAGCCTCGAGCACCGGATTGCGCGGACGCTCTTCCCAGCGCGACGACGTGCCGCCCTGCGGGCCGACCATCATTTCCTCCATCGCGCTGTGCGTGATCGAGATGTCGGTGTTGCCGTCCGGCGTGCGGTTCACGAGCGTGCGGAAACGGTCGCGCGTGCCCGACGAGTACGCGAAGTCGATGACCTTGCCGATCGTGCGGCGGAACCAGTCATCGGGAATGTTCGCGCGGTTCTCGGCCCAGTCGGTGGCCATGATGCCGGTCGACGGTGCGTCGGTCTTCAGCGAGAACCCGTTCTCCTGCCAGAATTCCTTCAGGATCGGCCACAGCTGCTCGGGCGTGCGCCCGTCCACGACGAGCCAGCGGCGGTCGCCGTCGCGCTCGATATGCATGCCGAGCGGATCCTGCGCGCTCGGGACACCGTCGGTCGCGTTGCCGGCGGCCGTCGTCGCCCGCGGCGGCAGCGTGCCGAGACCAGCGTTGCTCGGCGGCGCGACGAACTGCTGGGTCGTCGGCACCGGCTTCAGGTCGCTCGGCACCGCGAGCGGCGGCGCCGAACCCGTGTTCTTGTAGTTGACCCGGTCTGGAGCCAGATAATCGTTCAGCGTATCGCAGCCGGCGAGCGCGCCCAGCGCCAGCGCCACCACCGAAACCTGGATGGCGCGAGAGGAAAAGGCGAAACGTTTCATGAAATCCTTCGTCTTGCTAGAACGCTCGTCAGGAGCGGCGCCGGACGGAGCCGGCCGGTGCGGGTTGATGAGGGGTCGAGCCGGCGGCCGCAGGACGCGGCCGCCTGAGCATCAGAGGACGCCGGCCTCGACGAGGGCCGAACGCACGACGTCGTGACAGCGCTCGTCGAGCGGCGTGAGCGGCAGGCGGATGCCGCCCTGCATCTTGCCCATCGCCTGCAGCGCCCACTTCACCGGAATCGGGTTCGCCTCGACAAACAGGTTCTTGTGCAGCGACAGCAGCTTCATGTGCAGTTCGCGCGCCGTTGCGACGTCGCCGGCCAGCGCCGCGCGGCACAGGTCGCTCATCGCGCGCGGCGCGACGTTCGCCGTCACCGAGATGTTGCCGTGGCCGCCGAGCAGCATCAGCGCGATCGCGGTCGGATCGTCGCCGCTGTAGATCGCGAAATGCTTCGGCGCGGCCTTGATCAGGTGCGCGGCGCGATCGATGTTGCCGGTCGCGTCCTTCACACCGATGATGCCCGGCACCTGAGCGAGGCGCAGCGTCGTCTCGTGCGCCATGTCCGCGACCGTACGGCCGGGCACGTTGTACAGAATCACCGGCAGGTCGACCGCCTCGGCGATCATCTTGAAGTGCCGGTACATCCCTTCCTGCGTCGGCTTGTTGTAGTACGGCACGACCTGCAGCGTCGCGTCGGCGCCGACGGCCTTCGCATGCTTCGTCAGTTCGATCGCTTCGGCGGTCGAGTTGCCGCCCGCGCCCGCGATGATCGGGATGCGCTTCGCCGCATGCTCGACCGCCGTGCGGATCATCAGGATGTGCTCTTCGACGTTGAGCGTTGCCGACTCGCCGCTCGTGCCGACCACGACGAGTGCGTCGGTGCCTTCCGCGATGTGCCAGTCGATCAGTTTGCGAAACGCCGGCAGGTCAAGACTGCCGTCTTCGAGCATCGGGGTGACGATCGCGGGGATGCTGCCGCGGATGTGAATGCCGTCTTGGGTGCCGTTAGCCATGAAACGCGATTGATTGTTGTACCGGTAAACGTTGAGATTGTAGCGGATTAGCCGGGCAGTTCGTAACGTGGAATTCCCGCCCCCGCTGTCGGGGTCGCGCCCTCGCGTACCGCGCAGATGCGCTGCACGAACGCCTCGCGCGGCGCGGCGACGAATCCGTCCTCGTACGCAACCACCCGCAGGCGGCCGCGCACCGCGTCCAGCAACTCGCCCGGGGCGAGCAGGAACGCAGGATTGGACGGCTTGCCGACCGTTTCGTTTCCTTGCGCGAAGGTTTCGTAGATCAGCACGCCGCCCGGCGCCACCGCATCGAGCAGTCGGGGCCAGAGCGGGCGATGCAGATAATGGGTGACGATCACCGCCGCGAACGACGCACCGGCCGGCAGCGGCCAGGGCGCGCCCTCGAGATCGGCGTCGCGCACATCGACACCGGGAATCGCGCGCAATGCGGCCAGCGCGGCCGCATCGCGGTCGAGCGCGACGACTGGATGCCCGTGCGACGCAAACCAGCGTGCATGGCGACCACCGCCCGCGGCGACGTCGAGCACCGTGCCGCTCGCCGGAACGAGTCGTGACCAGCGGGCGACCCAGCGCGACGGTTCGGTCTGGGCCACGTGGCCGCCCGCGGCGGCAATCACAGGTTCGCGCATGCCGTCAGATCAGGTGTACGACAGGCCCATCGCCTCGCGCACGTCGCGCATCGTCTCGACCGCGTGCTTGCGCGCCTTGTCGCAGCCGTCCGCGACGATCGCGCGCAGCAGCGACGGATCGTCCATGTACTTCTGTGCGCGCTCGAGCATCGGCTGCTGTTCGCGCAGGATCCCTTCGACCACCGGCTGCTTGCAGTCGAGGCAGCCGATGCCCGCCGAGCGGCAGCCGCTCTGCACCCACTGGTGCGTCGCTTCGTCCGTATAGACCTGATGCAGCTGCCACACCGGGCACTTGTCCGGATCGCCCGGATCGGTGCGGCGCACGCGTGCCGGATCGGTCGGCATCGTGCGGACCTTCTTCGTGATCGTCTCCGCATCCTCGCGCAGGCCGATCGTATTGCCGTACGACTTCGACATCTTCTGGCCGTCGAGACCCGGCATCCGGGACGCTTCGGTCAAAAGCGCCTGCGGCTCGACCAGGATGATCTTGCGCGCGCCTTCGAGATAGCCGAACAGGCGCTCGCGGTCGCTCATCGACAGGCTCTGCGATTCCTGCAGCATCGCGCGCGCCTGTTCGAGCGCCTCGTCGTCGCCTTCCTGCTGGTACGCGTTGCGCAGCTCGTGATAAAGCTTCGCGCGCTTGCCGCCGAGCTTCTTCGCGGCTTCGAGCGCCTTCTCCTCGAAGCCCGGCTCGCGGCCGTACAAGTAGTTGAAGCGGCGTGCGATCTCGCGCGTCATCTCGACGTGCGGCACCTGATCCTCGCCGACCGGCACGAGCGAGCCGCGATACAGCAGGATGTCGGCCGCCATAAGTACCGGGTAGCCGAGGAAGCCGTAGGTCGACAGGTCCTTGTCCTTCAGCTTCTCCATCTGCTCCTTGTAGGTCGGCACGCGTTCGAGCCAGCCGAGCGGCGTGCTCATGCCGAGCAGCAACGCGAGTTCCGCATGTTCGGGCACCTTGCTCTGGATGAACAGCGTCGCCTGCGCCGGATCGATACCGGACGCGAGCCAGTCGATCAGCACGTCCCACACGTTCTTCTCGATGACCTCGGGTGTTTCGTAGTGCGTCGTCAGCGCATGCCAGTCAACCACGCAGAAGAAGCACGGGTACTCGGACTGCAGCTTCACCCAGTTTTTCAGCACGCCGTGGTAGTGGCCGAGGTGCAGCGACCCGGTGGGTCGCATGCCGGAGAAAATACGATCTGGGAACATGATTGTCGTTAGAAAAGCGAGGCGAAGGGAGACAGGATGGCGCTCAGCACGCCGGCCGCGGCATTCACGAGCGGCCGCAGCCAGAAGTTCGTCAGCACGCCCGTCGAGACCAGCACGAGGACGATGATGAAACCGTAAGGCTCGATTCGCGACAGCGCGATCGATTGCTTCGGCGGCAGCAGCGCCGCCAGGATGCGGCCGCCGTCGAGCGGCGGCAGCGGAAACAGGTTCAGCACGCCGAGCACCAGGTTCGCGCTAACGCCTGCGTAGGCCATCCGCGTGAAGAACGGCTCGTCGATGCCGGCAGCGGGCAGCACGATGGTCAGCACGCCCCAGATCAGTGCCTGCACGAAGTTGCAGGCCGGGCCAGCCAGCGACACCCACAGGCTGCCCCAGCGCGGATCGCGCAGGTTGCCGAACGATACCGGCACCGGCTTCGCATAGCCAAACAGGAACGCGCCGCCCGTCAGGAAATACATCGCGAGCGGGATCGCGATCGTGCCGAGCGGATCGATGTGGCGCATCGGGTTGAACGACACGCGCCCCATCATGTAGGCGGTGTTGTCGCCGAGCAGGCGCGCGGCATAGCCGTGCGCAGCCTCGTGCAACGTGATCGCGAAGATCACGGGCAGCGCGTAGACGGCGATGGTCTGTATCAGGGAAGCGTCCATATTGCGTTATTGTAACAAGCGCACTCGCGCAAAAATGAATGGCGCTTACGCGGCCGAAAGCCCGAACGGTTCGAGCGCACCGCGCCCGGCACGCACGAGCTGCGGCTCGTCGCCCGTCAGGTCGATCACCGTCGACGGTTCGCGCGGACACGCACCACCGTCGATCACGAGATCGACCTGCTTCTCGAGCCGCGCGCGGATGTCGTCAGGATCGTTGAGCGGCTCGTCGTCCGGCGGCAGGATCAGCGTCGTGCCAAGCAGCGGCTGTCCGAGCGATTCGAGCAGCGCGAGCGTGATCGCGTGATCGGGCACGCGCAGCCCGATCGTCTTGCGCGACGGGTGCGACAGACGACGCGGCACTTCCTTCGTCGCCTGCAGGATGAACACGTACGGGCCCGGCGTCACCGACTTGATCTGCCGGTACTGACGATTGTCCACCATCGCGAAGTTGGCCAGTTCCGACAGGTCGCGCACGAGCAGTGACAGGTGCTGCTTCTCGTCGAGGCCGCGGATGCGGCGCACGCGCTCGACTGCATCCTTGTCATCGAGGTGGCACGCGAGCGCGTAGCTCGAATCGGTCGGCATCGCGATCACGCCGCCCTTGCTGACGATGTCCGCGGCCTGCTTGATCAGGCGCGGCTGCGGATTATCCGGATGAATCCTGAAGAACTGGGACATGGGGACACGTAAAGAGGGAGAAGTCGGATGCGCGCCTCGACGGCAGCGCCAGCGGCAAGCAGCCGCGGTACGTCAGAGCCAGCGCTCCCAGAGCGGTTTCAGGTCGGGCGGCAAAGGCGGCAGGCTGCCGAGCTCGATGCGGCCCTCGCCCGGCGCATGGAAATCCGAGCCGCGCGACACCTCGAAGCCGAAGCGGCGCGCGACGTCCGCGTATTCGCGGTACTGGTCGGGCGTGTGGCTGCCCGTAATGACCTCGATCGCGCGGCCGCCGAGATCGATGAATTCACCGAAAAACGCATCGAATTCGACCGGCGTGTAGCGGTAGCGGCCCGGGTGCGCGACCACGGCCTCGCCGCCCGCCGCGCGAATCCATGCAACGGCGTCGGACAACGTCGCCCAGCGGTGCGGGACGAACCCGGGCTTGCCGTCGCCGAGCAGGCGGTCGAACACATCGGAGGTCGATTCGGCATGGCCGTTCTCGACCAGGAAGCGCGCGAAGTGGGTGCGCGAGATCAGGTCGGGATTCGATACGTACTTCAGCGCGCCTTCGTACGCGCCGGGAATGCCGAGCGTCTCGAGCTGCGCGGCAATCGCCCGCGCACGCGCGGCGCGGCCGTGGCGCGTGCGGTAGAGGCCGTCGACGAGCGTCGGGTTCGACGGATCGATGTGCAGCCCGACGATATGCACGGTGCGCGACGCCCACGTGACCGAAATCTCGACGCCGCTCAGGTAGCGCATCCCCAGCGCCTCCGCCTCGCTGCGCGCTGCCGCCTGGCCGCCGATCTCGTCGTGGTCGGTCAGCGCCCACAGGGTCACGCCGCCGGCATGGGCGCGGCGCGCGACGTCGGCAGGCGACAGCAACCCGTCGGAAACATTCGAATGGCAGTGGAGATCAGCGTTCATTGTCGATATGGCAGGTGAAGCTTCATTCTACTGCAATGCGGCAATTGCGCCGCCCGCCTGCCCCGCCGCCGCCACACGCCTACGCGCAGAACGCCTCGATCAGCGCCGCGATCTGCTCCGGCTGGTCGTGATGAACCATGTGGCCGGCATCCTCGACGAGCTTTTCGCGCCAGTCGGGGAACGCGCCGAAGCGCGCCTTGAACTCCGGCAGCGGGATGTCGCCGGCGAGATACGCGAGCGTCGGCGAATTGACGGCCTCGATGTGCAGCACCTTCGCGCGCACCTGCTTCCAGACGGCCATCACCTCGTCGAGCCGGTACAGCTGCGGGCCCGCCATCTTGTGCGCGGGGTCCGCCAACAGGTGGTAGAGGCCGTCATCGCCACGCTTCGACCAGTGCGCGGCGAGGAACGCGGCGCGGTGCGGATCGAGCCGCGGATTGGTCTTGATCAGCCGGGCCGCCACGTCGTCGAGCGACGCATACGGGCGCAACACCGGCGGCTCGCGCAGCTCGTCGAGCCAGCCGCGCAGCCGGCGCGGCGCCTGCTCGGCCCGCGCGGGGGCGAGCCCGAACCCTTCGAGGTCGACCACGCGCCGCACGCGCTCCGGGCGCGCGCCCGCGTACAGGCACACGACGTTCGCCCCCATGCTGTGCCCGACCAGATTGACTTCGCCGGTGGGTGCATAGTGATCGACGAGCGCATCGAGGTCGCCCAGGTACTCGTGGAACCAGTAATGACCGCCGCCCTGTCTCGCGACCGGCCAGTCGGACAGGCCGAAGCCGCGTGCATCCGGCGCGATCACTTGCCAGTCGCCCGCGAGCGCGTCGACGACGAACTGGAACGATGCCGCGACGTCCATCCAGCCATGCAGCATGAACAGCGTCGGCGCATCGGGCCGGCCCCAGCGCCGCACATGCAGCTTGACGCCGCGCACCGTGACGAAATCGGAAACAGAACTCGAGGCACTCATTGCAGCCGCCAAAAAAGAATGATCGTTCGATTATAGCGATGACGCCTCCATTCCGGCGCCTGGCAGTCGAGGCAGCTCTCTAGCGACGGCGTGCGGAATCGGCCTGTCGGACGCCGCGGACAGGCCGCCGAACGATCCGCGAGGCCGACGCAGCGACAGCCTTCGCCCGCCCGCCGGGAGCCGGCGGCGCCCGGACGTGCTAACCGGCCGCGTTGCCGTCCGCCGCGTCCTGCGCGGCGAGCTCGTCCAGCTCCGCCTGCTCGAATCCCGCGGTGCGGCGCGCGTCGAAATTGAACGGGCCGCGCAGCCGCGGCGCATGGTACTGCTCGGCGAGCTCGCGGTAGGCCGGCACCGGATCGCGGCCGGCCTCGTCGCACAGGTACCGGAACCAGCGATTCCCGATCGCGACGTGGCCGATCTCGTCGCGCAGGATCACGTCGAGGATCGCCGCGGACGCATCGTCGCCCGCCTGCACGAGCCGCGCCCGGATCGGCGGCGACGCGTCGAGTCCGCGCGCCTCGAGCGTGCGCGGCACGAGCGCCATCCGCGCGAGCGGATCGGCCTTGGTCCGCTCGCACATCTCCCACAGCCCGTTGTGCGCGGGAAAATCCCCGTACGCATGCCCGAACTCGGCGAGCCGCCCGGACAACAGCGTGAAGTGATGAGCCTCCTCGGCCGCGACCTTCAGCCAGTCCGCATAGAATGCGTCGGGCATCCCGGCGAAGCGCCACACGGCGTCGAGCGCGAGGTTGATCGCGTTGAATTCGATATGCGCGAGGGCGTGCAGCAGCACCGCGCGCCCCGCGGGCGAGCGCATGCTGCGGCGCTCGAGCTCGCGCGGCTCGACGAGCGGCGGGCGCGCCGGACGGCCGGGCAGGTCGGTCGGTTCGTCCAGATCGAGCGTCGGTGCGATCGTGGCCTGCCGGGCCAGCAGCGCGTCATGCAGCGCGCGGACCCGAGCGGCCTTCGCGGCCGGCTCGGACATCCGCAGGGCGTCCAGCGCGGCGCGGCGCACGCAGTGTGGCGCAGCCATGAAAGAAGAAGGCTCCATGTTCATCAAACTGGGCACCGCCAGTGCGCATGCACGCGACGGTTTACAATGTACGTTTGTGCCGTCACGCAATGCACCCGGCACGCCAGACGCGCCATTCTACCGGCGCCCATCATCGAAGAGACCAGGAGACTCCGTGACGATCTACAAACTGGGCGAGACGGCCCCGACGATCCACGAAAGCGTATTCGTCGCCGATACGGCGGCCATCATCGGCAAGGTCGTGCTCGAGGAAAACGCGAGCGTATGGTTCGGCGCGACGATTCGCGGCGACAACGAGACGATCTCGGTCGGTGCCGGCAGCAACGTCCAGGAAGGCGCGGTCCTGCATACGGACCCCGGATTTCCTCTGACGATTGCCGAAAACGTGACGATCGGGCACCAGGCGATGCTGCACGGATGCACGATCGGGGAAGGTTCGCTGATCGGGATTCAGGCGGTGGTCTTGAATGGAGCGGTCATCGGCCGCAACTGTCTGGTTGGTGCCGGCGCGGTCGTGACAGAAGGCAAGACGTTCCCGGACAACTCGCTGATTCTCGGCGCCCCGGCGAAAGTCGTGCGCGAGTTGTCGGCAGACGACATCGCGCGGCTGCGCGCAAATGCGAAGACGTACGTCGAACGACGCGCGCATTTCAAGGAGCAACTCGTGCGGATCGGCTGATTCGCGCGGATTTCAAGGAAGAAGAGTGAGCGACCAGTTACAGAAATTCATGTTCAATTCGGCACCCGTGCGCGGCGAGATCGTGTCGCTGCGCAACACGTGGCAAGAGGTGCTTTCCCGCCGTGACTACCCTGCCCCGGTGCGCACGGTGCTCGGCGAGATGATGGCTGCGTGTGCGCTGCTGTCCGCGAACCTGAAATTTCACGGCACCCTGATCATGCAGATCTTCGGCGACGGGCCGGTCCAGATGCTGGTCGTCCAGTGCGGCTCGGACCTGTCGATGCGCGCCACGGCCAAGTTCGCCGGCGACGTCGCGCAGACGATCGGCGACGACACGCACTTCGCGTCGCTCGTCAACGCGAGCGGCCACGGCCGATGCGTGATCACGCTCGACCCGGCCGAGAAGCTGCCGGGCCAGCAGCCGTACCAGGGCATCGTGCCGCTGAACGGCGTCGACGGTCCGCTCGAATCGGTGTCGCAAGTGCTCGAGCATTACATGCATCACTCGGAGCAGCTCGACACGCGGCTGTGGCTCGCGGCCGATCGTGACCGCGCGGTCGGCATGCTGCTGCAGAAGCTGCCCGGCGACGGCGGCATCGTGCCGCGCAACGCCGAGACCGACGCCGACACGTGGGAGCGCGTCTGCACGCTCGGCGGCACGCTGTCCGCGAAGGAATTGCTCGAGGTCGAACCGGAAGTCGTGTTCCGTCGGCTCTTCTGGCAGGAAAACGTGCAGCACTTCGACCCGGCCGGTACGCGCTTCCAGTGCTCGTGCTCGCGCGAGAAGGTCGGCGCGATGCTGCGCATGCTCGGGCGCGACGAAGTCGACAGCGTGATCGTCGAGCGCGGTCACGTCGAGATCCACTGCGAGTTCTGCAACCAGCGCTACGAGTTCGATCCCGTCGACGTCGCGCAGCTGTTCGCCGCGCCGGAACTCGCGACCGGCATCACGCCCGCGACCGATCAGCGTCACTGAGTGAGCGGCGCGCCCGTGCCGGCCATGCGCGGCGCGGGTGCATAATGACGCACGAGCGTCGCACGCAACGGCCCAGGCGCCGGAGGTCCCGCCTTCGGCACAAACCGCTTTCCGCTGTCGGCGCGCTGCTGGAGAATCACATGAATCGCCCGTTCCGCACCCTCGTCCTGACCAGTGTCGCAGCCGGCACACTGGCCCTCGCCGGCTGCGCGGTGCAGCCGCCTTCGTCGACGATCCTGAGCCGTCTGCCCGAACCGGGCGCATCGGCCGGCCAGCCGCCCGCACTGTCGAGTGCGGAGCGCAAACGCTACGACGACATCGACCGGCAAGTGCTGCGCGAGCAGAACGACGCGATGGCGGCGGAGGCCGCCGCGCGCGCGTGGGCGTATTACTCGCCGCCCCCCGTGACCGTCTACGGCGGCTATTACGGCGGCGGTTGGGGAAACCGGTGGGGCACCGGCATCGGATATGGCTACGGTTACCCGGGCTGGTGGTGGTGATGCGTGATCCGCGTCGACCGATTCGATTGACGACTGGCAGGAAATAAAAAAGCGCGGCATTTCCCGCGCTTTTTCAATGGTTCGGACTCCCGCGCTCAGTGATGCGCGGCCTTGCCCTTCTCGCCGCCATGATGCCGCGACGGCTTCGCGATCGACTGCGGGTTCGGCACGACACGCACGGGCGCGGCGGAAACGGTACCGCGCGTCGACATGCTCGAAGGCGTGTTGTTCAGCGGCGCGGCCGGCGCATTCGGCGACACGAACTGCACGAATACTTCGCCGTCCTTCACCATGCCCATCTCGTAGCGCGCGCGCTCCTCGATGGCAGCGGTACCGCCCTGCAGATCCTGCACTTCGCCCGCGATCCGCTCATTGCGCAGCTTCTCGTCCGCGTTCTTCTGCAGTTGATCGCCGAGCTGCTGGCGCAATTCATGCACCCGCAACCAGCCGCCGTGTCCCCACCATAGGGGGTACTGAATGAGCGCCAGCAAGGCAATCAGGACGACAGTGACAAGCCGCATGTAGAAGACGCAGATATAAGAAGCGCCGCTCCGCGCGACATGCACAGAGCGGCGTCGAGATGACGAACCCGATAGTAGCGCGTTAGCGCAGGTTATAGAAAGCCGATTTGCCCGGGTAGCTCGCGATATCGCCGAGGTCTTCCTCGATGCGCAGCAGCTGGTTGTACTTCGAGATGCGGTCGCTGCGGGACAGCGAACCCGTCTTGATCTGACCGGCGTTCAAGCCGACCGCGATGTCCGCGATCGTCGAATCTTCCGTTTCGCCCGAGCGGTGCGAGATCACGGCCGTGTAGCCCGCGCGCTTCGCCATTTCGATTGCCGCGAACGTTTCGGTCAGCGTACCGATCTGGTTGATCTTGATGAGGATCGAGTTCGCGATACCCTTCTCGATGCCTTCCTTCAGGATGCGCGTGTTCGTGACGAACAGGTCGTCACCGACGAGCTGCACCTTCTTGCCGAGGCGCTCGGTCAACAGCTTCCAGCCGTCCCAGTCGCCTTCGTGCATGCCGTCCTCGATCGACACGATCGGGAACTTGTCGGCGAGCGTCGCGAGGTAGTCGGTGAATTCGGCCGACGACAGTTGCAGGCCTTCGCCCGCGAGCTGGTACTTGCCGTCGTGGTAGAACTCGGATGCCGCGCAGTCGAGCGCGAGCAGCACGTCTTCGCCCGCACGGTAGCCTGCCTTCTCGATCGCCTGCAGGATCGTCGACAGGCACTCGTCGTTGCTGCCGAAGTTCGGCGCGAAGCCGCCTTCGTCGCCGACTGCCGTGCTCATGCCGCGGTCGCTCAGGATCTTCTTCAGTGCGTGGAACACTTCCGCGCCGCACCGCAGAGCTTCACGGAACGTCGGCTGGCTCACCGGGACGATCATGAATTCCTGGATGTCGAGGCTGTTGTTCGCGTGCGCGCCGCCGTTGACGATGTTCATCATCGGGACGGGCAGCTGCATCGCGCCCGAGCCGCCGAAGTAGCGGTACAGCGGCAGGCCGGCTTCTTCAGCGGCTGCCTTCGCGACGGCCATCGACACGGCCAGCATCGCGTTCGCGCCGAGGCGCGACTTGTTGTCGGTGCCGTCCAGCTCGAGCAGCGTCTTGTCGAGGAACGCCTGTTCCGACGCGTCGAGGCCCATGATGGCTTCGGAGATTTCGGTGTTGATATGCTCGACTGCCTTCAGCACGCCCTTGCCGTTGTAGCGGCCGGCTTCGCCGTCGCGCAGTTCGATCGCTTCACGCGAGCCGGTGGACGCGCCCGAGGGCACCGCCGCGCGGCCCATCGTGCCCGATTCGAGCAGCACGTCGCATTCGACGGTGGGGTTGCCGCGCGAATCCAGAATCTCGCGGCCGATGATATCTACGATTGCACTCATGGGTTTCCTCTGAGAATGACGATGGATTCTTCAAACTGCGACGGCGCGCGCGCCTGAACCGCTTTCGCTACTGACGCGCGAAGCCGTCGCAAGGTTCATTCGATCTTTAATTGAAATCGTTTTCCAGGAACGGATTGCGCTTCACCGCCTGATCGAGCGTGACGAGCGTCTCCAGCAGCGCACCCATCCGGTTCAGCGGCACCGCGTTCGGGCCGTCCGACTTCGCCTCGGCCGGATTCGGGTGCGTCTCCATGAAGAGACCCGCGACGCCCGTCGCGACCGCCGCACGCGCGAGCACCGGCACGAATTCGCGCTGGCCGCCCGAGCTCGTGCCCTGCCCGCCCGGCAGCTGCACCGAGTGGGTCGCGTCGAACACGACCGGCGCGTTCGTCTCGCGCATGATCGCGAGCGAACGCATGTCGGACACAAGGTTGTTGTAGCCGAACGAGACGCCACGCTCGCACGCCATGAAGCGGTCTTCCGACAGACCTGCTTCACGCGCCGCGTCGCGCGCCTTGTCGATCACGTTCTTCATGTCGTGCGGCGCGAGGAACTGACCCTTCTTGATGTTGACGGGCTTGCCCGAGCGCGCGCACGCGTGGATGAAGTCGGTCTGGCGGCACAGGAATGCGGGCGTTTGCAGCACGTCGACGACCGACGCGACCTGCTCGATCTCTTCGATCGAATGCACGTCGGTCAGCACCGGCAGGCCGAGCTGACGCTTCACCTCGCCGAGGATCCGCAGCCCCTCGTCCATTCCGAGGCCGCGAAACGACTTGCCCGAGCTGCGATTCGCCTTGTCGTAGGACGACTTGTAGATGAACGGAACGTTCAGCTTCTCGCAGATCTCCTTCAGGCGGCCCGCCGTGTCGATCGTCATTTGCTCCGATTCGACGACGCAGGTACCCGCGATCAGGAAGAAAGGCTGGTCGAGACCGACCTCGAAATCGCACAGCTTCATGCTTGCACTCCACGCGCTTGCTTGTTGGCGAGCGCGGCTTCGACGAACGACTTGAACAGGGGATGACCGTCACGCGGCGTGGACGTGAATTCCGGGTGGAACTGGACGCCGACGAACCACGGGTGCATCGAACGCGGCAGCTCCATCATTTCCGGCAGATCCTCGCTCGGGGTACGGGCGCTGATGATAAGGCCGCCGGCTTCGAGCTGGGGCACGAAGCGGTTATTGACTTCATAACGGTGGCGGTGACGCTCGTTCACGTCCTTGCCATAGATCTCTTCGGCCATCGTGCCGGGCTTGATCGGGCAACGTTGCGAGCCGAGACGCATCGTGCCGCCGAGATCGGATTCCTCGGTGCGCGTCTCGACCTTGCCTTCGCGGTCGTACCACTCGGTAATCAGCGCGACCACGCGTTCCGGCGTATCCGGATCGAATTCCGTGCTGTTCGCCTGCTTCAGGCCGACGACGTCGCGTGCGAATTCGATCACCGCAAGCTGCATGCCGAGGCAAATGCCGAGGTACGGCACCTTCGACTCGCGCGCGTAGCGGATCGCCGCGATCTTGCCTTCCGTGCCACGACGGCCGAAACCGCCCGGCACCAGCACGGCGTCGAGATGCTTCAGGCTATCGACACCGTTCGTCTCGATCTCTTCCGAGTCGATGTACTCGATGTTGACCTTGGTCGACGTGTGCAGCGATGCGTGGCGCAGCGCCTCGATCAGCGACTTGTACGACTCGGTCAGGTCGACATACTTGCCGACCATGCCGATCGTGACTTCGTGCTTCGGGTTTTCCAGCTTCTCGACGAGCGCCGACCACATGCTCAGGTCGGCGTCCTTCGGCGACAGCTTCAGCTCTTCGCAGATGATCCGGTCGAGGCCCTGGTCGTGCAGCATCTGCGGAATCTTGTAGATGCTGTCGGCGTCCCACACCGAGATCACGGCGTCTTCCGGCACGTTCGAGAACATCGAGATCTTCTTCGATTCGTCGTCGGGGATGCGGCGATCCGCACGGCACAGCAGCACGTGCGGCAGGATGCCGATCTCGCGCAGCTTCTGCACGCTGTGCTGGGTCGGCTTCGTCTTCAGCTCGCCGGCCGTCGCGACGTACGGCACGAGCGTCAGGTGCACGAAGCACGCGCTGTTGCGGCCGAGGCGCAGGCTCATCTGGCGCGCGGCCTCGAGGAACGGCAGCGACTCGATGTCGCCGACCGTGCCGCCGATCTCGACGATCGCGACGTCCGGCTCGCCGCAGGTGGCAGATGCCGCCCCGCGCTCGATGAACGCCTGGATTTCGTTCGTGATGTGCGGAATCACCTGCACGGTCTTGCCGAGATAGTCGCCGCGGCGCTCCTTGCGGATCACCGATTCGTAGATCTGGCCGGTCGTGAAGTTGTTGGCCTTGCGCATCTTCGTGCTGATGAAGCGCTCATAGTGGCCGAGGTCGAGGTCGGTCTCCGCTCCGTCTTCCGTCACGAACACTTCGCCGTGCTGGAACGGGCTCATCGTGCCGGGGTCGACGTTGATGTAGGGATCGAGTTTGAGGAGGGTGACTTTCAGACCGCGCGATTCGAGGATCGCGGCGAGGGAGGCGGCGGCAATACCCTTGCCGAGGGAAGAAACTACGCCGCCGGTGACGAAAACATATTTGGTCATCGCTGAATGCTCGCGGGAAAAACGGATTATACCGTAAAGCCCGCCCTTCTCTCAGCAATTGACGCGATGATCCTGCCCTTTCGCGCTGTGCCGCGCCAACCGTGCGCGCCGGGGCGAACCGGCCGGCCGGTCGGTGCAACCGCGCACGCCGGCGCGGTGCACCGGACCGATGCGTCAGGCGCTTTTCGCGAGCGCCGCACTGTCGCGCGGCACGCCACCCTCCGCCATCTTCAGCGAACTCAGCATCCGCTGCAATGCGCGGGCCGTCTCGATCGGCCGCTCCATCGGGAACAGGTGGCTGCCCTCGAGCCATTCGATGCGCCCGCGCGCCGCGCGACGCGTCGCATCGAGCCCGACCTGCCGCACTTCGCGCGAGCGCGTGCCGGCGAGAAAGCCGAGCGGCACCGGCGCGCCGTGTGCGAGCCGCGGGCCGAGCGTATGCGGCAGCGTCCGGTAGATCAGGTATTCGACCTGCCGGTCGAACGCGAGCACGCGTTCGCCGTCGGCGCCCGCCTGCGGAATGCCGTAGTCGATGTAGTCGGACAGCATCCGCTCGTCCCAGCGCGCGAACGCGGGTTTCTCGTGAAAGTGCCGCCAGGCTTCGTCGCGGCTCACCCAGCGCGTACGCCGGTTGCGCGTCGCGGCCGCCGGCGACAGCCGCTCGTCGAGCCCCGCCCACTGGCTCGCGCGCAATGCGCCGGCGCGCCATCCCGCGATGATCGGCGAATCGATCATCACCACGCCGCGCACCCAGTGCGGCTTCTTCAGCGCAGCCATCAGCGACAGGTAGCCGCCGAGCGAATGGCCGACGAGCCAGACCGGGCGCTCGTAGCGGCTGCCGATGTCGTCGAGCAGCTGCTCGACGAGATGCGGCCAGTCGCGCGTTACCGGGTAGCGGCGGTCGTGACCGATGCGCTCGATGTAGCGCAGCTCGTAGTCGTCTGCCAGCTCGGCGAAGATCGTCCGGTACGTCGATGCCGGAAAACCGTTCGCATGCGAGAAATGGAGGATGTCCTTCAAACGCCGATGTCTCCTTTGCCGGCGGGAGTCGGTGCTTCAGCACTTCCTCCGGCCTCCTCATTCTTGACCCGCGCCATCGCGCCGCTCACCGGTCCATCCAGTACCGCCGCTGCGCATCGCGATGACGCTCAAACGCGAAACCGCCGCCCGTCGGGGCGACGTCGAACCTCACGGCCCCGTCGCGATCGGTGCGCGGCAGCGGAATCCCGCGCATTTCGTAGCGCGCAAGGACCGTCCGGTGCGGATGTCCGAATCGATTGCGATAGCCTACAGGAAATACCGCGACGCGCGGCCCGACCGAATCGAGGAAAGGCTCGACCGACGACGTGCGGCTGCCGTGGTGCGGCACAACGAGGATCTGCGCGGCCAGCGCGTCGCGCGCATCGTCCACCAGCCGGCGCTCGGCGCGTGCCTCGATGTCGCCCGTCAGCAGCGCCGACGTGTCGCCCGCGTCGATGCGCAGCACGCACGATTGTTCGTTCGAGGAACCAGCGCCGGCAACACCCGGCGGCCACAACATCGTGAATACGACGCCGTCCCAGGTCCACCGCTGCCCGGCCGCGCACGGCAGCCGATCGGCCACGCCGGCCGCCCGCGCGTCACGCCACAGCCGGTGCTGCGGCGCAATGCCGGCGAGCAGCTGGCGGACCTCGGCGGCCGCATAGACGGCCGCCGCGCCGCCCGCGTGATCGGCGTCCGCATGACTCAGGACGAGCGAATCGACGGTACGGATTCCGCGGGCACGCAATGCCGGCGCGACGATCCGCGCACCGGCATGGGTCGACTCCGCCCCCGGCCCCGCATCGAACAGCAAGGTCCTGCGCGCGGTCTCCACCAGCACCGACGCGCCCTGCCCGACATCGAGCACGGTCAGCCGGAAGCCGCCAGGCGGCGGCGCATCGGGTGCCGGCGCGACCAGCGGCAGCCATGTCATCGGCGCCGCCCAGCGCAGCGGCCAGCCGCGCGGCATCGAGACCCACGCCACACCCACGCACGCAAGCGCCAGAACCGGCCAGTCGGGCATGCGCAGCCAGAACACGCCAGCCGGCCAGTCGGCGAGGTGCCGGAGCAGCGCCATCATCGGTTCGAGCGCCGCATGCGCGAGCCGGAACGCAAACGCGTCCAGCGGCGCGGGCAACCCGATCCCGGCGAGCACGATCGGCGTCACGACGGCGCTGACCCACGGGATCGCAAACGCATTGCCGAACGGGCCCGATACCGAGATCTGAGCGAACCACGCGGCCGTCAGCGGCGCAAGACCGATCGTCACCGCGTACTGCACGCGCGTCGCCTGTGCGACACGGTGCCCGGCACGCTTGCACCAAGCGCGCAGCCTGCGCCAGCGGTCGACCGGGGCAGTACCGTCCGTCCCACGGTCGTCACCTTCGTCGAATTCGCGCACCGCGCCCCAGCCCGCCACGGACATCAGGATTACGGCGACCGCGCCAAAAGACAGCCAGAACCCGGCCGACACCACCGCCCACGGATCGGCAAGCAGCACCCCGCCGAGCGCCGCGCACAACACGGCGGACGTCGGCACGCTGCGTCCGGCAAGACAGGCAGCCGCCCCGGCCGCGATCATCCACCACGCGCGCTGCGCCGGCACGTTGAAGCCGGCAAGCGCCGCGTAGCCGGCGGCGGCCGTCAGCGCCGCCATCGAAGCCGCATAGGGCGCCGGCATCACGAGCGCCGCGGCATGTCCGCGCCAGCGCAGACGTCGCCAGACCCACGATACGATCCCGCCCGCGATCGCGCCGACGAGTCCGACGTGCAGGCCCGAAATCGCGACCAGATGACTCGTGCCCGTATTGCGCAGCACGCGCCACGCGTCGTCGCCGATGCCGGATTGATCGCCGACCGCGAGCGCGGTCACGATGCCGCGATGGCGCGCGTTGCTGCCGAGCGCGTCACCGATACCGTTGCGCAGCGCGTCGCGCAGCCGATCGATCGACGCGCGCCACCCCGATGCACGTGCGTCGAGCAGTTCCGCCCGCTCGGGCGCGACCACATAGCCGATCGCACGAATGCCCGCGGCGAGCCACGCCGCCTCGCTGTCGCGCACGCCGGGATTCGCCTCGGCATGCGGGCGTTTCAGGCGCACGACGAGGCGCCAGCGCTGCGCGGCGCGCAAATCGGGCATCGCGTTGCGTGCGGCGGGCGCGCCGTACGTGCGCCACGACAACCGGATCAGCGGAGGGAAACGGGCCAGCCCCGCATCGTTCGATTCGACGGCCAACAGCAGTCGCGCGCCGGTGTCGTCGATCACCGGCAACCCGCTGATCACGCCCGTGACGACGATGTCGCGCCCTTCCCGCTCGACAGGCAGGCCGTCACGCAGCCGCCATTCCGCGCGTGCGGCCGCATAGCCGAATCCGATCGCGCAGGCGGCGCAGGCGCACAGCATCCACCGGAGCGCGACGATCGAGCGGGTTCGACGGCGCCGTGCACACCATGCGAGCAGCGCACCGCAACCGGCCAGCACGACCGCGCCGCCTACCCAGCCGCCCATGCCCGGCAACGCCGCCTGCCGCTGCAGCACGACGACGCCGAGCGCAAACGCGATCCACCACACGCGCATCGCACCTCCTCGTCGACCTGGCGCCGCCGTCGATGCGGCACCCTCCAGCAACGATTATGCGGACGAAAGTGCGAGGCGCGGCAGCGCGGCGAGCGCGTTAGCCGTTGTGGATAGGGACAGCGCGTGCGCGTCGATCCCGCGCAGTTCGGCGAGCACGCCGCCGATGCGCGGCACCTGGTCGGGCGCGTTGCGGGACTTGTACGCCCACTCGGGTGCGATGTCGGGCGCATCCGTCTCGACGACGATCGCGTCGAGCGGCAACTGTGCGGCGAGCCGCCGGATCTGCAACGCCCGTCCGAACGTCACGTTGCCGCCGAAACCGAGATGCAGCCCCTGTGCGAGATACGCGTCGGCCTGCTGGAAACTGCCGTTGAACGCATGTGCGATGCCGCGCCGCACGCCGAAGCGGCGCAGCCCGGCGAGCACGCGGTCCTGCGACTTGCGCACGTGGCACAGCACCGGCAGGTCGAATTCGCGCGCGAGCTTGAGCTGCCCCTGATAGAAGAATTGCTGGCGGTCCTCGTCGAGCCCCGGCACGAAGTAGTCGAGACCGATCTCGCCGATCGCGACGAAGCGCGGATCATCGAGGCTCGCCTCGATCTCCATGCGCAGGCGGTCGAGATCCTCGTCGCGCGCGTGCGGCGTATACATCGGATGGATGCCGAGCGCATAGACCGCACCCGGCGTGCGCTGTGCCAGTTCGCGCACGGTCGTGAAATTGTCGCGCCCGACGCTTGGGATCACGATGCGCGACACGCCGGCCGCGCGCGCCGCATGCACGACGACGTCGCGGTCGGTGTCGAACTCGGCAGCATCGAGATGGCAATGCGTATCGATCCACATGGCGGCTTTCCTGCGCCCTCGCCGCCGTACCGGGACTCGCCCGGGGGCACGGCGGGGCGTTCGTTCACACCGGCAGCGCCGGCTCCTCGTGCAGCACGCCGTCGCGCAGGCGCATGATGCGGTCGCAGCGCGCCGCGAGCGCGGGATCGTGCGTGACGATCACGAAGCTCGTTTCGAGCGTCTCGGACAGTTCGAGCATCAGGTTGAACACCGTGTCGGCGGTCGTGCCGTCGAGGTTGCCGGTCGGCTCGTCGGCGAGTACGCACGCGGGCTTCGTCACCAGCGCGCGCGCGATCGCCACGCGTTGCCGCTCGCCGCCCGACAGCTCGCCCGGCCGGTGCTTCGCACGCGGGCCGAGACCGACGCGTTCGAGCATCGCCTGTGCCTGCGCGCGCGCGTCCTCGGTCGTCATCCGGCGGATGCGCAGCGGCATCGCGACGTTGTCGAGCGCGGTGAATTCCGGCAGCAGGTGATGGAACTGGTAGACGAAGCCGAGCGCGCGATTGCGCAGCTCGTTGCGTTCGCGCTCGGCGAGTTGCGTAAACGGCTTGCCGAGCAGCGACACTTCGCCCGCGCTCGGTTCGTCGAGGCCGCCCAGCACGTGCAGCAGCGTGCTCTTGCCGGAGCCCGACGCGCCGACGATCGCGAGCTTCTCGCCGCGCCGCACCGTCAATTCGGCGTTGTTGAGCACCTGCACGTTGAAGCCGCCCTGCACGAACGCCTTTGTGATCCCGCGCGCCTGAAGCACGTATTCCTGCATACCTGCCGAATCCTGTCTGATGGGTTGTCGTGAATCCGCCAATGCGGTCGCGCGATCATTCATAGCGCAGCGCCTCCGCCGGCTTCACCTTTGCACCGCGCCAGCTCGGATAGAGCGTGGCGACGGCCGACAGCACGAACGCGATCAGGCCGATCTTGATGACGTCGCCCGCGACGAGCTCCGACGGCAGCTCGCTGATGAAGTACACCGACGGCGGCAGGAACTGCACGCCGAACAGATGCTCGATCATCGGGATCAGCCACGGAATGCTCCACGCGATCAGGCAGCCGAGCGCGACGCCCGACGCGGTGCCGACGAAGCCGATCGTCACGCCCTGTACGACGAAGATCTTCATGATCGAGCCGGGCTGCGCGCCGAGCGTGCGCAGGATCGCGATGTCGGCCTGCTTGTTGGTCACCGTCATCACCAGCGACGACACGAGGTTGAATGCGGCCACCGCGATGATCAGCGTGAGGATGATGAACATCATCCGCTTCTCGATCTGGACGGCCGAGAACCATGTCTTGTTCTGCTGGGTCCAGTCGCGGATGTACAGGCTGCCCGACAGCGTATGCGACAGCTCGACCGCGACCTGCGGCGCCTTCTGCATGTCGGTGAGCCGCAGCCGCACGCCGGTCGGCGCGGACATCCGGAACAGTGCCTCCGCGTCGCGGATGTTGATCATCGCGAGCGTGCTGTCGTATTCGTAGTGGCCCGACTCGAACACGCCGACCACCGTGAACTGCTTGAGTCGCGGCATCATCCCGGCTGGCGTGATCGTCCCTTCGGGCGCGACGAGCGTGACCTTGTCGCCGACCGTCACGCCGAGGTTGCCGGCGAGCGCGTCGCCGAGCACGATGCCGAACTGGCCGGGCACGAGCGCGGCGAGCTGGCCTGCCTTCATGTCCTTGCCGATGTCCGACACCTGCGGTTCGAGCGACGGCTCGACGCCGCGCAGCATCACGCCGCTCACCGCGTCCTGGCGCGTGAGCAGCGCCTGCGCGTCGACGTACGGCGCCGCGCCGACCACCGAAGTATTGCGCCGCGCTTCCTGCGCGGTCAGTTGCCAGTCGGGCATCGAGCCGGTCGGCGAGAACACCTCGACGTGCGCGAGCACCGACAGCATGCGGTCGCGCACTTCCTTCTGGAAGCCGTTCATCACGGACAGCACGACGATCAGCGCCGCGACGCCGAGCGCGATCCCGAGCATCGACACCAGTGCGATGAAGGAAATGAAGCCGTTGCCGGTCGTGCGTTTGCCGGCGCGCGTGTAGCGCCAGCCGATCTGCCATTCGTACGGAAGTTTCAAGCGAATCCTTTCTGCTGGTTACGGCGGGGATGGCGGCCCGTGGCCGGAGCGCCGTCCGGCGGCGGCCGGCCGCCCGGGCACGGCCGAAAAAACGGTCGCCGGACGCAATCGGGCCGTCCGCCGGCCCGATCACGCGCGCAGTTTGCCATAAACCGGCGTGCTACACTTAACCCTTTGATTTTCGGGGAAAACCTTGTCCGACAAGGACTTACGGGGCGTTGTGGCTGGTGTTACATACACCGAGGGTGACACCATGACCAATCATTTGCTGCGACGGGGCTCTAGATACTATGTCCGCCGCAAAGTTCCCGCTGACCTCGTTGAACACCTCCAGCGCCGTGAGATAGTACGCGCCCTTGGCACGTCCGACCCGGCCGAGGCCCGGCGCATTGTCCGGGAGGCCAGCGTACAGATTGACCAGGAGTTTGACGCGGCTCGGTCGGCTCTACTTGGCACCCCGCCCCGAAAACCCACGTCCCACCCGCAGTACGTGACGATTACCCAGCAGCAAGCCGATGAGGCAGAACTCGCTATGTACGAGGCCGCCGACGAATTCGCTCAGCCGCTGGAGGCTCAGTACGAGGAGCACGACCGGCTGGTAGCCCGAGAGTCGCGCCGCCGGGAAATGCACGAGAGGCAGGTGGCCGCCTACACGGAGGCATTACGTCGTGTCGGTGCGGTTCCCGGGACACTCCCCGCGCTACCCCATACAGCCGCCCCGGCGACCGCATCCGGGACTTCTGCGTTGTCCCTGGCGGCCCTCGTTGAGCGATGGGCCAAAGAGCGCCAGCCCACGGGCGGGACCGTTGAGCAAATGAATCTCGTTGTAGGTCGGTTCTACGAGCACGTCGGGCGTATCCCTCTCCCGTCCGTCACACGTCAGCACGCCATCTCGTTCAAAGAGAAGCTGCTGGAATCCGGCCTCGCTACGTCAAGCGTCAATAGGTACGTAGGCCAGTTCTTTACGCTAATGAATTATGCGGCCGATAGCATGCTCATCCCGGCCCCCATCCCCCGAGTAACAGTCGTCGTAAAGCGTACCGACAAGTCCCGTGTCTCATTCAACGAGAGCGCCGTTAAGGCGATATTCTCCAGCCCGGTCTATACCGAGGGGGCGCGCCCCGTCCGGGGTGCGGGGGAGGCTGCGTACTGGGTCCCCTTGCTCGGCCTGTACACGGGCGCACGCATTGAGGAGCTTTGCCAGCTCGCCCCCACCGACATATTCGAGGAATCGGGGCATTCGTGCATCCGGTTCGTGAACGACGAGTCTGAGGGGCAACGCGTTAAGAACGTCGGGAGCATTCGACGCATCCCATTGCACGCGGAACTTATCCGGCTCGGCTTCCTTGAGTATGTCGCCTCGCGGCGCGCCCAAGGACGCCTATTCGATCTAGCCCCGGACAGGCACGGGCGTGTATCGCCCACCTGGGGTAAGTGGTTCGGAGACTACCTCCGCAATGTGTGCAAAGTAACGGACAGGCGTATGACATTCCATAGCTTCCGCCACCTGTTCAAAGACATATGCCGCGCGCATGGAATTAGCCGAGAGGTTGCGGACGCGCTACAGGGACATAGCGACGGTTCCGCATCGAGCGGATACGGCGGAGAGTTCTACCCGCTGCGACCACTCGTGGAGGCAATCAGCAAGTTCGAAGTCCCGGGCATGCAGGAATGCAACCTAAGCCGCGCCGCCTGATACCCGGCGGATACGCTCAGAATCGACCGTGGTTAATCGAAGCCAGTAGCCTATCTACGCTCTCTATAGGAATCTGTCCGCATGCGTTGAGCGGGATTCGGTAACGGGTAAGCATCGTGGCTACCGTGTTCCGACTCCTCCCTAGCATCTCGGCCGCTTGGGTAATGGTGACGTGCGGCGGGCGCGGATGACGGGCGGCGTAAATCTCTACAGCCTTTATGGCGGTGTTCAGTACGTCTGCTTCAGTCACGTGTCCTCCGTAGGGTTAGTGACAACTTCACGCCGGGGGCGTCTGTCCTTTCTCGATTGCCCGAGAATAAGTTACCAAGTCGGCCAGCTTCAAACACTCCTCCAACACTAAATGCAAGTACTCGCGTGCATCCCGAGCCGCTACCGATTTCTGCCACACCGCCTGTAACTGCTCGATCTGCCTACGCAATTCCTCTAGCCTTTCAGCTCCAGCCCTATTTACGTCAGCTAGCGCCCTATCCTCTGCCGGGTCATAACTCTTGGGGCCGAGTGCACGGAGAGCACATACATAAGACTCTTGCAGGGGCCGCATCATCGCAGCGACCTCATCTAAGCGCGCCGTAAGCGTGTCCCGCTCGTGCTTTAGCCTCAGCAATTCTCGTCCGGTCAGCTTAGGTTGCTCTCGAATCGCCTTGACGACCTCCCGCAACTTGCGTGTATCAAACACCAATAAATTAACGTCACCTGGATTTTCCTTGCTAGGGTCCATACAACCTCGCCGTTGGTTAGCACCGAAGCTCCATATTAAGCGAGGACTGCGTAGCACATTTTTGCGAAATAAATTACATCGCAGATGCACCCACGCTAAGACAAAGGGCCGTCTTGGACGGCCCCTGTTGCTGCGTCGTAGTACTGCCCCGGCGAAACTACGATGCCGTACGCCATCTCGTAACCCTCTCCGGGAGATTGGTCGGCCACGGCCGTATCCGGCCCACAAATAGAGACGACCACCTCCCCCGTATCCTTTCGGTAAATAAATCCATTCATTATCGTTTGAACTCCAAAATAACTACAGTTATTGAGTTGACACCTTGTGACGAGGCAACGTTGACACCCACACCGCCGGCTGCGGGCTGAATGATCATGAAGGTACAACCTGATCCGGTGTTTGACACTTGGAGGTTTGAACCGCCGACGCTAACCATAGCGTTCCATGTCGCATTGGTGTTGTTAGCCGTCAGGAACACCGCGAGTGCACCTCCACTACTCCAGTACGTCGCGGCGCCACCCGCGCCAAAACCGAACGATGCCGCCGACGTAGCGGCGTTCGCTCCCAACTTCAAGGTATCAATCTGCGCGTCCGCAATGTGCGCGTTCTGGATAGCGGCATTCTGGATGTTGGCCGATGAGATGGCCGCGTTCTGAATATGCGCGTTTGCGATAGCGGCATTCTGAATCTGCGCGGATGCGATAGCACCGTTAGCAATGTTCGCGTTCTGGATAGCGGCATTCTGAATTTGCGCCCCCGTAATCGCTGCGTTCGCAATCATTGCGTTAGTGATCCACGCATTACCAATAAAGGCCTGATTGATGAACGCTTGTCCGTTCTGAATAACGAACGGGGAGAACGTGTTACCGCCAACAGTCTCAAGCACAGCAAAACGATCAGCCGTAACCAGGACCTGCGAACCGTTGGTGTTATCAGAGCTAAGCCCGATACCCGCAACGTACGTCTTGCCGTTAGACGTTACCTGCGTCTTAATGGTGTATATCGCCGAGACGGTCCCGTTAAGGGCCGCGTACGACTGCGCGTTAACTTGGATAGCCGCAGTATTAGAATCCGCCTGGGCTTGAATCGTCGTGAGCTGAGATGCGGTAGCGGCGTCCGCACTGATACGTGCGGTTGTCTCCGTCTGGACAGCGGCAAACAGGGCGGTATTGTTGTTATAGATGGCCGCCTGCACCGTATCCAGCTTGGTAGCTATCGCCATGTCAGCAGCCTCCCGGCTGGACTGCTCCGACGATACCCCCGCGTACACCGACGTGCCGCCCGCGTAGCTGTTCATATCGCCAGCCTCCGGCGGAGTCAGTAGGGCGATAGGTTGAGCGAGACTCTGCGCAAGCTGCGTGCTCGTGATTTGTCCAGTGAGGTATTGCAGGATGCTAGATGCGTCCATACTAGACATACCGTGTACACCCGTGTACGTCCCGGACGGAGGGGCCGCCGGATACCATGCGCCCGTATTCCCGGACGTGTCTACTAGGCGCGCCCAAAAGTACAAGTCGTAACCTGCGACGAGGCCGAGTAGCTTAGCCTCGTTGGTCGGATACGAGTACGTCCCGAGCTGCGACGCGGTAGTAAAGTCGTTTGTATGGCTGTACCAAACCTCCGTGTACTTCGTATCGCCCGAGCCAACCGGGAACGCCCAATTAACCGTTACCGCGAACACTTGATTAGTGGTAGCCGTGAGGCTAGACACAACCGGCGGCGGGGTAGTCTTGCCGCTGAGCGTCGTCAGAGTCGAGTATGCGTACACCGAGCTAATACCGGCCCCGTTCGTACAGCTCACGCGAGCAATGTAGCCGCCCGCGTAAATATTCGTTAGGTCTACCGACGTTTGGCCGGTCGTGCCGATATCCACCCAAGCCCCGCTGTCTTTCTGAATTTGCACTCGATAGCTTATCGCGTTGGCCGCCGGTTGCCACGACACCGTTAGGTTAGTCTTGGTGATGCCCTGATCGATTACCGTCCATTGAGAAACCGTTACTCCGGACGGCGGTACCTGCGTCGTGAAGGTACTAGACGTAATCGGCAAAACATCGATAGACGCGCCCGTATCCACCGCGCCGAATTTACTAGCGTTGTACTGAGTCGCCGTTACTTCGAACTCGATACCGTCCTTCTCAGCGATAGACATAATGCGGAACGTCTGTGCCGCTAAGGTGGCCGATTCGACGAGCCACACCGCACCCGCCAGCGGAACGGCAGAGAACGGCGGATTAACCGTAAGTGTCGTGCCCGTGGAGTCCACAGCCGAGACCGTAGACTTTGCTGTAACTCCAGTAGGGAGCGCAACGGTGAGCATGCTACCCGGAGCGATTGCCGGCGCGTTACCTGTAAGGGTTGATCCAGTGCCGGACCACGTAAGCACGGCACCCTGGGCAGGGGCCGCAAAAAGTGTGATCTGGCCGGAGGCCGTAGCCGAGTAGTCCGTTACCGATGCAGCGGCCGAAGTGGTCGGAATGTAGCTGCCCGCCGTTGCGCCCTGGACTTGCATAGCGCCCCACACGAGAACGTCCGCCGACGCAGTGCCCGACGTGCCACGGGTCTCCAACCGAAAGCCCCGGATTGTGTCCGACGCAATCGCCGCATTCTCGTAGTACGTCCACGCGGGCGTAACAGTGAGGATTACCGGGGAGGCGTTAGAAAAGCTGAGCTGTAGTGAGTACGTGGATACGCCGTCGTACGAGCGCAACCAAACGCCTTGGGAGAACGTCTGCCCGGTAATGGTAGTTTGCGACTGCTCAATACGGCTGTAATCGCTGGTAGTCGTGCCCGTACCACGCGAGAACACGATACGCTCCGCAGTGAGGGTCCCGTCTGGTGCTGTACCCGCGTTAGCAGTTACTACCGGTGCAGTACCCGTGCCAGACGCGGTCTTGGCCCATACCGTCTGTGTGAAGTCGGCCGAGTACCGGATATTGTTCGTACGTGTTGTGGTAAAGAGCTGCTTGTTACCTTGCCAGTCATTACGGAACACTGCCGACACGGACACCGACGAATTGAGCGGATTGCCGTTAGCGTCTACTGTCTGAAAAGTACGGGTACCGCCGTCACCGGTGCCGAGATTTCCAGCAGTTACCGTAACCGGAGTGGACACCGGAATATCGACCGTAATAACGCTGGTGCTACTGGCCGATTTGATGCGGCCGCCGGTGCGTTGTCCCGCCCGGTTTGGGTCCGCAATCTGGATAATTTGCCCGGGGCGGGGTAGCGTGCCGTCGAGACCAACGGAGAACGTAACCGTATCCGTCTCATAGCGACTCGTCAGAATAATCCACTGACCGACGCGCTGCGCCTGACCGCGCGAGGTACACCCGAACGCTGTAACCTGAGCCCGGTTGATACCGTACCGCGCAATACCATTTACGTCCTCCACATACTCCGGCTCTTGCTTGTAGCCGTTCTGCGGATTGTTCCAGGTAACAACCGCCGCCGTGTACCGCGTCTTGAGAGACGAACCAACGTACTTGAACTTTCCGCCGATAACGTTGGCCGCCGTGTACAGATAGGTTGGTTGCTGCGGCATATCTGCGGATACGACAACGTTACCAGCGGCCCAATACGACATACCGCGAAAGACGCTAGCGAGGTCCTGAAGAACCTTGTACGCGTCCGCACGCGACTGGATATAGCAATTGCAGGTAAAACGAGGCTCTTGGCCGCCCATACCATCGCTAACCATTTGGTCGCAGTACTGCGCGATTTGATACAGGCCGTACCGGTCAACCTGCGAGGCGTTGACCCACTGACCCGCGCCGTATCGGTTGTTAAGTACGAGGTCGTAGTAAATCCATGCCGGGTTATCCGTCCACGCCTGCACAAACGTTCCGTCCCAGGCACCCGTGTACACCCGCGTAACCGGGTTGTAGTTCGATGGGACAGAGACGAGGAGGCCCTTTAGGTCGTAGCTTCGAGTCGGGACGCTGGAGAACTGCACCGCATCCACGGACAAAGCAGCTACAGCGGAATAAGGATAACGAAGCTTTGCATCTACAACGAGTGCGTACGAGACAACGCTCGTCTTGTCCTGGATATAAACCGTCGTGTTGTCCTGCGTAACCCGGATAACGCGAAGGTTGTACGCCGAGCTAGCGCCGCTCAGGTTGATGCGGTGCGAACGCTGGTACGAGCTGGTGCACTTTCCGTTGAACGCCGTATTAACTACGGTCTGCCACGCACCGCCGTCTACCTGCACTTGGATTTGATACGCGACCGAGTACCCGCTCACGTTGCCGCTACTCGGGTCGGTGCTGCTGAGGGAGCTAACCCCGAGCGTGACAATTACGGCGTTCTGCGTAAGGTCGGAAATGGTGAGGTTCCACGGAACCGCATGAGTGAGGGACACACCTACGTTTACGATTTGCTGCGCACCGTCGAATCCCGGCACGTACGTTTGGTCTACCGTACCCGGCCGGTAGTCGTACGAGCTGACGACGAAGTTAAACGAGCCGTCCGCGTTCTTAAGCGGCACGTCGTTAAGGTAGATTGACTGCGCAATGTCGCCGCTCGGCGGCCCATAAATCGGACCCTCTGACACGAGGTCCAGCATTTGAGCGTACGAGACGCTAGACAGGGTGTCCGGGGCTTGTGTGGGCGTGGAACTACCGCCGCCTTTCGCGCCTTGCGGCAACATATTCATAGGGACTCCAATAATAAATACTCCCAATATTTTCCGCTCGCTCCAATCTCAGCCGGTCCCTCAAGCCCAGCACTCGGTCACTCTATCCGCATCTGCCTCTCCCCGTGTATCCTGCAGGGAGTGCTGGGCGGTATCACGTGCTAAACCCCAACATGGGGCGCGGGTCTAAGAACGGTCAGACGGGGATTACAAAAATGAAAGTAACTTCAATCGAACTTGCTACCTTCCGCTCATTTTTAAACAGCGGCCCGATCGACCTTGATAGTATAAATATATTAATTGGCGCAAATAATGCAGGAAAATCATCCGTTCTTCGCGGTCTATCTTTGATGCAACTGGGCGGAAGTAGCACCTTATCCGATGTGCGAATTGGTTTTTCTGACGCACAGATTTTAATTTCTTTTGACGAAATTAAAGGGAGGGGGGTTTGGGACAATGGAACGAAGGCAGGTTCAAAAAATCTAAAAATTACGATAACTAGCCCTGATAGGCGAAGTGGATCAGTACAACTTCAACTCGCTTATCCGAACGGGGCGTTTGAAAACGTCACACAAATTCCAAATATCGAGCCCAATCACTTTATAGTTCCATATCTATCAAAGCGAAAAGTAGTTAACTACAACGAGGACGTGCGAATTCAATATGCGACACAAATTACGCCCGATCTCACGTTTCTTTCAGCAAAGCTATCGAGAATATCAAATCCCTCGTTTCCTGGGCATGCTCGCTATATGGAAACTTGCAAAGAAATTCTTGGGTTCATGGTAACCGCGATCCCCTCTGATTCGGGATTACGGCCAGGAATCTATCTACCTGACAGATCGACACTTCCAATCGATCAAATGGGTGAAGGCGTGCCGCATATCGTCGCACTCCTCGCCGACCTAGCCCTTTCCGAGAACAAGCTATTTCTCATTGAAGAACCAGAAAATGACCTCCACCCCTCCGCGCTAAAAGCACTTCTTGACCTAATTCTGGAAAGCTCCAAATCAAATCAATTTGTAATTTCAACGCACTCAAACATCGTCCTAAGACATTTAGGCAGCGTTACCGGCAGCAAGGTATACAACATCACCACAGTGCCGGATCGACTCCCAGCAGAAGCAAAAATAGATCTCGTAGAATCATCGCCGTCAGCTCGATTACGAGTACTTCACGACTTAGGATATACATTCTCCGATTTTGATGTTTGGGATGGCTGGCTGATCCTCGAAGAATCCTCCGCCGAGCGTATCATAAGGGATTACCTAATCCCGTGGTTCGCCCCAAAGCTCTCGCGCATTCGAACACTCGCGGTAGGTGGAATTAGTGAGGTTGAGCCGACGTTTAACGATTTTCAAAGACTCGTACGCTTTACACACCTAGAGCAAGCGTACACAAATTCCGCTTGGGTACGTGTTGACGGCGATAGCCCAGGCAAAAGAATCGTGGAAAAACTGAGAAACAATTACTCAACATGGAAGTCCGATCGATTTTCAAATTTCAGTAAAGAGCAGTTTGAACATTACTATCCTGCCGTATTTTCGGACAAGGTGGCCGCCGCGTTGACCGTGATCGACAAGCAGGGCCGACGCGATGCTAAGAGGAACCTGTTAAACGAGGTGCGGGCTTGGTTGGATGCTGATAGCGAGCGTGGAATGACTGCCCTTCTTGCTTCCGCCAAGGAAATTATCGCTGATCTACAGCGGATCGAAACGCAACTGCTAGGCGGCGAATGACGCAAGTTCACTGGAACATGGCTTCATAAATGCTATACAAGGGACGGAACCTCCGTCCCGTGCCCTCCTTAGATTTGTCCGTTTCGAATCTGCGCCGCATAACCACCTTGGCCCCGCATGTTCTGGGCCATACGCCTATCGACAAAAGCCTGCATGTGGGCCTGCATTGCTTTGAGGTCCTCAGCAGACCAACCGCCGCCCCCCGACACATGAAGGTGCACAGCGCCCCCACCGTCCGAGGAACCGCCGCCGTTAGAGCCTCCGCCACCTACGTACCCGCCGGTTGCGAAGTGGGACATTTGCCCGCTGTTGATGGACTCCAGCAGGCCGCGATACTTCGCTGTGCTAGCCGCATTGACGACGTACTCACCGTTGGAGAGCATGGCCGGGATGCTGTCGCTTGTACTCGTCCCCGCGCCCGAAACGTGGCCGCCGTCTGCAAGATGGAATGCACCCGCAAAGCTGGCGGCGCCACCGCCGGCTGAGGCACCAATACCCAACGCACTCATACCGATACCGAGCAACGAGGAGAACGCCTGATTAGCTGCGATTTTGGCAAAGTCTGCGAGGATGGACGCCGTAAGGTCCGCCATGTTGAGCTTGCCCGTGGTAATGAACTTGTCCATTGCGCTCTGTACCTGCCCGAACGCTTGGGTAAATCCGCCCGCGAATGCCTCTGCGTTCGTCTTGCCGTTGGCCGTGAGGCTAGTTACGGCGATACTCATTTGGTCGCTATACGAGTTACGGATTTCGTTACGCTGCTGCTCGTATGACGCGTAGGCGGCCAGCCGCTCCGTATAGCCCTGGACCACGGACTGCAACCGGCGTGCACGCTCAGCCGCGTCGGACTCGTCGGGATATTGATCCGCGATAGCCTGCTTTTGCTGCTCGAATTGCTCAAACTCCTTCAGCCACACGGAATACTTCTCCGCATCATCCTTGCTCATAAACGGCGCGCGGTTGGATGCGTCCAGACCCAAGGCGAGCTTGGCCGTGCCGTTGGCTTGGTGCGCTTGGAATTTGGCGAATGACTGCTCGCGCTTCTCGTATTCCTTGGCGATAGCGGTAGTAGCGTTAGCAATAGCCTTTACGTGCTCGTGCTCGATACGGTCTAGCTCTTGCTGCGCGGACTGGGCCGCCGCTAGGTTCCTTTTCTGTTGCGCAAGCTCAATACGCTTCTGCTGTAGCTCCTCCTCTTTCCCGTAGGCATCCGTATTGATCTGGACTACCTTGGCGTAGTAGTCCTGGTACGTGAGAGCACCCGTATCAAAATCGGCCTTGGCCGTCTGCAATGCCTCCTGTCGCGCTTGGTCAATCTCCTTGAGCTGCGTCTCGTACTGCGCGAGCTGACCGTTTAGGGCATTCTCGTTACCCCGGCCCGAACCTTGATGGACCTTTGCGTAACTGAGCTGACTCTTAGGCGCAGATTTTTCGACTGCCTTATTGGCGGTCTCTACATCCTTCCAGACCTTTTGGTAAAAGCTAACGAACCGGTTGCCGTCGTCCTGGATAGAGTGAAAGCCATTCTTGAAGTCATCGACCACCGCACCGAAGTTCCCCGCTCCGAGGTGATTCGCAGCGGTGGACAGCATGTTGATACCGTCACCAACCTGCTTAAATGCGGTGTACACGCCGTACGCACCGGATACAACACTACGGAATACGTCCGTAACGCCGTGATAAAAGTCCTCAATAAGAGGCTTCATACTCGCGTTGTCCGACAGTGCACCTGTAACGGCTTCTAGGGCGGGTACGAGCTGGGCCTTAGCACCGCGAGCCATCGCTTCCCAGCGTGCGTGTGCCTGCTCCGTGTGCTCCTTCATTTCCGCGAGGCGCTTGTTTACGTCGTCGGATAGGACGCCCCCAAGCCGACTGGCCTCGTTCTCAAGGTTACGGATGCCGTCCGCGCCCTGGTTGAGTGTGGGGATTAGCTGCTCGCCGGACTGGCCGAACAATTCCTGTGCAATGGCCGCCTTGGCTGCGCCGTCCTGAGACTTCGAGAACGCGTCAGCGACCGCAAGCAGCGCGTCGTGCGGGGAGAGGGCCTTTACCTGCTGCATGGAGATACCGAGCGCGCTAAACGCGGCTTCGGCCTGCTTGTTTCCGTGGGCGGCCTTGTTCTGCGCCTGCTCGAATGCCTCCAGGCTCTTGGCGGCCTCGTTAGCTTTCAGGCCGGCGGACTCGGTAACGTACGCCCATTGCTGCAAGTTTTGCATGCTAATGCCGGTCTGCTGCGAAAGCGTTACGTACTCTTTGCCGTAGTTCTCTAGCTCCTCCGCCGCATGGTGTACAACCATGAGCGTACCGCCGATTACCGCCGCTGCTGCGGTAGCCGCGAGCGCGCCACCCTTGAATAGTTGCGTAAGATCGAAACCGCTACGCTCACCCATGACGAGCATCGAGCCGCCGAACTGCTTAAAGCGGCCCTGTGAAAGTTCGTGCATGAGCACGAGCATTTCCCGCTGTACGCCCTTGTTCTTCAGCATCGCGGCCGAGAACTCATGCGTGTGGCTGGTCGCTTCCGCGATTTTCTGCGTGTACGCGTTGAACGCCTCGCCGGCCCCGAGCTGCTCCGCCTTGAGGGACGCCAGTTCCGCCTGAGTCTTGCCGGCCGTCTGCGCCATGCGATCAAGCTGCATGGTTGCCTTAGCGATTTGCTGGATTTGCTTTGCAGTCGCTGCACCAGACTCGTCTAGCGCCTGCTGGAACGTCTCTAGAACCTGCTTCGTACGGCCAGTTTGCTCAGCGTACTTAGTGATCCGGTCTCGTGCACTGTCAATCGCGGCGTTAAAGCCGGATGCGTCGGCAGAGACCTTGACGTTAACTGATTTATCTGTCAATTATTTAAATATCCTTATTAATCTCATACCTAGTTTTCATTTGATCAGCCGTAGCCCTACCGTGCGCGGCTTTGTCAAGTTCGATAAACTGGCTTATGCCTATGTCACGTATCGCGAGCACCGTACGCAGCGGTATGAAGTCCCCGGCAAAACGGATGCCTAGGTAGTACCAGGGAAGATCGGTCTCGTACGTTCTGCACCGGGCATACGGATACCATGCCGATCCAAGCCATACCCCGTCGACTTCGAACCGGGTTCGCACGGTATGCTCGTCGCTTGGGACCACGTTGGTCCCTGCTCTCACTATGTCTCGAATGTCCAAGCCCTTTGTTAGGGTTGAGGGGTTGTATCCGTAGCGGCTGAGAATTCCGGAAACCAGTTTCTTAGCGCGGATGCTAAGCGCCCGACTGAGTCGAGCAGGGTTGAATGGCTTGCTTAGTGCCATAGTCTCCGTGATCAGCAGCCCCATATCCTCCCGGGTACCGTTAGCTAGCTCCGGTCTATCACATAGAGTAGTAGCCAAAACGGTCGCGTAGTTCTTCGAGTCATTGTCAGCGTGCACCGTGGTTGCGACTGTTATGGCAACACCGATACTTGCTGCGGAAAGCTCCTGCTCTGCCGCTTTGGTCCGCATGTTGAGCCGTACCGCTGTCGCTACTGCATCCTGTGTAGTCAAAGCGCGAGAGGTTCCATAGGTTCCATGTTTTCCAAGGGGTATCAATTCACAACCGTGCTACGGTCATACAAGGGTTGTCGGGTGTGATTTCGTGACATGTTCCAAGTTTCGAACACTACCCTATCCACATTCATTACGGATTACTTACGTTTCATGTATCTATTCTCCTGATTGATGGGACGTCCTGGTCATAGTCTAGGTACCGGCCCGGGTTGAGAGAGTCCCTACAGAGAGGGGCGGGGTGGGTAAATTGCGGAGGGTAAAAGGTCGTGACACCGACTGGTCCCTGTCGAAATAAGCGTTTGTCCAAATAAAAGGCGGAAAACAACGCTCTACCCGTCGACACTTCGGAAAAGTACAATTCCTCCACCATCCTTTGACAAAGGCAGCCCCATGAGTGACGCAAACGCAGCATTGATAGCTCTGGTCGGTGTACTAGCTGGCGGGTATATAAACAATTTCCTTGGTGACGACTACAAACGCTACAGGGAAGGCCAAGCGTTGGCGGGAGCACTTGCCGGCGAACTCAAGTCCCACGGAACAGCAGTACCAGAGATACGGCGCCAGCTTGAAAGCATGCTCTCGTACCTGCAATCGCCGTCCTCCACACTTGACTTCACGGAAAATGAATTCAACCCACCGAATAGTCCGGTCTTTGACGCCGGTGTGGCTAAGCTCGGTCTCCTAGGTCCTGCTCTAGCGGAGGACGTTGCGTACGTCTACGAACAAATCCGTGCGTTTCGCATCACGTTCAGCCGCGTTATAAAGATCGCGAGCAAAGCGAGCCGAGAACAAACCACCTTCACGCTCAATTACTGCCTAACCTGCCTCAATCGGGCGGATGAACGTGGACAGAAACTAGTCGTAGACCTTCAGACATTTGCTAAGGCTGGATACTGGCGTTCGCGCCCATGGCTGGGATTGGACAAGATCCCCGGCTAGGTTGTTGTGCGCGCAGCGCGCGTGAGGAATAGACTTCCATTTCCCTCTGAGGTGACAACCAACCACCCTACCCTTACCCAAGGCGAACGGACGGTACGGCGGCCGCTATCCTCGCTCTCTCGGCGGACTATTCGGCACCGCCACCAGTCTGATACGGCCGGTATTCCCATAGCGGACAGCCGTAGCTATTACAGTCACGTATCGTTGCCCTACTGTCTCCGGTACACGACAGACAGAACGCCTTGATCGCAGTACGGGGACTGGTCGTCCCCGCGAACGCTCGCGTCTTGATCTCTCTATACATCGGGAGGGAGTGGGCCAATACCTTAGCCCGTATCTCGTCGGCGCGGTCGCTCATGCCGGCTTAGCGGCTTTCCGCGTACGCGGCACGGTCAAGCCAAGCTCCGTTGCAATAGCCGCCTTAAGCGTCGCAAGATAGGCCGCACTGGCCGCATCGGCCGCCCCCCGGTCCTGCTTAGCACGAAGCCGGATAACCTCGTTCATCTTGAACCCTTCGTGCGAAACCTTCCGCAGCGTGTCGCAGACGTTAAAAAGCTCAGTTTTAATCGTGCTCATCGTTTAATACTCCGTTCGTGTTTATCTTGGTAATCCTCAGCTTTCTGGAAGTTCATCGTTGCTTCGTGGAGCTTCCACTCGATAGCAGACGGCCGCGTTGACTTACGACTTTGGAGCCGCATCGCCTCGGCTAGGGCAGCCTTGCCGCAGCGCAAATGATGTTGGGCGAGCCGGAGGTTAACTCCGTGGTCGCCCTGCCGCGTAGCTACCGCTCGGGTTAGCATCTGGTCAAATTCGTTCGCGTCTGTCCACCTAATCAATCCCCAGTCCGGCCCATGCAACCTCTCGAAAAGAGCAGCGCGGAGGACCTGTACGGGCAGGGGAATCCTGCGGCCGTAGGTGGCCTCAGTCGTAGGTACACCCACGGCCTTAGCCACCCGAGCTAGGGCGCGTCGCTGCGCCCCGTGATCGTCGTTATAGTTCAATCGAGCCTCACACACGCAACCATCTCCCCGATTGACTCCTTGGGAACGCCGAGCCGACTACAAAGCGCGACCAATTCGGAATAGACGCGCGGGCTAAGGTCCACTTGGAATTCTCTCGTAAGCGGTGCTCCCGTCAATGCGAATTTTGGATTACTCATACGGGAGAGTGCATTCGCTCGGTTGCGGAACGTAGTGTGCGGACTCCCGTACCCGCGCAACGATGCCATAGCCTGATACGAAAGCTGAAACGAATGCGATTGCTTGTCGTAGCTTTGGTGCGTCATAGCTCAGAACCCAAAACAACAAAGATTGCTGACGTATTGGCCCGACTGGCCGTCTGCGTTCGCCATGATGACCTTGCTGACAAGGTAAATTTCCATACATGCTTCTTTCATTTTATTCGTTGTCCTTATTTTATTAGACAGTACTCGATATCCTTGATCGATCTGTTTAGACCGCGACCTGCACCGCAACGCCGGGCACCAGTTCCCAATCGATGTATTGCTGGGCCGCAAGCGCCACCTGTGCTGTTTGGAACATATTGACAGGGACGTTAGCGGAAGCACCCGGAAGACCGTAAATGTCAGCGTGCCCAAGAGCATCTACTACTGCGTCACCGATGTAAGCCAACACGCGCGAGGCGTCGACAATGAAAATCTGTCCAGTCGGTACGCCATATGACGCAATAGCCGGAAGGCCTCCGTAGGAGCCGCCGCGCGTAGTGATCTGTGTCTCGGTGGGGCTACGGAGCGTAACGGCTGTAAGCGGGTTCACGAGTACGTAGGCTTGCGTGAGGTCGCCCGTGAATGCCGCGATGCCCGCCGCGAAGTTAGAGGCTAGCGTAGCCGCATTAGCCAACCCCTGCGGTACGACGTTATTGCGGCCCTGCGATCCTACGAAGGCGTTATCGATACCACGGCTCAGCGCACGCACCAAAATTCCCGTGACCGTGGCCTCCGCCGCTTCGCTCGTCACCTCAATTAGTTCTTTCGACACAACCGTGACAATGCCAGCCTTGCGCTTATCCACAAGCCGCACGCCAACGTTACCCTGAGCGACCGGTAGCGGGGTAGCCTCACCATAGAACCCGCCGGCCGTCGGGGCTGCTTCAATGTTCACTCGGGTAATGGCGGGAACTTGCACCAAGCCCTGCATCTGGCCGAGGATCGAGCGGCTAAAGACAGCTTGCACAAATTCGGATCGACTGATCGCGCCAGCGGCGAGAGCGCCCGTTGCATCCGTGCCGGCCTCCATCGGTGTTACTACGGCCTTCGTGTAGACCGCTGCCGACGAGCGCGCGCCCCATCGGGCAGCGGCGTATTCATTTGCGTTAGCTGTACCCGCCACGGCTTTAGCAATAGCTGCACGAATCAGGGTCTTGTCTTGCATGTGAATGGGTTCTTTCATGGTTGTGTCCTCTTCGTTGAGTTGATAGATAGTCGAAAATGCGCCGCCCTGGTCGAGACTTTTAACGGTCGCAATTCTGGTATCGGGGTTGGTGGAGATAGAGACGAGCGACAAAGCGCAAATCTCCCCGCCAGTCACCCTTACCCCCGATGCTGTTGGTACGCCCCCACGCGAGACGACGACGGGATCGATACAGCGGATTAAGCCGGCCTTGACGCTATGCCATGCCTCGTCGGTCGTTTGTTTGAGCGGGGACGTTTCTGCGATCTTCGCGATACTTGCGCGGAACGGGATACCCCGCGCCGTAGCCTTCCCTAACTGCACGGTGCCCACTGGTTTTTCGAGATTGCCGTGGAGAACTAGCGGCACGTTGTCGCTGTACGTGAGGCTAGTAGGCTCAATCGAATTGCCAGAGCGATCCTTTGCAGGCGATACCGCGATGCCCGTGATTTCGCGTCGCTCGTCGTCAACTGACTTGATGATGGTCCGCGAGTGATCGTCTACAGATTGTTTTTCCAAGGTAGTCCTAGCTATAAATAAGTGATTCTCAATCGTCCTTGTCAACCAACCCTTGTCCTGAGCGGGGGGTTCTGTCAGACGGGATGCTTCGCTAATCGCTGTCTGACGCGAGGTCGTTGATAAGAACCATCCCCGGCCCTCCTCCCAGCTTTGGGGCGTTATGATCCTCTGCGAATCTAAATACCAGAACCCGACCATCCCCCAGCGGCACGCGATACTCGTGCGCTGGCGAATGCCGCCTCTCGTGCCGTCTGAAGATGCGGGATAGCAGTTCTCTCATGCGTCTGCCCTCGTTCGATCAGCCTCGCTCAAATAGCGTGTAAGCACCCGCCGGATAAGCTCGGATACGTCCACGTCCTCCTCTACGGCACGCATGCGGATAGCTCTGCGCATGTCAGCCCGGACCTTGAACGTCATCGCACACGGCTCGCTTGCCGTAGTGCGTTTCATCCGTGGCTGTATCTCGTTCGTTGGAATCATTGCCCTCCTTTGTAGGTAATACCAACGGCCAAACAAAAGGGCCGGCCGCCTCAAACGAGACGCCGGCCCGAGATGTAGTCCTAAATAGTTCAAGACAGAATGAACGGCTCCGCCTTGATAGCAGGATCGACCGGGAGAATCTTGGCTAGCTCGCCCAAGGCCTCCGCCATGTCACTGGCGCAGTACCGAACATGAGCCGTGATGACGCCGCCGCGCTTCGTCTGCCGCATGACGCGGAATCCGTAGTCACGTAGTGCGAGTATCACGAGTTTGCATGCGGCGTCCGTGTGGTCCTTCAGCGTGATATGCAGCGCACTGCGTGCATTACATGAGTGTGTGATCGTCGTCATATCCGTCCTGCTCCTCGTATCTATCACTGACTACACGTGAGACTTGATGTAGGTCCGCGTGGCGCTGTTTGCGTGGTCGATCTTTTCTGGTCCTTTGTACTGCCTCGTGCCGTCTACATTGCGTCGCACGGATGAGGCGGTCGCTTGGTGCTGCCTAACCTTGTCCCAATAGGCTTTTCGCTTCTCTGCTGCCGTCACCGATACTCCCAGTAGTTATCGAAAGGCGCTCATGGGAACACCCTTGGATAACTACATCGCCCTCGCACTCGTCGCGGCTTGGTCGGGCCGGAGTCAAAGCGGTCAAGACTCTTAACGCTGGGTCTGCTGCGGTAGCCCACCGGTTCCGCGTGGCTGACTACAGGACGGAGCATATCCCGACTTTCTGGCTACGAAAAGTGGATTTTTCAATATTCGCAAGATATTTCCATTACCGTAGCTTTTATACAACACTCTTTCGTTGACTTATGAGAAAATGTACTTTTCGTAACGGAGAAGGTCATGGCTATGGGTCGCCCAAAGGGTCCACCGTCTCGCCCGCTAAACGTGCGCGTTGAAACTGCGGACCTAGACAAGTTGGCCCTCATCTATCGTGTTACCGGGAAGTCCACGGCGGACGTGGTGAGGGACGCAATCAAGCTCTACATAAAGCTCCACGAGAGCCAAATACGCGAGGCCGAATGGCAGATTGCCGGAGGAGTCGGCCAGCGATCTACGGGATGGGAAACGATGACGCCCGAGGAATGGGGCATAGACCGTGACGACGAGGGGCAGCAGTAGTTCAGTTCCCACGTGCTACCATTCGCACCTACATACGCTGTAACACCAACCTGTACCGGCTGCTACAGCCCCGCTTATAAGTCCCTGATTTCTAAGGGTGCGTAGGTTTGCCATACAATGCGCACCATCATGCACGACCGACGCCTCCATTTTCTCGTTCCGTTCGCGCTGCCGTCGGCGGCCGATGCGGCCTCGTCCCTGCACACGCTGGACAGTCCCGCGCTCGAAAAGTTGCTCGCCCGCGCCAACCTCGTCGAGCGCGTGGCAGGCGAGGACTTCCAGCGCACGCTGCCGCACGAGCGCTGGCTGGCCCGCCAGTTCGGCGCGACCCAGGGCAACGCCGCCGACGAGGCGCCGCTCGCACCCTACATGCTGCTGGCGGACGGCGGCGACCCGGGTACCCAGGCCTGGGCGTGCGTCGAGCCCGTCCATGTCGAAATCGCGCACGATCACCTTGTGCTCGTCGACCCGGCGAGCCTCGCGCTCGACGACGGCGACGCAGCCGCCTTGCTGGCAGTCGCGCGCCCGCTGATCGAGGAGCTCGGCGTGCGACTGGAGGCGCCGCAGCCAGCGCGCTGGTACCTGTCCAGTGAGCAGTTCGCCCGCCTCGCCGGCGCAGCGCCGCTGCGCGCGAGCGGCCGCAACATCGAGATCTGGCTGCCGCACGAAGCGCACACCGGCGAACGCTCGCGGATGTGGATGAAGCTGCAGAACGAAGTGCAGATGGCATGGTTCCAGCATCCGGTGAACGAAGCGCGCGAAGCGCGCGGGTTGCCCGCCGTCAATTCGATCTGGTTCCATGCGCAAGGCACGCTGAAGCCGGTCGGCAAGCCGTTCGCACGCGTGCTGTCCGCGTCGCCCGCGGCGCTCGGCCTCGCGCGCGCGGCGCAAACCGAAGCCTGCGCCGTGCCGGCCGCATTCGACGCACTGCCCGCCGCCGCCGGCGCGTCGCTCGTCGAGCTGCCCACGCTGTCCGCCCCGTACATCGAGCAGGACTGGCCACGCTGGCACGATGCGCTCGCCGCGCTCGAGCGCGACTGGTTCGCGCCGTCCCTCGCCGCGCTGCAGAACGGCGAGCTGGCCGGCGTCGATTTCACGCTGTGCGGCGACACCAGCTCCGTGACGCTGCACGCGACGCGCGGCGACCTGCGCAAATTCTGGCGCCGCCGCGCGCTGGCATCCCTGTTCGAATAACCCGACCTGTATGACCCGGATCGTTACCCGCCCCGTCGCGCCCGCCGACGCCGAAGCGCTCGCGCGCCACGGCCTGCATCCCGTCCTCGCGCGCCTGTATGCGTCGCGCGGCGTGCAGTCCCCGACCGACATCGAGACGGCCCTCGCGCGCCTCGTCCCGCCCACCGAACTGAAAGGCTGCGCGGACGCCGCGGCGCTGCTCGCCGACGCGATCGCCGACAAGCGGCGCCTGCTGGTCGTCGCCGACTACGACTGCGACGGCGCAACGGCCTGCGCAGTCGCGGTGCGCGGCCTGCGGATGTTCGGCGCGCAGATCGACTACCTGGTGCCGAACCGCTTCGAATACGGCTACGGGCTCACGCCCGAAATCGTCGAACTCGCGGCCGCACGCAAGCCCGACCTGCTGATCACCGTCGACAACGGGATCGCGAGCGTCGCGGGTGTCGAAGCCGCGAACGCGCGCGGCATCGATGTGCTCGTCACCGACCACCATCTGCCCGGCGACGCGCTGCCCGCCGCGCGCGCGATCGTCAACCCGAACCAGCCTGGCTGCGCGTTCCCGAGCAAGCACATCGCCGGCGTCGGCGTGATGTTCTACGTGCTGCTCGCGCTGCGCGCCGAGTTGCGCCGCCGCGGCGCGTTCGCGAGCAAGGAGGCCGAACCCCGCCTCGACGGACTGCTCGACCTCGTCGCGCTCGGCACCGTCGCCGACGTGGTGCGGCTCGACGGCAACAACCGCGTCCTCGTCGCGCAGGGGCTCCAGCGCATCCGCAACGGCCGCATGCAGCCGGGCATCGCCGCGCTGTTCCGCGCGGCCGGCCGCGAGGCGCGCACCGCATCGGGCTTCGACCTCGGCTTCGGCCTCGGCCCGCGCCTGAACGCCGCCGGGCGGCTGTCGGACATGTCGCTCGGCATCGAGTGCCTGATCACCGACGACATCGGCCGCGCATGGGACCTCGCGCAACAGCTCGATACGATGAACCGCGAGCGCCGCGAGATCGAGGCCGGCATGCAGCAGCAGGCGCTCGCCGATCTCGCCGACGTCGATCCGGCCGACGCATGCACGATCACGCTGTTCAACCCCGAATGGCACCAGGGCGTGATCGGCATCGTCGCCGGGCGGCTCAAGGAGAAGTTCCATCGCCCGTCGTTCACGTTCGCGCATGCGGACGAAGCCGGCACGCGGGTCAAAGGTTCGGGCCGCTCGATTCCCGGCTTCCACCTGCGCGATGCACTCGACCTGGTGTCGAAGCGCGAACCCGACCTGATCGTCGCGTTCGGCGGCCACGCGATGGCGGCCGGCCTTACGCTCGACACCGGCAACGTGCCGCGCTTCGCGGCCGCGTTCGAGGCCGTCGCGCGCGAGTGGTTGTCCGACGACGCGCTGGCGCGCGTGATCGAGACCGACGGCGAACTCGAGGAAGCGTATTTCACGCCGCAGTTCGTCGGGCTGCTCGACGAAGCCGTCTGGGGCCAGGGTTTTCCGGCCCCGCTTTTCTCCGGGGAATTCGACGTCGTGTCGCAGTCGCTCGTGAAGGAAAAGCACCTGAAGCTGCAGTTGGCGCGCGGCCGCCAGCGCTTCAACGCGATCTGGTTCAATCACACCGAGCCGCTGCCGGCGAGCGCGCTGATCGCGTACCGCCTCGTGGCCGACACCTGGAACGGCGTGACGCGCGTCCAGCTGATCGTCGAACACGCGGCCGGCTGAACGCCGGCCGCCCGGCCAACCGACCCGCGGCACTCGCGGGCCGCGCCGAACGCTCGGCCGCGGCACGCATGCAAGCACGTTCCGCGTCACCGGGAAACCCCGCCGATCGGCTATAATTCCGCTTTTTTACGAAGCAAGAATAGCGAACGATCATGGAAGCGGAACGTCTCAACGCGATCGAAAGCTCCCTGCTCGACCTGCGCACGCGCGCGGGCGAGCTTCGGGGGTATCTTTGACTACGACGCCAAATCTGCGCGTCTGACCGAAGTCAACAAGGAACTCGAAGACCCGAACGTCTGGAACGATTCGAAGAACGCCCAGGCACTCGGACGCGAGAAGAAGCTGCTCGAAGGCGTCGTCACGACGCTGACGGCACTCGATAGCGACCTGCGCGATGCGCTCGACCTGTTCGAGCTGGCACGCGAGGAAGGCGACGAAGACACCCTCATCGCATCCGAAGACGACGCGAAGAAGCTCGAAGCACGCGTCGGCGACATCGAATTCCGCCGGATGTTCTCGAACCCGGCCGACCCGAACAACTGCTTCATCGACATCCAGGCCGGCGCCGGCGGCACCGAGGCGTGCGACTGGGCTTCGATGTTGCTGCGCCAGTACCTGCGCTACTGCGAGCGCAAGGGCTTCAAGGCCGAAGTGCTCGAAGAATCCGACGGCGACGTCGCCGGCATCAAGAACGCGACGGTCAAGGTCACGGGCGAATACGCATACGGCTTCCTGCGCACCGAAACGGGCATTCACCGCCTCGTGCGCAAGTCGCCGTTCGACTCGTCGGGCGGCCGCCACACGTCGTTCTCGTCGGTGTTCGTGTATCCGGAAATCGACGACTCGATCGAAGTCGAAGTCAACCCGGCCGACCTGCGCATCGACACGTACCGCGCCTCGGGCGCCGGCGGCCAGCACATCAACAAGACCGACTCGGCCGTGCGGATCACGCACATGCCGACCGGCATCGTCGTGCAGTGCCAGAACGACCGCTCGCAGCACCGCAACCGTGCCGAAGCGATGGCCATGCTGAAGTCGCGCCTGTACGAAGCCGAAATGCGCAAGCGCCAGGCCGAGCAGGACAAGCTCGAATCGAGCAAGACCGATGTGGGCTGGGGCCACCAGATCCGCTCGTACGTGCTCGACCAGAGCCGCGTGAAGGACCTCCGTACGAACGTCGAAATGAGCAACACGCGAGCCGTGCTCGACGGCGATCTCGACGACTTCATCAGCGCGAGCCTCAAACAGGGCGTGTAAGCGCCGCGGCGCGGCCTCTCCGGTCGCGCCGCCCTTCCCGTTGCGTTGCCGCACCCACTCCGAATTCCGACCATCATGACCGAACCGACCCAAACGCAGCCCGCCGTCGCGGCGGACGAAAACCAGATCATCGCCGAGCGCCGCGAGAAGCTGCGCGCATTGCGCGAGCAAGGCGTCGCCTATCCGAACGATTTCCGGCCGACGCATCACGCCGCCGATCTCCAGGCGAAATTCGCCGACTCGGACAAGGCCGCGCTCGAGGCGAACCCGGTCGAGGTGTCGGTCGCCGGCCGCATGATGCTCAAGCGCGTGATGGGCAAGGCGAGCTTCGCGACGGTGCAGGACGGTTCGGGCCAGATCCAGTTCTTCGTGACGCCAAACGACGTCGGCACGGAAACCTACGACGCATTCAAGAAGTGGGACCTCGGCGACATCGTCGCCGCACGCGGCGTGCTGTTCCGCACCAACAAGGGCGAGCTGTCGGTCCAGTGCAAGGAACTGCGCCTGCTGTCGAAGGCGCTGCGTCCGCTGCCGGACAAGTTCCACGGCCTCGCCGACCAGGAAATGCGCTACCGCCAGCGCTACGTCGACCTGATCGTCACGCCGGAAACGCGCGACACGTTCCGTGCGCGCACCAAGACCATTGCGTCGATCCGCAAGTTCATGGACAACGCCGACTTCATGGAAGTCGAAACGCCGATGCTGCACCCGATCCCGGGCGGTGCCGCGGCGAAGCCGTTCGTCACGCACCACAACGCGCTCGACATGCAGATGTTCCTGCGTATCGCGCCGGAGCTGTACCTGAAGCGCCTGATCGTCGGCGGCTTCGAGCGCGTGTTCGAGATCAACCGCAACTTCCGGAATGAAGGCGTGTCGCCGCGCCACAACCCGGAATTCACGATGATGGAGTTCTACGCCGCGTACACCGACTACCGCTGGCTGATGGACTTCACCGAGCAACTGATCCGCCAGGCGGCGATCGATGCGCTCGGCACCGCGACGATCCAGTACCAGGGCCGCGAGCTCGACCTCGCGAAGCCGTTCCACCGCCTGACGATCACGCAGGCGATCCAGAAGTACGCGCCGCAGTACACCGACGGCCAGCTGTCGGACGACGCGTTCCTGCGCTCCGAACTGAAGCGCCTCGGCGTGGACGTGTCGCAGCCGGCCTTCCTGAATGCCGGCATCGGCGCGCTGCAGCTCGCGCTGTTCGAGGAAACCGCCGAATCGCAGCTGTGGGAGCCGACCTACATCATCGACTACCCGGTCGAGGTGTCGCCGCTCGCACGCGCATCGGATACGGTGCCGGGCATTACCGAGCGTTTCGAACTGTTCATGACCGGCCGCGAGATCGCGAACGGCTTCTCGGAGCTGAACGATCCGGAAGACCAGGCCGCGCGCTTCAAGAAGCAGGTCGAGCAGAAAGATGCAGGCGACGAGGAAGCGATGTTCTTCGACGCCGACTACATCCGCGCGCTCGAACACGGGATGCCGCCGACGGGTGGTTGCGGGATTGGCATCGACCGTCTCGTGATGCTGCTCACCGACAGCCCGACGATTCGCGACGTGCTGCTGTTCCCGCACCTGCGCCGCGAAGACTGACGGCCCCCCGCGTGCGCCGCGCCCCGCGGCGCACGCGTCAGCTTTGTAACCACGCGTAAATCCCGCTCGCCGGCGTTCGCCGTCTTTCGATCCTCCCCCGTTTTATCCCCTCGTCGCGACGGCCCGCTCCGGGTTTTCCCGATAACGCCCGCCTGCTTCCCGCTGCAATTCGTTACACCTTGATACGGTGCGACCCTCGCCCGTGGACGACACTCCTGTTGCGTCACCACGCATGACCACGGGACCAGAACACGGCGCCGGAACGCCAAGTCTGCTCGCTCCCGAGCGTGGGATCTGGCCAGCGCCAACGTGCGAAGCTGGGTCGACACCGGAGAACAAAATGGACAACCAGAATCAAACCACCCCGCAAAAGCAACGCCTCCACCCGCTTATCGCGACCGCGGCAGGCGCCGTGATCGTCGCGAGCCTCGCGGCCACTGCAGCGATCACGGGCATCTTCCCGAAGGCCAACAGCAATAACGCGCAGAACGGCCAGACCCAGGCCGCGCTGATCGCGTCGCAGCCGGCCGTCGATACGGCCGCTGCAGCCAGCGCCGCGCTCGCCGCGCAGGCGCAGCAGCAGGCAGCCGAACAGGCCGCGCAGCAGAAGGCGGCTGCCGAGAAGGCCGCGGCAGCCCAGGTCGAACCGAAGCCCGCGCCGCGCCCGGCAGCCACGCACCGCCGCCATACGCCGGCGCCGCAACCGCCGCAATACGCGCAGCAGCCGTCCGCGCCCGCGCAGCCGGCCTATTGCCAGACCTGCGGCACGGTCGTCGCGATCACGCAGACGCGTACGCCGGGTCAGAGTTCGGGGATCGGTGCGGTCGGCGGCGCAGCGGCCGGTGGCCTGCTCGGCAACCAGTTCGGTCACGGCAACGGCCGCACCGCGATGACGATCATCGGCGCGCTCGGCGGCGGTCTCGCCGGCAACCAGGTCGAGAAGCAGGTGCGCGCGGAAACCGACTACCAGGTACAGGTCCAGATGGAAAGCGGCGCGACGCGCACGTTCACGTACCACAACCCGCCGCCGTTCGGCCAGGGTCAGCGCGTGCGGATCGAGAACGGGACGCTGGTCGGCGCCTGACGCCTGACGCATCGCCGGACAGCCCTTGCGCCGTGCCGGAAATGAAAAAGGCTCGTGAAGCATCACGAGCCTTTTCTTTTTGCGGGAGCCTTGCCGGAGCCACATGGCGCGGGGCGCCAGCGCGAACCTCAGTCTTCGTCGTCGAAGTCGGATTCATCGATCCAGTGGGCCTGGATCGCTTCGAGGATCTTTTCGCCCGAGTGCGCCGGATCGTCGGTGAAGCCATCCAGAGCGATGACCCATTGGCGCAGGTCGACGAAATTGACCTTCTGCGGATCGACGTCCGGATGCTTCTCTGCCAGCGCGATGGCAATTTCGCGCGAATCGGTCCATTTCATGACTTGCTCTCCCGTGTACGCGGCGAGTCCGGCCCGCCGGTCCGTCAGTGATTTTCCTTAGCGTGGTTGATCGAGTACTTCGGGATCTCGACCACCAGGTCCGAATCTTCCTTCACGATTGCCTGGCACGACAGGCGCGACGTCGGCTCGAGGCCCCAGGCCTTGTCGAGCAGGTCGTCTTCGTCCTCGTCGGACGGATCGAGATCGTTGAAGCCCTCGCGGATCACCACGTGGCAGGTCGTGCATGCGCACGACTTCTCGCATGCATGCTCGATCTCGATCCCGTTGTCGAGCAGGTTGTCGCAAATACTCTTGCCGGGCGTCGCGTCGATCACTGCGCCGTCCGGGCACAGTTCGACGTGAGGCAGCACCACCAGTTGAGGCATGTCCGTTCCGTCAGTCAGGGTGCGGCGGCTGGCGCCGCACGGTTCAATATCGCGCGGGCCGTCGCCGGCCCGCGTGCATTTCGTTCAGATCTCGTCGAGCCGTCGGCCCGACAGTGCGCGCTTGATGCTCTTGTCCATCCGGCGCGCCGCGAATTCGTCGGTGCCGTCGGCCAGCGTCTTGGTCGCGGTTTCGATCGCGTCCGTGTCGTCGCCCTGCGCGATCGTGCGCAGCGCCGCGACGAGCGCGTCGACCTGCGCGCGTTCGGCGTCATCGAGCAATTCGCCGTCGGTCGCCAACGCCGCCTGCGTCGCCTCGATCATCCGCTCGGCCTCGACCTGCGCTTCGCGCAGCGCGCGTGCCCGCATGTCGATCTCGGCGGTCTTGAAGCTGTCTTCGAGCATCTTCGCGATGTCGTCGTCAGCGAGGCCGTACGACGGCTTCACGACGACCGACGCCTCGACGCCCGAATGTTGCTCGCGCGCGAACACCGACAGCAACCCGTCCGCATCGACCTGATAGGTCACACGGATGCGCGCCGCACCGGCCGTCATCGGCGGGATACCGCGCAGCTCGAAGCGCGCGAGCGACCGGCAGTCGGCGACGAGCTCGCGCTCGCCTTGCACAACGTGGATCGCCATCGCGGTCTGGCCGTCCTTGAAGGTCGTGAATTCCTGCGCACGCGCGATCGGAATCGTCGAATTGCGCGGAATGATCTTCTCGACGAGACCGCCCATCGTCTCGACGCCGAGCGACAGCGGGATCACGTCGAGCAGCAGCCAGTCGTCGCCGCTGCCGCGATTACCGGCGAGCAGGTCGGCCTGGATCGCCGCGCCGAGCGCGACAACCTGGTCGGGATCGAGATTGACGAGCGGCGGCTGGCCGAAATGCTTCGCGACCGCCTCGCGGATCACCGGCATGCGCGTCGCGCCGCCGACGAGCACGACACCCTTGATGTCGGCCGGCGTTACCTGCGCGTCGCGCAATGCCTTGCGGGTCGGCGTCAGCGTACGCTGCACGAGCGGCTCGACGAGGGCGGCGAACGTGTCGTGCGAGATCGTCTGCTCGAGCCGGGCACCGCTCGACAGCGTCACGTCGAGCGACGCCTGCGGCGCGGACGACAGCGCTTCCTTCAGCACGCGCACGCGATCGAGCAGCAGGCGCACGTCCTCGGGCGCAAGCGCCTTCGCATCGATGCCGGCATGCGCGAGCACGTGGCCGAACAGCGCGTGGTCGAAATCGTCGCCGCCGAGCGCGGAATCGCCGCCCGCGGCCAGCACTTCGAACACGCCCTTGGTCAGCTTCAGGATCGACAGGTCGAACGTGCCGCCGCCGAGGTCGTACACCGCGTAGAGGCCTTCGGCCGCGTTGTCGAGACCATAGGCGATCGCGGCCGCGGTCGGTTCGTTCAGCAGGCGCAGGACGTTGATGCCCGCGAGACGCGCGGCGTCCTTCGTCGCCTGGCGCTGCGCGTCATCGAAGTATGCGGGCACCGTGATCACCGCGCCGACCAGTTCGTCGCCGAGCGTGTCTTCCGCGCGGTAACGCAGCGTCGCGAGAATCTCGGCCGACACTTCGACCGGGCTCTTCACGCCGTCGATCGTGCGGATCTGCACCATGCCCGGTGCATCGACGAATTCGTAAGGCGCGTTCGCCGCGCCTTCGACCTCGGCCTTGCCGCGGCCCATGAAGCGCTTGACCGACACGATCGTGTTGCGCGGATCGGTCGCGGCCTGCTCCTTCGCTTCGTGACCGATGCGGCGGCCGCCCTTCTCCAGATAACGGACCACCGACGGCAGCAGCACGCGGCCCGCCTCGTCCGGCAGCACTTCGGGCACGCTGTTGCGCACGGCCGCGACGAGCGAGTTCGTCGTGCCGAGATCGATCCCGACAGCGAGTCGCCGCTGGTGCGGCGCCGGCGCCATGCCCGGTTCGGAAATTTGCAGTAAAGCCATCTTGGTTCGTTCGGGCGCTCGGCCCGTTTGCTGCGCGTGCCGCGAGGCACGCGGTTAAGTTTCGAGGCGCTCGATCTGCGCGCCCACTTCCGACGCGACCCGTTCGATGAACATCAGCTGGCGCACGGCTTCGGCGGCGGCCTGGTCGGCTGCGCTATCGAGCAGCGTGCCGAGGCGCTCGAGGCGCACGCGCTTTTCGTCGCGCAATTCGGCGAGCAGCGCATCGAGCGCATCGACGTTGCGGGCGGCAGCGGCATCCTCGATGCCTTCGCGCCACTCCATCTGCTGCATCAGGAACGCGGGCTCCATCGCGGTGTTGTTTTCGGCACCGATGTCGACGCCGCGCAGCGACAGCAGATAGGTCGCGCGCTTCAACGGATCGCGCAACGTGCGGTAGGCCTCGTTCGCACGGGTCGCCCATTGCATCGCGATGCGCTTTTGCGCGTCGCCGGCCGCCGCGAAGCGGTCCGGGTGGACCTGCGTCTGCACCGTGCGATACGCGCTGTCGAGCGCAGCCTCGTCGAGCGCGAATTGCGCCGGCAGGTGAAACAGATCGAAGTGGCTGTCTTTCAGCGAAACCATCGTCGCGTTCAATTCCGGTTCGTCGCGCGGCAAACGCCGCACATTAAAAAGGCGGCTCGTGCCGCCTCTTGCCCGCATCGCGCGGATACCCGCGTCACACGCGGAACGATTCGCCGCAACCGCACTCGTCCTTCACGTTCGGGTTGTTGAACTTGAACCCTTCGTTCAGGCCTTCGCGTGCAAAGTCGAGCTCGGTGCCGTCGATGTACGCGAGGCTTTTCGGGTCGACGACGACCTTCACGCCATGGCTCTCGAACACCTGATCCTCGGGGGCCAGCTCGTCGACATACTCGAGCTTGTACGCGAGCCCCGAGCACCCGGTCGTGCGAACGCCAAGCCGCAGGCCCACTCCCTTGCCGCGACGGACGAGGTATTTCTGGACGTGCTGTGCTGCTTTTTCGGTCAGTGTAATTGCCATGATGTCCTTGCCGCGGCGCGCCGCCCGGGCCCGCCGCGTTCCTTCACAAGCCGCTCGATGCCGCTCAGGCCGCTGCCTGATCGCCTTCCTTCGTGTCGTGGCGCTTCTTGTAGTCGGCCACGGCTGCCTTGATCGCGTCTTCCGCGAGAATCGAGCAGTGAATCTTCACCGGCGGCAGGGCCAGCTCTTCGGCGATCTGCGTGTTCTTGATCGACAGCGCCTCGTCGAGGGTCTTGCCCTTCACCCATTCGGTCACGAGCGAGCTCGACGCGATCGCCGAACCGCAGCCGTACGTCTTGAACTTCGCGTCTTCGATCACGCCGTCCGCGCCGACGCGGATCTGCAGCTTCATCACGTCGCCGCAGGCCGGCGCGCCGACCATGCCCGTGCCGACCGCGTCGTCGTCTTTCGCGAACGAACCGACGTTACGCGGGTTTTCGTAGTGATCCAGAACCTTGTTGCTGTATGACATGACTCAGACTCCTTGACTCGTTACGTCTGCGTGCGCAAATCCGCCCGCGAATGTATTCAATGCGGTGTTCAGTGTGCAGCCCATTCGATCGTCGACAGATCGATGCCTTCCTGGTGCATTTCCCAGAGCGGCGACAGTTCGCGCAGCTTCGCGATCTTGCTGTTCAGCAGTGCGATCACGAAGTCGACTTCCTGCTCCGTCGTGAAGCGGCCGACCGTGAAACGGATCGAGCTGTGCGCGAGTTCGTCGTTGCGGCCGAGTGCACGCAGCACGTACGACGGCTCCAGCGACGCCGACGTGCACGCCGAGCCCGACGACACCGCGACGTCCTTGATCGCCATGATCAGTGACTCGCCTTCGACGAAGTTGAAACTGATGTTCAGGTTGTGCGGAACACGGTGCTCCATGTCGCCGTTCACGTACGTTTCCTCGATCTGCGACAGGCCGCGCAGCAGCTTGTCGCGCAGCATGCGGATGCGCTCGTTCTCGGTCGCCATTTCTTCACGCGCGATGCGGAACGCTTCACCCATGCCGACGATCTGGTGCGTCGCCAGCGTGCCCGAACGCATCCCGCGCTCGTGGCCGCCGCCGTGCATCTGCGCTTCGATGCGCACCCGCGGCTTGCGGCGCACGTACAGCGCGCCGATGCCCTTCGGGCCGTAGGTCTTGTGCGCCGAGAACGACATCAGGTCGACCTTCAGCTTCGCGAGGTCGATCTCGACCTTGCCGGTCGACTGTGCGGCGTCGACGTGGAACACGATGCCCTTCTCGCGGCAGATTTCACCGATCGTCTCGATGTCCTGGATCACGCCGATCTCGTTGTTCACGTGCATCACCGACACGAGGATCGTGTCCGGGCGCAGCGCGGCCTTGAACACGTCGAGGTCGATCAGGCCGTCTTCCTTCACGTCGAGATAGGTGACTTCGAAGCCGTCGCGCTCGAGCTCGCGGCAGGTATCGAGCACGGCCTTGTGCTCGGTCTTCACCGTGATGATGTGCTTGCCCTTGCCCTTGTAGAAGTTCGCGGCACCCTTGATGGCGAGGTTGTCCGATTCCGTCGCGCCGGACGTCCAGATGATCTCGCGCGGATCCGCGTTCACGAGCGCAGCCACCTGCTCGCGCGCTTCCTCGACCGCGCGTTCCGCGTCCCAGCCGTATGCGTGGCTGCGCGACGCCGGGTTGCCGAACTGCTCGCGCAGGTACGGCACCATCTTGTCGACCACGCGCGGGTCGACCGGCGTCGTCGCGCTGTAATCCATGTAGATGGGCAGGTGGAGAGTCTCTTGGGTCATCTGTCGCTCCGGGAATTCTGTGCAGGGACTATGTGCGTTATGGGGTGTGCGGCGCGTTCGCGCTCACGAACTCGCGATGTTGAACACCGAATTGGGACCGAGCGGCATCGTGCGCACCGGTTCGGCCGGTGCCGCGACGGGCTCCGGCGTGCGCCGGTCGCGCAGCACCGCGGGTGCGCCCTCGCGTGCGCGCTGCTGATCGACGAGATCCTGCAGCGATACCGAATCGAGGTACTCGACCATTTTCTGGTTCAGGGTCGACCACAGCTCGTGCGTCATGCAATGGCCGTCGGGCTGCTTCGAGCCGTCGCACGTGCCTTTGCCGCCGCACTGCGTGGCGTCGAGCGGTTCATCGACCGCGATGATGATGTCGGCGACGGTGACGTCCTGCGCGCGGCGCGCGAGGTTGTAGCCGCCGCCCGGGCCGCGCACGGATTCGACGATTTCATGCCTGCGCAGCTTGCCGAACAGCTGTTCGAGATACGAGAGCGAAATCCGCTGGCGCTGGCTGATGCCTGCAAGCGTCACCGGGCCCTGCTCCTGGCGCAGTGCCAAGTCAATCATCGCCGTGACGGCGAAACGGCCTTTGGTGGTGAGTCTCATGGTGTCTAGGGGACTGCAATCTTGACGATTTTGGTCAAGTATAAATATTTGACGATTTTAGTCAAGTATCCATGTCTTCGACAGGGTATTCGCAGATCGCTGAATACCTCGCCGCGATCAGTGTGCGGCGCTGCTGCGGAGGGTATCGAGCAGGCCCGCGCACGCGCGCTCGACCTGGTCGAGCACCTGTTCGAAGCCCTGCGCGCCGCCGAAATAAGGATCCGCCACTTCGATCTCGGTCGCGCCCGGCGCGAATTCCATCAGGAGGCGCACCTTGTCGCGATGCTCGGGCGGGCAGCGCCGCCGCAATTCCGCGAAATTGGCCTCGTCCATCGCCAGCAGCAGATCGAACCGCTCGAAATCCACCGCGCTCACTTGCCGCGCCCGCAGCGCCGACAGGTCGTAGCCGCGCGTACGCGCCGCCGCCTGCGCGCGCGTGTCGGGCGGCTCGCCGACGTGCCAGTCGCCCGTCCCGGCCGAATCGATCGCGATCCGGTCGGCCAGCCCGGCCGCGTCGACCTGGTGGCGCATCACGCCTTCCGCCGTGGGCGAACGGCAGATGTTGCCGAGACAGACGAAACAGATCGCAACGCGGGACATCGCACTCTCGAAAAGCCGCGGTGAACCGCGTGGAAGAAGAACGCGCCATTATACAAAGGCGCCCGGAATCGCGCCGCCGCGCAAAGCGACGGCGGCGTGACTTACAGCGCCTTGGGTGCGGCGAGCGCGACGTCGCCGGATACGGCCGGCAACGGCTTCGCCGCGTCGCCGACCAGCCCGAACGACACCGCGCGCGCGAGTTCGGCCGATGCCTGATGAACGGCGATCGGGCCACGCGACGGCGCGTCGGCCATCGCGTGCAAATAAGCGACCGCGGCGAGCGGGACGACGATTGCCAGCGGCCAGTACATCGATATTGTCTTTCTCATGATGCGGCTCCTTGACCTCATGCCCCGAAACCCGATTCCGGGGACTACAGGCAGGATTCTATAGACCGCACCTATCGAGATAAATACATGAATAGCGAACGCACTGTTGTCGCTCGATGAACAGTGGTCAGCCGAGGTGGCTTTGGGATGCCGCGTACAGCTCGCGGAACGTGCGCCCGGTCGGCGTCGGCATGTCGCGCGTGTCCATCCAGCCGCCCATCATTGGCAGGCGCCGCAGCGTGCCGCCATTGCCGCCCAGCCGCTCGAGGATGCGCACCGCGAGCTTGGTCGTCAGCGCATACAGCATCGGCCGGCGCGCGACGAAGCCCCACGCGGCGAGCGCGGCGCGCTCGCGCCACGGCCGCAGATGCCGCTCGACCTGTTTCTCGCGCAGCGTACGCAGCAAGTGCGACAACGGGATCCCGGCCGGGCACACGCTGTCGCATTCGCCGCACAGCGTCGCGGCCTGCGGCAAGTCGAGTGCACGGTCGATCCCCACGTAGCTCGGTGTCAGCACCGAGCCCATCGGGCCCGGATAGACCCATCCGTACGCGTGCCCGCCGACCTTCTGATATACCGGGCAGTGGTTCATGCATGCGCCGCAGCGAATGCAACGCAGCATCTCCTGGAATTCGCCGCCGATCAGTCCCGTCCGACCGCCGTCGACGAGCACCACGTAGTTGTGCTCCGGGCCGTCCTCGTCGCCGGGGCCGCGCGGCCCGGTGAGCAGCGAGAAATAGTTCGAGGTCTTCTGCCCGGTCGCCGAGCGCGGCAGCAGACGCATCGCTGTCGCGAGATCCTCGAGCGTCGGCAGCACCTTCTCGATGCCCGTCACCGCGACATGCACGCGCGGCATCACCGTGCACATCCCTTCGTTGCCTTCGTTCGTGACGACCGCGACCGACCCCGTCTCGGCAATCACGAAGTTGCCGCCCGTCACCCCCATGTCGGCTGACAGGAAATGCGGGCGCAGCACCTCACGCGCCTCGCGCGTCATGTCGGGGATCTCGGTCAGCCGCTCGCGGTGGTGCGTGCGCGCGAACAGGTCCGCGATCTCGTCCTTGTCCTTGTGCACGACGGGCGCGATGATGTGGCTCGGCGGCTCGTTGTCGTTGATCTGCAGGATGTATTCGCCCAGGTCCGTCTCGATCGACTGCACACCCATCTCGGCGAGCACCGCGTTCAGGCGCATTTCCTCGGACACCATCGACTTCGTCTTGATGACCTTCTTCACGTCGTGGCGTCGGGCGATGTCGGCGACGAGCCGCGCGGCGTCGGCGGTCGTTTCCGCGAACAGCACCGTCGTGCCGCGCCGCGTCGCCTCGCGTTCGAACGCCTCGAGCCACACGTCGAGATTCTCCAGTGCACGGTTGCGGCGCGCCTTCAGCGCGGCGCGCGTCGCCTGGAAGTCGATCTCGGTCATCGCGTCGGCGCGTGCGGACACGAACTTCGTCGACAGCTTCTTCAGATTCTGCTGCAGGCGCTGGTCGGCCAGCTTCTGGCCGGCACGGGCCTTGAAATGCATCGATTGGACTTGCATCGCGGTATCGGGGAAAAGTGAGCGGAACCGGGCGTCAGACGTCGCCCGCCAGCACCTGCGCGACGTGCAGCACGCGCGTGTCGCGGTCGCCCGTGCGGCGCAACCGCCCTTCGATGTTCAGCATGCAGCCGAGATCGCCGAGCACGACGGCGCCCGCGCCGGATGCGCGGACATTCGCGCATTTCTCGTCCGCGATGGCCGCCGAAATGTCGCCGTACTTGACCGCGAACGTGCCGCCGAAGCCGCAGCAGTGCTCGCAATCCTTCATCTCGGTGACGGCCACGCCGCGCTGCGCGAGCAGCGCGCGCGGCTGCGCCTTCACGCCGAGCTCGCGCAGGCCTGAGCACGAGTCGTGATAGGTGACCGGCCCCGTGAATTCGCCGGGCGCGAGCGTCACCTTCGCGACGTTCGCGAGGAAATCGGTCAGTTCATAGACTTTCTGCTGAAATCGCGCATAGCGCCCCATCAGTTCGGGGTCGTCGCGGAACAGGTCGCCGTAGTGCGTGCGGATCATGCCGCCGCACGAGCCCGACGGCGCGACGACGTAGTCGAACTGCTCGAACTCGCGCAGCGTCTTTTCGGCGAGATCGCGTGCGAGCGCGCGATCGCCCGAGTTGTAGGCCGGCTGGCCACAGCAGGTTTGCGCGGGCGGCACGAATACCTCGTAGCCGGCTTCGCGAATCAGTTTCAGCGCGGAAAAACCGATTTCCGGACGCATCAGGTCGACCAGGCAGGTCACGAACAAACCGACTCGCATATGCGCTCCTTCGAGAAAACGGCTCTCATTATCCGCCGTTTGGCCGGCGAGACCAACGCCGGCGCGTATGCAAGCGCGCACGGCCGGAAACGAGGACTTCCTCGAACGGCGTTCGCTTTTTTCACGATACGAGATACAATCGACGCAACACCGCTTGATGCGTCAACCGATTCCCCCCCCCGACATGAGCCAACCCACCCCGGATTCCAAAACGTCGATCCAGGTGATCGAACGCATGATGCGGCTGCTGGACGCGCTCGCCGCGCACAGCGACCCCGTCAGCCTGAAGGAGCTTGCGCAGCGCACCGAACTTCATCCGTCGACCGCGCACCGTATCCTCAACGACATGGTGACCTGCCGCCTGGTCGACCGCTCCGACCCCGGCACCTACCGGCTCGGCATGAGGCTGCTCGAGCTCGGCAACCTCGTGAAGGCGCGCCTGTCGGTACGCGACGCCGCGCTTATGCCGATGCGCGAACTGCACCGCCTGACCGGCCAGACCGTGAACCTGTCGGTACGCCAGGGCGACGAAATCGTCTATATCGAGCGCGCGTATTCGGAGCGCTCGGGGATGCAGGTCGTCCGCGCGATCGGCGGCCGCGCGCCGCTGCACCTGACATCGGTCGGCAAGCTGTTTCTCGCGGTCGACGAAACGTCGCGCGTGCGCGCCTACGCGACGCGCACCGGGCTGTCCGGCCATACGCAGAACAGCATTACCGATATCGCGAAGCTCGAGCGCGAACTGACGCTCGTGCGCCAGCAATCGTGCGCGCGCGACAACGAGGAACTGGAGCTGGGCGTGCGCTGTATCGCGGCCGGCATCTACGACGACTCGGGCAAGCTCGTCGCGGGCCTGTCGCTGTCGGCACCGGCCGATCGCCTGCAGGATGCGTGGCTCGGCCAGTTGAGCCGCACCGCCCTCACCATTTCGGAATCGCTCGGCTACCGGCCGGAGCCCACGAAGGACGCCGAAGGGCTGCAACGGCACGCATGACTCGCACCGCCCGCCGTTAAGCGGCCGGACGAAAAAAAGCCCCGCGATTGCGGGGCTTTTCGTTTGCGGCGACGGCACGGCGGCGAACCGCCGTGGCGCGATCAGGTACCGCCGTTCGCCGTATTGGCCGCCGTCAGGCGCTCGCCGCCGCCGGCGTCGAGCCAGTTGCGCAGGCGCGCCGCGTCGGCGAAGCGCGAGTACTTGCCGAACGAATCCAGCAACACCATCACCATCGGCCGGCCGTGGATAGTCGCCTGCATCACGAGACATTCGCCGGCCTCGTTGATGAAGCCCGTCTTCTGCAGGCCGATGTCCCACGAGCCGTTGCCGCGGATCAGGGCGTTCGTGCTGTTGTAGATCAGGTTGCGCTTGCCCGTATTGACTTCGTACGTTCGATCGGTCGAGAACTGGCGAATCATCGGGTACTGGTACGCCGCATTGACCATCTTCACGAGGTCGCGCGCGCTCGACACGTTCGAGCTCGACAGGCCCGTCGAATTCTCGAAGTGCGTGTCGTTCATGCCGAGCGACTTCGCCTTCGCGTTCATCGCGGCGATGAACGCCGGACGGCCGCCCGGGTAGTAGCGCGACAGCGCGGCAGCGGCACGGTTTTCCGACGCCATCAGCGCGATGTGCAGCATGTCCTCGCGCGACAGGACCGAGCCGACCGACAGGCGCGAGCCCGTGCCTTTCTCGTAGTCGCGGTCTTCGTCGGTGACTTCGATCTGGTCGGTCATCGGCGACTTCGAGTCGAGCACGACCATCGCCGTCATCAGCTTCGAGATCGACGCGATCGGCACGACGGCGTGCGAATTCTTGTCGAACAGCGGCTCGCCGGTGTTCTGGTCGACGACGTACGCGACGCTCGAGCGCAGCGCGAGCGCGTCCGGCGTGTCGTGCAGGCCGAATGCCTGGCCGACCGTCGGGCGACGCGGCTGGAACGCGACCTTGCGCACCGCACCACGGTGGCCGTGTACGTTCGACGCGAGCGTCGCGCGCTTGCGCGTGGCCTTCGGCGCATCGGCCGCGACGTTGGCGGATTTCGCGGAGGCGGCCTTCACCGTCTTCTTCTTCGCCGAGGAAGTGGAAGCGGCTTTCTTGGCGGCCTGGTGGGTCTTCGCAGTGGCGGCAAAGGCGTCAGCGGGTGCGACGGACGCAGCGGTCGCCAGCAAGGCGACGGCGACCGACACAGCCGTGCCGAGCGTCATGCTCTGCAACAATCTGCGCGGTGAAAACGATTCGGCTTTCATTGGGGTCTGGACAAAGCGGGCGGGAGTTTCCGCAAGTGTAGTTAAAGCTGAAAAAAAGAGCAATATTAGGCACTTACCGATCGTCGTTAAACCGGAATGTAAGAGTTGACCAACGACGAGTCGATCAACCCTCCCGCCCCCATCGAAAAAATTGATGAGATGCGCTGCCCGACAGCACCCGTCTCCCGATTACCACGCGGTTAATTGAGATAACGTCACTTTGGCGACGAAATAAAGCGGGGAAAGTACGTACCCGGCGCTCGGTGTGCCAGCGGCACCGGTGTCGACCGCGGCGGCGGCACGTCGCCACGGCACGCGCATTGAAACGGCGCGCTTTTCGACAGGAGCAGAAGCATAACGTTCCACATGCCTGTCAGGTTTACCTGTGCATGATCATTGTGCGCCGCGCCTTCCCCAGCCAGGTGCGCACCATGTGGGAACACGCCTGAAACCGATTCCGAATCGTCATGATAACTCGTTGTTTTATCGATAATTTGTCGCGATTGTGCAACGCACAAAAAATACTTGACAAGCGTTTTCTCTGCCCTAAAATACGACTCATTGCTGCGTTGCACAAAGCACGCGGCTCCGAGGTTCCCCAGCGTAGTGCCCCTTACCCCTGCGATCGACGCGATCGCTTTTCAGGAGCTTGACATGTCCTTGCTGACCCCCGAGCAAATCGCCGCCGCACAGAAAGCCAACCTCGAAAGCCTGTTCGGTCTGACGACCAAGGCGTTCGAAGGCGTCGAAAAGCTGATCGAACTCAACCTGCAGGTCGTGAAGTCGTCGCTGGCGGAAAGCCAGGAAAACGCGCAGCGCCTGCTGTCGGTGAAGGACGCACAAGAACTGATCGCGCTGCAAGCGAGCCTGTCGCAGCCGGTCGCGGAAAAGGTGCTCTCGTACAGCCGTCACCTGTATGAAATCGCCTCGTCGACGCAAGCCGAGTTCGCGAAGGTTGCCGAAGCGCAATTCGATGAACAGAACAAGAAGGTCCAGGCACTCGTCGACAACGTCGCAAAGAACGCCCCGGCCGGTTCGGAAACGGCTGTCGCCGCACTGAAGTCGGCACTGAACGCAGCGAACACGACGTACGAAACGGTCCAGAAGGCTGCCAAGCAAGCCGTCGAGATCGCCGAAACGAACTTCAACGCGGCTGCCGCTGTCGCGACGAAGGCTGCGAGCGCTGCTGCATCGCGCCGTTCGAGCAAGCCGGCCGCGTAAGCGTCCCCTGCTCCTGAAAAAGCCGCGCACTGCGCGGCTTTTTTCGTTTCCGGCGTCGGAACATCCGGGCATCCGGTCGTCGCCATTGCGGTCGTGCATTGCCGTCGGTTGCGGGCAAAAGAAAACGCCGCCGTCCGGATATCCCGGGCGGCGGCGTTTTTCGTGGCCGGCACAAGGCCGGCCATGCCGGTCGCGTTACTTCTTGCGTTGCGGCGGCAGGTCCGTGCAGACGCCTTCGTACAGCTCGGCGGCCATGCCGACCGATTCGCCGAGCGTCGGGTGCGGATGGATCGTCTTGCCGATGTCTTCCGCGTCCGCGCCCATCTCGACGGCGAGGCACACTTCGCTGATCAGGTCGCCCGCGTTCAGGCCGACGATGCCGCCGCCGATCACGCGATGGGTTTCCTCGTCGAAGATCAGCTTCGTGAAGCCTTCGTCGCGGCCGTTCGCGATCGCGCGACCCGATGCGGCCCACGGGAACACGGCCTTGCCGTACTTGATGCCTTCGGCCTTGCACTGGTCTTCCGTCTTGCCGGCCCAGGCCACCTCCGGATCCGTGTACGCCACCGACGGGATCTGCAGCGCATCGAAGTACGCCTTCTCGCCGTGCGCGGCTTCCGCTGCGACGTGGCCTTCATGCACGGCCTTGTGCGCGAGCATCGGCTGACCGACGACGTCGCCGATCGCGAAGATGTGCGGGACGTTCGTGCGCATCTGCTTGTCGACGTCGATGAAGCCGCGGTCGGTGACCGCGACGCCGGCCTTGTCGGCACCGATCTTCTTGCCGTTCGGGCTGCGGCCCACCGCGACGAGCACGAGGTCGTAGCGCTGCGCTTCCGCCGGCGCCTTCTCGCCCTCGAACTTGACGTAGATGCCGTCTTCCTTCGCTTCCGCGCCGACCGTCTTGGTCTTCAGCATCACGTTGCCGAAGCGCTTCGCGTTGTACTTTTCCCAGACCTTCACGAGATCGCGGTCCGCGCCCATCATCAGGCCGTCCATCATTTCGACCACATCGATCTCGGCGCCGAGCGTCGCGTACACCGTTGCCATTTCGAGGCCGATGATGCCGCCGCCGATCACGAGCATGCGCTTGGGCAGCTGGCGCAGTTCGAGCGCGCCCGTCGAATCGACGACGCGCGGGTCTTCCGGCATGAACGGCAGCTTAACTGCCTGCGAGCCGGCGGCGATGATCGCCTGCTTGAACTTGACGACCTTCTTGCCGTTTTCGCCCTGTACTTCCATGTGATACGGATCGACGAATGCGCCGACGCCCGTGACGACTTCGACCTTGCGCGCCTTCGCCATGCCGGCGAGGCCCGTCGTCAGCTTCTTGACGACGCCGCCCTTGAAGTCGCGAAGCTTGTCGAGATCGACCTCCGGCTTGCCGAACGTGATGCCGTGCGACGCCAGCGCCGCGGCTTCGTCGATGACGAGCGCCGTGTGCAGCAGCGCCTTCGACGGGATGCAACCGACGTTCAGGCACACGCCGCCGAGCGTCGAGTAGCGTTCGACCAGCACCGTCTTCATGCCGAGGTCGGCTGAGCGGAACGCGGCCGAGTAGCCGCCGGGGCCGGCGCCGAGCACGAGCATGTCGCACTCGATGTCGGCGGCACCTGCGTAGCTGCCGGCTTGCGGCGCGGGTGCAGGAGCGGCTGCGGGTGCAGCGGCCGGGGCCGGTGCTGCGGCCTTCGCGGGTTCGGCTGCTTTCGCGGGGGCGGCGGCGCCGGCCGTTGCTTCGACGATGGCGATGACCGTGCCTTGCGAGACTTTCTCGCCGGCCTTGACCTTGACTTCCTTGACCGTGCCGGCGACGTCGCTGGGCACTTCCATGGAGGCTTTGTCCGATTCGAGCGTGATGAGCGTTTGCTCTTTTTCGATCACGTCGCCCGGCTTCACGTTGACTTCGATGACATCGACGCCGCTGAAATCGCCGATATCCGGAACCTTGACTTCGATGAGACTCATTACTGTCCCCTTCTTGATTAGCTGCAGACAGAGAGGGAGCTGCTCGCGGAAGAACTACGGCCTGGCAAGAGAAGAGAACGCGCACGTGGGCAGAACCACCTTTGCCGTCCGCCCAAGGACGCGCCTTTCTTTTGGTTACTTTTCTTTGGAAGACAAAGAAAAGTGACCGCCGCCCCGCGCAGGGGCGACGCTAGCAGACCGTCAAGAAAGCCAGTTCAACGACGAGGCATGGATAACCGACAAAAAACCCACGCCCCGCGAGCAAACTCCCCGCTCATCAAAGAATGATGCGACGGAAATCGGCAAGCAACGCACCGAGATACGCATTGAACCGCGCGGCTTCCGCGCCATCGATGACACGATGGTCATACGACAGCGACAGCGGCAGCGTCAGACGCGGCACGAACTGCTTGCCGTCCCACACCGGCTTCATCTGGCCGCGCGACAACCCGAGGATCGCGACTTCCGGGGCGTTGATGATCGGCGTGAAGTTGGTGCCGCCGATCCCGCCGAGCGACGAGATCGAGAAGCAGCCGCCCTGCATCTGGTCCGGCTTGAGCTTGCCGTCGCGCGCGGCCTTCGACAGATCGGCCATTTCCTTCGCGATGTCGACGAGGCCCTTTTTGTCCGCGTCGCGGATCACCGGCACGACGAGACCGTTCGGCGTGTCTGCGGCGAAACCGATGTGGTAGTACTGCTTGAACACCAGGTTGTCGCCGTCGAGGCTGGCGTTGAAGGTCGGGAACTTCTTCAGCGCGGCGACGACCGCCTTGATCACGAATGCGAGCATCGTGAATTTCACACCGGCCTTCTCGTGCTCCTTGTTCAGTTGCACGCGCAGCGCTTCGAGCTCGGTGATGTCCGCTTCGTCGTTGTTCGTGACGTGCGGGATCATCACCCAGTTGCGATGCAGGTTCGCGCCCGAGATCTTCTTGATGCGCGACAGCGGCTTCGCCTCGAACGGGCCGAACTTCGAGAAGTCGACCTTCGGCCACGGCAGCAGGTTCAGCTCGCCGCCGCCTGCCGGCGCGGCTGCTGCGCCCGGCGCTGCGCGCTGGCCCGTCATCACGCCCTTCACGAAGCCCGTGATGTCGTCCTTCGTGATACGGCCCTTCGGACCGCTACCCTGCACGCGTGCGACTTCGACGCCGAGTTCGCGCGCGAACTTGCGCACGGACGGCGATGCGTGGCTCGCGCGATACTCGCCCGACGGTGCGGCAGCCGGCGCGGCAGCAGCCGGAGCCGGCGCAGCCTTCGCGGGTGCCGGTGCGGCGGCGGGTGCCGGCGCGGCAGCGGCAGCGGCCGGTGCCGGTGCGCTCGCTTGCGGCGCGGCGGCCGGCGCTGCGCCGGCGGCGTCGAGCAGCACGATCAGCGTGCCTTCCGACACCGAATCGCCCACCTTGACCTTGATTTCCTTCACGACGCCGGCGGCCGGGCTCGGCACGTCCATCGTCGCCTTGTCCGATTCGAGCGTGACGAGCGATTGCTCCTTCTCGACCGTGTCGCCGACCTTCACGCCGATCTCGATCACCGGGACGTCCTTGTAGTCGCCGATGTCGGGTACCTTCACCTCGAGCGTGCCACCCGCAGCAGCGGGTGCGGCAGGTGCTGCTGCAGCCGGTGCCGGCGCTGCCGCCGGTGCGGGAGCTGCTGCCGGCGCGGCCGCGCCGTTCACCTGCGCCGCGGCGCCGCCTTCGAGCAGGATGATCAACGAGCCTTCCGACACGGAATCGCCCACCTTGATCTTCACTTCCTTGACCGTGCCGGCTGCCGGGCTCGGGACGTCCATCGTCGCCTTGTCCGATTCGAGCGTGACGAGCGACTGCTCGGGCTCGACCGTGTCGCCCACCTTCACGAGCACCTCGATGACGGGCACGTCCTTGTAATCGCCGATATCCGGCACCTTCACTTCGATCGCTTGACTCATCTTTTTGTGTCTCCATGGCCGCGCGCGCCCCTCCCGGAAGCGGCGCGCGGCATCACACGGCGCGTGTGCGTTAAACGGTCATCGGGTTGGGCTTCGACGGATCGAGGTTGTACTTGGCAATCGCATCCGCGACCACCTTGCGCTCGATCGTGCCTTCGTCGGCCAGCGCGTTCAGCGCGGCGACGGTGACCCAGTGACGGTCGACTTCGAAGAAGTGACGCAGCTTCTCGCGGGTGTCCGAACGACCGAAACCGTCCGTGCCCAGCACGACGAAGCGGCGATCGACCTGACCGCGGATCTGGTCGACCAGCGCGCGCACGTAGTCGGTCGATGCGATGACCGGACCCTGCGTGTCCTTCAGGCACTTCTGCACGTGCGACAGGCGACGCTCCTCGGTCGGATGGAGCAGATTCCAGCGCTCGACTTCGTGGCCTTCACGCGCGAGTTCGGTGAAGCTCGGCACGCTCCACAGGTCGGCCGCGACGCCCCAGTCGTTCTTCAGCAGGTCGGCGGCAGCGATCACTTCGTTGAAGATCGTGCCTGCGCCAAGCAGCTGCACGCGCGGCGCCTTCTGGTCGGCGTCGGCCTTCTTGAACGCGTACATGCCCTTGATGATGTCGGCCGCCACGTGCTCGCCCTGCGGAATCGCCGGGTGCTCGTAGTTCTCGTTCATCACCGTGATGTAGTAGTACACGTCTTCCTGGTCCTGCACCATGCGGCGCAGACCGTCCTGGATGATCACCGCGAGTTCGTAGCCGAACGTCGGGTCGTAGCTCACGCAGTTCGGCACCGATGCCGCCCACAGGAGCGAGTGACCGTCTTCGTGCTGCAGGCCTTCGCCGTTCAGCGTCGTACGGCCCGCGGTGCCGCCCAGCAGGAAGCCGCGCGAACGCATGTCGCCCGCGGCCCAGGCGAGGTCGCCGATCCGCTGGAAGCCGAACATCGAGTAGAAGATGTAGAACGGCACCATGATCTCGCCGTGCGTCGAATACGACGTCGCCGCCGCGATCCAGTCGCACATGCCGCCCGCTTCGTTGATGCCTTCCTGCAGGATCTGGCCGGTCTGCGATTCCTTGTAGAACATCAGCTGGTCAGAATCTTCCGGCACGTACTTCTGGCCTTCCTGGTTCCAGATACCGATCTGGCGGAACAGGCCTTCCATGCCGAACGTACGCGATTCGTCCGGGACGATCGGCACGACGCGCTTGCCGAGCGCCTTGTCCTTCAGCAGGATGTTCAGAATCCGCACGAACGCCATCGTCGTCGAGATCTCGCGGCCTTCGCCCGTGCCCTTCAGGAGCGGCTCGAACGCGTCGAGCGCCGGCACCGGCAGCGACGTCGCCTTCTCGCGGCGGTGCGGCAAGTAGCCGCCGAGGTCCATGCGCTTCTGGCGCATGTATTCGAGTTCCTTCGAGCCTTCCTCGAACTTCAGGTACGGCACGTCGGCGATCTGCTCGTCGGTGATCGGCAGGCGGAACTGGTCACGGAACTTCTTCAGTTGCTCGACCGGCAGCTTCTTCTGCTGGTGCGTGATGTTCATCGCCTGGCCCGACTCGCCCATCCCGTAGCCCTTGATGGTCTTCGCGAGGATGACGGTCGGCGCGCCCTTCGTGTTGCTGGCTTCGTGGAACGCCGCGTAGATCTTGTGCGGATCGTGGCCGCCGCGGTTCAGCGCCCAGATGTCGTCGTCCGACCAGTCGGCGACCAGCGCCTTCAGCTCGGGCGAGTTGAAGAAGTGCTCGCGAACGTACGCGCCCGACTCCGACTTGTACGTCTGGTATTCACCGTCGACGCATTCCATCATGCGGCGCATCAGCGCGCCCGTCTTGTCGCGTGCGAACAGCGCATCCCAGCGGCTGCCCCAGATGACCTTGATCACGTTCCAGCCGGCGCCGCGGAATTCCGATTCCAGTTCCTGGATGATCTTGCCGTTGCCGCGCACCGGGCCATCGAGACGCTGCAGGTTGCAGTTGATCACGAACACGAGGTTGTCGAGCTTCTCGCGGCTCGCCATGCCGATCGCGCCGAGCGATTCCGGCTCGTCCGTCTCGCCGTCGCCGAGGAACGCCCAGACCTTGCGGCCGGCGGTCTTCGCGATGCCGCGCGATTCCAGGTACTTCATGAAGCGCGCCTGGTAGATCGCCATGATCGGGCCGAGACCCATCGACACGGTCGGGAACTGCCAGAAGTCCGGCATCAGCCACGGGTGCGGGTACGACGAAATTCCGTTGCCGTCGACTTCCTGGCGGAAGTTGTCGAGCTGCTCTTCCTTCAGGCGGCCGAGCAGGAACGCGCGCGAATACACGCCCGGCGACGAGTGACCCTGCACGAACACGAGATCGCCGCCGTGCTGGTCGGACGCCGCGTGCCAGAAGTGGTTGTAGCCGACGTCATAGAGCGTCGCGGCCGACGCGAACGATGCGATGTGACCGCCGACGTTCGTATCCTTGCCTGCGCGCAGCACCATCGCCAGCGCATTCCAGCGCGTGTACGAACGGATGCGGTGCTCGATATCCTGGTCGCCAGGAATCTTCGCCTGGGCTTCGACCGGGATCGTGTTGATATACGGGGTGTTGGCAGAGAACGGGAGGTGTTCGCCGTGCATGCGGGCGAATTCGATCTGCTTTTCGATCAGGTAGTGCGCGCGGCCAGTGCCCACGGAGGAGATCACGCCGTCGAGCGACTCGAGCCATTCAACGGTTTCTTGCGGGTCGTCGTCACGATCGGCGGCGACATATTTCATCACTTCGTTCGGTACAGCGGACATTCTCGTCTCCTGGGTCCTGGAATGTGAGGATCGCTCTTGTGCAGACGCCGCGACGCGGCCGGCTGCGGGCAAGCTCCGACGGATTGTAATGAGCGTGTACGACCACGCGCAACAAAATTTTCGAATTATGAGATCTTTTCTCGTAATGCGGAATATTGCTGCGCTGCACCCTCGCTTCGGGCCTCTCCGGCACGCGCCGCAAGGACAAATCCGTTTCCGTTCAACATATCCGGTATGGGTTTTCCATGTATTGCGCTGCGCTACAATCCTGCCATGTTGACCGATCGGCTTTTCGCACGCTCGGCGCGACCGTCGGGCCCGCCGGCGGAGTCGCAGCCGTCCCGCTGGCACCACGGACCGTGGTGGTCCAACTCCTATTTGCTGACGCCGCTGCTGTCGATCCTCGTGTTCCTCGTGGTGATGAGCCTGATTCTATGGAGCCTCAATCGCCGCGAACAGCAGCAGCAGGAAGACACCCTGTTCCGTAACGTCGCGTGGGCGCAGCAGCAGATCCGTCTGTCGATGACGGGCGCGCAGGAGCAGTTGCAGGCGCTGTCGCGCGATCTCGCGTCCGGCCGCCTCGACCAGAATGCATTCCAGATGGCCGTCGCGGACGTGATGCAGACGCATCCGGAAATCCTCTACCTGAACTGGTACACCGCGCCCGGCGTGCAGCGCTGGCCGACCGTGCACCCGCCGCTGCTCGGCCAGCGGCTCGCGAAGCCCGGCGACGCGCAGATGCAGGACGCCGTGCGCGGCGCGTACGACGAAGCGCGCAGCACGCGCCGCCAGGCCTATTCGCCGCTGATCTACGACGACTTCGGCAACGGCTTCATCACGCTGCAGACGCCCGTGATGCGCGGCGACCGCGAATATCTCGGCTCGATCGCCGCGGTGTTCTCGGTCGAAGGGATCCTGAAGCACGACATCCCGCAGGAGCTGTCGTCGAAGTACAAGATCTCGATCACCGACTCGAACAACCGCGAGCTGTCGTCCACGTCGACGCGCCCGCGCCTGCCGCGCGACTCCCACTACGACCTGCCGCTCGATCCGCCCGGCCAGGGGCTCACCGTGCGCGTGTACGCATTCCCGCAGCTCACGAACCTGACCAACAATACGCTCGTGTGGCTCGTCGCGGGGTTGTCGTGCTTCGTGCTGTGGAGCCTCTGGAGCCTGTGGAAGCACACGCGCCAGCGCTTCGAGGCGCAGCAGGCGCTGTACGCGGAAGCGTTCTTCCGCCGCGCGATGGAAAACTCGGTGCTGATCGGCATGCGCGTGCTCGACATGCACGGGCGCATCACGCACGTGAACCCCGCGTTCTGCCGGATGACGGGCTGGGACGAAACCGACCTCGTCGGCAAGGTCGCGCCGTTCCCGTACTGGCCGCGCGACGCCTACCCGGAAATGCAGCGCCAGCTCGACATGACCCTGCGTGGCAAGGCACCGAGCTCGGGCTTCGAGTTGCGCGTGCGGCGCAAGAACGGCACGCTGTTCCATGCGCGCCTCTACGTGTCGCCGCTGATCGACAGCTCGGGCCGCCAGACCGGCTGGATGTCGTCGATGACCGACATCACCGAGCCGAAGCGCGCACGCGAGGAACTCGCGGCCGCGCACGAGCGCTTCACGACGGTGCTCGAAAGCCTCGACGCCGCCGTGTCGGTGCTCGCCGCCGACGAAGCCGAGCTGCTGTTCGCGAACCGCTACTACCGCCACCTGTTCGGCATCCGTCCGGACGGCCACCTCGAGCTGTCCGGCGGCGGCTTCGACCGCGCGCAGGCATCGTCCGACTCGATCGACATGGTCGACGCGTTCGCGGGCCTGCCGGCCGCCGCGCTGACGAGCAGCACGGCCGATGCGCAGGAGGTGTACGTCGAGAGCATCCAGAAGTGGTTCGAGGTGCGGCGCCAGTACATCCAGTGGGTGGACGGCCACCTCGCGCAGATGCAGATCGCGACCGACATCACGACCCGCAAGAAGGCGCAGGAACTCGCGCACCAGCAGGAAGAGAAGCTGCAGTTCACGAGCCGATTGATGACGATGGGTGAAATGGCGTCGTCGATTGCACACGAATTGAATCAGCCGCTCGCCGCGATCAACAACTACTGCTCGGGCACGCTCGCGCTCGTCAAGAGCGGCCGCGGCACGCCCGAGACGCTGCAGCCCGCGCTGGAAAAGACCGCGCAGCAGGCGCTGCGCGCGGGGATGATCGTCAAGCGGATCCGCGAATTCGTGAAGCGCAGCGAGCCGAAGCGCCAGCCGGCGCGCGTCGCGGACATCGTCGCCGACGCCGTCGGGCTCGCCGAAATCGAGGCCAGGAAGCGCAGAATCCGGATCGTCACGGAAATCCTCGCAAGAATGCCTATTATTTATGTCGACCCCGTGCTGATCGAGCAGGTGCTGATGAACCTGCTGAAGAACGCGGCCGAGGCGATGGCCGACGTGAAGCCGGCGTCGGCGGACGGCGTGATCCGCGTGGTCGCCGACATCGACGCGGGTTTCGTCGACATCCGCGTGATCGACCAGGGCCCGGGCGTCGACGAAGCGACCGCCGAGCGCCTGTTCGAACCGTTTTACAGCACCAAGTCCGATGGCATGGGCATGGGGCTGAACATCTGCCGTTCGATCATCGAATCGCATCGGGGGCGTCTGTGGGTGGTCAACAACGTCGAGCCGGATGGCCGCATTTCCGGCGCGACATTCCACTGCAGCCTGCCCATTGGGGAACCCGCTGATCTCGGCCAAGGGGGGCGCGAGGCATCGGCATCACATACCGTTACGGGAGAACTATGAATAGCCCTGTCACCACCACTCAGGAAACTGTCTTCGTCGTCGACGACGACGAAGCCGTACGGGACTCGCTGCGCTGGCTGCTGGAGGCGAACGGCTATCGCGTGCAATGCTTCTCGAGCGCGGAGCAGTTCCTCGATGCCTATCAGCCGGCGCAGCAGGCCGGCCAGATCGCCTGCCTGATCCTCGACGTGCGGATGTCGGGCATGAGCGGCCTCGAGCTGCAGGAGCGCCTGATCGCGGACAACGCCGCGCTGCCGATCATCTTCGTCACGGGCCACGGCGACGTGCCGATGGCGGTGTCGACGATGAAAAAGGGTGCGATGGACTTTATCGAGAAACCGTTCGACGAGGCCGAGTTGCGCAAGCTCGTCGAGCGGATGCTCGACAAGGCCCGAAGCGAAAGCAAGAGCGTCCAGGAACAGCGCGCCGCGAGCGAGCGTCTGTCGAAGCTGACCGCGCGCGAGCAGCAGGTGCTCGAGCGGATCATCGCCGGCCGGCTGAACAAGCAGATCGCCGACGATCTCGGGATCAGCATCAAGACGGTCGAAGCCCACCGCGCGAACATCATGGAAAAGCTCAACGTCAACACGGTCGCCGACCTGCTGCGCCTCGCCCTGTCGAAGAAGCAGGCCTGAACGTTGCGCGGCCGCGGGGCACCTGCCCCGCCGGCCGCCCCACCGCACGACTGCGCCGCGCGATGCGGCCCGCTCGCACGGCACGTGCCCGGCGCCGCCTCCCGGGGCGCCGGCACTGCCGCCATGACGCTTTCCTTGTATTCGCTGTCGGACGACGGCAGGCGACCGGTATAATTGCGTGCTTTGCTGCGGCGTTTCGTGCGCCGCACGCCCGCATTCCAACTTCCCGGCAAAACCACCACCATGACAGCCCTCCTCATCGACGGCAACGCCCTTTCGAAGACCTTGCGCGCACAGGCCGCCGAACGCGCCGCCGCCCTGACCGCACGCGGCCACCAGCCTGGTCTCGCGGTGATCCTCGTCGGCGCGAACCCCGCGAGCGAAGTCTACGTGCGCAACAAGATCAAGGCGTGCGAGGACAACGGTTTCTTCTCGCAGAAGGATGCGTACCCGGACACCCTGTCGGAAGCCGACCTGCTCGCGCGCATCGACGAACTGAACCGCGACCCGAAGATCCACGGCATCCTGGTCCAGCTGCCGCTACCGAAACACATCGACAGCCACAAGGTGATCGAGGCGATCGCGCCGGAGAAGGACGTCGACGGCTTCCACGTCGCGAACGCCGGCGCGCTGATGACGGGCAAGCCGCTGTTCCGCCCGTGCACGCCCTACGGCGTGATGAAGATGTTCGAGGCGCACGACATCCCGCTGCAGGGCGCGAACGCGGTCGTGATCGGCCGCTCGAACATCGTCGGCAAGCCGATGGCGATGCTGCTGCTCGAAGCCGGCGCGACCGTGACGATCTGCCACAGCAAGACGCGCGACCTCGCCGCGCACACGCGCCAGGCCGACATCGTGGTCGCCGCGGTCGGCAAGCGCAACGTCCTGACGGCCGACATGGTCAAGCCCGGCGCGACGGTGATCGACGTCGGCATGAACCGCGACGATGCGGGCAAGCTGTGTGGCGACGTCGACTTCGCCGATGTGAAGGAAGTTGCCGGTCACATCACGCCGGTGCCGGGCGGTGTCGGCCCGATGACCATCACGATGCTGCTGATCAACACGATCGAAGCCGCCGAGCGCGCTGCCGCGGCCGCCTGAGCGCCGCCCGATTGCTCTGCCCGCCCAGCCGGCGCGCATTCGCGCGCCGGCGTCTCGCCGGTCGCCCGCCGCGGCCGCGCCGTCGCACTGAATTCCCCCGTATCCGACCCCGTACCGAGCGCATCCAATCGCGTCGTTAGAAACTAACGATTGGAAAGCGCGCGATGCGCCCCAATAATGTCGGTATCGGGCGCCGCCGCATCGCGCCTCACCCTTTTCACCCCGGTTCATCCGGCAACAGACAGGGAGTCTTAATGTCCGCCAGCGCCAACACCAATCCGCTCCTCGATTTCTCCGGCCTGCCCCGCTTCGGCGAGATTCGTCCGGAACACGTGACGCCCGCGCTCGACACGCTGCTCGATGCCGCCAACCGCGCGGTCGACACCGCGAGCGCGCCAGCGACGCCGGCGACATGGGCCGCGATCGTCGAGACGGTCGAGCAGGCGACGGAGCCGCTCGGGCGTGCATGGGGCGTCGTCGGCCACCTGAACGCGGTCGCCGATACGCCGGAGCTGCGCGCCGCCTACGGCGAAAACCTGCCGCGCGTGACCGAGTTCTGGTCGAGCGTCGGCCAGAACCTCGCGCTGTACGAGAAGTACAAGGCGATCGCCGCGAGCGCCGAATACGCGACGCTATCCGCCGAGCGCAAGAAGATCCTCGACAACGCGCTGCGCGATTTCCGCCTGTCGGGCGCCGAGTTGCCCGAGGACCAGAAGCCGCGCTTCGCGGAACTGCAGGAGCAGCAGGCCGCGCTGTCGAAGGCGTTCTCCGACCACGTGCTCGACGCAACCAACGCGTATGCGTATTTCGCGCACGACGAAGCCGAGCTGGCCGGCCTGCCGGGCGACGCGATCGAAGCGGCCCGCGAAGCCGCGCAGAAGGAAGGCAAGGAAGGCTGGAAGTTCACGCTGCACTTCCCGTCCTACTTCCCGGTACTGCAGTACGCCGAGAACCGCGCGATGCGCGAGACGCTGTACCGCGCGTATGCAACCCGCGCATCGGAACTCGGCCCGCAGTACGGCGGCGGCAAGGCCGAGTGGGACAACACGGCGATCGTCGCCGACGAACTGAAGCTGCGCCGCGAAGAAGCGCAGATGCTCGGCTACCGCAACTTCGCCGAAGTGTCGCTCGCGCCGAAGATGGCCGAATCGCCACAGCAGGTGATCGCGTTCCTCGAGGATCTCGCGACGCGCGCGCGACCGCACGCTGACAAGGACTGGGACGAACTGCGCGCGTTCGCCGCGAAGGAGCTCGGTCTGGCCGAGCTCGCGCCGTGGGACGTCGCGTTCTCGGCCGAGCGGCTGCGCCAGCAGCGCTACGCGTTCTCGGAAAACGAGGTCAAGCAGTACTTCCCGGAACCGGCCGTGCTGAAGGGCCTGTTCACGGTCACCGAAACGCTGTTCGGCGTGCGGATCAAGCCGGACGACGCACCGGTGTGGCACAAGGACGTGCGCTTCTTCCGCGTGGAGAACCGCGACGGCTCGCTCGTCGCGCAGTTCTATCTCGACCTTTATGCACGCGAAGGCAAGCGCGGCGGCGCGTGGATGGACGATGCGCGTGCGCGCGCGAAGCGCGGCAACGCCGTGCAGACGCCGGTCGCGTACCTGACCTGCAACTTCTCGGCGCCGGTCGGCGGCAAGCCCGCATGCTTCACGCACGACGAAGTCATCACGCTGTTCCATGAATTCGGCCACGGGCTGCATCACATGCTTACGCGCGTCGACGAACTCGGCGTGTCGGGCATCAACGGCGTCGAATGGGATGCGGTCGAGCTGCCGTCGCAATTCATGGAAAACTTCTGCTGGGAATGGGACGTGCTGTCGTCGATGTCGTCGCACGTCGAGACGGGCGCCGCGCTGCCGCGCGAGCTGTTCGACAAGATGATCGCCGCGAAGAACTTCCAGAGCGGTCTCGGCACGCTCCGCCAGATCGTGTTCTCGATGTTTGACATGCTGCTGCACGTCGACTTCGACCCGGCCGGCACGACCGGCGTGAACGCGTTCGCGCGCGAGATCAACGAGCGTTACCACGTGATTCCGCAGGCGGCGTTCTCGCGCTGGCCGAATACGTTCAGCCACATCTTCGCGGGCGGCTATGCGGCCGGCTATTACAGCTACAAGTGGGCCGAGGTGCTGTCGGCCGACGCGTACGCGGCGTTCGAGGAAGCGGCTGCCGCGAGCGGCAGCGTGCTCGACGCGGCGACCGGCACGCGCTATCGCCGCGAGATCCTCGAAGTCGGCGGCAGCCGGCCGGCGATGGATTCGTTCAAGGCGTTCCGCGGCCGCGAGCCGGAAATCGACGCGCTGCTGCGCCACAACGGGATGGCTTCCCCCGCGCACTGAGCATGCCCTGCCCGGCTCGTCCGCCTGCATCGAAAGGCACCGCTTCGGCGGTGCCTTTTTTCATCATGGTGCCGGCGTTTCGCCGCCTGCTTCGTCCGTGTTGTCGGTGTTGAGGTCGGCCTCGTCGTCGAACAGCGAAAACTGCCCGTGACGCTCGGCCGTGTCCTCGTCGATGCGCACGCCGACGCCGAGCAGCCGCACCGCCTGCGCGCGCCGCTGCAGCCCCTTCGCGAGCAGCGTGACGGCCGTCTGCGCATTCGTCGCGTCGGCCACGCACTCGACCGTCGTGCGCTGGAAATCCGCGAAGCGGATCTTCACGTACAGCTTGCGGATCGTGCGGGCCGCGCCCGCGCGCGCGATCCGCGCGTCGAGCTGCACGACCAGGCGACGAATCTCGTCCGCGCATTGCTCGAGCGTCGTCAGGTCGGTCACGTAAGTCGTCTCGACGCTGACCGACTTGCGCTCCTGGTCGGCCTGCACGGGCCGCTCGTCGATTCCGCGCGCGAGCTGATACAGCCGCCGGCCGAATGCGCCAAACTCGCGATGCAGATCGATCAGCGACCAGTCGCGCAGCTGAGCGCAGGTCTGGATGCCGAGCCGGTCGAGCCGCGTGGCCGTCACCTGCCCGACGCCGTGCAGCTTGCGCACCGGCAACGCCGCGACGAATGCGTCGACCTCATGCGGACGCACGACGAACAGGCCGTCGGGCTTGTTCCAGTCGGACGCGATCTTCGCGATGAACTTGTTCGGCGCGACGCCCGCCGACACCGTCACGCCGACCGTGTCGTACACGCGCCGGCGAATCTCCCGTGCAATCAGCGTCGCGCTGCCCTGGCACAGTTCGGAACCGCTGACGTCGAGGTACGCCTCGTCGAGCGACAGCGGCTCGACATCACGCGTGTAGTCGCGATAGATCGCCATGATCTGCCGCGACGCCGCGCGGTACTTGTCCATCGCGGACGGCAGGATCAGCAGGTCCGGGCACTTGCGCATCGCCAGCGCCGACGACATCGCCGAATGCACGCCATAGCGCCGCGCCTCGTAGTTGCAGGTCGCGATCACGCCGCGCTGGTCGGGCCGGCCGCCGACCGCGAGCGGCCGGTTGCGCAGCGACGGGTCGTCGCGCATCTCGACCGACGCGTAAAAGCAGTCGCAGTCGCAATGGATGATCTTGCGCACGCGTGACGGTGCGTCGCCGGGTGGCGGCACGCGCGGATCGGCAGGCGGGATGATGGTCGGATTCACGGTGCCAATACTGTACAAAAACACAGTGCCCGTTTCAACTGTCGCGTGATGTCGCGTTCGGTCGCCTCCGCGCAGTTCCGGCACGTTCCGGCGGCACCGTACCGGTCCGCTTCGCGCGGATCGTACCGCCGCGCGCAAGGACCGCCCCCTATACTCGTCTGCCACAGTTCAAGAAACGCACGGGTGACGGATGAAGACGATCGGACTGATCGGCGGGATGAGCTGGGAATCGTCGGCGGAGTACTACCGGATGATCAATCGCCATTCGAAGGCGCTGCACGGCGGCCACCACAATGCGATGAGCGTGCTGGTCACGGTGGATTTCGCGGAGATCGAAGCATTGCAGCGCGCGCAGGACTGGGCCGCGCTCGGTGAACGGATGGCCGATGCCGCGCGCCGGCTCGAAGCGGCCGGCGCCGATCTCGTCGTGCTGACGACCAACACGATGCACCGCGTGCACGACGCGATCGAGGCTGCGGTGGCGCTGCCATTCCTGCACATCGCCGATCCGACCGGCACCGCACTGCGAGCAGCGGGCGTCGAGCGCGTCGCGCTGCTCGGCACGCGCTACACGATGGAACTGCCGTTCTATACGGAGCGTCTGCGCGACAAATTCGGCCTCGACGTGCTGGTGCCGGACGAATCCGCGCGTAGCGACGTGCACCGGATCATCTACGACGAGCTGTGTCATGGCGTCATCGATGCCGAGTCGCGCGCGACCTACGTAGCGATCATCGACGAACTGGCGAAACGCGGCGCGCAGGCGGTGATACTCGGCTGCACGGAAATCACGCTGCTGATCGGCGCAGACGATTCGCCGCTGCCGGTGTTTGATACGACCGCGCTGCATGCGAAGGCGGCGGTCGAGTGGGCGGCGGGCTGAAAACAAAAAACCCGGCACGAGGCCGGGTTCCTGTCGACGAAGCGCGCATCGGTCACTTGCGCTGCACATCGTCTGGTGTGCTTGGTTGCGGGGGTAGGATTTGAACCTACGACCTTCGGGTTATGAGCCCGACGAGCTGCCAGACTGCTCCACCCCGCGTCAGAGAAATAAATTATAGGGTGATGAAGTACTCACGTCAACACTTTTGTCACAATTTCTTTGCAGGTCGTCGATCACGCGATGCATCGCCCCTGCTTCGCGTCGCGTGTCGCGCGCGTTCGCGCCCCTTGCTCGCGGTAAGATGGCGGCCTTCGCATTCACCCCGCACGCATTCCCGTTCATGAAAATCGCCACCTGGAACGTCAACTCGCTCAACGTCCGCAAGCAGCATGTGCTCGACTGGCTCGCGCAAAGCGGAACCGACGTGCTGTGCCTGCAGGAACTGAAGCTGCCCGACGAGAAGTATCCGCGCGCCGATCTCGAGGCTGCCGGCTACCGCAGCTGGTTCGCGGGCCAGAAGACCTACAACGGCGTCGCGATCCTCGTGCGCGACACGCTCGCCGTCGACGAATCGGACGTCGTGCGCAACATCCCCGGCTTCGACGATCCGCAGCAGCGCGTGATCGCCGTGACGGTCGACGGTGTGCGCATCGTGTCCGCCTATTTCCCGAACGGCCAGGCGCCCGACTCCGACAAGTTCGTCTACAAGATGCAGTGGCTCGACGCGCTGCATGCGTGGCTGGCCACCGAGATGCAGCGCTACCCGAAGCTCGCGCTGCTCGGCGACTACAACATCGCGCCGGAAGACCGCGACGTGCACGACCCGGCGAAATGGGAAGGCCAGAACCTCGTGTCGCCACAGGAGCGCGCGCACTTCGCGAAGCTGATCGAGCTCGGCTTCGTCGATGCGTTCCGCCGTTTCGAACAGCCGGAAAAGACCTTCACGTGGTGGGACTACCGGATGTTCGCGTTCCGCCGCAACGCGGGGCTGCGCATCGACCACGTCCTGCTGTCGCCGGCGCTCGCCGCCACCTGCACGTCGTGCGAAGTCGACCGCGTGCCGCGCACGTGGGACCAGCCGTCCGACCACACACCCGTCGTCGCGATCGTCGGCTGAGCCCCTGCCCACTCTCACGCGCGCGCTCACCCGCGCGCGGGCGCGGGCCCGAGATGGGCCCATAGGAAACCGAACTCCGCCGCATCCGATTCGGCGCGCTCCAGATCGTCGGCGCTGCCGTGGCCGCCGTCGGTGTTCTCCCAGTACCACACCCGTTCGTGGCCGAGCGCATGCATGCGCGCGGCCATCTTGCGCGCATGCGCCGGATGCACGCGGTCGTCGCGCGTCGACGTCGTCAGCAGCAGCGGCGGATACACGACACCTTCGCGCACGCGGTGATACGGCGAGTACGCGGCGAGCGCCGCGCCCTCGCGCGAATCGTCCGGATCGCCATACTCGTCGAGCCACGCGGCGCCCGCGTGCAGTTTCGGATAGCGCCGCATGTCGAGCAGCGGCACGCGGCACAGCACCGCGCCGAACAGTTCCGGACGCTGCACCATGCAGGCGCCCACCAGCAGCCCGCCGTTGCTGCCGCCCTCGATGCCGAGTTGCGCGGCCGTCGTCACGCCGGTGCGGATCAGGTCCTCGGCCACCGCGATGAAGTCGTCGAACGAGCGCTGCCGATGTTCGCGCTGCGCATCGACGTGCCAGCCCGGCCCGAATTCGCCGCCACCACGGATGTGCGCGAACGCCGCGACACCGCCGCGTTCGAGCCACGCAATGCCGAGTGCATCGCTGTAGCCGGGCAGGTTCGGAATCGCGAAGCCGCCATAGCCTGACAGCAGGCACGGGCGCGCGACGCGGGCGCTGCCGTCGGCGCAATCCGTCGCATCGCGCGCATCGAGTGCGTCGCGCGGCCCGATCAGCGTGTACGGCACCACCGTGCCGTCGCGCGAACGGGCATTCGCGCGACGCACGACGAGCCCGGCCGCATCGAACCGCACCGGCGGCCGATCGAGCAGCACGCGGCGCGACGGCGCATCGGCCGCCCGATCGGCCAGGTCGGCGAGCCAGCATTCGGGCGGATCGAGATAGGTATCGACGTCCACGTACACGTCGTCGTTCAGCGTCGACTCGACCGGCTCGACGTCGATCTGCGCATCGCCCGGCCAGTCGAACGGCCGCGCGTCCCACGTCCACGTGCCGTCCTCGCCCTGGCGCGGCTGCCACAGCATCGTGCGGTTGTGCACGTCGTCGAGCCAGCTCGCGATCAGCATCGTGCGCGTGTGCGTCCACGTGCAGGCGGACGTCGACGGCCGCGGCGCGAACAGCGTCGTGAGCTCGCGCGACCCTGCCAGGAACGCCTGCTCGCGGATCGCGAGCAGCGAGCCGCCCGCGTGATGCACGCCGCCGCAGTCCCAGTCGAGCCGCGGCTCCAGCACGAGCCAGCCTTCCCAGAAGCCGACTTCGACATGCGTCGGCACGTCGTAGCGTGCCCACTCGCCCGCGTCGGTCAGCCAGTACGCGTGTGCGTCGAAGAAATCCACGCTGCGCCACGCGACGTGACGGCCATCGATCGGGTCGAACCACGCGCCGGCGCTGATGTCGTCGGGTTCGCCGCGAAACACGACCGGCGCATCGGCGAGCGGCGTGCCGCGTACCCAGCGGCGCGCTTCGTACGGATAGCCGGCCGCGGTCGCATGCGCTTCGCCGCGATCCCAGCTCACGTAGACGGTATCGCGGTCGATCCAGCCGACCGTGTGATGCCCCGGCTCGTCGATCGTGAAACCGCCGTCGACGAAACGACGCTGCACGAGATCGAACTCGCGCACGACGACGGCGTCGGCACCGCCCGGCGACAGCGACAGCAGCGCGCGGTCACCGTCGGGGTACAGGATTGCGTCCTGCTCGAACACCCACGACTCGCCCTCTTGCGCGCCGAGCGCGTCGACGTCGAGGAGCGTTTCCCACTCGGGCCGGCCGGCGCGCCAGTCGTCCCAGCGCGCGCGGCGCCACAGTCCCTTCGGATGGAGATCGTCCTGCCACAGATCGTACGCCCAGTCGCGCCAGCGGGTCGGAATCACCGGGCGTTCGCGCGGCAGATACGCTTGCGCGAGCCGCGCGGTGAGCGCGCGATACGCATCGTCGTCGCGCAGCGCGATACGCGTGCGCGCGTTCTGCTCGTCGACCCACGCGCGGGCGCGCTTGCTGTCGAGCGCTTCGAGAAAACGGAAGGGATCGGCCCCGGCGGGCCAGCGGAAGGAATCGGACATGACGGAACGCACCTGACGGCAAACCGCGATTATGTCCGATCGCGGCATGCGCGACACCCGCGCATGCCGCGATAGAGGCTTACGGCTCCAGATGCAGTTCCTGGATCTTGCGCGTGATGGTGTTGCGGCCGATGCCGAGCCGCTCCGCCGCCTCGACCTTGCGGCCGCGCGTGAAGTCGAGCGCCTCGCGAATCACGGCCGCCTCGAAACGGCGCGCGAGCTCGTCCATCACGTCGGACGAATTCTCGCGCAGCAGCCGCGCGACTTCGGTGCGCAGCCCGCTTTCCCACATCGGATAGCCGGCCGGCGCACCGTTCGGTGCGGCCGCGACGGGCGCCGCCGTCAACGGCACGCCACCCGCCGCCAGCTGCGCGCGCGCCGCGTCGCCCGCAACGCCGCCGCTCACGCCGCCGGGCGCATCCGCGCCATCGGCCATCGCGGTCACCGTTGCGCCTGCCGGCACGAGGTCGGGCGGCAAGTCCTTGATCTCGACCGTCTGCGCCGGCGCCATCACCGTCAGCCAGTTCGCGAGGTTCTCGAGCTGCCGCACATTGCCGGGAAACGGCAACGACGTCAGATACGCGAGCGCTTCGTCCGACACGCGCTTCGGCTCGACGCCGAGATCGCGCGCGCTCTTCTGCAGGAAGTGGCGCGTGAGGAGCGCGATGTCCTCGCTGCGTTCGCGCAGCGGCGGCAGCCGCAGCCGAATCACGTTGAGCCGGTGGTAAAGGTCCTCGCGGAACAGCCCCTGCCGCACGCGCGCCTCCAGATTCTGATGCGTCGCGGCGATCACGCGCACGTTCGCGCGCAGCGGGTTGTGGCCGCCGACGCGATAGAACTGGCCATCCGACAGCACGCGCAACAGGCGAGTCTGCAGATCGAACGGCATGTCGCCGATTTCGTCGAGGAACAGCGTGCCGTTCTCGGCCTGCTCGAAGCGGCCCTGGCGCGTCGTCTGCGCGCCGGTGAACGCGCCGCGCTCATGGCCGAACAGTTCGGACTCCAGCAGGTCCTTCGGAATCGCCGCGGTGTTCAGCGCGATGAACGGGCCGTTCGCCCGCGGGCTGTGACGGTGCAGCGCCCGCGCGACGAGTTCCTTGCCGGTGCCCGATTCGCCGGTGATCAGCACGGTCGCGGCCGAATGCGACAGGCGGCCGATCGCGCGAAACATGTCCTGCATCGCGGGTGCCTGGCCGAGCATCTCGGGCGCCTCGGCGATGCGCTCGTCCTGCGGCGCACCGCCGCGCAGGCTCTCCTCGACCGCGCGGCGAATCAGCTCGACGGCCTTGTCGACGTCGAACGGCTTCGCGAGATATTCGAACGCGCCGCCCTGGAACGCCGCGACGGCGCTGTCGAGATCGGAGAACGCCGTCATGATGATGACGGGCAGGCCCGGCAAGCGCTCGTGCATCGCCTGCAACAGCTCGAGGCCGGAGCCGCCCGGCATCCGGATGTCGGACACGAGCACCTGCGGCGTCTCGTGGTCGAGCGCGGCCAGCGCGTCGCGCACGTTCGCGAAGCTCTTCGTCGCGAAGCTGTCGCGGGCGAGTGCCTTTTCGAGCACCCAGCGGATCGATTGGTCGTCGTCTACTATCCAGATCGGCTTCATAGGTCGGTCAGGTATGGGTGAATCCGGTGAATCGCCATGCCGTCGCTCAGTGATCGAGCGGCAGCAGGATCTGAAATTCGGTACGGCCGGGCCGGCTCTCGACCTCGATCATCCCGTCGTGCTGCTGCACGAAGGTCTGCGCGAGCGTGAGACCGAGGCCGCTGCCGTCGTCGCGCCCGGACACGAGCGGGTAGAAGATCCGGTCGCGGATCTCCTCCGGAATGCCGGGCCCGTTGTCGACGACGTGCAAGTCCAGTGCCAGCTTGTACAGGCGCTTCGCGATCGTCACCTTGCGCGCGACGCGCGTGCGCAGCTCGATCTTCGCGTCGCCCTGCGCGATCCGTTCGCGCAGCGCCTGCGCGGCGTTGCGCACGATGTTCAGCAGCGCCTGGATCAACTGCTCCTTGTCGCCGCGCAGGTCCGGCACGCTCACGTCGTAATCGCGCTCGATGGAGAGCCCGCGCGGAAATTCCGCGAGCATCACCGCGCGCACGCGTTCGCACACTTCATGAATGTTGACGTCGCCGACGATGTGCGGATGCCGATGCGGCTCCAGCAACCGGTCGACGAGCGTCTGCAGGCGGTCGGACTCCTTGATGATCACCTGCGTGTATTCGCGCAACTCGCCGCGCTCGCGCTCGCTCAGTTCGAATTCGAGCAGCTGGGCTGCGCCGCGAATGCCGCCGAGCGGGTTCTTGATTTCATGCGCGAGGTTGCGGATCAGTTGCTTGTTGACCGCGGTCAGGTCGTGGATGCGTTCCTCGCGATCGGTGCGCGACTGCCGTTCGTTCTCGAACAGCTCGACGAGCACGAAATCGGGCGCGGTCTCGAGGAAGCCGACGATCGCATGCACGTGCAGCGGTTCTCGGCCGGGCCGATCCAGCACGGTATCGAGATGCGTCGCGTGAAAGCGCTCCTCGCCGATCGCGGTGATCGTCGACGCGAGCTCGTTCGCGTTCGGGAAGATCTCGCCCCACGGCCGCTGCGCGAGCTGCCGGCGCGAGATGTCGAGCATCGCCTCCGCGGATGGGTTCGCGTACGCGACCCGCAGCGTCTTGCGGTCGAGCACGATCACGACCGTCGGCAGCGCTTCCAGCCCCGCAAGCAGGCCCGAGCGCGTGAGCCGCTCGTCTTCCGTCAGTCGCTCGGGCTGCCCCGTCTTCGCCTTGATCAGATTCTTCAGAGCCATCGTGCGTGTCGTCGCGCCTCACCGGGTCGAAAAATGGAAATGCTCGGAACAAAAAAGGGACGGCTGGACGCCGTCCCCTTTCAGACTCCGCGGTTCCCGCCGCAAGCCGCGCGACGGGAACGAACCGGCATGACGGCGCTGAATCGAAGCGCCATCGCCGATTACAGCGAGTAGTACATCTCGAACTCGATCGGATGCGTCGTCATGCGGAACTTCGCCAGCTCCTGCTCCTTCAGCGCGAGGTATGCATCGATCATGCCGTCGGTGAACACGCCACCGCGCGTCAGGAACTCGCGATCCTTGTCGAGCGCTTCCAGTGCCTGGTCGAGGCCTGCGCAGACGGTCGGGATCTTTGCATCCTCTTCCGGCGGCAGGTCGTACAGGTTCTTGTCCGCGGCTTCGCCCGGGTGGATCTTGTTCTGGATCCCGTCGAGGCCGGCCATCATCAGTGCCGTGAAGCACAGGTACGGGTTCGCCATCGGATCCGGGAAGCGCGTTTCGATACGGCGGCCCTTCGGGTTCGACACGTGCGGAATGCGGATCGATGCCGAACGGTTACGCGCCGAGTAAGCGAGCTTGACCGGTGCTTCGAAGTGCGGGACCAGACGCTTGTACGAGTTCGTCGTCGGGTTCGTGATCGCGTTCAGTGCACGGGCGTGCTTGATGATGCCGCCGATGTAGAACAGCGCCAGTTCCGACAGGCCGGCATAGCCGTTGCCCGCGAACAGGTTCTGGCCGTCCTTCCAGATCGACTGGTGAACGTGCATGCCCGAACCGTTGTCGCCGACGACCGGCTTCGGCATGAACGTCGCCGTCTTGCCGTACGAGTGCGCGACGTTATGGATGATGTACTTCGACCATTGCGTCCAGTCGGCGCGCTGAACCAGCGTCGAGAACTTCGTGCCGATTTCGTTCTGGCCCTGGCCCGCCACTTCGTGGTGGTGCACTTCGACCGGGATGCCGAGCTGTTCGAGCAGCAGGCACATTTCCGAACGCATGTCCTGGAACGTGTCGACCGGCGCGACCGGGAAGTAGCCGCCCTTCGTGCCCGGACGGTGGCCCGTGTTGCCGCCTTCGAATTCCTTGCCTGCCGACCACGGTGCTTCTTCCGAGTTGATCTTCACGAAGCAGCCCGACATGTCCGTGTTCCACTGGACCGAGTCGAAAATGAAGAATTCCGGTTCCGGACCGAAGTAGGCCGTGTCGCCGATGCCCGTGCTCTTCAGGTACGCTTCGCCGCGCTTCGCGAGCGAACGCGGATCGCGCTCGTAGCCCTTGCCGTCGGCCGGCTCGACCACGTCGCAGGTCAGCACGAGGGTCGACTCTTCGTAGAACGGGTCGATGAACGCAGCGCTCGGGTCCGGCATGAGCAGCATGTCCGACGCCTCGATGCCCTTCCAGCCGGCGATCGACGAGCCGTCGAATGCATGACCGCTTTCGAACTTGTCTTCGTCAAACGCCGAAACCGGCACCGACACGTGCTGTTCCTTGCCGCGCGTATCCGTGAAGCGGAAATCGACGAACTTGACGTCCTCGTCCTTCACGAGCTGCATGACGTCGGCGACGGTTTTACTCATAACCTCTTCTCCTGATTGAACAATTCCGGCGGACTGGGAACCGCCTCGTTTATCGAGCTGCCCGGAGTCTGGCTTTGGCGCAGCGCGCCCCGGGTCGACCGAATTCTATATAGCAGCAACCGTGCCAGCCATGCACAGAAGCGACATGAATCGCGCCAGCCCGCGCCACGGCAGGGCCCGGCTGCGCGATTCCGGGGCCGGGCGCCGCATCGGCGATCGCCTGACCGCACCTCCATGGTGCAAATGGCGAAGCACGCCGATGTCATGGAATCATTCTGGTGCATGCGTGCCATTCTGCACTTTTTTGGTGAACACGTGGGCGGTGCATACCCTGCCGGGCAAGCGGACATCCGCGCGGCGGCACCGCGCTAGAATGATCGTTTGACCGATACGGAGACCTCCTGCCATGAGTACGCTCGACCAGCTTTACGCGAAGGCCGAAGAACGCCGCGCCCAGGGCGCGCTCCCCTATGCCGGCGCACTGCTGCCGGTCGAGGCTTTCGAACTGCTGCAGCTCGACCCGTCGGCACGCCTCGTCGACGTGCGCACCCGCGCCGAGCTCGACTGGATCGGCCGCCCGCTCGTCGGCGACGGCCAGTACCTGCACCTCGAATGGACGCGCTACCCGGGCGGCGTGCCGAACGCCGAATTCGTCGATCAGCTGAAAGCGGCCCTCCCGGCCGATACGCCCATCCTGTTCCTGTGCCGCAGCGCCGCGCGCTCGAAGCTCGCCGCGGTCGCGTCGACGCAGGCCGGGTTCACGAAGGCCTTCGATCTGCTCGAAGGCTTCGAGGGCGGCAAGGATGCGGAAGGCCACCGCAAGACGGTCGACGGCTGGTGCTTCCGGAAACTGCCGTGGATCGGTGCCTGACGGCGCATCCGCCGAAGCACGCCCGATTGCGACATCGTCGAGGCGGGCGATGACATCCCGATGACGGGCCGCGTTGCGCGGCCCGTGGTTTTTGCGCGGCCTCTCCACGGCCCGCATCGGTAACCGATGCGCGGCCCTCAGGCGCGCGGCACGTCCGGCTCGACCACGTCGCCACCGAGCAGGTGCACGCCTTCGCGCAGCTTCACGAACGCGGCCGCGACCGCCTCCGGCTCGCCCTTCACGCCGAGATCGATATGCCGGCGCGCGTAGATCCCGCCGCGCTCGGCGTCGCCCACGCTTGGCAGGCTGAACACGCGCACGCCCGGAAAATCGCGCTCGATCTTCTCCATCAGCGGCGTGAGCGTCGATTCCGGCAGTTCGAACACGTACAGCGAGCGCTCCGCGTGCGGCGTCGCGTGATGGAGATGCCCGTACTTCGTGTCGAGCACCCATTCGATCATCGGCCACGCCATCACCGGGAAGCCCGGCACGAAATGGAGATCGCCGACCGAGAACCCGGGAATCCGGTTGTAGCCGTTCGGGATGATCGTCGCGCCCGCCGGGAACACGCCCATGTTGAAGCGATGCTGGTTTTCCGGCGATTCGAAATCGACCGGCCTGGCCGGATCGGTGTGCGTCTCGCGGATACGCTCCGAGATCAGCGCCTTTGCTTCCGGGTGCAGCTCGAGCGGCACGCCGAGCGCGGCGGCCGCGCACTGGCGCGTGTGGTCGTCCGGTGTCGCGCCGATCCCGCCCGTGGAGAACACGATGTCGCCGGACGCGATCGCGCGAGCGAGCGTGGCGGTGATCCGCGCCGGATCGTCGCCGACGTATTCGGCCCAGTCGAGCGCGAGGCCGCGCGCGCCGAGCAGCTCGATGACCTTGGTCAGGTGCTTGTCCTGCCGGCGGCCCGAAAGGATTTCGTCGCCGATGATGATGATGCCGATGCTCATGCCTGCCCCATGTCGATTGCGGTGGCGCGCGAACTCGCGCGCAGGTCGTCCAGCGCGCGCAGGCAATAGTGCCCGAACCACAGCGCCGAGAAGACGAGGATGAAAGCGTAAACCCAGATCATGGCCGCCGCCACGAACGGAAACAGCACCATCATCCAGACCGACGACACCCACACGAAGGTGGGCACGGTACCGAGCAGCCCCGTCGCGACGCCGATGCCGATCAGCGGCCAACGATGCTGCCGCACCAGCGCACGGCGCTCGTCGCGGCTGGCGTGCTGCGCGAGCGCGTCGTAGGTCATCACGCGGTAGGTCAGCCAGCCCCAGATCACGGGCGGCAGCAGCGCGAAGAACGGCGGAATCAGCCACAGCGGGATCGTGACGACCAGCAGCACGACGCCGACGACGGCCGCGCCGAGCGAATTGAACACGCTGCCGAAGAACGTGCCGCCCCGCTTCGCCTCGAGCGTAGCGAACTGCCGGTTCGACAGGTGCTTGATCACGACCGGCATCGAAATCGTCGCGATCAGCAGCAGCACGGTCAGCACGATCAGCGGAATCGCGAGCGAGACGACGACGAACGGCGCGACGACCGCATGCAGCTGCGACATCCCGATCGCGTCGAACATGCGGTACAGCACGGCCGTGAGCACGAAGCCGTCGAGCGCGCCGCGCGCGGCATCGATCAGCGTCTGCCACGAGAACCACAGCACGACGCCCCACAGCAGCGCCGAGACGACGAACGGCATCAGGGTGAGCCACAGCATGCGCGGGTGCAGCGCGCTGACGAAGGCCCGGACGAAGGAGCGCAGCAAGTCGTTCATGCGAACCTGTATCGACGATGAAAAACGGGGAAAGGATAAACCACACGGCCCGCATGCGCCAAAGCGCATGCGGGCCGTGCAGGAGAGCCGTTCAACGGGAAAGCGACGGGGTCAGGCCGACGCCGCGCCGCGCTTCGCGGGAACGAGGCGCCGGAAGATGCGCACGAACGCGAGGCCGTGCTGCGCCCAGAAGCCGTCGCCGTAGGACACGCCTTCGACCTGCTCGCGGATGCCGGTCGGCTCGACCGTGCGGTTCCACGACGCGGTGCCGAACAACATGTCCCACCACGGGAACAGCACGCCGAAGTTGCACCCGTACTTGGTGCCTTCGTGGCCGTAGCCGACCGCGTGGTGGCGCCGGTGGAAGGTCGGGCTCACGAGCAGGCGCTCGCCGAGCCAGCCGAACGACAGCCGCGCATTCGTATGCTGGATGCTCTGCATGAAGTTCGTGACGGCGGTCAACACGACGAACTGCGACGGCGTTACGCCGATCACGAGCGCGATCGCCGCGAAGAAGCACGACTGGATCACGTTGTCGAGCAGGTGGTTGCGGTCGTCGCACCACAGCGACATCTGCCGCTGGCTGTGATGTACCGCGTGCAGTTCCCACCAGATGCCGAACTTGTGCTGCCAGCGGTGATACCAGTAGCCGGCGAAGTCGAGCACGACGAGGTAGATCGCGAACGCGACGATCGGCCGCGACGTCACGCCCGGCCACAGATAGTCGAGGTTGACGTTCGCGACGCCGTGCAGGCGCAGCCATGCCTGGAAGCTGTCGAACACCGGCTGCAGCGCGAAGAAGAAGAACAGCGTATAGATGCCGAGCTTCGAGATCGCCGTATAGATCACGTCGACCCGCACCGCGCGGCGGTTCTGCCAGCGCTCGACCGGCAGCAGCGCCTCGAGCGGGCGCAGCAGCGCGAACATCAGCACCATCTGCAGCGCGCCGATGATCACCCAGTACAGCGCGTCGTAGGTGTCCTCGTCATAGCCCATCAGGTTGAACTTGAAGAGGAGCGGCTGCACGACATCGACGTACAGCCAGGTCTGGATGTCCGACACGAACGCATCGATCAGGTGCAGCATCGCTCGCCTCCGCCCGTCACGCGCCGTTCGCAGCCTTCCACGGCGCGCGGTCGTAGAAGTAGATCCCGTGCGGCGAACGGCCGACGGCGATCGTCTGCACCAGCTTGCGCGATGCGAGATCGATGATACCGACCTTCTTCGCGAAACGGAACGTCACCCACAGCGTCTTCTTGTCGGCGGACAATTCCATGTCGTCCGGCCCCGGCAGCAGGCCGGTGATGTCGCCGACGTTGGTCAGCGTGTTCTCGTCGATGATGCTGATCGTGTTCGCGACCCGGTTCGTGACCGCGACGTGCGTGCCGTCGGCAAGCGAGCGGAAGTTGTGCGCGCCGTTGCCCGTATGGATCTGCTTGACGACCTTCTGGTTGCGCCAGTCGACCACCGCGACGTAATCCGCGCCGGTCATCCCGACCAGCAGGAACTTGTCGTCCGGCGTGAGCCACAGGCCCGCCGGCACCTTGCCGACCTTCATCTTCCACTTGACCGTCTGCGTCGGCAGATCGATCGCCGCGATCTCGCCGGACACCTGCAGCGACACGAGCAGCGTCTTGCTGTCCTTCGTGAATGCGAGGTGGCTCGGCATCACCGCGAGCGGCACGCGCTTCGCGAGATGCACGTCGTGGCCGTCGTAGCTGTAGATGTCGACGCGATCGAGCCGCAACCCCGCCGCCGCGAACCACTTGCGGTCGGGCGAGAAACCGAGCTGGTACGGATCGTCGATCCCCTCGACGGTGCGCTGCAGCTTGCCCGTCTTCGGATCGAGGAACATCAGGCTGTTCGAGACCGAATTCGCGACGATCAGCGACGAATTGTCCGGCGTCGCCATCAGATGGTGCGGTTCCTTGCCGGTCGGCAGCGTGGAAACGACTTCGCGGGTCTGCTGGTCGATCAGGGAAAGCGTCGCCTCGGCCGAATTGAGGATGATCACGTTATTCGCGTGTGCGGCGGGCGCCAGCACGGCGGCGGCCAGCGCAAGCGTGCGGCCGAAGGAAAGGAAAGTGCGCATGAAGACTCACGTCGTGGAACAGCAGTCATTGTAGAACGCTCGGCAGGCCCCACCGGTTGACCTAAGGCGGCATTGCGCCACTTCGACGCAGGTCGCGGCTGCCATGCGGCCGGCGCCTTGGAGCGGCCGGGACCTGCAACCGGTGCGGGCCCGGCCGATCGCCGTTGCGCTAGCGCTGCATCGACTCCCACACCTTGTGCAGACGCTTGACAGAGACAGGCATCGGCGTGCGCAGTTCCTGCGCGAACAGCGAAATTCGCAGCTCCTCCAGCAGCCAGCGGAATTCCGCGAGGCGCGGATCGGCGACGCCGCCGCGCTGCGACACCGCGCGCTGATACTGCTGGACGAGCGGCAGCAGCTCGCCGGACTGCTTCGCGTCGCGCGCCGGGTCGGCCTTCAGCTTGTCGATCCGCAGCGCGATGCCCTTCAGGTAGCGCGGGAAGTGTGCAAGCTGCACGTAAGGCGTGTCGATCACGAAGCGCTTGCCGACCAGCGCAGCGAGCTGCTGCTGCAGATCGGCGTGAGCCTGCGCGAACGGCTTCGCCTGCGCGAGCTTCTTCGCAAGCCCCGCATACTCGGCGAGGATCTGCCCGACGAGCCGCGCGATCTCCTGCGCGAGCAGGTTCAGGCGGCTCCGGCCCTCGTCGCGGCGCGCGTGGAAGCTCGCGTCGTCGTCGGGCAGCGGATCCTGCAGGCACGCGCGGTCGAGCGCCGTGTCGATCAGCTGGTCGCGCAGCTCGTCCTGCGTGCCGAGCGACATGTACTGCATCGCCATCTCGCGCAGCCCCGGCAGGTTCTTCTCGAGGAACTTGATCGGCTCCTTCAGCTGCAGCGCGAACAGTCGCCGCAAACCGGCCCGGTGGATCCGCGCGGCCTCCTCCGGCGAGTCGAACACCTCGACGTCGCAATGCGTGCCGCGATCGACGAGCGCGGGATAGCCGTACAGTGTCTGGCCACGGCGGCGGATCTCCAGCAGCTCGGGGAGCTTGCCGAAGTTCCACGTCGTCAGGTTCTCGTACAGCGCGGTCGCGCCGGCTTCCGCCGGGGCGGCCGTGTGCGGCGCCGCGCCCTTGCCCGGCTTGCCGCCCTTCGCCGCCGAACCCGGCACCGCGGCGAGCGCGGGCGCGTCACCCGCATCGCCCTCGCCCGCTTCGCCGCCCGGCGCGATCGTCGATGCCGCCGCGATCTTCTGGAACTGCTGCTGCGCCTGCGCGCCGAGCTCCTGGCGCAGTTGCGCGAGATTGCGCCCCATCGCGAGCTGGCGGCCGTGCTCGTCGATCACCTTGAAGTTCATGAACAGGTGCGCGGGCAACGTCTCGAGCTTGAAGTCGGCCGTCTTCATCGCGACCTGGGTCTCGCCGCGCACGTCCGCGATCAGCGCCTCGACGAGGCCGCCCGCGCCGAAGCGCTCGCGGCCCGTCCGCTCGACGAAGCCGGCCGCGTATTCGGGCAGCGGCACACAGTGCCGGCGCAGCTTCTGCGGCAGCGACTTCAGGAGCAACTGCACCTTTTCCTTCAGCATCCCCGGCACAAGCCATTCGCAGCGGCGCGCGTCGACCTGGTTCAGTGCGTACAGCGGCACCGCGAGCGTCACGCCGTCGCGCGGCGTGCCTGGCTCGAAATGGTACGTGAGCGCCATCTCGACACCGGCCATCGTCGCGCGCTTCGGGAACAGCTCGGTCGTCACGCCGGCCGCCTCGTGGCGCATCAGGTCGTCGCGCGACAGGTACAGCAGGCGCTGCTTCTCCTCTGCCTGACCGCCCTTCTTCGCCTCGTCGCGATACCAGCGCTCGAACGCGGCCCCCGTGTGGATTCCCTCCGGAATCGCCTGGTCGTAGTACGCGTAGATCAGCTCGTCGTCGACCAGCACGTCCTGGCGGCGCGACTTGTGCTCGAGCTGCTCGATGTCGGCGAGCAGCTTGCGGTTGTGTGCGAAGAACGGCAGCTTCGTGTCGAACTCGCCCTCGACCAGCGCGCCGCGGATGAACAGCTCTCGCGCCCGCGCCGGATCCTGCTTGCCGAACGCGACGCGGCGGCGGTGGTAGATCGGCAGCCCGTACAGCGTCGCGCGCTCGAACGCGCTGACCTGCGCGGGACGCTTTTCCCAGTGCGGCTCCGACAGCGATTTCTTCAAGAGGTGCGCGCCGATCTTCTCGACCCACTCCGGCTCGATCTTCGCGAGACAGCGCGCATACAGCCGGCTCGTCTCGACGAGTTCGGCCGCCATCACCCAGCGGCCGGCCTTCTTCGCGAGCGCCGAACCCGGCCACAGGTAGAACTTGATCCCGCGCGCACCGAGGTAGTGCGGATCGTCGTCGGCCTTCATGCCGAGGTTGCCGAGCAGGCCCGTCAACAGGGCCAGATGGACCTGTTCATAGGTCGCTTCGACCTCGTTGAGCCGCCACCCGTGCTCACGCACGACCGTCAGCAGCTGCGAATGGACGTCGCGCCATTCGCGCAGCCGCAGGTGCGACAGGAAGTTCTGCCGGCACGCGTCGACCAGCTGGCGGTTCGACTTCTTGTGCGCGACGGCTTCTTCGAACCACGCCCAGATCTTCAGCCACTGCAGGAATTCGGAGCGCTCGTCGGCGAACCGGCGGTGCGCCTGGTCGGCCTGCTCCTGCGCCTCGATCGGACGGTCGCGCGGGTCCTGCACGGACAGCGCGCTCGCGATGATCAGCACCTCGCGCAGCGACTGCTGGTCGCGCGCGGCGAGAATCATCCGGCCGACGCGCGGATCGAGCGGCAGCCGCGCGAGTTCGCGGCCGAGCGGCGTCAGCGCGTTGTCGTCGTCGACCGCGCCGAGTTCGTTGAGCAGCTGGTAGCCGTCTGCGATCGCGCGGCCGGGCGGCGGCTCGAGGAACGGGAACGATTCGATCGCCGTCAGGTGCAGCGACTTCATCCGCAGGATCACCGACGCGAGCGACGAGCGCAGGATTTCCGGATCGGTGAAACGCGCGCGCGCCTGGTAGTCGCTTTCCTCGTACAAGCGGATGCAGACGCCGTCGGCCACCCGGCCGCAGCGGCCCGCGCGCTGGTTCGCGGCGGCCTGCGAGATCGACTCCACCTGCAGCTGCTCGACCTTGTTCCGGTACGAATAGCGCTTCACCCGCGCGAGACCGGTGTCGACGACGTAGCGGATGCCCGGCACCGTCAGCGACGTTTCGGCCACGTTGGTCGCGAGCACGATGCGGCGTGCGTTCGACGCCTTGAACACCTTGTCCTGGTCGGCCGCCGACAGCCGCGCGAACAGCGGCAGGATCTCGGTATGCGGCGGATGATGCTTGCGCAGCGCCTCGGCCGCCTCGCGGATCTCGCGCTCGCCGGGCAGGAACACCAGCACGTCGCCGGGGCCTTCGCGGCACAGTTCGTCGACCGCGTCGACGATCGCGTCCATCAGGTCGCGTTCGGCCTCGCGCGCGGTCTTCACGCGATCGCGGCCGCCCGTGCCTTCGGCGTTCTTCACGGCCGGGCGATCCTCGGCCACCGGCCGGTAGCGCATCTCGACCGGATACAGCCGCCCGCTCACCTCGATCACGGGCGCCGGACGCTCGTCGGTGCCGAAATGACGCGCGAAGCGGTCGGCGTCGATCGTCGCGGACGTGACGATCAGCTTCAGGTCCGGCCGCCTCGGCAGGATTTCCTTCAGGTAGCCGAGCAGGAAGTCGATGTTCAGGCTGCGCTCGTGCGCCTCGTCGATGATCAGCGTGTCGTACGCCTTCAGCAGCGGATCGGTCTGCGTCTCGGCGAGCAGGATGCCGTCCGTCATCAGCTTGACGGACGCGCCCGGCGCGAGATTGTCGGTGAAGCGCACCTTGTAGCCGACCACCTCGCCGAACGGCGTGCCGAGCTCCTCTGCGATCCGCCGGCCGGTCGACGACGCGGCCAGGCGCCGCGGCTGCGTATGGCCGATCAGGCCGGTGCCGCCGGCGCCGAGGCCGCGGCCGAGATCGAGACAGATCTTCGGCAGCTGGGTGGTCTTGCCCGAACCCGTTTCACCGCAAACGATGACGACCTGATGACCGGCGATCGCGCGCGCGATTTCGTCGCGCTTGCCCGACACGGGCAGGCTTTCGGGGTAGGTGATCGGCGGAACGGGATTGGGCGCGACGGCTGCGCGCGGCGGACGTTCGCGGCGCGGCGCGCGCTCGCCGGCGGCCTGTGGTGCGCCCTGCGCGGCCGGCTGGCCCGGTTCGCGGCGCCGCTCGTCGCCACGCGGCGGCTGACCCGCCCGCTGTTGCTGCTGGCGCGCCGGCTGGCCCTGCTGCTGACGCGCATCGGCCGCACCCTCCGGGTGCCGGGCCGACGGCGCTTTGGCCCGCGTCGGCGCGGGACTTTTAGGTACATTCGACATGGGGGCGCATTATAATCCCGCCCATGAATTCCCAAACCGACCTCCCACCCGCCCAGACCGGCGCCGCGACGCCGCCGGCCGCCGACGATTCGGCCGCCAGCCACGCGCAGTTCGTCGACTGGATGCGCTCCGTCGCGCCCTATATCCACAAGTTCCGCAACAGCACGTTCGTCGTGGGGTTCGGCGGCGAGGTGGTGCAGCAGGGGCTGCTGAACGCGCTCGTGTCCGACATCGCGCTCTTGCAGGCGATGGGCATCCAGATCGTGCTCGTGCACGGCTCGCGGCCGCAGGTCGAGGAGCAGCTGAGCCTGCACGGTGTCGAATCCGAGTTTTCGCACGGGCTGCGCATCACCGATGCGCGCGCGCTCGAATCCGCGAAGGAAGCGGCCGGCGAAGTGCGTCTCGACATCGAGGCCGCGATCAGCCAGGGGCTGCCGAACTCGCCGATGGCGCACGCGCACATCAGCGTCGTGTCCGGCAACTTCGTGACCGCACGGCCAGTGGGGATTCTCGACGGGGTCGATTTCGCGCACACGGGCATCGTGCGCAAGATCGACGCCGAATCGATCCGTCATTCGCTCGCGAGCCGCAAGCTCGTGCTGCTGTCGCCGCTCGGCTTCTCGCCGACCGGCGAGGCGTTCAACCTGTCGATGGAAGACGTCGCGTCGGCCGCCGCGATCGCGCTGCGCGCCGACAAGATCATCTTCCTGACCGAAGCGCCCGGCATCGTCGACGACGAAGGCGGGCTGATCCGCGAAATGTCGCTCGACGCGGCCGCCGAGCTGCTCGATTCCGGCAACATCCAGGGCGACGATGCGTTCTTCCTGAAGCACTCGATCCGCGCATGCCGCGGCGGCGTGACCCGCGCCCACCTGATTCCGCAGTCGCTCGACGGCAGCATGCTGCTCGAACTGTTCCTGCACGACGGCGTCGGCACGATGATCTCGTACGAGAACCTCGAGAGCCTGCGCGAAGCGACGCCGGACGACGTCGGCGGCATCCTGTCGCTGATCGAGCCGCTCGAGTCGGACGGCACGCTGGTGCGGCGCGGCCGCCACCAGATCGAACGCGACATCGACCACTTCTCGGTGATCGAGCACGATGGCGTGCTGTTCGGCTGCGCGGCGCTGTACCCGTACCAGCAGGAGAAGATCGGCGAGATGGCGTGCCTGACGGTCGCGCCGGAAGCGCAGGGCTCGGGCGACGGCGAACGCCTGCTCAAGCGCATCGAGCAGCGCGCCCGCGCGCGCGGCCTCACGCACATCTTCGTGCTCACGACGCGCACCGAGCACTGGTTCCTCAAGCGCGGCTTCGTCAAGGTCAGCGTCGACGACCTGCCGGAAGACCGCCGCAAACTCTATAACTGGCAGCGCAAGTCGCTCGTGCTGATGAAGCAGCTCTGAGCGCAGGCACGACTGCCCTTCCCCCCAGACACCGATTACAGGAGAAGTACACGATGGCTCGAATGATCCAATGCGCGAAGCTCGGCAAGGAAGCCGAAGGCCTCGATTTCCCGCCGCTGCCGGGCGAACTCGGCAAGCGCATTTACGAGAGCGTCTCGAAGGAAGCGTGGCAAGGCTGGCTGAAGCAGCAGACGATGCTGATCAACGAAAACCGCCTGAACATGGCCGACCCGCGCGCGCGCCAGTACCTGATGAAGCAGACCGAGAAGTACTTCTTCGGCGACGGCGCGGACCAGGCGTCCGGCTACGTGCCGCCGACGGAAGGCTGAAGCACCGCGAATCGCGCAGGCCGGTCGCACCGGCAGCGACGATAAGCCAAGCAAACGGCACCGTGTATCGCACGGTGCCGTTTGCTTTTGGGAGGGCGGAATCGGGTCGATGCGATCCGGCCGGCGCGTTCGCTGCCGCCGAATCGGCACGTCACGCCGGCCCGGCGGATTCAACCCGCCGGTTTCAACGCACTGCGGTCGCCCGCCTGCGCGGTCTCGCCGGCCGGACTTTCAGCGCTCGCGCCTTCGGTGCCCCATTCGGCCGCATCGCCGCGCTCGGCGCTAGACAGCTCGTCCGCGCGATACCCGGTGCGATTCAGCAGCGCCAGCATGCACGCGAGCGACACGAGCGCGTACAGCCCCGATGCGATCGCGACGCCGACGATGCTGCCCGTCGCATTGAGGATCGCCTGCGCGAGCACCGGCGTGCCGCCGCCGACGACGAGCGCGCTCAACTGATACGCGAGAGACAGGCCCGTATAGCGGATATTGGCCGGAAACACGCGCGCGAGCACGCCGCCGACCGCGCCGTAGAACATCGCCGACGGAATCGTCGAGATGCACATGCCCGCGACGGCGACCCAGTACGAACGCGTCGCGAGCGCATGGAACATCACGGGCATCAGCACGATCTCGGGAATCAGGATCCAGCACATCGCGCGCCGCATGTCGACCTTCGACACGAACCACGCGCCGACCGGCTGCATCAGGAACTGCACGACGAGCGAGATCGACAGGATGCCGAGGAACGTGCCCTGCGCGTAGCCGAGCTCCTTCGTCGCCCACGACAGCGCGAACGTGCTGCGGAAATACGTGACGTTGATCACCGGCAGCGTGCCGGCCGCGAGCAGCACGACGGGCCAGTGGTCGCGCACGACGTCGCGCAGCGGCAGCTTCACCGTGCGCTTGCGCGCGAGCACGCGCTGCATGTCGATCGACTCCTCGAGCCGCAGCCGGATCACCATGCCGATGATCACGAGCACGGCCGACAGCAGGAACGGAATGCGCCAGCCCCACATCAGGAACGACGGCGTCGGCAGCGCGCTCAGCGCGAAGAACGCGGCGGTGGCGAGCAGGTTCCCGGTGGGCGAGCCCTGCTGCGCGAACGCCGCATAGAGGATGCTGCGATGCTTCGGCGCATTCTCGCTCGCGATCAGCACCGCGCCGCCCCACTCGCCGCCGACCGCGATGCCCTGCAGCACGCGCAGCACGACGAGGCCCGCGGGCGCCCACACGCCGATCGACGCATAGCCGGGCAACAGGCCGATGCCCGTCGTCGCGAGCCCCATCATCACCAGCGTGATCACGAGCGCCGTCTTGCGGCCGACGCGGTCGCCGAGATGCCCGAACACGATGCCGCCGAGCGGCCGCGCGGCGAAGCCGGCCCAGAACGTGACGAACGCGAGCAGCGTCGCGACGCCCGGATCCATCGTGCGGGAAAAGAACACCTTGCCGAACACGAGCGCCGCGGCCGTGCCGTAGATGTAGAAGTCGTACCACTCGATCGTGGTGCCGACGAACGCCGCGAGGGCGGCACGGCCGGGCCGCGACTGCGCGGCGGATGGGGATTGCGGACGGCTCATCGATGTCTCCATGTTCGTGATCGGCGGCGCGACTGTCGCGCGCCTTGCCGGATGGCCGGCCTTGCGCCGCCGGCTGGCGGTGGTGCTTTACTGCGCTTTGAGTTGCCTTGCGTTGCGCCGCTTTTCCCTGCGACGGGTCGGCCGAGGATGCGCGCGTGCGAGCACCACCCGGCCGGTCACGCCGGGTCCGGCGCGACCTTCAGCACGCCGGCGTCGAGCAGTTGCTGCTGGAGCGCGGGATCGACGCCGAGGCGGTCGAGCACCGCGCGCGTGTCGCGGCCGAGCGCGGGTGGCGGCGAACGATAGGTCGCCGGCGTGCGCGACAGCTTCACTGGCGATGCGGTGCCGCGATATGCGCCGATCTCGACGAACAACGCGCGGTGCAGCGCATGCGGGTCGCGCACGACATCGGCAACCGTGCGCACCGGCCCGCACGGTACGCCCGCCGCCATCAGGTCGCGCGCCAGCGGCTCGCACGGATGGGCGGCGAGCCGTGCCTCGAGCTCGACCTTCAGCTCGAGCCGGTGCGCGCAGCGGCTGCGGTTGTCGGCGAAGCGCGGATCGCCCGCGAGCGCCGGCGCGCCGAGATACGCGACGAGGCGCGCGAACTGTCGGTCGTTGCCGACCGCGAGAAAGATCGGCACCGTCGCCGTGCGGTAGCTGTCGTACGGCGCGATGTTCGGATGCGCGTTGCCGCTGCGCTCGGGCACGCGCCCCGATCCGAAGAAGTTCGGCAGGTGCGGATGCAGCAGCGACACGCCGCAGTCGTACAGCGCGATATCGATCGACTGCCCTAGCCCGCTCTTCTCGCGCTCCGCGAGCGCCAGCAGGATGCCGGCAAGCGCGTTGAGCCCCGTGACCATGTCGACGATCGGCAACCCGATGCGCATCGCGTCGCCGTCGCGCTCGCCATTGACGCTCATCAGCCCGGCCATCGCCTGGATCACCGCGTCGTAGCCGGGCAACCCGCCGAGCGGGCCGTCCTCGCCGAAGCCCGTCACCGCGCAGTGGATCAGGCGCGGGAAACGCGGCTGCAGGTCGCGCGCATAGTCCATCCCCCAGCGCGCGAGCGTGCCTGGCTTGAAGTTCTCGACGAGCACGTCGGCGTCCTCCAGCAGGCGCCACAGGATCGCGCGCCCTTCGTCGCGGGACAGGTCGAGCGCGAGCCCCTCCTTGTTGCGGTTCACGCCCATGAAGTACCACGCGGTGTCGCCGAGGAACGGCGGCCCCCAGCCGCGCGTCTCGTCGCCGCCCGGCGGCTCGATCTTGATCACCGTCGCGCCGTGATCGGCGAGCGCCTGCGTGCAGTACGGACCGCCGAGCACGCGGCTCAAGTCGACTATCTTCAGGCCGTCAAGTGCGCCGCGCGGCGCGTTCATCGCTTCCGTCGCGCTCATCGTTCGACCTCCGGCAGCAAGTCGAGCGCCATGTCGAGCGGCACCGTTGTGCCGCGCAGCAGCGCGTCGAACGCCGCCGCTTCGTCGTCGCGCGACGCCGGTGCGAGCGGGTCGACCGGCAGCAGCTTGTGACGCACGATCAAGTGCGCGAGCGCGAGGCGCCGGTAATCGGGTGCGAGCTCTGCACCCTCGCATGCCATCAGCACGGCCGCGCTCGCGTAGTAAAGCGCCGACGCGGCCTGCCGCACGCGCGCGTCGTCGCCTTCAGCCGCAACCCGTGCGAGCGCATCGCACGCGCGCACGAGAATGCGCCGCAGCGCCGCGCGGCTCGCGTCGGGCAGCGGCGCCGCGCCGAGCCGGTCGCCGAGGAACGTGCGCAGCGCGTCGAGCGCCTGCTCGCGCTGCGCGGCGCGCGCGACGTCGAGGGCCACGATGTTGCTGGTGCCTTCCCAGATCGAGCCGAGATGCGCGTCGCGCACGAGACGCGCATCGCTCCATTCCTCGATGTAGCCGGTGCCGCCGCGCACCTCCATCGCGTCGCCCGTCACGCGGCGCGCATCGCGGCACGCGCGGAACTTGATCAGCGGCGTCAGGATGCGCACGCAGCGTGCAGCCTGCTCGTCGCCCGCGTCGGCCTGCGGCAGCAGCATCGCGATCTGCATGAACATCGCGCGCGCGGCCTCGGCGGGCAGCAGCATCTTCATCAGCTGACGCTGCATCAGCGGCATCTCGATCAGCTTGCGGCCGAACGCCTCGCGATGCGCGGCGACGTGCAGCGCCTCGTTCAGCGCGCGCCGCATCAGTCCGGCCGCGCGCACGCCGTTCGACAGCCGCGACATGTTGATCATGTCGGCCATCTGGTGGAAACCGCGGCCGATCTCGCCGATCAGGTAAGCCTGCGCGCCTTCGAGCGCGATCTCGCCGCTCGCCATCGAACGGCTGCCGAGCTTGTCCTTCAGTCGTACGATCCGATAGCGGTTGCGCGAGCCGTCCGGCAGCGTCTTCGGCAACAGGAACAACGCGAGGCCCTTGATGCCGTCCGGCGCGCCGTCGGGCCGCGCGAGCACCATCGCCAGGTCGGCGTCCGCGTTCGAGCAGAACCACTTGTCGCCGTACAGGCGCCACACCGCCCCGCCCTGCGCGTCGGTTTCGCGCACCGCGCGCGTCGCGATGCGGCCGACGTCGGAACCGGCTGCCTGCTCGGTCATGAACATCGCGCCCTGGAACAGCGTGTCGAAATCGCGCGACGCGAGCATCGGCAGATACTGCTCGACGAGCGCCCGATCCCCGAAACGGCGCAGCGTGCGCGTCAGCGAATCGGTCATGCTGACCGGGCAGCACAGCCCGAATTCCGCCTGCACGAACAGGAACGTCAGCGCGTACTTGACGAGCGGCGCCACCGCCTCGGGCTGGTGGCTCAGCGCCGCGAGCCCGAGTTCCGAATAGGCGACCCGTTCGAGCGCGACATACGCGGGATCCTTGTCGATCCGCTGCACGGCTTCGCCGCGCCGGTTGCGATGCTCGAGCAGGGGCGGATGCTTGTCCGCGCGCGACGCCCACGCGTCGAGTTCGCCCGACACGCGCGCGCCGAGCGCGTGCAGTTGCGGTTCGAGTTCCGCGTATCGGGTCGCGCCGAGATGCAGCTTCAGCAACGCGCCGAGGTCGGGATCGGCCGTGAAGAAATTGATGCCCCGGCTATCGGGGATGTTGTTGGCCGCGCCGGTGTCCGGCGTGCGAGCGGTGTCGTTCATGCATGCGTCTCCATGGTGGCCCGGCTGCCGGCCGGTGCCCGCGCCGTGGCGGCGCGGCCGGCGGGTGCCAGACGTTCAGCAGAGCGTAGGCGCGCGATCGATAAGCGTCCAATACAGGATTTATCCGGTACGATAGACGACGCTTATCGATGCCGACGCGGGGAGGAGACACCATGGAACTGAGGCAGTTGCGCTACTTCGTGGCGGTCGCCGAGGAACTGCATTTCGGGCGCGCGGCGAAGCGCCTGTTCATCTCGCAGCCGGCGCTGAGCTTCGACATCCGCAAGTTCGAGGATGCGCTCGGCGTGCAGCTTTTTTCCCGCACCAACAAGACGGTCGCACTGACCAACGCGGGCGCCGTGCTGCTCGGCGAAGCGCGCCGGCTGCTGCTGCAGGCGGCCGAGGCCGAGCGTCTCACGGTGCGCTCGGCGTCCGGTCTCGCCGGCCGGCTGCGGATCGGCTTCGTCCATTCGATGCTGTATCGCGGGCTGCCCGATGCCGTGCGGCGCTTCGAGGCCGACTATCCGAGCGTCGAGATCGTGCTGAGCGAGATGAACACGCAGGCGCAGGTGCAGGCGATCCAGCGCGGCCAGATCGATCTCGGCTACGCGCACTGGGGCCACTGCCCGCCCGAGGTCGAATCGGCGCCCGTCTACGCCGAACCGTTCGTGTGCTGCCTGCCGGCCGCGCATCCGCTCGCGCGGCGCCGGCAGGTCACACTCGCCGCGCTGGCCGCGGAACCGTTCATCCTGTTTCCGCGCGACGCGGCGCCGCACTATCACGACCTGATCATCGCGCAATGCGTGAACGCGGGATTCAGCCCGCTGATCCGTCATGAGGCGCGGCTGTGGCAGACGATCCTGTCGATGATCGAATTCGGGATGGGCATCGCGCTCGTGCCGCGCGTGCTGCAGCAGGTGAAGAGCGACCGGCTCGTGTTCCGGCCGCTGAAGGATGCGTCGCTCGAATCGCGCACGCTGGAGTTGAAGCGCAGCGGCACCGCCGAACCGGTCGCGCTGCGCTTCGCCGACTACGTGCGCGCGTCGATCGACGCGCTGCCCGCGCTCGCGGGCTGAGCAGGCGCCGGCACTCCTGCGCTACTTAGCTTCCGGCTGCAGCACCGGCTGTGCGCGCCGATACCACACCGCGTACACGACGGACAGCGCGAAAAGGAACGGAATGCCGAAGATCAGCGTCATGTGGAATTCGGCCGTGAAGTAGGTCGTCACCATCACCGCGAGCATCAGCGCGGCGCCGAGCAGCGTCAGCAGCGGAAAGCCGCGCATCCGGAACGCGGGCGCCGGCAGGCCGAGCGCCGCGCGACGCCGCCGGAAGCAGTAATGCGTGACGAAGATCATCATCCACGTGAACAGCGCGCCGAACATCGACACCGACATCATGATCGTGAACGACGCGTCCGGATACAGCACGCTCAGGACCGTCGCGAGCGCGATGCCAAGCGTCGACAGCATCAGCGCGCCGAACGGCACGCCGCGCGCGTTCACCTCGCCGAGCGCCTTCGGCGCGTGACCCGCGCGCGACAGGCTGAACATCATCCGCGTCGTGATGTAGAGCTGGCTGTTCATCGCGGACAGCGCGGCGATCAGTACGACGAAGTTGATCAGCCCGGCCGCTCCCGGCAGGTGGATCGCCTCCATCACCTTCACGAACGGGCTCTCGTCGCGCCCCGCCGCCGTCCACGGCACGATCGCGAGCATCAGCGCGAGCGTGACGAGGTAGAACAGCACGAGCCGCACGATCGTCGAGCGGAACGCGCGCGTCACCGCGCGCTCGGGATCTTCCGCCTCGCCCGCCGCGACCGCGATCATCTCGATGCTCAGGTAGCTGAAGATCGACACGATCACCGCGACCCACATCCCCCACATCCCCTTCGGGAAGAAGCCGCCATGCTCGGTGTAATGGTGGAAGCCCGCGCCGGCCGCGCCGTCGCCGACCAGCGCCGGATTACCGAACACGACGTAAGCGCCCAGCACGATGAAGCCGACGATCGCCGCGATCTTCACGACCGAGAAGCCGTATTCGACCGCGCCGAACACGTCGACGCTGCGCGCGTTGACGAACACGAGCAGCGCCGAGAAGCCGACGATCCACAGCCAGCCCGGCACGCCCGGGAACCAGTACTTCATGTACAGCGCGATCGCGGTGACTTCGGTGCCGACCGCGAGCACGATGCACGCCCAGTACGCATAGCGCACGAGGAACCCGGCCCACGGGCTCACGTAATGTTCGGCGTACGCGCCGAACGACCCGGAGGTCGGGTGCGCGACCGTCATCTCCGCGAGACAGCCCATCAGCAACAGCGAGATGAACGCGCCGATCGCGTAGCTGACGAGCACGCTCGGGCCGGCAAAGCCGATCGCGAACCCGCTGCCGAGAAAGAGACCCGTGCCGATCGCACCGCCGATCGCGATCATCGCCATCTGCCGTGCGGAAAGCGTGCGGCGCAGACCCTGCTCGCGCGCCGCGATGTGCTGGAATTGCCCTTCTGGTTGCATCGAATGACCTCGTTCGAAAGCGTGTGTCCGGTCGAAACGTCGACGGCGCACGGACCGGTGCCGGACCGCACCGGCCACCGCGCGCCGCGTGCTCAGAACATGTGGCGCAAGCCGGCCGCGATACCCGTCTGGTTGCCGCGTCCGGGCATTTCGGTGAACGCGCCGCCGGTCACGCGGTTGTAGTCGACCGTCGCGTAGACCTGCGTGGCCTTCGACAGAGCGTACTCGGCCTCGAGCACGCCCGTATAGCGCTTGCCGCCGTTACCTGCGATGCCGTTGACGTTGCGGATGTCGTCGTAGTACGCGACGCCGGTCACCGACACCGCTGGCGTGACCTTCACGCTCGCACCGGTATAGAAGATCGCGTCGCGGCGCGGATTGTCGGCGAACGAACCGTAGGTCACGTCGCGGCCCGGCGCGTTCAGCAGTTGCCGGTCGAGCATGCCCGTGCGATCGATGCCGCCGAGATAGCCCGCGTACAGCGTCGCCGCGCCGAACGCGTAGCGCGCGCCCGCGCCCCATGCCTGCTGCGCACGGCTGTTCAGGTCGCGCACCTGCTGGTAGGTCGCGCCGACCATGAGCCCGCCGAGCGTGTACGACACGTGCGTACCCCAGTACGCATTCGCGCCGAGGCTGCCCGCGACGCCGCCGAAGCCGTAACTCGCGCCGACGTTCAGCCCGCCGAACGTGCCGTCGTAGCTGACCACGTTGCTCGCACGGCCCTGCGTGAGGAAGTACGGCCACATGTTGGCCGTGTAGTTGCCGACCGTCAGCGGATCGAGATCGCCGAACAGGTTGAACGCCTCGGTCGCCTGCCGGCCGAGCCTCACGGTGCCCCAGTCGCTCGCCAGGCCGACATACGCATAGCGGCCGAACAGCGCGCCGTCGAGTTGCCCGTTCTGCGGCTCGAAGCCGCTCTCGAGCTGGAAGATCGCCTTCAGCCCGGCGCCGAGCGCTTCGCTGCCCTTCAGGCCCCAGCGGCTGTTGGTGATCGCGCCGTTGGTCATCTGCACACTCGCGTCGTTCGACGCGTTCGCATGCGTCGTGTAGCGAATGCTCTGGTCGACGATGCCGTACAGCGTCACGCTGCTCTGCGCCATCGCGCCGCTCGCAGCGAGCAGGCCCGCTATCGTCGGTAGTGCGAATCGATTGATACTCATCTTCTTCGTCTCCATCCTTGTCTGAATATTTGATGTTTGTCGGGGGGGTTGGTGCTTGTCGGTAATCGTGGGTGCTGCAATCGTCGCAAAGTCGCGTGCCGGCTAGCCGCGTGCCGCCGGCAGCGCGACATACGCGACGAGTTCGACGCGCATGGCCGGATGCGCGAAGCCCTGCACGCCCACGCACGTGCGGTTCGGATACGGCTCGCGGAAATGACGCCGGTATTCGGCATCGAATTCGGGCATCGCCTTCACGTCGGACAGGTAGACGAGCACCTGCGCGACGTCGTCCATCGTCGCGCCCGCCGCCGCGACGGCCTTCGCGAGATTGCCGAGCGTGATGCGCGCCTGCTCGGCCATCGTGTCGCCGGCGATCGCGCCGGACGCATCGACCGGCCCATGGCCGGTAAACATCAGCCCGCCTGCGCGGGTCGCCCACGAGAACGGCTGCGCGAGCTGGGGCAAGTCGACCGGGATGGTGTCTGCCATCGTGTCCTCCTTCGGTTCGGGATCGGCCGCTCAAGCGGCCTGGCGCGACGTGCCGCCGAGCACGTCGGCGATCGCGTTCGCGACGTGGTCGACGTTCGCGTCGCTCAGGCCCGCGATGCACATGCGGCCCGAGCGCAGCAAGTAGACGCCGTGTGACGCGCGCAGCCGGTCCACGTCGCTCGCGGCGATGCCCGTGTAGCTGAACATGCCGCGCTGCGTGACGAGCGCATCGAACGCAGGCGCCGGCAGGCGCGCGTCGAGCCGCGCCTTCAGCGCGCCGCGCATCCGCTTGATGCGCGTGCGCACCTGGGCCACCTCGTCTTCCCAGCACGCACGCAGGACGTCGTCGTTCAGCACGGCCGACACGAGCTGCGCGCCGAACAGCGGCGGGCTCGAATAGGTGCGGCGCACGCCGGCCTGCAACTGGCTCAGCACCGTCGCCGCTTCGTCCGCGCTCGCGCAGACGATCGACAGCCCCCCGACGCGCTCGCCGTACAGCGAGAAGTTCTTCGAGAACGAGTTGCTGACGATCGCCGGCAGTCCCGCCTCGACGATCGCGCGCACGGCCCATGCGTCGTCGTCGAGCCCGTCGCCGAAGCCCTGGTACGCCATGTCGAGGAACGGAATCAGTCCGCGGCGCGCGAGCACGTCGATCACCGCGTTCCACGCGTCGCGGCCGAGATCGAGGCCCGTCGGGTTGTGGCAGCACGGCTGCAGCAGCACGATGCTGCGCGCGGGCAGCGCGTCGAGCGCTGCGAGCATCGCGTCGACGCGCAGGTCGTTGCGCGCTGCGTCGTAATACGGATACGTGTGCACGTCGAGGCCGGCCGCCGCGAAGATCACGCGATGGTTGTCCCACGTCGGATCGCTGACCCAAATCGCGCTGTCGGGGAAATAGCGCTTCACGAATTCCGCGCCGAGCCGCAGCGCGCCCGAGCCGCCGAGCGTCTGCAGCGTCGCGACGCGCCCTTGCGCGAGCGCCGCGCAGTCGGCGCCGAACACGAGGCGCTGCACGCCCTGCCGATACGCGGCAAGCCCTTCCATCGGCAGGTAGGTATGCGGCGCACCGGCTTCGCGCACGCGCTCGGCCGCGAGACGCGTGCTCTCCAGCACGGGGATGCGGCCCGCGTCGTCGTAGTAGAGACCGATGCTGAGGTTGACCTTGTGCGGATGGGCATCCTGCTGGAACGCCTGGAACAGCGACAGGATCGGGTCGCCCGGATAGGCGGGAATGTGTTCGTACATGACGCAATGACGGTAAGAGTTGAAGGCGGCGATACGGCCGGCGGCGTGACAGCGCGTCAGGCCGTGCGGTCGAGGCATGGGGCGCATGTTATCGAGGACGAAATAGAATGAGCTTCACTTTTCGATGACGAATCGCCGCCATTGCAGTAGAGTCTGCGCTTGTCATCTCAAAAATTACGGGATTCTGCGAAATGAATCTGGATCGAACCGACATGCGAATCCTCCGGCATCTCGAGCGGGACGGACGCATCAGCAATCAGGACCTCGCGAACGCGGTCGCGCTGTCGCCGTCGGCGTGCCTGCGGCGCGTGAAGTTGCTCGAGGAACGCGGCGTCATTTCGGGCTACCGCTGCACGATCGAGCCGAAGAAGGTCGGCGTCGCATTCGAGGCGCTCGTGCATGTGTCGATGCGGCCGGACGTACCCGAATGGCACGACCGGTTCGTGGAGGCGATCCAGGAGTGGCCGGAAGTCATCGCCGCGCAGATCGTGACGGGCGGCTCGAACTACGTGCTGACGGTTCGGGCGCGCGACCTCGACCACTATTCCGACTTCGTGATCAACCGCCTGCACCGCGCGACAGGTGTGATGTCGATCAATTCGAGCATCGTGCTCGCGACGCTCAAGCGCGACGGCTCGATCCTCGATCTCGTCGAGCCGTCGACGGCCGGCTGACGAACTGTTTGCACCGGCCCGAAAAATATTTGAAGAAAGTGCTTTACGAACCCGAAAAGCTCTGACATAATTTCAGCTTCTTTGGGCGGTTAGCTCAGCGGTAGAGCACTGCCTTCACACGGCAGGGGTCACTGGTTCGATCCCAGTACCGCCCACCAAAGAATTCAAGGGCCTGCGTCTCACGACGCAGGCCCTTTTCGTTTTGCGGCCGCCTTTGTCCTGCGGCGCGCCTCCCCTGCACGCTTCCTTGCGCTCGCGAACAAGTTCGACGGGCAGCGACGCTTCGACCACATGCAACCGAAGCGTCGCGACGACTGACTACCCTGCCCGCCTCACCCGCTGCGCCGTCGCATCGAACGCGCGCTTCGCCTTGTCGACGATTTCCTCGACCTCCGCCTCCCGGATCACGAGCGGCGGCGACAGCAGCATCCGGTCGCCGGTCGCACGCATGATCAGATTGCCGTTGAAGCAGAAGTCCCGGCAGATCGTGCCGACGTCGACGCCGGCGTCGAACCGCTCACGCCGCGAGCGATCGCGTGCGAGCTGGACCCCCGCGACCAGCCCCGCCCCCGCGATCTCGCCGACGATCGGATGATCGCCGAGCGCTTCCCGCAGCCGACGCTGGAAATACGGCCCGATGTCACGCTTGACGCGCTCGACGATCCCTTCGTCGCGCAGCAGCTTCAGGTTCGCAACCGCCACTGCCGCCGCGACCGGATGGCCCGAGTACGTGAGGCCGTGATTGAATTCGCCGTTGTCGATGATCGGGCGCGCGATGCGTTCATGGATGCCCACCGCGCCCATCGGCACGTAACCCGACGTCAGGCCCTTGGCCATCGTGATCAGGTCCGGCTCGAAGCCGAAGTGCTGGTGCGCGAACCATTCGCCGGTGCGGCCGAAGCCGCCGATCACTTCGTCGGCGACGAGCAGGATGTCGTACTTGCGGCAGATCCGCTGAATTTCCGGCCAGTACGTCGACGGCGGAAAGATCACGCCACCCGCGCCCTGGAACGGCTCGCCAATGAACGCCGCGACGTTCTCCGCGCCGAGTTCGAGGATCTTCGCCTCGAGCTGCTGCGCGCGTGCGAGGCCGAATGCCTCGGGCGTCTCGCCGGCCTGCGCTTCGCCGAAGAAATACGGCTGATCGATGTGCACGATGTGCTCGACCTTCGACGGCATCTGCTCGTGCATGTAGCCCATCCCGCCGAGCGTGCCGCCAGCGATCGTCGAGCCGTGGTAGCCGTTCTTGCGCGAGATCACGTATTTCTTCTGCGGCTTGCCCTGCACGCGCCAGTACTGGTGCACGAGGCGCAGCACGGTGTCGTTGCCTTCCGAGCCGCTGTTGCAATAGAAGAAGTGGTTGAAGCCGGCGGGCGTCACTTCCGCGAGCATCGCGGAAAGCTCGATCACCGGCGGGTGCGTCGTCTTGAAGAACGTGTTGTAGAACGGCAGTTCCTGGAGCTGGCGATACGCTGCGTCGGCGAGTTCCTTGCGGCCGTAGCCGACGTTGACGCACCAGAGGCCGGCCATCCCGTCGATGACCTTGTTGCCGTCCGAGTCCCACAGATAGACGCCGTCGGCCTTCACGATCACGCGGCTGCCCGCGCGGTTGAGCGCGCCCATGTCCGAGAACGGGTGGATGTGGTGCGCGGCGTCGAGCGCGCGGTATTCGGCGGTCGAGCGTGCGGCGACGGCTTCGCTTCGTTCTGTCATGTTGCCTCCGCTGGTCGATGCTGCACGCTCACACGTGCAGCAGGAGATGACGGCGTTCCCACGAACTGATCACGCGGAAGAACGCTTCGTATTCGGTTTCCTTCAGCGCCAGGTACGCCTTCACGAACTTGTTGCCGAGAATGTCGGCAAGCGGCGTGCACGCGGCCATCAGCGAGATGCCCTCCTCGAGATTGCGGGGCAGCTGGTACGGCAGGTCGTAGCCGTCGGACGCGATCGGTTCGGTCGGCGCGAGCTGCTGCGTGAGACCGAGATACCCGGCCGCGAGCGTCGCCGCGAATGCGAGGTACGGGTTGCAGTCGACGCCCGGAATCCGGTTTTCGATGCGCCGCGCGACCGGCGTCGACTGCGGGATGCGGAAGCCGACCGTGCGATTGTCGTAGCCCCACTGCACGTTGATCGGCGCGGCCATGAAGCGCGACAGCCGCCGGTACGAGTTGATGTACGGCGCGAAGATCGGCATCAGCGCGGGCGTGTATTTCTGCAGCCCCGCGAGATAGCTGTGGAACATCGGCGATACGACGCCGCCCTCGTCGGCGAACAGGTTGTGGCCGGTGCGCGCATCGGCAAGGCTCTGGTGGATATGCATCGCGGAGCCCGGCTCGCCCTCCATCGGCTTGGCCATGAACGTCGCGTACATGTTGTGGCGCAACGCCGCCTCGCGCACCGTGCGCTTGAACAGGAACACCTGGTCGGCGAGCGACAGCGCGTCGCCGTGCACGAAGTTGATCTCCATCTGCGCGGCGCCGACCTCGTGGATCAGCGTCTCGATGTCGAGGCCCTGCATCTCGCAGTATTCGTAGATGTCCTCGAACAGCGGATCGAACTCGTTGACCGCCTCGATCGAATACGACTGACGGCCCGTCTCCGCGCGGCCCGTGCGCCCCACCGGCGGCCGCAACGGCAGGTCCGGGTCGGCGTTCATGTCGACCAGATAGAACTCGAGCTCCGGCGCGACGACGGGCTTCCAGCCCTTCGCCTTGTACAGGTCGAGCACGCGGCGCAGCACGTAGCGCGGCGAGATCTCGACGGGCGAGCCGTCGAAATGCACGCAGTCGTGAATCACCTGCGCGGTCGGATCGACGGCCCACGGAATCAGGCAGATGGTCGACGGATCGGGTACGCACACCATGTCGGGATCGGTCACGCCGGTCAGCGACCCGTCTTCCGGATAGTCGCCTGTGACGGTCTGCACCATCACCGCCTGCGGCAGGCGCATCGATTCGCCGGACTCGAACTTGTTGCGCGGAATGATCTTGCCGCGCGCGATGCCGGCCATGTCGGGAATGATCGCCTCGACTTCGGTGATGCGGTGCTGACGCAGGAATTCGCTCAGTTCGGGTTGCATGATCGGCCTCGTTCAGTCGATGTCGGATGCGGCCGGCGACGGCATGGTGCCGCCGGCCGCGTGCATGCGGTGTGTCATGCGCGCGCGGCACGCCGCGCCGAATGCCGCGAAGATGTCGCGCGACAGCGGCTGTTCCGCGAAGCGCCATTCGGGATGCCACTGCACGCCGAGCGCGAACGCGCGTGCGCCGCGCACGCTGACGGCCTCGATCAGCCCGTCGGGCGCGCTCGCTTCAACCGCGAGCCCCGCACCGAGCCACGCGATGCCCTGGTCGTGCAGCGAATTCACCATCGCGTCGTGCGCGCCGCGCGCGACCCGTTGCAACAGGCCGCCCGGCGCGAGCTGCACGCGGTGCGCGGGGCCGTACTGCCGTTCGAGCGGATCGCCGTCGCGCTCGCGATGATCGTGGAAGCCCGCGCTCGCATGCAGCCGCTGATGCAGCGTGCCGCCATACGCGACGTTCAGCTCCTGCATGCCGCGGCAGATCGCGAGCACGGGCACGCCCGCGTCGATCGCCGCGCGGATCAGCGGCAGCGCGGTCGCATCGCGCGAGGGATCGTGCAGCGTGTCCGGCGTGCTCGCCGGGCCACCGTAGTGATGCGGCTCGACGTTCGAATAGCTGCCGGTCAGCAGCAGCCCGTCGATGGACGCGACGATCGCGTCGACCGGCTGGCGCGTGCCGAGCGCGGGCAGCACGAAGGCGAGCGCGCCGGCACCGTCGACCAGCGCGACGAGATACTTCTCGCCGGCCGTATGGTTCGGATGGGCGCCGCGCATCACGCGGTCGGCGGTGACGGCTACGAGCGGGCGCGGTCGCATGATCGCCTCCACGATGAAGGTGCGACGCGTGCATGGGCGCGAGACGATGGCAACGCGCGGTCGCGCCGCACGCGCCCAACCGCGATCCTGCCGCACGAACGGCGCGGCAACGGACGGTGCGACCCGATGCGAAGGCGGAAACGGACGCTAGGGCAACAATGAAGCGCTGCCGTCGCACTGCACCGCACTGAATACGTGCGCGGTCACGAGATTGAAGCGGCGCAGGCTGCAATGGGACACAGCGAAGAGACGAGGCTCGCGTATGAGGGCGGTGCGCGTGCCGCGATCAGCATGCCGGATCGGCCCGGCCTGAGGCGACGCGCCCGCCGACGGACTTCGGGTCCGGCATATCGAAGGGCTGGCGGCTTTCACGATCGTACTCGACTGACTGATGAAGACAGGACACGTGTCGCGATGAAGCGGAGGCGGCAATGCCGCGCGGCGACACGTCGGCAAGTGTTTCGCAGCGGATTCCGGCGCGGTGCGGCGCTGATCGACGCGGTCGCGGCCAGCGCGCGTGACGACTTCCTGACATTCAGCTTATATCACCTAAAAATTGCGTCAAATTTTCAGGTATCGATCCCGACATCGATCAGACGAAAAAAACGGCATCGACCCGGCCGGTCGATGCCGTTTTGTGCGCTGCGTCGGCGCGTGCGGTGTTCGCTGGCAGGCCGCGGCGCGAGGTGGCGCCGCGTCGCCGCACGCAACGCGGATCGGCGGCTCAGCGATGCGCGAGCGCGGTTTCGACGAGCGTCTGCAGCAGCGGCACGATCCGCGCGGCGCGCGCTTCGTCGTACGCATACGGACGCGTCTCCTCCATGTAGGTGATCTGCGACAGCTCGAGCTGCACGGCTTCGACGCCGGTGGCGGGCACGCCGTAGTGACGCGTGATGTAGCCGCCCTTGAAACGCCCGTTCGCGACGGCCGTATAGCCGCCGTGTGCGCTCACGCATGCCGCCAGCGCCTCGGCGAGGCCGGGCGCGGCGCTCGCGCCGTTCGACGTGCCGAAATTGAAGTCCGGCAGGCGGCCTTCGAAGAAGCGCGGCACATGCGAGCGGATCGAATGCGCTTCCCACACGAGCACGCGGCCGTGCTCGCGCTTCAGGCGCGCGATCTCGCCTTGCAGTGCGTCGTGATACGGGCGCCAGTAGCGGTCGCGACGGCGCATGATCTCGTCGTTGCCGGGCAGCGCGTTCGCCGGATACAGCGGCGCCTTGTCGAACGTGTCGACCGGCACGAGCCCGGTCGTGTCCTGCCCCGGGTACAGGTTCTCGTTGTCGGGCGGACGGTTCAGGTCGACGACGTAACGCGCGTGCGACGGCACGAGGATCGACGCGCCGAGCGTCGCCGCGAACCCGTACAGCCGCTCGAGGTGCCAGTCGCAATCGTCGACGAAGCGCGCGTCGGGCGTCATCGTCGCGGCGATGTCGTCGGGAATATGGGTGCCTGCGTGCGGAATCGAGATCAGCAGCGGCAGCGTGCCCTGCTTCAGCGTGATAACAGCCGGTTGTTCAGTCATGTCGCATCACCGTAAGAGTCTGCCGGCGCACGCTCGCGGCGCGCGCCGGGTGCCGCGCGTTCAGCGCAGCAGTTGCGCCAGCGCGGCGCGGTAGTCGGCATACGCGACGGCTTCGTCGCGATGGCGGCGGCCACTTACGACGCGTTCACCGCCGGTGTAGACGTCGAGCACGGGCGTCTCGCCGTGCTCGGCGAACACCGCGCCCGACAGCCACGACGCGCTGCCGTGTTCGGCGATCGCCGGATGATCGGGATCGAGCACGAGCCAGTCGGCGCGGCAGCCTTCACGCAGCGCGCCGATGCGCCGCCCGCTGGCCTGCGCGCCGCCTGCGAGCGACGCGTCGAACAGCCGGTCGGCGACATGCGCCTGCGTGTCGCTCGCGAGCACGTTGCGCGCGCGATGCACGAGCCGCTGCCCGTATTCGAGCAGGCGCAGTTCCGAGCGCCAGTCGACCGACGCATGGCTGTCCGAGCCGACGCCGATCACGCCGCCCTGCGCGAGATAGTCGACGGCCGGGAACACGCCGTCGCCAAGGTTCGCCTCGGTGGTCAGGCACAGGCCGGCCACCGCACGACGCTTCGCGAGCGCGGCCGTTTCGGTCGCATCGACGTGCGTCGCGTGCACGAGGCACCAGCGCGCATCGACATCGAAGCGATCGAGCAGCCATTGCACGGGACGCGCGCCGTAAGCGCGCACGCAATCGTCGACTTCGGCCGTCTGTTCGGCGATATGGATATGCACGGGCGCATCGTCGGGCAGGCCGTCGAGCAGCACGCGCAATCCGCTCTCGGACACCGCGCGCAGCGAGTGCGGTGCGACGCCATAGCGCAGTCCGCCGTGCTCGGGCGCGACGCGGCGCATCGCGTCGAGCAGTTCCAGCAGCCCGTCCGGCGTGTTGATGAATCGGCGCTGGTCGTCGCGCGCCGGCTTGTTGCCGAACCCGGCGAACTGGTACGACACGGGCAGCATCGTGATGCCGATGCCGGCCGAGCGGGCCGCGTCGATCACGCGCGTGCCGAGTTCCGCGATCTGCGGATAGCGCGAGCCGTCCTGCGCATGATGCACGTAGTGGAATTCGCACACCGACGTATAGCCGCATTTCAGCATCTCGACATACAGCCAGCGCGCGATCGCCGCGAGCGCGTCGGGCGTGATCTTCAGCGCGAAGCGGTACATCAGGTCGCGCCAGCTCCAGAAGCTGTCGGCGGGATTCGCGCGATATTCGGTGAGCCCCGCCATCGCGCGCTGGAACGCGTGCGAATGCAGGTTCGGCATGCCGGGCAGCACGGGCCCTGCCGCGCGGGCGACGCCGGCCGGCGCGTCGGCATCGGGCGTCACGTCGGTCAGCGTGCCGGCCGCGTCCCAGCGCAGCAGCACGTTGCGGCGCCAGCCATCGGGCAGCCAGGCATGGTCCGCGAACAGCGTCATTTCGGTCATCGTGAGTCTCGTCTGTTGCAAGGCTAGCCGTTCATCCGGCGAAACACGGTCGTACCGCCGCGCACGACCTGCTCGCACAGCGGCCGGCCGATCCAGTACGCGAGCTCCGACAGCGAGCCGACCGACCAGGCCGCGAAATCGGCCTGGCGGCCGATCTCGAGCGCGCCGTGACGATCCGCGCGGCCGAGTGCCGCGGCCGCATGGCGCGTGACGCCCTGCAGCACCTCGGGCACCGTCATGCGGAACAGCGTGCAGCCCATGTTCATCGTCAGCAGCAACGATTCGAGCGGCGACGTGCCGGGGTTGTGATCGGTCGCGAGCGCGATCGGCACGCCGTGCTTGCGCAGCAGCGCGATCGGCGGCAATTGCGTTTCGCGAATGAAGTAATACGCGCCGGGCAACAGCACGGCGACCGTGCCGGCCGCCTTCATTGCCTCGATGCCGGCTTCGTCGAGAAATTCGAGGTGATCGGCGGACAGCGCGCGATAACGCGCGGCGAGCGCGGTACCACCCGCGTTCGACAACTGCTCCGCGTGCAGCTTCACCGGCAGGCCGCGCCGCGTCGCGGCCTCGAACACGCGCTCGGTCTGCGCGAGCGAGAAGCCGATGCGCTCGCAGAACACGTCGACCGCGTCGACGAGGCCTTCGTCGGCGAGTGCCGGCAGCATCCGTCCACACACTTCGTCGATGTATTCATCCGGGCGGACCGCGTATTCCGGCGGCAGCGCGTGCGCGCCGAGGAACGTGGTGTAGACCGTGACCGGAAAGCGCTCGCCGAGCTGGCGCGCGACGCGCAGCATCTTGCGCTCGCTCGCGAGGTCGAGCCCGTAGCCCGACTTGATCTCGATCGCGGTCACGCCTTCGGCGAGCAGCGGCTGCAGGCGTGCGGCCGCCTGCACGAACAGCGTCGTCTCGTCGGCCGCGCGCGTCGCGCGCACCGTCGACACGATCCCGCCACCCTGCCGCGCGATCTCCTCGTAGCTGACGCCGGCGAGACGCTGCGCGAATTCGTCGGCGCGCGTGCCGCCGTACACGAGGTGCGTATGGCAGTCGACGAGGCCCGGCGTCACCCACGCGCCGTGCAGGTCTTCCCGCTGCCAGTGCGCATAACCGTGCGGCAACGCGGAAAACGCGCCGAGCCACACGATCGTGCCGGTTTCGTCGACGGCGATCGCCGCGTCGTCGATCGTTTCGTCGGGATGGCCGTGCGGACACAGCCTCAGGTGATGCCAGACAATCGGTTTCATGCGTTCAGTCTCGTTCGCCGACGGCGAGCGACACGGCGAGCAGCGCGCCGCCTCCGCTCACGACGACGTCAAACGCACGCTGCGGCCCGTCGAGCCGCAGCGTGTCCATTTCCTGCAGTGCGTAGTGCGCGCCGTCGATCTCGATGCCGACCGCGCCGGTCGCGCAGAACAGCAGCACGGTATCGGCGCGCTCGACGCGGTGCGTGCCTTCGGGCCATACGTCGACCGTCCCGCGCGCGGCCGAACGGCGCGTCATCAGGTTGAAGTCGCGCGTCGCGCCGTCGTGCAGCGTCGCATCGATCGCCGTTTCGCCGGCGAAATCCGCGCGGGCGAGCGGCGCGTCGAGCACGTGACGTGCGCCGCCCGCTTCCGCGAGCGTCATGCCCGCGCCGGACAGCAACACGAGCGTGCGGTCGACGCCGTCGAAACGCGAGAACGGCCCGGCCGCGCCGACGTCCGCGACGCTCACGCGCCAGGCGAACGCGTCGAGCGCCGCGCCCGGCGGGAACGCGCCGATTTCGCGCGTCACGCCGCCGCCGTTCTTCCACGGCGACGCAACGAGATCCGCCGCGCGGATCATCGTTGCGTGCACCGGCGCCTGGTCGAGCGCCGTCATGCTCAGCGGCCGAGCATCGGCAGCTTCAGGCCGGCTTCGCGGGCCGTCTGCTGCGCGAGTTCGTAGCCGGCATCCGCATGACGCATCACGCCCGTCGCCGGATCGTTCAGCAGCACGCGACCGAGACGCTCGTGCGCGTCAGCCGTACCGTCGGCGACGATCACGACGCCCGAGTGCTGCGAGAAGCCCATCCCGACGCCGCCGCCGTGATGCAGCGACACCCACGATGCGCCGCCGGCGGTGTTCAGCAGTGCGTTCAGCAGCGGCCAGTCGCTCACGGCGTCCGAGCCGTCCTTCATCGATTCCGTCTCGCGGTTCGGGCTCGCGACCGAACCGGTGTCGAGGTGGTCGCGGCCGATCACGATCGGGGCCTTCAGTTCGCCGTTCTTCACCATCTCGTTGAACGCCTGGCCGAGGCGATAGCGATCCTTCACGCCGACCCAGCAGATCCGTGCGGGCAGGCCCTGGAACGCGATGCGCTCACGTGCCATGTCGAGCCAGTTGTGCAGGTGCGGATCGTCGGGGATCAGCTCCTTCACCTTCTGGTCGGTCTTGTAAATGTCTTCCGGATCGCCCGACAGCGCGACCCAGCGGAACGGGCCCTTGCCTTCGCAGAACAGCGGGCGGATATAGGCCGGCACGAAGCCCGGGAAGTCGAACGCGTTCTCGACACCCATTTCCAGCGCCATCTGGCGGATGTTGTTGCCGTAGTCGAGCGTGGCCGCGCCGCGCTCCTGCAGCGTCAGCATCGCGCGCACCTGCACTGCCATCGACTGCTTCGCCGGATGGACGATGCCTTCCGGATCGACCTTCTGCGTCTCGCGCCATTGCGCGACGCTCCAGCCTTGCGGCAGGTAGCCGTTGATCGGGTCGTGCGCGCTCGTCTGGTCGGTCACGCAGTCCGGCGTGATGCCGCGCTCGACGCACTCCGTGAACACGTCGGCCGCGTTGCCGAGCAGGCCGATCGACACCGGCTTGCCGGTGCGCTTCGCTTCCTCGATCATGCCGAGCGCCTCGTCGAGCGTCGTCGCCTTCTTGTCGACGTAGCGCGTCTTCAGGCGGAAGTCGATGCGCGTCTCGTCGCACTCGACCGCGATCATCGAGAAGCCGGCCATCGTCGCCGCCAGCGGCTGCGCGCCGCCCATGCCGCCGAGACCGCCCGTCAGGATCCAGCGGCCCGACGGGTCGCCGTTGAAATGCTGGTTCGCGACCGAGAAGAACGTTTCATAGGTGCCCTGCACGATGCCCTGGCTGCCGATATAGATCCAGCTGCCGGCCGTCATCTGGCCGTACATCATCAGGCCCTTGCGGTCGAGCTCGTTGAAGTGCTCCCAGGTCGCCCAGTGCGGCACCAGGTTCGAGTTCGCGAGCAGCACGCGCGGCGCATCCTTGTGCGTGCGGAACACGCCGACCGGCTTGCCCGATTGCACGAGCAGCGTCTCGTCTTCGCCGAGATCCTTCAGCGACGCGAGGATCTGGTCGAAGCATTCCCAGTTGCGCGCCGCGCGGCCGATGCCGCCGTACACGACGAGCGCGTGCGGATGCTCGGCGACTTCCGGATCCAGGTTGTTCTGGATCATCCGGTAGGCCGCTTCGGCCAGCCAGGTCTTGCAGACCTTCTCGCTGCCGCGCGGCGCGCGGATCGTACGCGTCGGATCGAGACGGGGATCGATGTGTTTCGGATGGTTCATGACGACTGCTCCCGAGGGAAAGTGAATATCAAATAGGAATCAGAAATGCCCGGTGAAGCGATAACGGCTGCCGGGGTGCCACAGATTCGCCACCGAGGCGACGACGCCCTGCGACCAGGTGCGCCTATGTAAAACGAGACACGGCTCGACGTCGTCCATCCGCAGCTGCTCGCGCCGCTCGGGCGCCGGGGCCGCCGCTTCGATCCGGTACTCGACGCGCTGCAGCGGGGCTGCGCGCATCAGGTACAGGTTCGGCGTCGTGTTCGTGAAATCCTGCTCGGCATAATCCGGCGCGACCGCCGGATTCACCCACCGTTCTTCGAGCTGGACGGGTTCGTCATTCTCGAAGTGCAACACCTGCGAATAAAACAGCTTCGCGCGCGCGGTCATCTGCATCTCGTCGGCGAGCGCCTCGTCGGCGCGGATCGTCTCGAGGCCGAGCACGCTGGCGCGGTACGCATGCCCGCGCGCGTCGACCTCTTCCGAGATGCTGCGAATCGCGACGAGCGTCGACTCGTACTTCGGGCGCGCGACGTAGGTGCCGGCGCCCTTCATGCGCGTGAGCACCTGCTCGGCCGTCAACTCGCGCAACGCGCGGTTGACGGTCATGCGCGCGACCTTGAACTCGCGGGCCAGTTCGTTCTCGGAGGGCACCTGGTCGCCCTCCGCCCACTCGCCGGCGTGAATGCGGCCCAGGATGAAATCCTTGATCTCCTGGTAGACCGGCGCGCTCATGGGCTTACTGTTCCGATGCGAACGAGAACGGCGCGATCTTCGCGAATGCGCGCTCGTCGACGAGCTTCGCGACCGCTGCGATGTCCGGTGCGAAGTAGTGGTCGAGCTCGTAGTGCGCAACCTTGCCGCGGATCGTTTCCATCACGGGCGCGAGCTTCGGGCTCGTGTGGTACGGCGCGCGCAGGTCGACGCCTTGAGCGGCGGCCAGCAGTTCGATCGCGAGGATGTGCTTCGTGTTTTCCGCGATGTCGGCGAGCTTGCGCGCGGCGAACGTCGCCATCGACACGTGGTCTTCCTGGTTCGCCGAGGTCGGCAGCGAGTCGACCGACGCCGGGTGCGCGAGCGTCTTGTTTTCCGATGCCAGGGCGGCTGCCGTCACGTGGGCGATCATGAAGCCCGAGTTCACGCCGCCGTCCTTCACGAGGAACGGGGGCAGGCCCGACAGCGTCGCGTCGATCAGCAGTGCGATGCGGCGCTCGGCCAGCGCGCCGATTTCCGATGCGGCGAGCGCCAGGTTGTCGGCCGCGAATGCGACGGGTTCGGCGTGGAAGTTGCCGCCCGACAGCACTTCGCCGGTATCCGGGAAGATCAGCGGGTTGTCCGACACGGCGTTCGCTTCGACCAGCAGCACGTCGGCCGCGTGGCGCATCTGGTCCAGGCACGCGCCCATCACCTGCGGCTGGCAGCGCAGGCTGTACGGATCCTGCACCTTGTCGCAGTCGCGGTGCGACTGGTTGATCGGCGAACCTTCGAGCAGGTCGCGGTACGACGCGGCCGCGTCGATCTGGCCTTGATGGCCGCGCAGTTCGTGGATGCGGGCATCGAACGGCTTCACCGAGCCGGCCGCCGCGTCGACCGACAGCGCACCCGCGACGAGCGCGGTGCGGTACAGGTCTTCGATCGCGAACATGTTGTCGAGCGCCAGCGCCGTCGAGGCTTGCGTGCCGTTCAGCAGCGCGAGGCCTTCCTTCGCCTGCAGCGTGAGCGGCGCGAGGCCCGCGACGCGCAGACCGTCGAGCGCGCTGGCGCGCTCGCCGCGGATGAACACTTCACCGACGCCGAGCAGCACGGCCGACATGTGCGCGAGCGGCGCGAGGTCGCCCGATGCGCCGACCGAGCCCTTCACCGGGATCAGCGGCAGCACGTCGGCGTTGAACAGCGTGATCAGCGCGTCCATCACCTCGCGGCGGATGCCCGAGTGGCCGCGGCCGAGGCTCGACAGCTTCAGCGCCATCAGCAGACGCACCGACGAGCGTGCCATCGGCTCGCCCACGCCGACCGCGTGCGACAGCACCAGGTTCTTCTGCAGCAGCTCGAGCTGGTCGTGCGGGATGTGCGTGCTGGCCAGGCGGCCGAAGCCCGTATTGATGCCGTATGCCGGCTCGCCCTTTGCCGCGATGTCGGCGACGGCCTTCGCGCCTGCGTCGATCTTCGCGAAGCTCGCCGGGTCGAGCGTGAGCTGCACGGATTCGCGAGCGATCTTGCGCAGTTGCGGGAGGGTCAGGTGGCCGGGGGTCAACGTAATCATGTGATCAATCCTGTCTAGACAAGTTCGTGATGGATTGCAGTGTAGCCATCGCAACTTGTCTAGACAACCCCGTTTTTCACGATTTCGACTCGGGAGTTTCCCTGATATCCGGGGCGGCCCGCCGGAGTGGCCCGACAGCCCCGGCAATTAACATCCGTTGCAGTTTATTTTTCGTTGGCAACGTACGAATTGGCGCTTCCTCGCGATCCGTCCACGCAGACCTGCCATGATCATCCCGCCCCGGTTGACCGCCCTCCTCGGCCGCAGCCTGCTGACGCGCACGAGCCCGGGCACCGGCGGCTTCCCCGATCTCGCCGGCAAGACGGTCGTGACGAACCAGGGCACGACGTCCGAACGCCTGCTGCGAAAGATGAACGAGGAGAAGAAGATGACACGTGGTTCATGAAGCCGGTGCCGCCGAAAGCGCGCGCGTTCGACTGCCCGATGAGCGACGTGATCAGGGCGCGCTACGCGACGCCGAACGACGTGCCGCTCGAGTGAGCGTCGCGTGCCGAAACGGGTTCAACGCGTCCACGCGACGCACGCCGCGTAGCCGGGCGCCGCGTCGAGCCAGCCCGCATCGAACGCGGCCACGCCGGCCGCGGGCGCGGCCGGCTCGACGATCGTCGTCGCGGGTGTCGCCGCATCGCGCGGCGGCACGACCGCGAACGCGCGCAGCCCGCCGACGATGCCGGTGCCGAGCGCCTTCAGCAACGCCTCCTTCGCGGACCAAACGCGCATGAACGCGTCGGCACGCGCGGCCAGCGGCAGGCCGTCGAGATACGCGGCCTCGGCGGTCGCGCACACTTCGCGCATCAGCGCACGCCAGTCGGTCGAACGGTTGCAGCTTTCGATATCGACGCCGACACGTCCCGTCCCTGTCCATGCGATCAGCGCGTGATCGCCCGCATGCGACACGTTGAAATCGAGCGAGGCGCGATGCGCGGGGTCGAGCGACGGCCGCCCCGATGCGTCGACGACGATCACGATGTCCTTTGCCGCCACGTCGAGCGCCGCGCCGAGCACGTCGCGCAGCGCGGCGCGCGTCGCGGCACTGCGCACCGCATCCTCGTGCCGCAGGTAGCGCCCGGCACGCGCGCGCTCGGCGTCGCTCAGTGCCGCATAGGCCGGCGACGCGAGCGGCACGTGCCAGTCGAAATCGATGCGCGCGACCTGCACGCCGGCCCGCGACGCGGCTGGCGGCACGTCGAGCAGGTGCATGCGCCACGCGCGGGACGGGTCGGCGGGAATCCCGGAATCGGGTGGAATGTACGTCGGCACGGGGCAGCCAGTCGAATGAAACGTCCGATGTTAATCGATCGCGCAGCGCAGCCGCGATCGTCGGCAGTGGCGGCAGGCGCGGCGGCCGCATCGACGCGACGGCGTGGCCGCCCTCGCGTGCGCGGGCACCCCGCGGTCACCCGTGCGCGACGGCGCCCGGCACGCCGCTTCCCGCCAGCCGCGCACGCTGCGCCGGATGGCGCGCGTGGACGCGGCCCGGTGCGTCGGCCGGCAGCACGCCGTGTTGCAGCCAGTACAGCGCCATGGGCCACAACGTGTCGGTGAAGCGGCTGTGGAAGAACGCGAAGTGGCCGATCGCGTCGACACCGATGTCGCGCGGCGCGATCCGCAGATGCGTGACGTCGCTGCCCGTGTAGTAGCCGACCAGTCGCTCGATCGCGTCGACCGTGCCGAACCCGTCGTCGTCGAGGCCGATCGCGAGCATCGGCGCCGGCAGCCGCGCGAAGCGGGCCGGCAGCGCGGCGCGGCTCGCCGCGGTTTCGGCGAGCAGGCCGTGCGTATAGGCATCCTCGAAACGCGGCTGCGAACGCACCCACGACAGCGCGACGCCGCGCGGCGTATCCTCCATCCAGCCAAGCCGTTTCGCGGGCACGTAGCCGAACACGGCCGCGAGCGCCGGCATCGCGACGTGCCACTTCCACCACATGCGCCGCCGCTCTGCCGGCCGATAGTCACGCCAGTACGCATACTGCGCGCCGACGGTCACCGCATGACGCACGTACGCGTTCGACGCCGCGAGCCCGAGCACGCAGCCGCCGATGCTGTGCGCGACGACGTCGAGCGGCTGGCCGGGAAACGCGTCGCGCGCGTACTGCAGCGCGGCCTCGCAATCGAGCCGCCCCCAGTCGAGCCAGTTCGCGCGCAGCTTCGCGAGCCGCGCGGGGCGCGATCCGCCGATCCCGCGATAGTCGTAGACGAGTACGTCACGCCCCTGCGCGAACAGCCAGGCCGCGAAGCGGAAGTAATAGTCGCAGCGCACCGACGTCGCGCAATTGACGACCGTCACGGGCCGCGCGGCGCCGCCGCCGCGATGCCGCCACACGTAGCCGCGCAGCACGTAACCGTCGGCCGCGGTCAGTGTCACGGCCTGCGGCGGCAACGCGCCCGCCGCGCGCCCGGCCGCCTGATCCGCCCCGGCTGCTTCGTTCGAAATCGTCATCCTGTCTCCTGTGCGGCACCGCATCACGCCGCGCTCGCCCGATCGGCCAGCCTCCATTGAACTTGACGCGCCCGGCGTTCTCAACCAATCTTGCTGCTCCGTACGCATGAGCCCTACGCATGTCAACGCCGCTCGTCCGTCTCCCGTCGCTCGACCTCGTGCGCGGCTTCGTCGCCGTCGGCCGCCGCATGAGCATCACGCTCGCCGCGCAGGACCTGTGCGTCACTCAGTCGGCGGTCAGCCGCCAGGTGCACGCGCTCGAGGCGCACCTCGGCGTCGCGCTGCTGCTGCGCGGCTATCGCAAGATCGCGTTCACGCCGGAAGGCGAGCGGCTGTTTCGCGCCGCCGACGCGGCGCTGGTCAGCCTGCAGGACACCGTCGCGTCGCTCGCCGCCGCGCGCGAGCGCCAGCCCGTCACGATCACCGCGAGCATCGGCGTCACCGCGCTGTGGCTGCTGCCGCGGCTCGGGCGCCTGCAGGCGCGCCTGCCCGACGTCGACTTGCGCGTGGCCGCGAACGACAAGGTACTCGATTTGCGCGCGGAAGGCATCGACCTCGGCATCCGCTACTGCCCGCGCGAGCGCGCGCCGGCCGGCGCGCTGCACCTGTTCGACGAGGTCGTCGTACCGGTCGCGCACCCGACGCTGGCCACGCGGCCCGTCACCAACGCGGCCGCGATCGCCGACCACGTGCTGCTCGAATTCGACGGGCCGCCGCAAACGCAACTGCAGTGGCGTGCGCACCTGCACGCGGCCGGACTCGGCGACGCGCGCCCGAAGGGCGTGCTGCGCTTCAACCAGTACGACCAGGTGATCCACGCCGCGATCGCCGGCCAGGGCGTCGCGCTCGGGCGGCTCGCGCTCGTCGCGCCGATGCTCGCGGACGGCCGGCTCGCGGTGCTCGGCCCGCACTCGCAGGCGTTGTCGGATAGGTACGGCTACTGGCTGTTCCGGCACGATCCCGCACCGCGCCGCGAAGTCGCCGACGTGCGCGACTGGATTCTCGCGGAAGCGGCCGAATGCGACGCGGCGATGCGCGCGTACGACGTGGCGCAACGGTAAGCCGCGAGCGAGTTGCCTCATCGAGCCGATGCCGGCGCGGCGTTGCGCACGGAATGCGCGCAGCCGCGGGCGACGCACTGACGCCCCGACTACGCTGCATCGGCCACGCATCACGCTGGCTGCATGCGTCGCAGCGGCGCCACGCATCCGCCCCCCGGCATCGCGTCCGAACCCCGCATCACATTCCCCACGCGCATGCGAACGCGACCGAATGATCGCTTGAGCGCGCGGCGACCGGATCGTCTAATCGAATCCAACGCGGCGCCGCGCCGCACGCATTCATCCGGAGACCCGCATGACCCCGATCGAACAAGACACCCGGCGCCGCTGGCTGCCGGTGCTCGCGGGCGGCCTGATCATGGGCGCCGCGCTCGGCATCCGCCACGTGCAGGGGCTGTTCCTCGCCCCCGTCACGCTCGACCACGGCTGGTCGCGCGAAGCGTTCGGCCTCGCGCTCGCGCTGCAGAACCTGATCTGGGGCATCGCGCAGCCGTTCACCGGCATGATCGCCGACCGCTTCGGGTCGGTGCGCGTGATCGTCGCCGGCATGCTGCTGTATGCGGCCGGGCTCGTCACGATGGCGTTTGCCGCGTCGGCCGGCGTGTTCACGGTCGGCACCGGGCTCGTGATCGGCATCGCGCTGTCGGGGTCGGCCTTCGCGTCGATCTACGGCGCGCTGAGCCGGCTGTTTCCGCCGGACCGGCGCGGCTGGGCGCTCGGTGTCGCCGGCGCGATCGGCGGGCTCGGCCAGTTCTGCATGGTGCCGGTCGCTCAGGTGCTGATCGGCGACATCGGCTGGCAACATGCATTCGTCGCGCTCGCGCTCGTCGCCGGGCTGCTCGCACCGCTCGCCGTGCTGGTGCGCGATCGGGCCGCGCAAGCCGCGAGTCGGGCGGACGGCCCTGACCAGTCCATCGGCGCGGCGGTGCGCGAAGCGTTCGCGCATCGCGGCTTCTGGCTGCTGAACGCGGGGTTCTTCGCGTGCGGGTTCCAGCTCGCGTTCATCGCGACCCACCTGCCCGCCTACCTGCTCGATCACGGCCTGCCGGCGCGCCATGCCAGCGTCGCGCTCGCGCTGATCGCGTTGACCAACGTGGCCGGCACCTACGCATGCGGCCATCTCGGCGGCCTGCTGCGGCGCAAGTATGTGCTGTCCGTGCTGTATCTCGTCCGCGCGCTGGCGATGGCCGCGTTCGTCGCGGCGCCGTTGTCGCCCGCGAGCGTCTACGTGTTCGCGGCCGTGATGGGCTTCACGTGGCTCGGCACCGTGCCGCTGACCAACGGCGTGATCTCGCAGGTGTTCGGCGTGCGCTACATCGCGACGCTGTTCGGCTTCGTCTTCTTCGGGCACCAGCTCGGCAGCTTCTTCGGTGTATGGCTCGGCGCGCTCGTATACGACGCGACGCATTCGTATCTGCCGCTGTGGATCGGCTCGATCGCGCTCGGCGTGCTGGCCGCGCTGCTGCACCTGCCGATCGACGACGCGCGCATCGCGCGCCCGGTGCCGGGCAAGGCCGCGTGGGCATGATGCGCGCGGCGCTGGCCGTCGGCGTGCTCGCGTTCGTCGCGTGGTGCGGCGCGGCGTACTTCAATTCGGGCGTCGCGCTTGCGCTGCTCGAGCACGCGGCATTCTGCAACTGACATGGCAAGCCGCACCGCGCGCACGGAGGGTCGGCTGCGCCCCGCGACGCCTAGTGACGCTTCGGCAACGTGGCCAGCGCATCGAGCGCACGCCGCCGCGCGCCGTCGTGATCGACGATCGGCGCCGGATAGTCGTTGCCGAGCCGCACGCCGGCCGCCGCGAGTTCCACCGGTGACGCCTCCCACGGCGCATGGATCGTCGCGGCGTCGAGGCCCGCGAGTTCCGGCACCCAGCGGCGCACGTATGCGCCCTGCGGATCGAACTTCCGGCCCTGCGTCACCGGATTGAAGATGCGGAAATACGGCGCGGCGTCGGCGCCGCAGCCAGCGACCCATTGCCAGTTCGCCGGATTGTTCGCGACGTCCGCGTCGACGAGCGTGTCGTAAAACCAGCGCTCGCCGGCCCGCCAGTCGATCAGCAGATGCTTGACGAGAAACGACGCGACGACCATTCGCACACGGTTGTGCATCCAGCCGGTCGCCCACAGCTCGCGCATCCCCGCATCGACGAGCGGATAGCCGGTCAGCCCGCGCTGCCAGGCGCGCAGCGCGGCAGGATCGTCGCGCCACGGCATCGCGTCGAACTGCGCGCGGAAGTTGTCGGTCGCGAGCGCCGGGAAGTGATACAGCAGCACGTGGCTGAATTCGCGCCAGCCGAGCTCGCTCAGGAATTTCTCGGCGCCGGCCGCGCAGGCCGCGCCGCCCGCCTGTGCGGCACCCTGCACCGCATGCCACACCTGGCGCGGCGACACGTTGCCGAAGCGCAGGAACGGCGACAGCCGGCTCGTCGCCGACCGGTCAGGCCGGTCGCGCGTATCGGCATAGCCGGCCAGCGACTCGACTGAAAACGTGTCGAGCCGCGCATGCGCGCCGGCCTCGTCGGGTGTCGGCCACGCGTCGCGCAGGCCGCCCGCCCAGTCCGGCGCACTCGGACGCAATGCGAGCGCGTCGAGCGCCAGCGCACGTTCGCGCACGCCGGCCGGCCACGGGTGAAACGCGATCCGTTCGGGTTCCGGCAGCGGCGCCGCCACCGTGCGATCTCGCCGCACCGCGCGCCAGTATGCGGTGAACACCTGGAATGGCGTGCCGGCGCCTGTCAGCACCTCCCACGGTTCGTTCAGCAGGCTGCCGTTGCTGCTCTCGACCTCGATGCCGCGCGCCTTCAGCGACGCCTTCAACGCCGCATCGGCATCGCGCTGCGGCAGCGCATAGCGGCGGTTCCAGTACACGGCCGCAGCGCCCGTGTCGTGCACGACGCGTTCGATCTCGCGCGGCGCATCGCCGCGCAGCAGCAGCAGGCGGCCGCCATGACGCACGAGCGCCGCGTCGAGTCCGGCGAGCGCCCCGTGCAGCCACCAGCGCGCCGCGCCGCCGAGCGCGCGCCCTGCGCCTTCGCCCGTGTCGTCGACGTACACGCACACGAGCGGCCGGCCCGACGCGACCGCGCGCGTCAGCGCGGGCTGGTCAGTCACGCGCAGATCGTCGCGGAACCACACGACGGCAGGAGCAACGGACGACTTCGCTGGCACGGGCACCTCGATCGGGAAACGAAAAAGTGACCGGTATTGTCGCGGCACGGACGCGCGATGTCGATGTCCGGCACACGTGCGGCGCCCGCCAACGCGTCGCGGCCCGACGACGACGCCCGGCCGGATCGCGAGCCCGGTGAAACGCCTTAGTCCATTCCGACGATTCTTCACCGGACGCACCGGCCTACGCTCGATGTCGGGTTCAACGCGATGCGCGGCACGCACCGGCCGCCGGTCGGCCACGCGCATCGCGCGACGCATCCGTCAGGTCCGCCGCCGCGCGCGCGGACCGTTCCGGCCGTCGCGGCGCGCACCCGCCCGGGCGCGCCCGCGGTCTCGCCCTCATCGTCAATCTCACCCGATACGCGCCATGACCAAACCAGCCAATCTCGTCACCTCGATCACCGTCGCGATCGACGCCCCCGCTTCCGTCGTCTGGGAAGTGCTGACCGACTTCCCGCGCTACGGCGAATGGAACACGTTCTGCGTCGGCCTCGAAACGACCGGCCGGATCGGCGACTTCGTGTACATGCAGGTGCGCATTCCGGGCACGGAGACGGTCATTCCCGTCAACGAAATCCTCGTCGCGTGCGAGCCCGAGCGTCTGCTGTCGTGGGAGCAGCGCCCGATCGACGACAACAAGGACGCCGCGCGCCGCGACCAGTACATCGAAGCCGACGGCGCCGAACGATGCCGTTACTTCACGACCGACCAGTTTCTCGGCATCAACGCGGAAACGATCATGCGCGAGCACGGCGGCTGGGTGAAACAGGGATTCGACCAGTGCGCGCGCGACGTGAAGCGGCGCGCGGAAGCGCTGCACGCGTCCCGCCGGCGTGAAAGCGCGTGACGGAGAACGGCCGATGCCCGATCTGCAGACCCTCTCCGATCACCACGACATCCGCGAGCTGATCGTCGCGTACTCGAGCGCGATCGATGCGCGCGACTTCGACGCGCTCGATGCGGTGTTCACGCACGACGCGATGATCGACTATCGCGCGATGGGCGGGATCGCCGGCAGCTATCCGGACGTCAAGGCGTGGCTGCGCACCGTGCTGCCGCGGTTCCCGCAATACCAGCACATGGTCGGCAACCTGTCGATCACGCTCGACGGCGACACCGCGCGCGGCCGCACGATCTGCTTCAATCCGATGGAAGTCGCGCTGCCGGACGGCGGCACGCAGGTGATGTTCCTCGGGCTGTGGTACGTCGACCGGTTCATGCGCACCGCGCAGGGTTGGCGCATCGCGGAGCGCGTCGAGGAGCGCTGCTACGGCCACAACGTGCCGGCCGTGCTCGCGCACGCGACCGGCTGATGCGGCACGGCGCGCGCCGTGGCATCGTTGCACGGCGCGCGCGTCGCGGGCCCCCGGTTTCAGTCGAGACGGAAGGCCGCCTCGAAACGTTCGGCGAACGCGTCGAACTCGGTTTCCGGCAGATGGTTGATGCCGCCCGCGCGCTTGCGCCCGCCGCCGGTCGGGAAATCGCGGCAGAATTCGTCGGCGCCGAGCGGCCGGCCGTCGGGCACGCGCACGCTGACGACGAGCCCGCCCTGCGCACGCGGCGACAGCACCGCGAGCGCCGCATGCGGCGCATTGCGCATCCGCTCGTTCGCGAGCATCCCCGTCGCGCGCCGCGCCCACGGATGATCCGGCATCCTGATCAGCGTCGCGCCCGGCACGTCGCGCAGCGGCGCGAGCGCGCATGCCCGCGCCATGTCGTCGCGATAGCCGTCGCGCAGCGCGGCGAACACCGGCGTGTCGCGCACGAAGTCGAGCGGATCCGCGCACGGCAGCATCGCATCGGCGAGCACCGCCGGATCGAAATGCAGATCGTCGACGCAGTCGCCGTAGGCGTTGTAGTTCAGGTAGAGCCCGAGTTCGGCGAGCGTGCCGCGTTCAGCCTCGTCGAGCCCGTATTCGCGCGCGAGCGCGTCGCCGAGCGCCGGCAGTTCGTCGCCGAACGCCGCGACGATTGCCCAGCGCACATGGCGGCCGCCGAGATGGCGGTTCACGAGCGCGCTCGTGCAGACGTCGGCGGCCGTGTCGATATACGCGTCGAAACGCGGATCGCCCGGCAGCTCGCCCGCGAAGTGGTGGTCGAAGTAGCGGATCGCCGCGCCTGCGCGCAACAGCCGCGCGCAGGCGTCGCGGTTCTGGTCGTGCGACACGTCGAGCACGGTCACGCGGTCGCCGGCCCGCGCGTCGATTCGCTCGAGCAGCCTGATGTCGCGCTTCACGCCGGTCACGAGCGTGCCGCGTTCGCCCTCCGCGAGCCGCAGTTGCTGCAGCGCGCACAGGCCGTCCGCATCACCGTTGAACGCGAAGAAATGTCGTCCCCGGTGGGGTTGCCGTTCCTGCATCATCCGTCGCTCCGTCCTCATGGCATGAAGTCGCCGCCGTTCGCGTCCAGCGTCGCGCCGGTCACCGCGTTCGCATAATCCGACGCAAGGAACAGCGCCGCGCGCGCGCAGTCGTCGTCGGTCGGCAGCTTCGCGAGCGCGATGTTCGACGCGATCGGCGCGATGATCTCCTCCTCGGTCATTCCGTACTCGGCCGCCGCCTGCCGGAAATACGTCTGCGTCGGCACGCCCCACATCCAGCCCATGTGGATGCTGTTCGCGCGGATCCCGTGCACGCCGAGCTCGCGTGCCAGGTATTTTGCCGCGACCGCGAGCGCGCCCTTCGATATAGCGTAGCCCGATTCCCCTGCAAACGGCTTGCGGGTGGCCTGCGTGTTGATCATCACGATCGCGCCGCGCTTCTGCCGCTTCATGTGCGGGACGATTTCCTGCGTGAGCGTCATCGTGCCGAACACGTTGGTGTCGAACACCGCGCGCCAGCCGTCGAGATCGGCTTCCTCGACCGCCTCCGGAAACGTGCCGTGCACGAACGCGCTGTTCACGAGCGCGTCGATCCGGCCGAAGCGCTCGACCGCCTGAATCGCGAGCTGCCGGCACTGCGCGCGATCGGCGATGTCGGTTTGCACCTTCAGCACGTCGCACGCGACGCCGAGTGCGCTGATCCGCGCCTGCGCGTCGTCGAGTTTTTCCATCGTGCGTGCCGCGACGACCACGCCGCGCGCGCCCTCGCGTGCCGCCTCGACGGCGAGCTTCACACCGAGCCCCGGCCCGATTCCGGAAATCACGACGATCTTGTCCTTCAGCAACATGGGTTGTCTCCTGGTTATCGTTGGTTTCGCGGGCGCGCCGTCAGCCGGCCGGCCGCAGGTGCCGCGCGCGATACGCGGCGAAGTCGTGCGCCAGTTGCGCATCGGTGAAGCCGAAGCGCGCGATCGGGTAATCGTGCGCGGCGCGCTTGTCGCGGCCGTTGCGCGTCATCCAGTCCGCCATCGCCGCGCGCTGCCGTGCATCGAGCGGCATGCCGGCGAAGCGGTACACGGCTTCTGCAACGCCGAGCGGATTCGACACGGTGTCCTCGAAACGCACGTCGAGAAACCGCGCGGCCGGCAACGCGTCGCGCGCGGCCATCGCCGCGCGGATCGCGCGGGCCATTCCCGCGTGCCACTGCGCGCCGACCGTGCGCGGATCCGGGTCGTCCGCGTACATCTGCCACAGCGTGTGCGCCATGCTCGCCATCGACGGAATCGTCTGCGCCGGGTCGCGGTGCGTGAGCACCACCTGCGCGTGCGGAAACACGCGGCACAGCACGTCGAGCGCATGCAGGTGCTGCGGCGTCTTCAGCAGCCAGCGCTCGGCCGGCGCGGCGCTGCGCTGCATCTTCTGCCACTGCAGGAACTGCAGCATGCGCTTCAGGTACGTATAGACGGGCGTCAGGTCCTGCTGCTCGAGCCACGACGTATAGCCCGGCACGTTCGCGTACGAATCCATCGCGCACACGAACGAGTGCTCCATCAGCATGAACTCCTCGTCGACGAGCATCGCGTCGAGCGGATGAATCGCCAGGATCTGCGGAATGCAGTCGATCATGGCCGCGACCTCGGCCTGCGCGCGCGCGATGCGCACGGTCGGCGCGTCGAGCGTCTCGCCGGCGAGCGGCGCCGGATAGCGCGTTTCCCACCATGCGGCCGAATGAAAGCGCGGGTCGACCGCGAGCAGCCGCTGCAGCAGCGTCGTGCCGGTGCGCGGCAGCCCGACGATCACGAGCGGATCGTCGATCTCGATGTCGACGATCTCCGGATAGCGCCGGCAGTAATCCTCCACGACGAGCCGATTCACGAGCTGGCCGACGAGCTTCTCGCGCATCATCTCCGCGCCGCGCGCGGACAGCTTCGCTTCATCGATCAGCGATGCGCACATCACGTCGAGCGCCTCGCGATACGGGCCGTCGCCGAACGCGGCAAGGCCGCCCGTGCGCGACACGGCTTCGGCGATCAGCCCGTCGGCATCGAGCAGCGTGCGGATCCGGTCGAGCGGTGCGTTCATGCGGCCTCCTTCAGCGCGGCGAGCTTGACGACGCGCGTGCGCGGATGCACCGGTCGCGCGGCGCCGACCCAGCGCCAGCAGATCGTGCCGCTGCGATGCCCGGCCGTATCGAGCCAGTTCGCGTCGCCCGGCCGCGACGCGGCGACCACCACCGTCACGCCGCCGTCGGCATTCAGGCGCGCGCTGTGCTTGTTCACGCAGATGACGAAGTGCCGGTAGTCGAGCGACTCCATCCAGTGGTTGTTGAGCTGCACGTTCCAGAAATCGCAGTCGGGCACCGTGTCGACGTCGATCACCAGCGCCTCGTCATCGGCCAGCGACCAGCACGAGTGGTAGTAGTAGATGTTCGGATCGCCGCCGACCGACTGGCACAGCGCCTGGTCCGCGGGCGGCAGCGCGTTGACGTGCGCCCCGTAGCTCCCGGCCCAGTCGGCGAACAGCTTCGACGTCCGCTCGACGAACTGCGCGGCGCGCATGAGGCCGCCCTGCAGTACGAGCGGGTCGAGCGGCGCCGGGCGGTCGTGCGCGCCGATGCGCTCGATCTTCAGTTGCGCGGGCGTCTCCGCGCGCCGGTCGAGGAAGGTCTGGCGCACCAGCAGCGCGTTCGTGCCCGGCTCCATGCGTACCCAGTTGCCTGCGCGCGGCGTTGCGCTCAGCACGATCTCGAAGCTGCCGTCCGGCGCGATCTCGAGTTGCTTCGCATCGAGAAACCCAGTCTGCAGCATCTTGCCGTCCGTTTCGTAGCCGCCCTTCTGCGTGCCGAAGCTCAGGTACGCGACCGTGCCGCGCCGCCCCGTCACGCGATATTCGCAGCGGCCGTCGAGGCGTGCGTACTGGTACAGGTTGTCGGGATTGTCAGCGCCGATCTTCGCCGTCTCGTGCGACGGCGAGAAGAAGCCGGGCCACGCGCCGTCCGCGAACTCGACGTGCATTTCGAGCGCGATGCGCATCAGCCGGCTCAGGTAGCGGAACCCTTCCGCGCGCGTGAGCGGATCGTCCGGCGCGTCGGCGCGCAGGATCTGCTGTCCGCTGCGCTTCAGGGTGTCGCAGAAATCGGCCCAGGTCTGGCCCGAAAGCAATTGCGTGGCACGTGTGTCGTCCGTCATGTGTCATCTCCGCCGGTGGTCGAGCGCTCACCTTAAGCGAGCGCTCCACGCGCCACTTCGTCCGGGTGGACTAAGGAAAGATCCGCTGCGCCGCCGTGCCGGGGCTGGCCTGTTCCGGCCGATAACGCACGCTCCCCCGAACAAGAAAATTCGTGGGGCTGGCGCAAGCCCGTTGTTGGCCGGAACAGGCCCTAGTCCACCCGGACGAAGAACGGCACCGCCCTCGCTCGATACCGTTGGCGTCATGCACGAAACGCCGCACATGTCGCGCGGCGCCGGCATGCAACAAGGAGACGAACGATGTTGACCCACTTGGAGCGACTGGAGGCCGAGAGCATCCACATCATGCGCGAGGTGGTCGCGGAAAGCGAAAACCCGGTGATGCTCTATTCGATCGGCAAGGACAGCTCGGTCATGCTGCATCTCGCCATGAAGGCGTTCTACCCGGCGAAGCCGCCCTTTCCGCTGCTGCACGTCGATACGACGTGGAAGTTCCGCGAGATGATCGCGTTTCGCGACGAGACGGCCGAGCGCCTCGGCCTCGACCTGCGCGTCCACGTGAACCCCGACGGCGTGGCGAACGACATCAATCCGTTCACGCACGGCTCGGCCGTTCACACCGACGTGTGGAAGACGCAAGGGCTCAAGCAGGCGCTCGACCACTACGGCTTCGACGCCGCGTTCGGCGGCGCGCGCCGCGACGAGGAGAAATCGCGCGCGAAGGAGCGCATCGTGTCGCTGCGTTCGACGCAGCACCGCTGGGACCCGAAGCGCCAGCGGCCCGAACTCTGGTCGCTGTACAACGCGCGCAAGCGCAAGGGTGAAAGCCTGCGCGTGTTTCCGATCTCCAACTGGACCGAGCTCGACATCTGGCAATACATCCGGCTGCACGACATTCCGATCGTTCCGCTCTACTACGCGAAGGAGCGGCCCGTGGTCGAGCGGGACGGTGCGCTGATCATGGTCGACGACGAACGGCTGCCGCTGCGCGACGGCGAAGTGCCGCAGATGCGCAAGGTGCGCTTTCGCACGCTCGGCTGCTATCCGCTGACGGGCGCGATCGACAGCGACGCGAGCTCGCTCGACGACATCCTGCAGGAGATGCGCGACACGCGCACGTCCGAGCGCCAGGGACGGCTGATCGACAGCGATTCGGCCGGCTCGATGGAAAAGAAGAAACAGGAGGGATATTTCTGATGGCACACGTTCTCACCGCACCCGAGGCACCCGGTATGCACGCCGACGATGGGCAGACGAAGGACCTGCTGCGCTTCATCACGTGCGGCAGCGTCGACGACGGCAAGAGCACGCTGATCGGCCGCATGCTCTACGAATCGAACATGTTGTTCGACGACCAGCTGACCCAGCTCGAAGCCGATTCGAAGAAGGTCGGCACGCAAGGCGGCGACCTCGATTTCGCGCTGCTCGTCGACGGCCTGTCGGCCGAACGCGAACAGGGGATCACGATCGACGTCGCGTACCGCTTCTTCGCGACCGCGCGACGCAAGTTCATCGTCGCCGATACGCCCGGCCACGAGCAATTCACGCGCAACATGATCACCGGCGCATCGACTGCCGATCTCGCGGTGATCCTGATCGACGCGCGCAAGGGCGTGCTCACGCAGACACGCCGCCACAGCCATCTCGTCGCGCTGATCGGCATCAGGCGCGTCGTGCTCGCGATCAACAAGATGGATCTGGTCGACTACGACCGAGCGGTGTTCGAGCGCATCGACGCCGACTATCGCGCGTTCGCGGCCGAGCTCGGCCTCCAGGAGATCGTCAGCATTCCGATGTCCGCACTGCGCGGCGACAACGTGATCGCGTCGAGCCCGCGCATGCCGTGGTACGCGGGCCCGCCGCTGATGCAGCATCTCGACACGCTGCCGCTCGTCGAGCGCGTGACGCGCGACGAACCGTTCCGCCTGCCCGTGCAATGGGTCAACCGCCCGCATCTGAACTTCCGCGGCTATGCCGGCAGCATCGCGTCCGGCGAAGTGCGCGTCGGCGAACGCGTGCGCGTGCTGCCGTCCGGCAGGGAAAGCCGCGTCGCGTCGGTGATCACGCCGGCAGGCGAAGCCCACGTCGCGCGCGCCGGCGAAGCGGTGACGCTCACGCTCGCCGACGAAATCGACATCAGCCGCGGCGACATGATCGCGCACGCCGACGCGCCGCCGGACGTGGCCGATCAGTTCGAGGCGACGCTCGTGTGGATGCACGACGAACCGCTGCTGCCGGGCCGGCCGTATCTCGTGAAGCTGGGCACGCAGACGGTCGGCGCGACCTGCGCGACGCCGAAGTACAAGATCGACGTGAACACGCGCGAGCATCTCGCCGCGCGCACGCTCGCGCTGAACGAGATCGGCGTGTGCAACCTGAGCTTCGACCGGCCCGTCGCGTTCGATCCGTACGACCAGAATCGTCATACCGGCGGCTTCATCGTGATCGACCGCTTCACCAACGACACGGTCGGCGCCGGGATGCTGCACTTCGCGTTGCGCCGCGCGCACAACGTGCACTGGCAGGCCGTCGACGTCGACCGTGACGCGCGCGCGGCGCAGAAGGCGCAGACGCCGCGCATCGTGTGGCTGACCGGGTTGTCCGGCGCGGGCAAGTCGACGATCGCGAACCTCGTCGAGCAGCGGCTGCATGCGCTCGGCAAGCATACGTACCTGCTCGACGGCGACAACGTGCGGCACGGGCTCAACCGCGATCTCGGCTTCACCGAGGCCGATCGCGTGGAGAACATCCGGCGCGTGGCCGAAGTCGCGCGACTGATGCTCGATGCCGGGCTCATCACGCTCGTATCGTTCATCTCGCCGTTCCGCGCGGAACGCGACATGGCGCGTGCGCTGGCCGGCCCCGACGAGTTCGTCGAAGTGTTCGTCGACACGCCGCTCGCGGTGGCCGAGGAACGCGATCCGAAGGGGCTGTACAAGAAGGCGCGCAAGGGCGAACTGAAGCACTTCACGGGCATCGACTCGCCGTACGAGCCGCCCGCGCAGCCGGAACTGCGCATCGACACGGTGGCCGAGCCGCCGGAAGCGGCGGCCGATCGCATCGTCGCGTACCTGCTGCGCGAGCGCGTCGCCTGACCCTCGCCGGCCGCGTCGCACGGGCACTGCCCGCGTCGTCTACTCCGTTCGGATGACGCGGGCCGCCGGCCGGCCGGTATGCTCGTTCGGAAGCATTCACCCCGCCCCAGGAGAACACGAGCATGCGGATCGCGCTGGCGCCCGACGACACGGCCGCGCACGACGGTTTCGACGACGCCGCGTGGACGGCCCGCGAACTCAGCGCGTGGCTCGGGCTCGTCTATCAGGGCCTGTCCGAAACGACGCCGTGGGCGCGCTTTCTCGAAGCGATCCGCGTGCGGTTCGACGCGCGCTTCACGACGCTCGTGCTGCGCAACCCCGGCGGCTCGCGGCGCGGGCTCATCATCAACGCGTCGGCCCACGGCCCGCTGCTGCCCGGCGAGCCGTCGTACAGCGAGCAGTTCTATGCGCTGTGCCCGTTTCTCGACCAGCCGCCCGGCCAGGTGTTCACGGCAGACGGACTGTTCGGCGCCGCCCGCTGGTGCGCGCACGATTTCTACCGGCAGTACCTGCAGCCCCTCGACCTGCGCTTCATCCTCGGCGCGAATCTGCGCGGCGAGCGCGGCGTCGAGTGCGCGTTCTTCGTGAGCCGCGCGCATCATGCCCGCGACTTCGACGCGGCCGAACGCGCGCAGGTCGCGACGCTGTTGCCCCACCTGCAGCGCGCGGTCGAGCTGCATGCGGCGCTCGACGTGCTCGACGCCGAGCGCGCGCTGTACGCGGGCACCGTCGACCGGCTCGACGTCGGCACCGCGATCCTCGACGAGGATGGCCGCGTGATCAAGCACAACCGCATCGCCGAACGGCTGCTCGCGCAGCAGGACGGCCTGTGCCTGCGTCAGGAGCGGCTCCATGCGTCGTGCCCGCTCGACGAGCGCCGGCTGCAGAAGGTGTTGCAGGCCACGCTCGAGCATTTCCGCGCGGGCGCGCTGGGGCGCATCGAGGCCACCACGCTGTCGCGCCCCGGCGGCGCGATGCCGTTGAACGTGCTGCTGCGCCCGCTCGCGCCCTATCACGGCGCGGAGGACCGCCAGCACCGGCCGGCCGTCGCGGTGTTCGTCCGCGATCCGGCGTCGTCGCCCCAGACCTCGCGCGACATGCTGCACCGGCTGTTTCGCCTCACGCCGATGGAAACCGAGATCGCACTGCTGCTCGTCGACGGCCTGACGCTCGACGAAGCGGCCGCCGCCACCGGCATCACGAAGAACACCGCCCGCGCACACCTGCGCGGCATCTTCGCGAAGACGGGCGCAACGCGCCAGGCCGTGCTCGTGAAGATGCTGCTGAACAGCGTCGTGTCGATGGCGTAGCGGGCGGCGCCCATCCGGGGGCAACGCCCATCGCATCGCAGCGCAGAGCGGGCCGCCGAGGATACGGTTGCCGTCGAGCTGCCGAATCACGTCATACGTCATCAGATGTGATAGTGCCTAATGATCTCCCGCTGCGATGTCTCATTATTTGGCCGAATTTCGGGTAAACCCGCGACGTCACGCCGGAATCGGAGGCGTACCATGTTGTACGACAACATACTACTTAACTCACCACCCGACGCCGACGCGGGCCACCGCCCCGTCCGCCGCCCGACCGGAGACTCCATTGACCACGCCTGCCCTGCCCGGACGCGACCCGCTCGCGTCCGCCGTCTCGAAAGTGAAATGGCACGTGCTGCCGCTCGTGCTGATCATGTTCATCGCGAACTACATCGACCGCGTCAACGTCGGCTTCGTCGATCGCCACCTCGAAGCGTCGATCGGTATCGGCGCTGCGGCGTACGGACTCGGTGCCGGCCTGTTCTTCGTCGGCTACGCGCTGTTCGAAGTGCCGTCCAACCTGCTGATGCAGCGCTACGGCGCACGCATCTGGCTCGCGCGGATCATGGCGACGTGGGGCATCGTCGCCGCCGCGATGGCGTTCGTCTGGAACGACACGTCGTTCTACGTGCTGCGCTTCCTGCTCGGCGCAGCCGAGGCCGGCTTCTTCCCCGGCGTCGTGCTGTACCTGTCGCAATGGCTGCCGCCGCAGGAGCGCGGCAAGGCGATGGCGATCTTCCTCGGCGGCTCCGCGTTCGCGTCGGTGCTGTCCGGGCCCGTGACCGGCGCGCTGCTGTCGATCCACGGCTTCGGCCTGCAAGGCTGGCAGTGGATGTTCCTGATCGAAGGGATGTTCTCGGTCGCGCTGTGCGGCGCGAGCTGGCTGCTTCTGAAGTCGCACATCCGCGACGCGACGTGGCTCACCGCCGACGAACGCGCGGCGCTCCAGAACGCGCTCGATGAAGAACGCGCGACCCGCGACGTGCGCTCGAAGGTGCACGTATCGGCCGCCACGCTGCTGCGCGACCCGCAGATCATGCTGTTCTGCTTCCTGTATTTCGCGATCCAGCTCACGATCTACGCGGCCACCTTCTGGCTGCCGACCATCATCCGCAAGATGGGCGGCCTCACCGACTTCCAGGTCGGCCTCTACAACACGATTCCGTGGATGATCGCGATCGGCGCGATGTACGCCTTCGCGGTGCTGTCCGCGAAGTGGAAACATCCGCAGCGCTGGCTGTCGTTCGCGCTCGTGCTCGCCGCGTGCGGGCTGTTCGCGTCGACGTCGCACGATCCCGTCTGGTCGTTCGCGTCGATCTGCTTCGCCGCACTCGGCTTCAAGGCCGCGTCGTCGCTGTTCTGGCCGATCCCGCAGGGCTACCTCGACACGCGCGTGGCCGCGGCCGTGATCGCGCTGATCAACTCGATCGGCAACCTCGGCGGCTTCGTCGCGCCGACGGCCTTCGGCTATCTGAAGCAACATACGGGTTCGATCACGGGCGGCCTGTATGCGCTCGCGATCGCATCCCTCGTCGCCGCGGTCGCCGCGCTGTTCGCCCGCACGCACCGGCGCAGCGATCCGCCGAAGGGCCTGCCGGCCGACGAGTCCTTCACGAACACCGCACTGCTCCGCCATGCCGAACACTGACCGCCTGACCGTCGTCGTCTCGAATGCCGTCGACGGCGACCTCGCCACGTTCTCGCTCACCTCCGACGGCGCGCTCGCCCCGCTCGCCCGCTACCCGGCCGGCGACGTCGCGATGCCGGTCGCCGTGCAGCCCGATCGCGGGCGGCTGTACGTCGCGACGCGCGGCGCAGAGCCGACGATCGTCGCATTCCGCATCGCTGCCGGCACCGGCGCGCTCGCCCGCATCGGCGCAACCGCGATCGACGCGAGCCACGCGTACCTGTCGCTCGATCGCAGCGGCCGCTGGCTGCTCGGCGCGTCGTACGGCGACAACTCGCTGAGCCTCTACGACGCCGCGCGCGTGCGCGACGGCGACGGCGCGCCGCTGCAGGTCGCGCACGGCATCGCGAACGCGCATGCCGTCGTCGTGTCGCCGGACAATCGATTCGCGTACGTGAGCTCGCTCGGCTCGGACCGGATCTTCACGTTCGCGCTGGTCGAGGATGCAGGCGGCCTGCGCGCCGTCGAACACGGCGAAACGCGCGTGCCGGGCGGCTTCGGGCCGCGTCACCTGCGCTTCGCGCGCGACGGCCACACGCTCGTCGCGGTCAGCGAATTCCAGGCTACGCTCGCGACCTTCTCGCGCGACGTCGACAGCGGCCGCCTCGGCAACGCACAAGTCAGCGCGCGTCACCCGGCCGTCATCGACCTCGCGCAAGGCCATGCGCGCCCACCCGCGCCGACCGAACCCGCCGTGTGGGCCGCCGATCTCCACCTGACGCCCGACGAGCGCTTCGCGTATGTCAGCGAACGCACGTCGAGCCAGTTGCTTTGCTATCGCCAGCATGCGGACGGCACCTTCGAACCCGCTCATGCGACGGCCACCGAAACGCAGCCGCGCGGCTTCGCGATCGATCCGTCGGGACGCTGGCTCGTCGCATGCGGCGAGCAGTCGGAATACGTGTCGGTCTATGCGGTCGAGCCAAGCGACGGCACGCTGTCGTTGCACGCACGCGTGCCGGGCGGTCGCGGGGCGAACTGGGTTGCGATCGTCTGACGGGTCGATTGATCCATGGTCGATTGATCGATGCAGGGCGCACCCACCGACACCGGCCGCGCCGCCCGCCGCGCCGTCAGCGCCGCTCGCTCGGCGCGACGCCGGTCCAGCGCTTGAATGCACGCGTGAAATTGGCGCGGTCGGTATAGCCAACCCGCGCCGCGATCTCGTCGACCGGCAGGCGTGTGCCCTCGAGCAACCTGAGCGCATCGCGCAGCCGGATCTCGTCGAGTAGCGCGGAATAGGTCGCGCCGAATTCCGCGAGCTTGCGTTTCAGCGTGCGCGCCGACACGTGCAGCTCGCGCGCGACTTCGTCCACCGACGGATAACCGGCGTCGCCGCAGATCAGCAGGTTGCGCACGCGCTCGACGATGCTTTCCGCATAGCCGAGCCGCGCGAGCTCGGCCTCGCATTGCTGGACGATCATCTGCGCGGTCTGCGCGTTCGCGGTGCCGATCGGCTCGTCGAGCAGCGCCGCGTCGCAGCGGATGCGGTTCGCGCTCGCGTCGAAATGACAGCGCGGCAGCCGCTCGCGATAGCGCTCGAACCACGGCGGTTCGGGCCATTCGAAATGCAGCTCCGCGCGCGAACGCAGCGTGCGACCGGGCACGGGATCGAGCAGCGAGTTGAACAGGATCGCCGTCTCGACCAGGAAGTTCTCCACCGCGAACTGGCGCAGCCGGCCGAGCGGAAATGCCTCGAGCACGTCGATGTCGACAATCCCGTCGAGCTGCGCGAGCCGCACCGAAAAGAACGGCACGCGCGTCGGCAGGTAGCGGATACCGAGCGCGATCGCCTCGCCGAGCGTCGCGCAGCTCATCAGCCCGAAGCCGATCAGGCCGGATTTCGTGAGACTGCTGCGCAGGCCGATCTCGATCGCGATCGACGGATCGTCCGTCGCCTCGAGCAGGTTGAACACGATCGCCGCCTGCTGCAGCGGCGTGATGCGCGCGTCGGGCTGGGCGAGCCGGTCGCGCTCGACACCCGACCCGGCGAGAATTCGGCCGCCATCGATGCCGCGCTCCTCGGCGAGCATCAGCATGAACAGCGCATACGCGGACGATACCGTCGCCTTGTTCAGCTGGCGCGCGGCATCCGGGACGGACAGGGCCATACGGCGGACTCCGGAGCGGTTTTCGGCGGATTGTAGCGTCGCTGGCCCGCAATGACACCGCGTCGGCACTCTAGCCGCATGACGCCGCATCGCAACCCGGCGCGCGGGCCAACGTGGCCCGAAATGACACCATCGTTGGCACCGGCGGCCCTCGCGTGCGCCACGAGGCGCACCTATGCTTGTCACATCGGCATTGCGCCCCACTCTCTCTGCTCGGATTCCGGTCGATGAGCCAATCTGCACGAACCGTCTTTCGTCACGACGCCGACAAGGTCGCGTACGTCCGCCGCGAGGTCAACGCCGCGAGCGACGCGATCCGCGCGCGCTTTCCGCTGCTCGACAACCAGAACCTCGTCGGCGCGACCGTGATGGCCGTGTCGGTGAGCGCGATGCTCGCGATCGCCTGGCTGTATGCGCGCGGCGCGATCGCGTGGTACGTCGCGCTGCCCCTCGCCGCGTTCGTCACGTCGCTGATCCACGAACTCGAGCACGACCTGATCCACCTGATGTACTTCAAGAAGACACCGTGGGCCTATCACCTGATGATGGCGCTGTGCTGGCTCACGCGGCCGGGCACGATCAACCCGTGGACGCGCCGGCGCATGCACCTGCATCACCACAAGGTGTCGGGCGGCGAATCGGATCTCGAGGAATTCGGCATCACCAACGGCGAACGCTGGGGCGTGAAGCGGCTGCTGATGATCGCGGACGGGATGCTCGCCGTCGTGCTGCGGCCGGAGGCGATGCGCCGCAAGGTCAAGCAGTACGTGGCCGCGCAACCGGTGCAGGATGCGGCCGAACGCGCGCAATTGCGCATCGAGCAGGTGTCGTCCTACATGCCGATCGGTCATGCGTACTACGCGCTGTGGCATGCGTTCATCGTCTATCACGCCGGCCTGTTCGCGCTGCATGCGTTCGGCTATGCAGTGACCGTGCCGACCGTCGTCGAGCGCGTGATGCACGTCGTCGATTTCCTCGCGGTCGTGTGGCTCGGGCCGAACTTCGTGCGCAGCTTCTGCATCAACTTCGTCAGCTCGAACATGCATTACTTCGGCGACATCGATTCGCGCAACGTGATCCAGCAGACCCAGGTGCTCAACCCGTGGTGGATGCTGCCGTTCCAGCTGTTCTGCTTCAACTTCGGCAGCACGCACGCGATCCATCACTTCGTGGTGCGCGATCCGTTCTACATCCGGCAGCTGACCGCGCGCACCGCGCATAAGGCACTGCGTGAAGTCGGCGTGCGGTTCAACGACGTCGGCACGTTCAAGCGTTCGAATCGCTGGGGTGCGTATCGTCCGGTTCGTGGTGTGCGCGGCACGCGGCGGGCCGACGCTTGACGGCAGCGGGCAGTTCGCGGCGTTGCTCGCCGCGCTGGTCCCGTTAGTCCGTCAGTCGCCGATCGGCGGCATCGGCCCCCGCCCGCGGATCCACGCCCAGTTCGCGAGTTCGGCCATTTCCTTGTCGCCGCGGCTGTCGCCGTAGGCGAACAGTTTCGCGGGCAGCCGATTGCCCCACCAGCCGCGCAAGCGCACGACCTTCTGCGGGCCCCAGCAGTTCTCTCCGTTCAGCCGCCCGGTGAACGTGCCGCGCTCGAACGCGAGGCGCGTCGCGAGCACCGTGTCGATGCCGGCCGTCTTCGCCCACTTCTCCAGATACAGCGACGGCGATGCGCTCACCAGCACGACTTCATGCCCGCGCGCCTGATGCTCGCGCACCCGCTCCAGCATGTCCGGACGCACGAGGTTCGGCAGGTAGCCGTCGACGAAGCTGCGCGCCAATACGTCGAGCGCGTCCTCGCGGATCGGCCCGAGCGCAAACCACGCGAACTTCGCCTTCGCATCGCCGCGCGACAACAGTCCCGCCTTCATCGCGACGATCCAGGGCAGCGCGCGCAGCCCGGCCCATGCGAATCGCGGCGTGCCGACCGCGTAGCGGACGAAATGACGGAAGCTGTCGGTAGTCGTGATGGTGCCGTCGAAATCGAATGCGGCGACGATGCGGTCGGTCATGGAGAGGTGGGAAAGCGATGAGATGCCCGGGAAGATAGCAGACTCGCGCGGCCGTGCGGCCGGGCCCGGGCGTAACTGGGAGCATGGCCCTTCTGCGCGGCCGGATTCGATACGAAGCAGGGCCGCTGCGCGAACCGCGGAAGGCGGCTTTCCGGCCGATTTCGGCGGATCGCCCAAGGGGGTGGCGACCATCCGCCAGAGTTTGCTATACTCTCGGTCTTCCGGAGAGATGGATGAGTGGTTTAAGTCGCACGCCTGGAAAGCGTGTATAGGTTAATCGCCTATCGGGGGTTCGAATCCCCCTCTCTCCGCCAGGACACTAGCAAAAACGGGCCTCTCGGCCCGTTTTTCGTTTCTATCCAACTGGTATCTTCACGCCGTTAGACGGCAGGAACGCCCGGTTTAAAATCAGGTCCTGCGCGTGTTGTCAGTGAACAACGCGCTACGCGAGCACTCTCCCGCGCTTCTACTAACTCGGGCAGCCGAATGCGTGCAGCAAAGCGGCGACTGCGATGTCGTGAATAGGCATATTAAGAACCTGCGGGTACTGTGTGAGGGTGGAACCGATCACCTTCCCGGCCTGCAAATATGTCGATCCTGGCGGCCAGCAAATGAAGTGACGGGGATTCTTCAGATCCTCTTCCCCGATGCGCTTCGCAATAGTGGCAAGCGCTATCTCACGCATCGATGGGGCCTCAGCGAATAGCGCCTCGAACTGGTTGCCAGTCATTTGCATTGGGTCTGACGTTCCTTGCTGGGCATGTGTAGCCTGAGAAGAACTCGCTACCAGCACAGCCACAGCTGCGCATGTTGTAATCCCTGCCGCCATCAGTTTGAGCATCATCGCTTCCCCGACCATGGATTGTTCGACCGCCACTCTGCATGCTCGCCAGGCTATCGGACTGGTCCGGTGCGGTCGCCCCCTCGCTATCCGCCTACATTTCACTATCTGTGCGTACATGCGCAGATAGCAAATTCTTTTCGTTGGTGCTAGCGTTGGTCTGAGCGGCCCCAGTAAACAGTGCCATCAGCTAAGATCCTTTAACCGACCTCAGCACACGAAATTCCTGACACGTCCCCTCTCCGCAAAAACACATGAGGCCCCTTGATTCCCCCGAGAAATCAAGGGGTTTTTCTTCTTCCCCCCGCGATGTCCCGCGTCCAGCGCCTCAGCGTCACGGATGCCGAATGTAATCCACCAGCGCCCTCGTGTATTCATCCGGCTGCCGATCGAGCAGACTCACCACGATCGCCACCGCGAACCCCGCCGGCACGCCGAACACACCTGAACTGATCGGCTCGATCCCGAACCACGTCCGCCCGGCGAACCCCGTCAGCTGCGTGAAGTACGGATACGTCGACACGATGTAGTACACGCACACCGCGAGCCCCGTCAGCATCCCGGCGATCGCGCCGCGCGTCGTCGTGCGTTTCCAGAACACTCCGAGCACGAGCACCGGAAAAAAACTGGACGCCGCGAGCGAAAACGCCGCCCCGACCAGAAACAGAATCTTCCCCGTACTGAGCGACGCGACATACGACGCGAACAGCGCGACGCCAAGCAGCAAGACCTTCGAGATCGTCACGCGCCGCTGCCTCGACGCGTCCGGCGCGACCATGCAGTAATAAACGTCGTGCGACAGCGCATTCGCGATCGTCAGCAGCAACCCGTCTGCGGTCGACAGCGCCGCGGCCAGCGCACCGGCCGCGATCAGCCCCGACACGACATACGGCAACCCCGCGATCTCCGGCGCGGCCAGCACGACCATGTCGGGCTGCATCTGGATCTCCGACCAGTGCACGATACCGTCGCGAATCACCTCGACGACGCTGATCAGGTCCGGTTCGAAGTGATGCCACTGCGTGACCCATGCGGGCAGCTCGGCGATCGGCCGCCCGACGAGGCTGGTGAGAATCTCGTACTTGATCATCACCGCGAGCACCGGCACGCTCAGGTAGAACAGTGCGATGAAGAACAACGTCCAGCCGACCGAACGCCGGGCCGATGCGACCGACGTCGTCGTGTTGTAGCGCGTGAGGATGTGCGGCAGGCTCGCGGTGCCGAGCGACAGGCACAACAGCAACGCGAGGAAATTCCGCTTGCGCGGCTTGCGGTCGTCGTCGTTCGCCGCGGGAAACGGCTCGTGCATCGGCACGGGTGGCTCGGCGCGTGCCAGCAGATCGTCGCGCGTCTGGGTCCAGGTCACGCGCGCCGCCGTCGGGTCGCGCGGAAAGTCCGCCAGCTCGCGCTCGCGCTGGTTGATCTCGCGCAGCGGCCCGTTGTGGCGCCGCAGATCCGCAAGCTGGTCGACGAGTTGCTGGCGAGCGTCCGCATACGATGCAGGCAAGCGGTCGAGTTGCGCCTGCACGACCGCGGCCTGCCGGCGATACGCATCGCGCACCTGCTGCTCCGGGGCGGCATCGCGCACCTGTGCCTCGCGCGCCGCCACGCGTTCCATCAACTTGCCGTAATTGAACTGCGGCACCGGCCCGAGCCCGTTCTTCATCGCGATCAGCGACACGGGAATCAGGATCGCGCTGATCAGGATGATGTACTGCGCGACCTGCGTCCACGTGACCGCGCGCATCCCGCCGAGAAACGAGCACACGAGAATGCCCGCGAGCCCGCAGAAGATCCCGATCGCGAAGTCGACGCCGATGAAGCGCGTCGCGATCAGCCCGATCCCCTGGATCTGCGCGACCAGATAGACGAACGAGCACAGGATCGCGGCGCCGGCCGCGAGCGCGCGCACGGCGGTGCTGGAAAAGCGCGTGCCGAGAAAATCGGGAATCGTGTAGCGCGCCAGCTTGCGCACGTATGGCGCGAGCAGGAACGCGACGAGGCAGAACCCACCGGTCCACCCCATCACGTACGCGAGCGCATCGTAGCCGGTTGCGTAGAGCGAGCCGGCCAGACCGATGAACGACGCCGCCGACAGCCAGTCGGCCGCCGTCGCCATCCCGTTGAACGCGGACGGCACGCGCCGCCCGGCCACGTAGTATTCGACGAGATCGGACGTGCGCGACAGCAGCCCGATCACCGCATACACGGCAATCGGCACGAACAGGAACACGTAGCCGATCCACACGCCGGAACCGGTCGCGCGCTCGATCCGCCACAGCAGCAGCACGAACCCGAGAAAGCCGAGGGTGTAAAGCGCGTACGCGCGAATCAGTCGATGCGTCAGCATGGATCAGCGGGCATGGTGCGCATTGCCCGCGTGCGCCGCATGTTCGTCGTACGCGCGCCGCAGCAGGCGGTCCGCGCGCTGCATCAGGCCGATGTAGACGACGATCAGCACGAGATACACGAGAATCGCGCCCTGCGCGCCGACATAGAACGGCAGGCTGAAACCGGCAAAGCGGATGCCTGCGAGCGCGGGCGCGAAGAACGGCACGACGAACGACACCGTGAAGCCGATCGCCATCAGTACCACGATCAACACGACGTTGAAACGCCAATAGCGCGCATGGGCACGCGCGAGCGGCTCGGGAACGGGTGGCGGCGCGGCAGGCGCCGGACGGGACGAATCGGTCATGCCGTTATTTAGCAAAAAGCCCCTGCGCGGGCAATCGGGATTGCCGCGCAGGGGCTCGTATGCGCAACGTGCACAACAGGCGCGATCAGCGCACTTCGGCGAGCTGCTCGAGGATCGCGGGGTTCTCGAGCGTGGACGTGTCCTGCGTGATCGCCTCGCCCTTGGCGAGCGAGCGCAGCAGGCGCCGCATGATCTTGCCCGAGCGCGTCTTCGGCAGGTTGTCGCCGAAGCGGATGTCCTTCGGCTTCGCGATCGGCCCGATCTGCTTGCCGACCCAGTCGCGCAGCGTCTTCGCGAGCGCCGCCGCTTCCTCGCCTTCCGGACGCGAACGCTTCAGTACCACGAACGCGACCACCGCCTCGCCCGTCGTGTCGTCCGGGCGGCCGACCACCGCCGCTTCCGCAACCAGCTCGTGCGAAACCAGCGCCGACTCGATCTCCATCGTGCCGAGCCGGTGGCCCGACACGTTCAGCACGTCGTCGATGCGGCCCATGATCGTGAAGTAGCCGGTGTCCTTGTCGCGCACCGTGCCGTCGCCGGCCAGATAGAGCGTGCCGCCAAGCTCCTCGGGGTAATAGCTCTTCTTGAAGCGCTCCGGGTCGCCCCAGATCGTGCGGATCATCGAGGGCCACGGACGCTTGACGACGAGAATGCCGCCTTGCCCGTTCGGCACGTCCTGGCCGGTCTCGTCGACCACCGCGGCCATGATGCCCGGCAGCGGCAGCGTGCATGACCCCGGCACCGTCGGCGTTGCGCCCGGCAGCGGCGTGATCATGTGGCCGCCGGTTTCGGTCTGCCACCACGTGTCGACGATCGGGCAGCGCTCCTGGCCGACGTGCTTGTGGTACCACATCCACGCTTCCGGATTGATCGGCTCGCCGACCGTGCCGATGATGCGCAGGCTCGACAGGTCGTAACTCTTCGGATGAACCTTGTCGTCGGCCTCGGCGGCCTTGATCAGCGAGCGGATCGCGGTCGGCGCGGTGTAGAACACTGTGACCTTGTGATCGTTGATCATCTTCCAGAAGCGCCCGGCGTCCGGCCAGGTCGGCACGCCTTCGAACACGACCTGCGTGCCGCCGCACGCGAGCGGGCCGTAGGTGATGTACGTGTGGCCCGTGACCCAGCCGATGTCGGCCGTGCACCAGAACACGTCGGTCGGTTTCCAGTCGAAGGTCCACTTCATCGTCTGCGCGGCCCACAGCAGATAGCCGCCGGTGCTGTGCTGCACGCCCTTAGGCTTGCCGGTCGAGCCCGACGTATAGAGGATGAACAGCGGATGCTCGGCGCCGACCCATTCCGGTGCGCACGTGTCGGGCTCGCTGTCGGCGATCTCGTGCATCCACAGGTCGCGCCCGGCGTGCCAGTCGATCTTGCCGCCGGTGCGGCGATAGACGACCACGCTCTTGACTGCTTCGCAGCCGCCCATCGCGAGCGCCTCGTCGGCGATGCTCTTGAGCGGCAGCGTCTTGCCGCCGCGCGCCTGCTCGTCGGCGGTGATGAGCGCGACCGCGCCGACGTCGACGAGCCGCTCGTTCAGCGATTTCGCGGAGAAGCCGCCGAACACGACCGAGTGCGTGGCCCCGATGCGCGCGCAGGCCTGCATCGCGACGATGCCCTCGATCGACATCG